>Ga0307489_10000379_pt1 | contig 26289 bp, 39 predicted proteins | sample SB12metaG_FD_202247 | JGI IMG/M metagenome (GOLD analysis project Ga0307489, IMG submission 202247) | Sea-ice brine microbial communities from Beaufort Sea near Barrow, Alaska, United States - SB 1.2 | ecosystem: Environmental > Aquatic > Marine > Coastal | place: USA: Alaska | collected... | reverse complement strand
GCGTCATTCTCCCGCACCCACTGCAGCACCTCCAGCTGCCCTCCAACAACGGCGAGACTGAAAACGTGCGAATTCCACGGGCAGCCGTGCTCCCGCGCCCACTGCAGCACGGCGCACGTGTCCGTACAAAGAAGCGTTCGCACATGTCGAATGGTCCCACGCGCAGCCGTGCACCCGCGCCCACTGCAAAACATTCAGGTGCCCGCCGCTAGCGGCCATCCAACACGTCGTGGTATCCCACGGGCAGCCGGCGTTGTGCAGCCACTCCAACACCTCTCGGTTCCCACATTGAGCGGCGAGTGAACAAGCACTCTGCACACACAGTGGTGGGAGGTGCCAGGGTGTTGTCCTCTTCGCGCGCTTGGCCCACTGCATGAGCGCGGTCGCTGCCACCGCCGCCGCGCACCCGCGCCCCGCCCCCGCGAGCGAGGCGAGGTCCGTGGGGCCCAGCCGCCGCAGCACCTCCTGCTGAAAGACGAGGTAGGGCAGGCTCCCGAGCACGGGGCCGGGCAGCGGCGACGGGGGAGGCTCAACCAGGGGAGGGTCGTCTTGCGCCGCGGTCGTCATCGGATCCGGGGTTGAGGAGTATCAGGATGTTGGGGCGGCGCGGTCGTTGGCGGCGGCGGCGCCGGCAGTCATGGGACGCGCGGATGCTTGTGCGGGCGCGGTCCCCCGTCGTGTCGTTGTGCTGGGCAACCCTGCTCTCTCACTTACTCGTCGTTTTCGGTTCCTTCCAAAGGAGCTAGTCGTAGCAGATCTGATTTTCCAAGGAGCCCGCCGTCGTCATTGGGTATGGTACTCTCGCGGGATGATAGGTGTGGGGTAAGGGAAGGTGGCGGCGGCGCGCGTGTTCGGCGGCGGCGGCGGCGGCGGCGGCGCGGTGGCAGTCGTGGGGCGCGCGGAAACTTGTGTGTTCGTCCTCCCTTCTTGGCTATTTGTTGGGCACCGCGGCACCCGTTAGATCTCCTCAAGCAGTCAGGGAGCTGGTGGATGGTATCGAAGTTATTTTGACACATAAAAAAGGAGAAGAGAGCAGAGGAGAGAATGATGCCATATGCAAGGCGGCGGGGGCGGGCGGCGCGTGGGCGGAGCGGCGCAATGGACGGAGGGTTTCTCGTGTTACATGTAACACGGAACCGGTAAATCTAGCTATCACACCGGACGTCCTCCAAGCTGCCAGTTGCCCGGGAACATATTTTCACCTATACAGCGTTGTACGTCGGCAAGAAGACGGTGTACCTGGAGTGCGTCACCACATACACCTCCGTCGCTTCGTTTGGTACTGACATCGTACTGTGAGTGACATCGAGCACAAGTTGACACATCGGAAGTTATTTTTATGGAGCACTGAGCTCGTCGAGCCATGTGATTACCTCCTGCTTCCTGGGCTCCACCTTGGCGTGGCGACGCACGAGGTCCTCATCCCAAACGTCGCCGGTCGTGTCGTGCTCCCGCACCCACTGCAACACCTCAAGCTGCCCGGCGTCAGCGGCATCCATGCACACGTACGCATCCCACGGGCAATGGTGCTCCCGCGCCCACTGCAACACCGCCAGATGCCCGCCATGAGCGGCGTTCGCCGGCGTCCGCCAGTTCCAGGGGCAGTGGTGCTCCCGCGCCCACTGCAGCACCGCCAGGTTCCCGAACCGAGCGGCGTTCTCACACGTCCACGCATTCAACGGGCAGCCATGTTTGTGCAGCCACGTCAACACCTCCAGGTGCCCACCTGCTGCGGCCGCACACGTCGTCACAGCATCCCACGGGCAGCCGGTGTTGTGCAGCCACTCCAGCACCTCCCGGTTCCCGCCATAAGCGGCGTGTGAACAGGCCTCCTTCAAACACAGCAGTGGGAGGGGCTGGCCGAACCAGGCTTGCCTGGGGGCTGCTGTGCTCTTCGCGCGTTTGGCCCACTGCATGAGCGTGGTCGCCGCCACCGCCGCCGCGCACCCGCGCCCCGCCCCCGCGAGCGAGGCGAGGTCCGTCGGGCCCAGCCGCTGCAGCACCTCCTGCTGAAAGACGAGCACGGGCAGGGTCCCGAGTACGGGGCCGAGCAGCAAGGACGGGGGAGGGTCGACTTGCGCCTCTGTCGTCATCGGATCTTGAGGGCAGGAGTATCAGGATGGTGCGGCGGCGCGTGCGTTGGCGACAGCGGCGGCGGCGGCAGTCGGGGGGCGCACTCTCCCCTGGCGTGGCGTCTTGCTGGGCAACCCTCTTCTCACGACGTATTCGCAGCTTCGGTCAGGGTGTCTTCCAAGGACTACTAACGGAGCTGGCAGCACTACTCTTGCAAGGAGCCCGTCATGGGATCTGGCGGGCGCGCGACGAGGGGTGAGGGATGGTGGCGGCGGCGCGGGCGTCGGCGGCGGCGGCGGCGGCGACGGGGTTGGCAGTCGTGGGGTGCGCGGACACTTGTGTGGGCGCTCTTCCCCTCGTGGCTTTCTGCTGGGCACCCTCTAGATTCGCAGTCGGGGTGCTGGCAGGCTGGTATTGAAGACACATTTGAATCACAGAAAGTGCAACAGAGGTGAAGATGGGTAAGATGCAAGACGCGAGGCGGGTGGGCGCGTGGGCGCGGTGGCGAGATGGATGGAGAGAACACCTATCGTATTACAGAACACGGCATCTGAGCTCTAGCTATCACACCGGACGACACCAGGTTGCCAGGTGCCCGGGAACATATTTGCATACATACAGCGTTTTGAGCAGGCAAGAAGATTGTGTATAGGTATTACACAGATGGTGTGCGTCATCATTTACAAGTTCGTCGTTTCGTGTGGTACCGACATCGTACATTGCGTGTCATGGTGCACATACTGCTTGGATACATTGGAGGCTCTTCACGGAGCACTGAGCTCGTCCAGCCATGCCAGCACCTCCTGCTTCCTGGGACCATCGGCGAAGCGACGCACGCGGTCCTCGTTCCAAACCTCGCCTGTCGCGTCGTTATCCCGCACCCACTGCAACACCTCCAGCTGCCCGGCCATAGCGGCGAAACTGCAAACGTTCGTGTCACACGGGCAGCCGTGCTCCCGCGCCCATTGTAGCACCGCCAGGTGACCGCCTGCAGCGGCCTGTGCCGGCGTCAACCTATCCCAGGGGCAGTGGTGCTCCCGCGCCCACTGCAGCACGCGCAGGTGCCCGGACAGAGCGGCGCACGCACACACACCGCTGCTCCACGGGCAGCCATGCTCTCGTGTCCACCTCAACACCTCCAGGTGCCCGCCCGCAGCGGCGAGCGAGCACGTCGCCTCGTTCCACGGACAGCCGGTGTTGTGCAGCCACTCCAACACCACTCGATTCCCGTCACGTGCGGCGTGACAACAAGCCTCCTTCACACACAGCGGTGGGAGGTAGTACCCGAGATGCACAGGGGCGGCCCTCTTTGCGCGTTCGGCCCACTGCATGAGCGCGGTCGCCGCCACCGCCGCGGCGCACCCGCGCCCCGCCCCCGCGAGCGAGGCGAGGTCCGTGGGGGCCAGCCGCCCCAGCACCTCCTTGAGAAAGAGGTCAGCGGGCAGGGTCCCGAGCACGGGGCCGAGCAGCAACGAAGGGGGAGCAGGGTCGCCTTCCGCCGTGGTCGTCATCGGATGGATCTGGGGGCGAGCGGCGAGAGGTGAGGGGAGGTGGCGGCGACGCGTGCGTCTTGTGTCGATGTCGTCGTCGTTAGTGGCGGCGGCGGCGGCGGCGGCAGTCGTGGGGCGCGCGAATACTTGCTTGTGGGCTAGTGGGCAACCCTGTGTTTGCTGGGCAACCCTCCCCTCTTCTGTTCCTCAGTAGTCCTTTGGTTGCTCCAAGATGCTGGCAGGTGTAAGCTTCCCAGGAGCCCGCGGTCACAGGCGAGGGATGAAGGGGTACTGCGTTGGGGGCGGCGGCGGCGGGGGGATGGCAGTCGTGCGGCGCGCGTAAACTTGTGGGGGGCTCCTCGTGGCTTTTCGCTGATCAGCCTCTTCCACTCTCAGTCTGCGCAGATCCGGTTTGGGGGCGGGGTTTGACTACCCCCCGCCGGATCTGCGCAGAGCGGAAGACGCCCGCGCGAGTAGACCGCTTTCGGTATTACGCCAGTGAATACCCATACGGACTGACGGAGTTGCATGCAAAGCGTCAGCGCTCGGAAGGTGATCGCGGGAGCAGGCTGAATGCCCAAAAGAGACGGACAAACATACAGAGTTGCAAGCTAAGCGTCGGCGCTCGGCGCGGGAGATGATATACCGAAATCGGCCTATTCTTGTATGTCGAGATGATGCTACACTAGCTTTGCAACACCATCTAGTGTACACACGGGTTTGCCGCACGTCGCCTTGTGCCCGCCCGTTGTCCAATCCTGTTCCTGACACGCGGCGCCGCAGTACCGGGCGGTCTTGCATTGCGGGCACACTTTAAAGTCCTTCAGCAGGCCCACAAACACACACCCGTCGTTTTGGCAATACATACCCCCCTCCAGCACAATTCTACGAAACGCGTGTAGCTCGTCGACTACATTAAGCTTCCCTTTTCGCAGCCAATGTACCACGCTGGTCAGGACATCCAGGGGGACGTTGTGCCCCTCCATGACCCCCGCCGACAGGGCGCCCCCTGCGGCCTCCGCAACATTTCCAACCTCGCGGGCGGAGGGACGGTCCGCGTACATCCGATAGGCGACTTGTGTGCATGCCCTGGTGTTGCCGCTCTCGGCGGCCTTGCGCATCCACTGCATCGCCCGCCGCTTGCTGCGCGTGACGCCGCGCCCTAGGGCCTGGCAGATAGTGCTCGTCACGTCGCAGGATGCCACACCCTAACCCTAAACTCAAGAAACGAGGGTCCACAATGTGCGTGAACGTGGCAGGCATCATCTGTCCGGCCCTACCGCGGCCAACAGTGTACATTTGTGAAAGGTTCGCTGCCGCTGCCCCGATTCCGGCGTCCGCTGCGCACCTATACAAGTCCGCTGCCGCAGGGTAGTCCAGCGCTGCCACGCCCTCCCCCAGCTCGAGACAAGACGCAAGGCTGAACATCGCTCCCGGCAACCCGGCCTCGGCACCCTTGGCGAACCACTCCGCAGCAAGGACGTGTTCCTTCCATAAGCCGTGAATATCTCCCAATGTGCTCATAGCGTACGCGTGCCCTTGCCCGGCCGCCTTCTCCAGAAGCGCCATGCCCTCCTCCTCCCAGGGTTGTGGCACCCGCAAACAAGTATCTTGGTCAGACAAGTACCTATGGTCAGACAAGGGACCACATCAACGCTTCTCTCTTGTGAGCGACCGGACACTGCGCTGTGCGAAGTGCAAACCCTATCTTGTGGGCGGCCGGAACACAATGCTGTGCGAAGTGCAAACCCTACCTCCGCCTGTGGCGATCTGCCGCCCGTGCCCAATGGCGTCGCCGGTCTCCCCGCAGCACAATCAGCTTCACTCACTAACACGCAGCCCCAACTCCACTGCGCTTCCCCGTCACCAGGGACTTACACTCGTCCACTTTTCGGCTCACCGTTAGCGCTTTGTGTGGGATAGGGGGTGCATGCAGGGGCTGTTTGGGGGGTGATTACAGGGTGTTATGTTAGAAACAATAGGGAGAGTATAGGGTGTATTTTGTGTCAGAAATGGTTCAGGTTCAGCTGAAAAGTGGATGAGTGTAAGCCCCTGCCTATCACCCTCGCCAGCCCTCTGCTTCACGGCCTGAGCTCCGAGCGCATCAAACAAGGCCCACGAGTCCTCCGTCTGCGTGGTCCAGTCGCCGAGAGGGGCCACGTTCACGTTCGCACGAGCAGCGGCAGCGGCAGCTCCCCCGGCTCCCGCGGCCCTTGCCCGATCCGGCGCGCGCTTGGCGGCATCGCGCTCGGCCTTACGCCGCTCCTGCCTCGAGGGGGGCATCTCACGGAATGAGCAACCGATGAACCGAGCGGCCAAGCGCAGAGGGACACGTTCACGTCAGCGAGTCCTCCGACGACGGAGGAGGACCAGTCGTTGGCAACACGAGCAGGGCGCGCGAAACAAATAAATGCTGATGTAGGATTTGACCCGCTTGAGGGGTTTCCTGTGTCTGACCCGCGCACCGCCGCCGATGGCGAGGGAGGCAGCGGGGAGGGGAGCGCTACGGCGACGCTGCGAGTGGAGTGGCGTCGTGCCGGAGCTTCGGGAAGTGGAGGACGCAATGCCCCCACCCCCTACTCGCCGCTCTGCGCAGATCCGGCGGGGGTCAAACCCCGCCCCCAAACCGGATCTGCGCAGAGAGTGGAAGAGGTTGTCAGCGAAAAGCCACGAGGAGCCCCCCTGCAAGTTTACGCGCGCCGCACGACTGCCCCCCCCGCGCCCGCCGCCGCCGTCGCCGCCGCCGCCGCCCCCAACGCAGTATCCCTTCATCCTTCGCCTGTGACCGCGGGCTGCTGGGAAGCTTACACCTGCCAGCATATTGGAGCAACCAAAAGACTACTGAAGAGCAGAGAGGGTTGCCCAGCAAAAACAGGGTTGCCCACAAGTAGTCTCGCGCTCCACGTTTGCCGCCGCCGCCGCCGCCGCTGCCGCCGCCGCCGACGACGACAACGACACAAAACGCACGCGTCGCCGCCACCTCTCCTCACCCCCCGCCGCTCGCCCCCATATCCATTCGATGACGACCACGGCGCAAGGCGACCCTGCTCCCTCGTCGTTGTTGCTCGGCCCCGTGCTCGGGACCCTGCCAGCCGACCTCCTTCAGTAGGAGGTGCTGCGGCGGCTGGGCCCCAGGGCTCTCGCCTCTCTCGCGGGGGCGGGGCGCGGGTGCGCGGCGGCGGTGGCGGCGACCGCGCTCATGCAGTGTGCCGGGCGTGCGAAGAGGGCAGGCCCTGGGCACCGCGGGTATTACCTCCCACAACTGTGCTTGAAGGAAGCCTGCTCACACGCCGCTCGTAGCGGGGACCGGGAGGTGTTGGAGTGGCTGCACAACACCGGCTGCCCGTGGGATGCGAGGACGTGTCGGTTCGCCGCTGCAGGCGGGTACCTGGAGGTGTTGCAGTGGGCGCGGGCGCACGGCTGCCCGTGGGATTCGTTGACGACGGGATGGGCCGCTGAGTGTGGGCAACTCGCGGTGTTGCAGTGGGCCAGGGAGCACCATTGCCCGTGGAACGAGGGGACTTGCATGTACGCCGCTGTGGCCGGGCAGCTGGAGGTGTTGCAGTGGGTGCGGGAGCACGACACGACCGGCGACGTTTGGGATGAGGACCTCGTACGTGACCACGCCAAGGGGCCCAGGAAGCAGGAGGTAATCACATGGCTCGACGAGCTCAGCAAAAGTGCTGCATAATAAGAGCTTCCGTTGTATCAACTTGTGCTCGATGTCACTCACAGTACGATGTCAGTACCAAATGAAGCGACGAACATGTATATGACGACGCACTCCATCTACACCGTCTTCTCGCCGACTCTCAACGCTGTATACATTAGAATAAAAACATGTTCGCGGGCAGCTGGCAGCTTAGAGAACGACTGGTGTGATAGCTAGATCTGCAGGTGCCGTGTTATGTAATACGAGAACTCGGCACTCCGTCCATTGCGCCGCCGCGCCCACGCGCCACCCGGCCCGGCCGCTTGCAATAGGCATCACTCTCTCCTCGCTCTGCTCTCCTTTATGTGTCAAAATAACTCGATACCAGCCTACCAGCTCGCCGACCACTACGCGAGGTAGGAGATATAGACGGTGCCCAGCAAAAAGCCACGAGGGGAGGACGAACACACAAGTTTCCGCGCGCCCCACAACTGCCACCGCCGCCGCCGCCGCCGCCGAACACGCGCGCCGCCGCCACCTCCCCTCACCCAGACCTATCCCGCGAGGGTACCAGACCCGATGACGACGGCGGGCTCCTTGGAAAATCAGACCTGCTACGACTACGAGTAGCTCCCTTGGCAGGAACCGAAAACGACAGGTCAGCGAGGGAGCAGGCAGCAGGGTTGCCCAGCAGTATAAACGAAGGGAGAGCGCGCCCACACAAGCATCCGCGCGTCCCGCGACTGCCGCCGCCGCCAACAACAACAACAACCGCGCCGCCGCAACAGCCTGCTACTTCTCCGACCGGATACGATGACGACCGCGGCGCAAGACGACTCTCCCCCAGTCGACCCTCCCCTAGTCGACCCTCCCCCGGTGTTGCTGCTCGGTCCCGTGCTCGGGATCCTGCTCGACCTCGTCTTTCAGCAGGAGGTGCTGCGGCGGCTAGGCCCCACGGACCTGGCCTCGCTCGCGGGGGCGGGGCGCGGGTGTGCGGCGGCGGTGGCGGCGACCGCGATCATGCAGTGGGCCAAACACGCGAAGAGGACAACAGCCCCCGGGCGCCTTGGTTACTACCTCCCACCGCTGTGTTTGAAGGAAGCCTGTTCGCACGCCGCTCGTCGTGGGAACCGAGAGGTGTTGGAGTGGCTGCACAACGCCGGCTGCCCGTGGGATGCCACGACGGCGGGTGCGGCCGCTGCCGGCGGGCACTTAGCGGTGTTGCAGTGGGCGCGGGAGCAACGCTGCCCGTGGAACGTGTGGACACCGGCATGGGCCGCTATGAACGGGCACCTGGCAGTTCTGCAATGGGCGCGGGAGCACGGGTGCCCGTGGGACCGGGACACTTGCATGTACGCCGCTATGTCTGGGCAGCTGGAGGTGATGCAGTGGATGCGGGATAACGACACGAACGGCGAGGTTTGGAGCGAGGACCTCGTGCGTTACCACGCCTATGGTCCCAGGAAGCAGGAGGTGCTGACGTGGCTGGACGAGCTCAGTGCTGCGTGAAAAAGGGATTCCAATGTATAAGTGCACGTTGGTACCACACGAAGTGACGAACAGCACTCCATTATATTCACCACCTTGCCAACTCACAATGCCTTATATATGAAAAAAAGGTTTTCGCTTGCACCTGGCTGGCATCATGGACGTCGAGTGCGATAGGTAGAGCTACACATGCCTTGTTCTGTGATACGATAAGTCAGCACATCGTTCATCACGCCACAGCGCCCACGGCGCCGCCCGCCCCCGCCGCCGTGCAGATTGCATAGTACTCTCCCCCTCTCCTCTCCTTTAAATTGTAACTTCGATACCAGCATACCAGCTCCCGAAGGAGATCTACGAGTAGAGGGTGCCCAGCGAAAAGCCACGAGGGCAGAGCGTCCGCACAAGTATCCGCGCGCCCAGCGACTGCCGCCGCCGCCCGTGCCGTCGCCACCTTCCCTCGCCCATCGACGCTCGCACCCCAGATCCGCCGATCCCCCCGAATTCCTTGGGGGATTAGATCTGCCAGCTCCTTGGAAGGAACCGAACAACCGATTGACCGAAGTTGCGAGTACGTAAGAAGAGGGTTGCCGAGCAAGACGCCACGCCAGGGGAGAGCGCGCCGCCGCCGCTGTCGCCACCGCACGTGCTGCCGCGGCATCCTGATAAATCGTTCCACAAGATCCGATGACGGCCGCGGCGCAAGTCGGCCCTCTTCCGCCCCCGGCGCCGGTGCTCGGCCCCGTGCTCGGGAGCCTGCCCGACCTCGTCTTTCAGCAGGAGGTGCTGCGGCGGCTGGGCCCCACGGACCTCGCCTCGCTCGCGGGGGCGGGGCGCGGGTGTGCGGCGGCGGTGGCGGCGACTGCACTCATGCAGTGGGCCAAACGCGCGAAGATGACACCCCCCGGGAACCCCAGGTTCTACTTGCCACCGCTGTGTTTGACAGAGGCCTGCTCATACGCCGCTCGTGACGGGAACCGAGAGGTGTTGGAGTGGCTGCACAACACCGGCTGCCCGTGGTATGCGAAGACGTCTGCGTGGGCCGCTGCAGGCGGGCACTTAGCGGTGTTGCAGTGGGCGCGGGAGCACCACTGCCCGTGGAACTCGTGGACACTGGCATGGGCTGCAATGAACGGGCACCTGGCGGTGTTGCAGTGGGCGCGGGAGCACGGCTGCTCGTGGGACCGGGTCACATGTGTATACGCCGCTGACGACGGGCAGCTGGAGGTGTTGCAGTGGTTGCTGGAGAACGACGCGGCCAGCGAGGTATGGAACGAGGACCGCGTGCGTCGCTACGCCGGTGGGCCCAGGCAGCAGGAGGTGCTGACGTGGCTGGATCAGCTCAGTGCTCCGTGAAGAGCCTTCAATGCATCCAAGCAGTATGTGCACCATGACAGATGACACGCAATGAACGATGACGGTACCACACGAAACGACGAACATGTTAATGATGACGTACACCTATTTCATACCTATACACAATCTTCTTGCCAGCTCAAAACGCTGTATACATGACAATACATTCCCGGGCGCCTGGCAGCCTGGAGGTGTCGTCCGGTGTGATAGGTAGAGCTACAGATACTGTTTTCTGTAATACGATACGTGAGCCCTCCTTCCATCTCGTCACCGCGCCCACGCGCCGCCCGCCCCGGCCGGCTTGCATCTTGCATATTACTCCTCTCCTGGCCTCTCCTCTCCTCTCCTCTCCTCTCCTCTCCTCTCCTCTTCTCTCCTCTTCCCCCCATCCTCTATCCATGTGTTCCTCTGTACTGGTTCAAATTCTACTTCGATACCAGCCCATCAGCTCCCCTCGAGATCTTAAGGGTGCCCGGCGAAAAGCCACGAGGGCAGAGTGCCCGCACGAGTTTCCACGCGCCACACGACTGCCGCCGCCGCCGCCGCCGCCCGTGCCATCGCCACCTTCCCTCGCCCGTCGACGCTTTCACCCCTGATCCGACGACGCCGCGAATTCCTTGGAAGATTAGAGCTGCCAGCTCCTTGGAAGCAACCGACTGACCGAAGTTGCGAGTACGTAAGAAAAGGGTTGCCCAGCAAGACGCCACGCCAGGGGTCAGCGCGCCCCGCGACTGCCGCCGACACCGCCGCCGCCGCCGCTGTCGCCAACGCACGCGCCGCCGAACCATCTTGGTACTCCTTCCCTCTAGATCCGATGACGACAGAGGGGCAAGGCGACTTGCTTCTTCCGCCCCCGGCGCCGGTGCTCGGCCCCGTGCTCGGGACCCTGCCCGACCTCGTCTTTCAGCAGGAGGTGTTGAAGCGGCTGGGGCCCAGGGCTCTGGCCTCCTTCGCGCAGGCGTCACACGGGTGTGCGGCGGCGGTGGCGGCGACTGCGCGTATGCGGTGGGCCAAACACGCGAAAAGGACACCCCCCTGGCACCTCGGGTACTACCTCCCGCCGCTGTGTTTGAAGGAAGCCTGTTCGCACGCCACTCGTGGAGGGAACCGGGAGGTGTTGGAGTGGCTCCACAACACCGGCTGCCCGTGGGATGCCACGACGGCGGGTGTAGCCGCTGCTTGTGGGCACCTGCAGGTGTTGCAGTGGCTGTACAATCATGGCTGCCCGTGGAACTCGTGGACGTGTGTGCATGCCGCTCGATTCGGGCACCTGGACGTGTTGCAGTGGGCACGGGCGCACGGCTGCCCGTGGGACTCGCAAACGTGCATGTACGCCGCTGAGGCCGGGCAACTGGAGGTGTTGCGATGGGTGCGGGAGAACGACGCGACCGGCGAGGTTTGGAACGAAGGCAGCGTGCGTCGCTGCGCCGGTCATGGGCTCAGGGAGCAGGAGGTGCTGGCGTGGCTGGATGGACTCAGTGTGTGAGGCGCCCCCCTGCAACGTGAGTTCAAGGTACGGAGGTGATACCAAACGAACATACGAACGTGGCAATCATGACGCACACTCGTCGAGAGCCTCCCGGCAAATGCGTTGTCAATGTACGGCGGCGGTACCAAAGGAAGCGACGAACGTGGAAATGATGACGCACTCCATCTACACCATCTGCTTCCCGACAAACTATGTTGGTGTATAGTAGTACATGGAAATATTTGCCTGGGCACTTGGATTTATGGTGGGCGTCTCGTGTGATAGCTAGAACTGGAATCATGTTATACTTCCGATCAGTAAGCACTCCGTTCATCGCGCCGCCTCCCGACTCCGCCCCCGCGCCGCACGCCCCACCCGCCTTGCATCTTGCTCCTCTCCACTCTGTATCTCTCAAAATGACTTTTACACACAAATTGGGGTGCTGAGTGTGCATTACACTCCCGAGAAGACGCTATTGATAACGAGTGTGCACTGCCAGCCCAACTACCTGGGCTAGTGCCTTAACTGTAAAGCGGACTACCTGCAGTATCTCGTACTACCTGTAGTAAGTAGGCATTTGGTGATTTTGACCAAAAGTCACTTGAATTTTGGTCAAATCACCAACCGCCTACTTACTAGAAGTTACGTCCCCACATACTAGGCACTAGACTGATCTCACGTCCACTTCAGGCTCGCGCATAACAGCAGCCAGGCATCCCCCGAGAAGTCGCAAATGTTTGTGATGTGTTCGCAAAGGGTTAGAAGCCGCAGAGGGTGTGTGATATTTTCATATGTCGACACGACGCTATTTAGACTATGATAAGAGTCTCGTCAGGTGAACGACCTTTCAAGTCCAGTTGAGGCTCTCGCAGAACAGCAGCCAGTCGTCGCCCGAGAAATGCTTCTCGTCGCGCATCTCGCTGCGGAAGTGCCCTCGCGGGAGGGTCATTGAGAACAAGCAATTACCTTCACTGTGAATGTCACAAACGCGCAGAGGAGGAGGAACCTATTCAACTTCGGTCGAGTGCTTGTCCTCAATAACCCGTCATACGATGGCTTGTGGAGGAGGAGGAGGAGAAGATTTCATGTCGGTGGAGGGATAGAGTGCTCGTGTTCAATGACCCCCCTACCCGGGCAGTTGAAGTTGAAGCTCGCCAGCTCCAGCGCAATTTGCGGCAGGTACTTCAGATTCCGCTCATCATCCTCCACCCGCAGATAGGACCCCATGCACAGCCAGTACTCGCCGTGTGAGGGCCTTGCTGCTCGAAGAACGTTAGCAAAAGAATAAAATCACGCCGACAGACCACTTCTGGTGGAGGGGTTGATGTAATGCTACCATGTGAGCTCCTCAGAGGTCGATGCATGTTGGTCAATGCACATAATCACGCCACCCGACCAAATCAGTTCCGGTGGACGGGGTTGCTTTGATGCTCACCATGTGAGCGCCTTGGGGCTCGATGAACGATAATTATGAAACATATGCACAACAGCGAACCAGTTCTAGTGAACGAGGCTGGTGTAAAGCTGACCTTGTGAGGGGCGTGTGAGCGCCTGGGACTGAACACACGAGCGTCGAAAGCGCAGTGGATGATGATGCAAGCACCGGAGCTACTCTATGCACACAGCCCGACCTGTTGGAAGAAGCCCTCCTCCGTCTCCCCCATCTCCTCAAGCAGCGCCGCGATCTCATCATCGCTCATGGTGTCCAGCTGGTAGCGGCGCAAGTTGAAACTGACAATCAGGTTTGAAAGCGGTTCGTCATACGTCAGGTCCTAGCGCTGAAACCAGGCGCTGAAACCAGGCACGGTCAAGCCGGGATCAACCGGGGGTCAAGCAGCACCGCCCTACAAGCTGGTTAGCAGTCCGCATGCGACTGAGCCAGCCAGGTTTTTGAAATAGCGAGGGGTCCAGGTCACCCAGCTCTTTCCAGGGGTACTCCGCGTCATCTGGGGCTTCCTCCACCACCTCCAACTCGATCATCGCGTTGAACCCCATGTGCGTCATGCCGCGGGCCTCCAGCAGCGCCCTCCCAATCTCCCCCTCCGCCCCCTCCTTTGGTTTCGCAGCACCGCACCAGCAGAGAAGACCACGTGCATAGCTCGAGCTCACCATTTTAGCCCTTTACAGCCTTGGGGCTTGATGAACGTCTGTAAACAACACAAACACAACACGCCAAAACACAACTCCAGACCACTTATGGTGGTGTGGAAGATTGGGTTTGTCTAATGCTCATCATATAAGAGCCTTGGGGCTCGATGAACGCTAGTGAAATTGGATTCCGGCCCTACATGAACTCCAGTTCGAACAGGCCGTCGCCCCCCAGGTCCAAGTGCTCCTCAGCGTTAGCGCCTTCCATCAGGGGCTCACACTCGTTCACTTTTAGCTTAACCTCGGCCGCTTTTGTCACTGACAGACTGACGTCACCCAGCTTGGCCCACAAAAAGTGCTCAGGTCAAGCCAACAAATGACGGGTGTAGGCCCTCGACCTGAGCGCTTTTGGTGGTCAGTGTGTTGCATTCAGACACAAAAATTGCTCAGGTTGAGCCAACAAGTGGACGAGTGGAAGTCCCTGCCTCCACACGCGGGGTCGTCGATAAGGCACACCGTCTTCATGTCCGTCAGCCGCATCACGTGGCACTGCAGCCGCAGGATGCGCCGCGCGGGCGGCTGACCCGTGCCCATCGCTAGGGCCTGGCAGACATCGCTCGCCACGTCATACTAGCTGCTCTGAGGACTGTCCAAATAGAGCATTCCAAATTTCTTTCAGGTGGAGGACCCTGAAGGCGCAACACGAGGCGTGAGTCATAGACCGACAAGAAATCACACTATGGAGAGCGATTTTCGGCAGTTCTGAATGAAAATGTGACTCAAGAATCCCAGTCTGAAGCTGGGGTGCACTATTTGAATAGTCCCCGTAACTGCATAGTATGATGCCAGTCTCAGGAAACGAGGGTTCAAATTGCGTTCGAAGACGTGGCGAGCAACATCTAGCAGGCCCCACCCAGCGCCACCGGGTCCCTCCTCAGCAATCTCTTGGTGGCCTCCAGCTTGGGCTCATTCTCCAGCTTGAACACATTGTCAGAGAGGTCTGAGATGTCCCGGCTGGCGAACTCCGTCAGGATGTCGACTGGTGACGGGCCCTCCTCCTGCGCGTCCCAATCCTCCTCAAAATCCTGGATCCCCTGCCACTCGATACGGCCCGGCAGAAAATACTCAATGCATAACGGGATGGCATTTGAATCCAGATATGGGGATTTATGACAAATTGCCTGAGAGCGTGGAACGAAAGAAGCGCAATGCAGCCACGTCAGACGGAATCGACCAATCGACCCATCTCAGAACTAATCCGTCCGGCGTGGAATTCATCACTCGCCTGTGAATGGTGGATTCTGTACGACGTGGCTTCGTTTTGTTTTATATTGTTCCACACTCTCCAGGCACTTTGTCGTAGCGTGTGTCGAAGGTCATGTTGACCAACTTATGCCAGGCCCTGCCAGTCGGGGTAGCCTGGGAACGCCTGCAGGTGCAACGGGTTCCGCCCTCGGAACTTCACGGACTCGGGATCCTCCCTACAGGGTCCAACTCAGCGTCTTCCTGTCAGCTCAACGTGCGCAAATCCAAGGTACTCAGTGAGGATAACCGGAGTGGTTGCTTGAACTGGAAAGGAGACGACGTACAGGCCAGAGAGGAGGATGCGGCGACTGTGTGCGGGTACACCGGCAAACAGTCAGGTCCCAGTTGCAAAGGGGTGCCACGTGAAACAAGGCCCTGCACACCCGTTTTGCAAGGGCCCCACCTCTACGTCAAGGTACCCATCGTCATCCTGTGCCAAATGAGCATACATTTTCTCGCCAAACCCGGGAACCATAATCTCGTGCACCAGCTCTTTTTTGAGGTTCCCAATTGCATCCATAGTTCCATCCTCGTAGTAGAATTGTGCGCATAGCACGAGATCCTTGGGCTAGGGCCAGGCAGACATTGCCCGCTGTGTCATGGGATGCATCTGAACCCTCGTTCCCTGACTTAAGTGGCATCCTATGTCGTCCGTACTAGGGACTGATAGATATTGCTCGCCACGGCATCCAACTCGTTTTACAACACGTGTATCTTGAGTTAAACCGCATCTTGTGAGGTGGCGAGCAACAGCTGCCAGGCCCAAACTTCGGCTGGAGCGTAGGTATCGGGAAGATGAGTTAAACGGCATCTTGTGACGTGGCAAGCAATATAAGCCAGGCCCTGCCTTCGGTTTCAAGGTAGGTTTGGGGAAGTTGCGCTTCGCCAGCTCCGACAGCGGCCAGGCGGCAGGGCCTTACGTACACTGGTACACTATCAGCAAACAGTCAGGAAACGAGTGGCCGTGCCAGGGAGGGGGATGATGCGAGGGTGTACCAGTACGTGTACACTGGCACACTGAGGGCGAACAGTCAAGGACGAGCGGGCACGCTGGGAACTAAGGTTGAGCTGGCTGAAATAATAACTATTGTCAGGCCCTGCTTGGCGCGCTCGTGGCACGAGGCGGCCAGGCTCAGCGCCACGCGCCGGTATAGACCGTCAGGATTAGGGTTCCCGGGGGTAGGGCCTGCCAGATATTGCCAGCCACGTCATCGACACACACTGTGAACCCTCGTGTGTTGAGCTATACGGCATTCCATGACGCGGCGAACGGCACTCCAGGCCTTGCCCGGGCCGCCCCGGGCGCTTGCCGTCGATCTGGTGTGTGGTCTCCACCGCCGCCAACACGTTCGGCCGCGTGCGCTGCAGCAGCGCACGCCACACGTCGTTGCTCGCGGCGGCCTCGCGCTAGAGCCTGGCGGATATTGCTCGCCACGTCACAGGTTGCCATTAACTCAAGAGACGAGGGTTCAAGGTGCGTTGGATGATGTAGTGGGCAACGCGCAACGGGCGTGGCGGATTGCTCGCCACGTCACGGGGTGTCATTTAACTCAAGAGACGAGGGCTCAAAATGCGTTGGATGATTCGGTGAGCCATATCCGCGAGGCCCTACCTCGCGCCATCCGTTGCACACTGCGCCGACGCAGACCAGGTCGGTGGAGCTCAGACTCTCGTGCTGCAACACCAGGCGCGAGGGACAACTCCAAACGCATCGTATTCTTGAGTCCCACCTCTGCTGCCGCCGCGACCGCTGCCGTTCCACCGCCGCCGCTGCCGCCACCGCCAACGCTGATGATGCCGTCACATGTGAAGAGCGGCGTTACGTGGCGCCGGCGGGGATGGCCGTGGGGCGGGCGGGATTGCAATCGTATGACGTGGAAAAATATATCCGCCGGGCCCTACGAGGCGCAGCGCGGCGGTGTTATGGCCCGTTATCGGCGGTTCCCTGGGGACAGCTGACTTCGCCGGCTTCTTACCGCCCCCGCCCCCGCCCCCGCCGCCGCCGCCGCCTCCTCCGCCCCCGCCGCCCCCGCCGCCCCCGCCCCCGCCGCCGCCATCTCCATTCCTTTTCCCCTCCTTCTTTTTCTTTCCGTCCTTTCCTTCCTTCGCATCCTTCTTCTTCAACGTCTTGTCCACACCTATCGCATTCTCCGCACTCGCCGGCTGCTTCCCCTTCTTGGTGCGGCTCATGATTCCCGTCGGCCGTTCTGGGTGCGTGCGCCGCGTCAGGGGTGGTGGCGGGGCCGAGGAAAATGCAGGATTCATTCATACAGGGTGCCGACGCTTGTGTTGGCGGCGGCTTGCAAATGCAACCCCTGTCGCTTCGCTTTTTCAGTCGAGTCAAATCGTCGTAGTATCGTATGGGCAAAGAGGGCTGTCCCTTTCCACAGTGACTCGCCTCCTGATATCGAGTCACACGCAAACGGCAGGGGGACAATGCCGTTGAGTCAGCATTTTTCTGGGGGTCATGGTTCATACCCCACTGCGCACTGGACGGCGCTGTCGCCGCCGCGCCGCCGCGTTGTTCGCAATGGGAGCCTATTACTCGACACCGGAGGAGGAAACCACGGACCCCTCCCCCCCACCGCCCCCCTCACCCTCCTCCTCCTCCCCCTCCGCCTCCCGTACTCGCGCGAAGGCGCATTGGGATGCCGCCACCGCGCATTCCGTGGATACGATGCAGATTATGTGGCAGCGCGCGCTACAGGTACGCGACTCAAACACCACCACGTTCACGAGGGGGACTCGGGTCCTCGCTGTGGCGCGCTTCGAAGCGTTGCGAGCTTCGTATCGTAGTGACGTTGCTGCGCACGGCCAAGCTCCGCTTCTGTGACAAGATGTCAAAGCGAAAAATACACCTCGTCCCCCTCCTCCCCTCCTCCTCCTCTCTCCCTCCTCCGCCGCCGCATCCTCCGTCCCCTCCCCCTCATCATCTTCGTCCTGCCCCTCCTCTTTATCCCCCTCAACCTCCTCCAATTTAACCTCACCCTCGTCCTCCGCCTCCCCCGCCTCCTCCCCCTCCTTCCCTTCGCAACACCCCCACCGCTTGCTTTTGTCTTTTGACACACACTCCTCCTCCTGACACACCACTTCCGCTTTGCTCTCACCCACCACGCCAAAGCAAGCGCGCTCGACCGCTTGCTTGTGTCTTCAGAACACCTACACACACTCTGACACTGGTGTATCACTTTGCTCCCACCCATCAGGCCAAGACCAGCGCGCTGGACAAGCTCCGCGACGAGCTGGACGAGCGCACGCTCAAAGTGGCGGAGCTGGCAGGGCCCAGCGGACACTGGTTGCTACGTCATGGGGTGCCATATAACTCAAGATACGAGGGTTCAAAGTGCGTTAGATGACGAGGCGAGTGATATCCAGCAGGCCCGAGCGATATTCGGCAGGCCCATTCAACATACGAGGGTTCAAAGTGCACTACTCGTAGTTGACGAGGCGAGCGATATGCGCCGGGCCCTAGGAGCTGGAGCTGGAGCGGACGGTGCGTGAAGAGGCGGAAGAGTACGCGGACCGCTCGCTGGCGTTAATGGGCGTGAGCCAAGTAGGGCCTGGTAGATATTTCCTGCCACGCCATCCAATGCATCCAATGAATCCAACGCGTATTGCCAGCTATGTCATCCATGTTGCCTGCCACGTCACCCACACCACCTGCCATGCCGACCATGTGCATGCCACGCCATCAAAACGTATTTCGCACCCTGGTGTGTTGAGCATACGGTGTGTTATGACGTTGCGAGCATTATCTGCCTGGCACTAGAGCCAGGAGTCGCGAAACGAGGCGAAATCCTCGCAGCAGCTGGCGGTGACTTCGACAGAAGTGGTGCTACGGGAGATGCGGAGCGAAATGGAGGAGCGGGAGATAAAGCTCGACGCGCTCAGCTCCGCGTTGCAGAAATCAAGCGAGCGCTCCCTTGAGCACGAGCTAGCGGTGGGGCATATGTTGCTCTAGTAGTGTACCGGTACACGTTGACCCTCACCTCCTCATAGTGCACCCGTTCATACCGACCTCCTCACACATCCAGTGAGCGCTCTCTCGAGCACGAGCTCACGCTAAGGCTCAAGTCGACTACGAGTAACTTTGCACCCAAACACAATCAGGCCATCGCCAGACCACCTGGAAACAAATTAAAAGACTAATGCAAGACTAGCGGGTGCGACCCTCATCGGCGGTGCGCAGCGCGCAGAGGGAGTTGGCGGAGCGCAGCGCTTACTTCGAAGCCGCTGAGCGGTTCCTGCGCGAACAGCTGGAGGAATCCGCGGCAGGGTCTTGTGACCCCCTATGCTCCTGCACATGACCCTCATATGACCCCCACATGACCCCAATATGACTCATGTGACCCCCATGTGACCCCCACATGTCCCTCACATGACCCCCACATGACCCCCACATAACCCCACATTACCCCCACATTACCCCCACATGACCCCCACATACCCCCACATGACCCCCACATACCCCCACATGAACCCCTATGGCCTCCACATGACGCCCATATGACCCCATTTGACCCCCATGCAATCCTCCCCATTTTCAGCCAACACTGGAGTCGTATGGTCCCTGGAACCACGCGACTGGTCCCTCTCAGGTGCTCACGTTATGCCGCAAAGATTGTATCATCCTACTCAACGGGGACGGTGGTGATGCTGCAGGACGAGCTGGGGGCGGGCGAGGTGGGGGGGGTATTGAGAACCAGCACTAGAACGACGTTGAATTGACGAAGCGAGCCCACTCGTATGTAAGAGCATTCACCCTGGAGGTAGGTCATGTTCTGATGTCGTTTGAGTGCTTGTCATCAATGACCCTCGCGCGAGGAGGCGATGTACGCGCTGCAGTCGCAGTTCGAGGCGGCGCTGGAGCAGATGCGACGCAGCCAACAGCGCCTGGTCAGGCCCGGTATCCTCCTCTTCCTCCTCCTCCTCCTCCTCCTCCTCCTCTTGATCCTGCTCCTTTCCCTCCTGCTCCTCCTCCTCCTCCTACTCCTCCTACACTTCCTCCTCCTCCTCCTCCTACATTGTTCATAGCGTATCTGTACTCATTTGCCGCTTCCCCCTGCTTCTCCTCCTCCTCCTCCTGCACCTCCTCCTCCCCCTACATTGTTCAAAGCGTAATAGCACTCACTCGCCGCCTCCCCCTGCTCCTCCGTCTCCTCCTCCTCCTCCTCCTCCTCCTCCTCCACCTCCTCCTCCTCCTCCTCCTCTCCTCCTCCTCCTCTGTCTCATCCATCTAGGGCCTGGTATCATCTGACTGATTGCTCATGACGTGGCTAGCATTCTTACTTGGCTCTAGCGGGTGGTGGAGGAAGCGGCGCTGTACCGGGCGCGGCTTGATGAGGACCTTCAGGAGAGTGAGAATGACGCGAGTAAGGCGCTGACGTCGCTGGGAGCGGCGACAGACGCATCGCGCGCGTTGGAGGCGCTGCGGGATATATCCGACGGGTTGGTCGGTGGCGGCGGCGGCGGCAGCGGCGGGAGAAAGAGTAGCAGCAGCGGTAGAGGTGGCGGCAGCGGGGGTGGTAGCGGGGCCGGGGATGGGGGTGGGAGCTTTAGCGGCAATGGCGAGGAGGGAGAGGGTGAGGTGAGTGGTGGTGGTGTTAATGGTTTGGCGGGGCAAGGGGTGGAGCCTGCTTTGGTGCAGGCTGTCACCGCGGTGCTGAGTGCGGCGCAGGCTGAACGAGCCGCGCTAATGGAGGTATGGACACGTGCATGATGCCCGCCCCGTCATGTCAGCCTAAAGCACACCGCCAGACTAGTCATCGTCAACGGGACTGGGTTTATGCTCACTGAGTGCGGTGCCGATGCCCTAGGGCACGATGCACGAGAGGGACAAAACAAGCGTTATTTCTCACCAATACATTTCTTACCGCCGTTTCTTGGGTTGACTGACATCCTATGACGTGGTGAGCCTTGTTTATGTGATCCTGCGCTGAGGAGAACGCCGGTTTAAGAGCGGAGGTGGCGGTGCTGCGTGCGGCGCTCCCCTCCGGCGCAGTGGACCCCACCACCCCACCTCAGAGAGAGGATGGAACCCGGGCACAGGCAAACAGTCAGGTGAAGGTGTCCGACGACAAGGTGACCATGTCAAAAGACGGTCGGCTCAAGTTCCAGCCAATCACGGCGCAGCGGGAGACTGCCAAGGGCGGCCTGGCCGGAGCCAGGGACAAGCTAGCGCAGGTTAAGGCGGGGGGGTGCTCAGAACACGCACTCGACCGACGTTAAACATCCTCCTCGTCCTGCGCACATCTGAAAGAGCTTTCACGCTGAAGGTATGTCACGCCTCGACCTCGTTTCGAGTGCTTGTTCTCATTGACCCTCCTGCTAGGTGCGGTCCGTGGAGATTGAGGCGATGCAGTCACAGTTAGACGCGCTGCAGACCTCTCTCTATCCCGTCACCCCATAAGCCAGAACCCTATAGTGTATCATGTCTGAATGTAGGCCTGCCTGAAAAGGTAGATGTATTCTTATGAATTTCAATTTTCAAAATTTCATCTGTGTAATTCTCTTTACTCAATTACGCAAGGTGGCGCACGTCCGGGTCCGGTCCGTTGAGGTGGAGGCGATGCAGTCACAGTTAGACGCGCTGAAGTCATCTCTATATCCCGCCACCCCATAACATGTTATCCACCAATCATCACATAGTGTAGTATTGCCTATTTCGCCTGCCCGAATGGTGCCCGTAGATGTATTCATATGATTGTAGATCTCGAATTTGAAGTTCGGGTTTCACGACAGCGGCGGCGGTACAGTAGCTGGCTGCCCCCGGTATTCCACGCGGCCGGACTGCCGGAGCGAGGTGTGGGGGCGCCTCTGGGGCAGCTACGCAAACCCTAAACCCCGAACCCCGAACCCTAAACCCTGATCCACCACTGACGCCGCCGCTGCCCAACATGCGGCCTGTATCATCACCGTGCCTGTTTACACTCAGTATCGCGGTTTCCGGAAACCTTGTATATCTCCTCGAAATCGACGGTCTATTTACTCCAGGATGGAGACCCGGTCGGACTGTCGGCGAGTCGGTCGGTGGGATTTTTGAAATGGACGGTTGTGATTGGTCGAACGGGATTCGATACCATTCGATAACATACCTTCGATACCAGATCCGACACTGAGTTCAATCGACGCCGGGCACTTCGTCTGCACGCAACCCGCGTACACGCCGCGCTGAAGGCGGATGTCAGCATGACCGCCGCATGATCCCCGCACGCTGACTGCCCCCGGTATTCCCGATGCCGCTATGTATGTCGAGCGTCATTGATATACCGGCTGCCGATGTCCCCGCCTCCCGTGCCCGTCCGTGCTACAAGCGTCTGCATGACTCAATGACCGCCGACACGCCGTCCAGCTAATATGAAACCAACACAAAAACCAACATATGAAACCAACACAAAAACCAACATATGCATGTAATGAAACCAACCATCAGCATCATTGAGCAATTGAGCATAAGCATCCATCAATCAATCAACACAGCAGGGACCAGCAGCCACCCGAAGCCGGCACCCCCGCCCCGCCAGTCCCGCCAACCGCGCCAGCCAGCCAGTCCCGCATCCGGATCCGCGCATAGAAATGAAGAATCCGACAGGGCATCTTGGTAATCGATCGTCACTTTCCACGCCTCGCGGGGGGTGACGTGCGTCTCACTCGCAAGCTTGCGCGATAACATGATGCGCACGGCGCGGCGATCGATCCTCCACGCCCGCGTGGCGGCGGGCGCGAGCGGCGCGGGCTCGGGCGTGGCCCGCGCGCTTGGCGTGGTTCCGATCGCCCCCGCGAATCCTCCTCGATTGCTTCGCCACGTGGGCAGGGGCTTATCCCATACACTCGTCCACTTTTCAGCTCACCTTGAGCCGTTTCTGACACAAATAACACCCTAAGCACCCCCTAATACCCCCTAATACCCCCTGATATCCCGTAAACATCCCCTGAGCAACCCAGAAATGCACCCCCTATCCCAAAGAAAGCGCTTACGTTGAAACGAAAAGTGGACGAGTGTGGACAAGCCCCTGCACGTGGGGGGTGCCGTCGGTGAACGGCGCGATGGCGGGGTGGGTTCGTGGCAGGGGCTTACACTCGTTCACTTCTCAGCTCAACTTGAGCGCTTTTTATGGGATAGGGGGTGGGCGTAGGGGTTGTGTAGCCCGTGTTAAGGGGGTGTTCGGGGGTGCCGAGGGTGTGTACGTAGGGTGTTTTCTTGTGACAGACAATGCTCAAGTTGAGCTGGGAAGTGAACGAGTGTAAGCCCCTGGTTCGTGGCCCATCGGCCGCAGGTTCGCCTGCGTCGGGCTCGTCGTCGGCGGCGGCGGCGGCGGGTGGGGCCGCGCGCCCACCACGACCCGCGCGCTGAGCTCCTCCAGCGGCGATGCAGGCGGCGGCGGCTCGCCCTCTCCCGCCGATATTAAACTCGCAGCCAAGCGCTTGGCACGCGAGAAGGGGGAGGCGGCGCAGGGAGCGGGCGTCGGAGAGCGGGCGGGTGGCGTCACGGGGCGAGGGGGGCGGGGAGGCGGCCGCACCGGCACTCGGGGCGGCGGCGGAGGCGGCGGCAGAGGGCGCGGGGGCGGAGGCGCGGGGGGTGGTATGGCGCGCGCCATCGCGCTGAACGGCCGCATCTCGCAGCAGAAAGACCCGGAGGGCCTGCTTCGCCTGGTGGGTGACGAGCTCCCCAACTTCAACGACGTCAACGTGGCCACCGCGTTCAAGATATTCGGTTTTCTCAGTGGCTCCAGGTCGTTTCCGCGCAACATCGCGGCGGACGACGGCTTTCGCGGGCTGATGGCGAGGGCGCGCGACATGTGCGCCGATGGGCGGTTGCAGGCGAGGGAATTGGCCAACCTCACGCACGCCGTGGCGAAGATGAGCGCGGCGGGGAAGCTCGCCGCTGCCGACGCGGATGTTCAGGACATGCTCGCGGCGCTGGAGCAGCGGATGGTAATCGTGGCGCCGGGCATGAACGCCTATGACGTGTCGAACACTGTGTACGCCTTCGCGGTGTTGGATTGGGCGCCAAGCGCCAAGGCGCGGGCGGCTTTGGAGGTTGCGGTGGTGCGGGTGGAATTGAGCATGAACGGCCAAGACGTGGGTAATCTGTCCTGGGCACTCGCGACGCTGGGGCTGACGCCGGGGGCTGAGACGGGGAGGCGGCGCTGGTGCGGGTGGCGCGGGACATGGAGCCCCAACACGTATCAAACACTTCGTGGGCACTCGCGACGCTGGGGCTGACGCCGGGTGCTGAGGCGCGGGCGGCGCTGGAGGCGGCGTTGGTGCGGGTTTGTCCGGGCATGGCTGAGCAGGCCGTCGCAAATACGGCATGGAGCTTCGCCACCTTGGGGTTGATGCCGGGGGCTAAGGCGCAGGCGGCGCTGGAGGCGGCGGTGGTGCGGGTGGGACCGAGCATGGTTCCTCCGGCCGTCGTAAATACGGCGTGGGGCTTCTCGACCTTGGGGCTGATGCCGGGGGCTAAGGCGCGGGCGGCGCTGGAGGCCGCGGTGGTGCGGGTGGGTCCGGCCATGAACGCCCAACACGTGGCGAACACCGTTCTCGCCCACGCGACCCTGGGGCTGACGCCGGGGGCTGAGACGCGGGCGGCGCTGGAGGCGGCGGCAATGCGGGTGGGTCCGAGCATGAACGCCCAGGATGTGGCAAGTACATTGTGGAGTTTACCTACGATGGCCGCCACGCGAGGTTTGTGCTATCCTTCTCTGTGGCGGCTAGCTCATGGGCTCGACGTGGGTTCTTTGAAGGATGTTGAACTTCGTATGTTGTACCACGCATATATGATACTCACCGAGCTGGTGGGCGGAGACGTGCTGAACGAGGTGACCTTCCCGCCGTGGATCATGGCCGAGGCACGGGAGGCGTGGATGCGCAACGTTCGGGACGACGTCACGGTGTCAAGCGACCACAAACAGATTGCAACAATCATTGGCGACCTGGGCGTTCGTCACGTGGTGGAGTCGCTGTCAGACGGCGGCTGCTTCTCGGTCGACGTGTTCATGCCCGACGACGACGTTGCTCTGGAGATTGACGGGCCGTCTCACTTCATCAACACCTCTGACGGCGGCAAGGGGGGTGCACCAGGTAACGTGGCGTCTCGCACGACGAAGACGGTGAAGACGGAGCTGCGCGACAAGTTCCTCTGGAGGCGCTACCGCACGGTCGTCTGCGTGCCGTGGTTCGAGTGGGCTGAGCTGAGTGGGAGCGCGGAGAAGAAAGCGTACGTCGCGGCGATGCTAACGGCCGCGGGCGTCAGCGGTTTCGGCTCACCGTAGTTTGCTCTTAGTGGCACCATATGCGATGTCGCACATTTCAAAAATGTTCCATGTAACATAGCTTTACAAGTACCCCGGGGTACCACTATTCTCTTCGGTGAATAATCATTACATTCTACCAAAACCCGACTCGTCCTTCGCCCCACCGCGAATCCAACCCAAGATGTCGACCAGATCTCGAGATTAATCGGGCTGGCCTTACATGGTCGAACGCGTACTAGCTATTACATGACCCAAGCCCCGTGATGCCTGCCACGCCATCCTCCACTTTGTAAACCCTCGTTTCTTGAGTTAAGCTGCGGCACATGACGTGGCGAGCAATATCTGCCAGGCCATATGGCGCGGCGTCACGCGCAACAAGCGGCGCTCGCTACGATTTATCAACTGGTCCCCGGCGGCCTCCGCAGCCACACTTGCGGTGGTGGCACCGGTGATCGCGGTGTTGGCGACGTCGATGGCGCCTTGTGCGGCAGCGTTAGAAGCGGCCGTAGCGGCGGTGGCGGCGGTTGTGACTTGAAGGGCGGTGAGGTTCGCCTGCTCCGTTGCATCGTGCGCGGTGGCGTCCGATAGAGCGGTGACGGATGCGATAGTTTCGTTTTGTGCGGCGGCGGCGCGTGACGAGCAGTCGACACCGACGGCGGCTATCAATACTTCTTTTGCGACAGCCGAGACGTTGGCCGCTGCTTCCGCCTCCTCAAATATTTCCTCATAAGCTGGCGGTGACGGGGGTGACTGGATGGTGCGCACAGTGATCGTTTCAAGTTGTCCGCCGTAGCTCAGATCGAACGTCTCAGTGAAGCTGGGCGTGAGCGGCGTACACACGTAAATTCTCAGCATATCCCCGTTTTTTACTTGTGTGGGGGAGGACATTCTAGCGTCGTTCACCACGATGCTCGAACGAACGCCAGAAAACAGTTCCGCTTTGACATCGGCGCCGTCGGCGAGCCCGCTCACCGTGATCGCCTCCTCTGCTGAGGGCACCATAGCGCACGTGCCAGGCGGGATGGTAAGGTTCCATCGAGACCGAAGCATTTCGGATTCGAGCCCCTGTAGCCCGGGAGAGGACTTGATCGGCTCGAAGACGGTCATTGAGATATT
>Ga0307489_10000377_pt1 | contig 26292 bp, 37 predicted proteins | sample SB12metaG_FD_202247 | JGI IMG/M metagenome (GOLD analysis project Ga0307489, IMG submission 202247) | Sea-ice brine microbial communities from Beaufort Sea near Barrow, Alaska, United States - SB 1.2 | ecosystem: Environmental > Aquatic > Marine > Coastal | place: USA: Alaska | collected... | reverse complement strand
GACGGCAGCGGGATTCTGAACGGCGAGAAGCTGGCGCCGCTGCTGCAGCGCCTCAACGGCATGGACGACGTCCACTCGTCCACTTTTGGCTTGACGTGACCACGTTTGTGGGATACGATGGGTGAACCCCAGGAGCTTCCAATCTTCCACTCCTCCACTTCCCAGCTCAACCTGAGCAGTGTCTGTCCTGCAACCACACAACATATCCCATAGAAAGTGTTTACGTTGAGCTGAAAAATGGACGAGTGTAAGTAAGCCCCTGTTGCAATCAGTGGCAAGAACGTCTCAGATTGATTTTGAAAGTGGACGAGTGTTTGTCCCTGCTTCACGGCGGTGTGCCGCCAACAGAGGAGGAGATTGTCGCAGTGTTAGACGCAGCGGACAACGACAAAAGTGGTGCGGTCAGCATCGACGAGCTGAAAGACGTCATCCGCATCTGGCGGGGGGGTCATTGAGAACGAGCACTGCACCGACGTTCCATCTCCTCCTCCTCCTCCTCCTCCGCGTGTCTGTGTGCACGAGGGGTTATCAGGAACCAGCACTCGCCCGATGTTGAATCTCCTCCGCTTTCTGCTCTACGCGTGTGTATGAGCACTCACCCAGGGGGGGTAATGATAACGTGCACTAGACTGACGTTGGATCTTCTCCTCCTCCTCCTTGCGTCTGTATGAGCACTCACCCCGAAGTTACTTCATGCTCTGATCTCGGTCGAGTGCTTGTTCTCAATGACCCTCGTGTCTGGTACGTGACGTGTAAAGATAAATCCAAGCTGGCGGACCAGGGCAAGCGCAGGACGGGATGTAGCATCATGTGAGATCGGAGTGTGCGAGTCCACCTCGAGGTTCCACCGAATAGAATGTGAGGCACCGTCGTACTCGAGTGGGTATATGGTTTCTGCGCAATTAGCATAGCACAGCGGGGCGGGGCTGGTTGACGAAGAGCGGGGGTGAATATTCTCGTCTTGCGTCGTATTAGTAAAATGAATAGTACAGTACATATGGCACCAACAATATATATGGATTGTACACATGTACTGCGGTCACCGGAATTGAATATACTAGTACATTTTCTTTTATGATTGACGCCAAGCTAAAAGAATCAACTCACGGCGCCCGCTTGAGTTTCTTGGGCTGCTCCGCGCGGTGCGGTCGGTCGGCGGCGCGGAACGGGTCGCATCCGCACAGCCCGTGCCGCTGCAGCACCTTCACCAGCGCGTCGCGGTCCAAGATGTAGGGGCGCAAGTTGAGATCGAAATCAATGTGTTGAAAGCGGTTCGTGACAGTTCAGATTCAAGCGCTGACGACAAGCACAGTCAGCCCGGGGTCAACCTGGGATCATTCAAGCGCTGACGACAAGCACAGTCAGCCCGGGGTCAACCTGGTATCAACCTGGGGTCAACCAGCACCGCCCTGCCACGGGCTTGGTGAGAAAGTCCGTCAAGCCCTTGGACATAAACGCCTCCCGGTCTTCGTCCAGGACGTTAGCCGTGACGCCCACGATGGGGCACGTGATGCCCATGCCCCGCAGAGCCTGTAATTAGCGGCGCAAGTTGATTTGGATGCAAATTATGCAAGCAGTTCATCATATCGTAGCTTCGAGCTCTGATACCAAACGCGCTCAACGCGGGATCAATCTGGGGTCATTACTGGGGTCAATCTGCACCGACCTACCTCGGTGGCCTCGTGCCCGTCCATGATTGGCATCTCTTTGTCCATGATGATGACGGAAAACTCGCCAGCGGCGCACGCGGCGACGGCCTCGCGCCCGTTACACGCCTGCACGACGTCCATCTCCAGCCGCTTGAGCAGCATGCAAAGCATCAGCCGCACCGGCCCACTGTCCTCCACTACGAGCGCGACGGGGCGGCGGCGGGGCGGGGGCAGAGAGGGTGGCGGCGCGAATGCGCCCCCGGGCCCTGAGAGGGGCAGGGCGAGGGGGCGGGGGCGGGGAGGGAGGTCCCCCGAGGTGGCGAGGGAGAGTGGGCCTGATGGGGAAAGGGCGATGGGGGGCACGCGGCTGCCGCCGCCGCCCGCGCTCGAGCTGTCGCGGAGCCGGCTGTGCCGCGGAGGGATGCCAGAGGGCTGCCCGCTGATAGCGGCGCAAGTTGAATTTTAAAGCAATCTGTGACAGTGGCTCATCATGTTTTAGCTTCAAGAGCTAAAACCAAGCGCGGTCGACTCAGGGTCAAACTGGTTCAACCTACATCGCCCTACCCAGGCTGGTGATTGTCCATTGGGTTGGCACTAGTAGTGGCGAGTTTGGCGGCAGAGGCGGCGACAGAGGCGGTGGCGACGGCGGCAGCGGCGGTGGCGGTGGCGGCGGCAGTGTCGACGCCCATCTGAGCGACGGCGCCGGTACTGGCAGCGACCATATGCTGGGTGGCGGCGCCGTCGTATCGGCCAAAGCGGCCGGCGCTTCAGGCCTAAGAAACAACGCTCGCTACGTCGAATGATTCCATTCAAATTAAGAAACGAGAGTCTACATTGTGAAGGATGACGTGGCGGGAATAATATGTCAGGCCATGCTCGCCATGTCAAGTGATTCCATTCAATTCAAGGAACGAGTCTCTACAATGTGAAGGATGACGTAGCAGGCATTAGTTGGCAGGCCCTACCTGCGCTGTACAGGTCGACCGACCGTCGCCTGGGCGCCGCGTCCGGTTGATTGCTGTTCATTGTGTTGATGCTGACGGTGTTCAGGCCCGGCCGCAATGGTCACACGGATTATACTCGACGTGTCACATGGTAGAACATGGCGATTGACACAAGAGACGAGGGTGTGAAATGAAAATGTAAAGAATGATGTGGCAGGCGTAATTCGGACGCCCCCCAGCCCTGCAACCTGCACCCTACACCCTAATGCCCTACCGGCAGCCCAGCAGCCCAGCACCCGCCACTGTCCTCGGACAAAGCATTGCCGGGCATCCGGGGGTCGCTGCTGCCTATCCCACCGCCACCGCCTCCACCGCCTGCCCCGCCCCCGCCGCCTGCGTCTCCTCCTCCGCCGCCGCATCCGCCGCCGCCCCCGCCGCTGCTGCCTCCTCTGCATCCACCTCCTCCGCCGCCTACCCCACCTCCCCGGCTGCCGCCGCCTGCCCAGGCTACCCCGCCACCGCTAACTCCCCCGCCTCCCCCGCCATCCCCGCCACCCCCGCCACCCCCGCCGCCACCGCCTCCCTCGCCGCCCCCCCGACCGGACGGCGTTTCACCCGTGACGAAGCCGGCCAGTAGAGTCGCAGTCGCCTCTAGTAGCCCTTGATGTAGCGACGCAAGTTGCGATTGAAAGCGAGGTTTAAAGCGGTGCAACATAATTTGGCTTCAATAGCTGCACCAGGCGCGGTCCACCCGGGTTAACCTGGGATCAACCCGGGATCAACCTGTTAAGCTGGGGTCAACTTGCACCGCCATACCGCGCGTCTGCTGCTGCGGCGGCACCAGCGGCAGCGGTGGCGGCGACTGCTTGTTCAGTCCATCCCGCGGGAGGCTCAGCGAGGGTCGGCGCGTGAGACTGGGGCTGAGGTTGCGGCTGTTGGGGTGTCGGGACAGTAGCCGCTCTATCGCGGGGCTGTCGGGGACCAGCTGGGCCCACGGGTTGTTCCAGGGACCCGCCGCGGCCGCCACGGTCGCCGCCGCTGCTGCCGTCTCCGATATAACGGCGTTCATCGGCCGCGTCAGCGCCGGGTTCTAGGATCCGGCAAACATGCTCGCCACGTCATGTGCTTCCCATCACTATCAAACGAGGGTTTTGTGTATAATGTGTATATAATTTGTGGAGGATGACATGGCGGGCATTTTCTGCCAGGCCCTACCGGAATTCTGATGATGACAGCTGTCGTGTTTCCCATCGGTGGAAGCGCCTTGACGAGAATCTCGCCACCGTGCAACTCGGCGAGCAGGCGGCTGACGTGTAGGTCCAGAGCGGCTGCGGCGGGGGCGTACACCTTGGGATTCTCGTCGGCCGCCGCTGCCGCTGCCACGAAGCGGTGGAATTCCCCACTGCCGCCACCGCTGCTGCCGCCGCCGCCCAAATCACCGCCCCCGCCGCCGCTGCCGCTGCCCTCTTGGCCGCCAACGCCGCCGCCGTTTTCGTTTGTGAGGTCGCTCGGCCTTCTGCTCCTGCGCATAGGGCCTGACAGATAATGCACGTAACGTCTTGGGATTCCAATTAACTCAAACATCGAGGGTCTACATTGTCGAGGATGATGGCAGGCAATACATATCCGGGCCCTACCTGCGCCCGTCTCCAAACGACGTGCCCCCCGCCGCGCGGTATAGCGGCTCCGACAGCATGCGCAGCAGGTCGGCCGCCGGCGTGGGCTCGGGCGACCAACCCCGATCACGCTCCCTTTGGCCCCCGCCCCCGCCGCCGCCGCCGCTCCCGCTTGGTAGAGTAATGCCACCCCTCCAACACACTTTAATTGTTTGCTGGTTACGTTGTGACCATGTCAGAGGTGTGGGCGTGGTTGAGCCCAGTGCAACAAAGAGAGCAGGGTGAGTGACGATCCAACCCTACCTCCACCGCACTCGTCGCCGCCACTGCCGCCATCGCCGCTGCGCCGGGGGGACTCCACGTTTTGTAGGAACCGGTCGGACATGAGGGCTAGACAGCTCGGTGAGGTGCCTGTCGCTGCCGACGTGATGCGGATGTCAATGTCAACCCATTGGCACCCACTCAGCAGGGTCACACACTCTTACACCTGTTGGCCTGACCTGAGCACTTTCTGTGGGATATTACGTCGTTTAAGTGTCTGAAACGGCTAAGGTTGAGCTCAGAAGTGGACGAGTGGAAGTCCCTGCCGCTGAGCTCCCGGGACCCGACACCCCCCGCTGCCCCATCCTCGCTGTACCCCGCCGCTGCAGCCGCCGCTGCCAACGGGTGGAGCCTGACGTAACATGCTCGCCACGTCATGTGGTAATATTCAACTCAATAATCGAGGGTCTGCCAATGTGGAGGATGACGTGGCAGGCATAATCAGTCAGGCCCTACCGCCGGGGACCCGGGCTTTGGAGGCTCGCGCCGCTTCGACATCTTGACCGTCACCTGCGTCATGCCCCCCTCGGGAGCGATCCCCGACGCGTTGGCCAGTGTGGCGTCCAGCGCCCGCCGCAGCCGGTGCGGGTCCACCAACAAGGGCCTGCCAGATACTGCCTGGCATGCCATCCTTTGTAGTACATTGGCTCATTAATGGAATCACATGACGTAGCGAACATTAATCCGCGGAACATCTTGCAGAACACTTCATCTGCGAACATTTAATCCGCGGGTCAAATTTAATCCGCGGAAGATTGACCCGCGGAGCAGTTGCTGTCAGGCCCTACCACGAACACCGCCGTGGAGCTGAGCTGATCGGCGATGGCGGGCGGCAGCCGCTGGCTCAGAGTGGAGCCGCTGCGCTCGAATGCCGGCGCCACCGTGCGGTAGTGGCGCATGTTAACATAGGAAGCAAAGTTTGAAAGCAATTCATCATATTGTAGTTTCAAGTGCTGAGACCAAGTGCGGTCAACCCGGGGTCAAGCTGGGATCGAACTGTGGAAAAACTGGGGTCAACCCGCACCACCCTACCGCGCCCAGCGCCGTCTCGATAAGCGCGCGCAGGTCTGTCCAGCGCGGCTCCAAGCTCAACTGCCGCTCCTCCAAGCAGGAGGGTCACTGAGAACAACGTCTCGACCGACGTTGGATCGTCGAAACACCGAAATCGGGTCGGGGGTAAACCCTTATACCGAAGGTCGGTGAGCCACCACGAACTGTGTCTGCGCGTCTGTATGAGCAATTACCCTCAAGGTAAGTCATGCACCGATGACCGTTCGAGACATTGTTCTCAAGTACCCCCTGCCATGTGCATGAGATCCAACACGTCGCCCAGCACGCGCTGCACCACATCCATGCTGCGCCCCATCATGTAGCAGCGTATGTTGAAATTGAAAGCAAAGTTTGAAAGCGCTTCATCATATTTCAGTGTCAAGCGCTAAACCAGGTACGGACGTACGTTCAACCCGGGGTCAACCTGCACCGCCCTACCATCAGGTCGGCGGTCTCCATCGCATACTCCTTGTCCAGCCTCCACTCCTCGGTTTCCAAATCACAGTCCTCTGTATATAACTCCTCCTCCTCCTCGTAGGGTCTAATATGTCATGCTCGCCACGTCATCTGATTCCATGATAGTCAAGAAACGAGGGTCTGCAATGTGGCGAATGACCGTCCCAGCAGGCATTCCATGTAGCGGGCCCTACATCCAAGTCTCCATTCAGCGCGGCGGCACCACCCGCAACCATGTGCAGTCCTCCGCCTGAGCCTCTGCTCCCTGCCGCTACCGCCGCAGCCGCCGCCTCTGCCGCTGCTGCCGCCACCGACCCAGCCCCCGCCCCTGCCGCCACTGGGTAGAGACATACATGACACCTGCTCAAACGCGATTGAGTGGTTCTTTGGTGAAGTGACCATACCGGTAGAGTCCTGGTTGGCCCAATTACCAGTGCAAAGAGAGGGGCGTGGGTGACAATCGAACACTACCTCTGCCTCCGTTGCCGCCGCCCACGCCGCCGCCACGACGTCGCAGCCGCCGCTGCCACCGCTGGCGGCGCTCGGGAGCATGGCGGCCTGGCGCGGCTGTGGGCGCGGCGGCGGGCTGAAGCGCAGCGTGTCGCGCATCACGGGCAGGCCGAGGCTGATGACGCTGAGAGGCGCGCGGATCTCGTGAAACAGAAACGCCATCAACCAGGGGCATACACTGGTTCACCATTCAGCGCATTGTGGGATGTCTTGGCTTATCTGAAAGTTTCAGTGACGATGCGGCTCAGGAACAGCTGTGAAGCGGACGATTTGAAGCACGTCCACATTTCTGTTCAGAGTAAGCAAAGTTTGTGGGATATGTTGGCGTATTGGGTGGATACAGTACTCGTAACGAATGTGGCTTAGGTTGACCTGAGAAATGGGCGAGTGTTAGCGCCTGCCATGAACCTCTTGGTCGCCCCCCGCTCGTGCGTGAGCTGCGTCGCGTCGTCGGCCGTCCGACAGGGTGTAACGTTCGTTCAAGTTTTGGATTCACGTGAGCACTTTTTGTTGGATAAGTTGGTTGTATTGGGAGGTTTCCCTGACAGAAACGGCTCAGGTTGAGGTGAGAAGTGGACGAGTGTAAGCCCCTGCCGTACGGCGGCCCGCGCGGGTCTGGAACTCGGCAAAGCTCAACCTGTACTCCTTAGTGTAGCGCCGCAACTTCATATTGACATCAAAGTTGAAAACTGGTAAGTCATATTATAGTTTCAAGTGCCTGAACCATGCACTTTCAATAGATTAGCACCAGGTAAATTTACAGAGCATCACACACGGGCAATAAGTCGTGCACGCCACAACGTCTTCATGCCGAGCTTGCGAACACGTGTCTCGACCTGCACCGTCTTACCTTGGCAATCGACACGACGACGACACTGCCCAGCCCCAGCGCCATGCAAACCAGCTCCAGCCGCCGCCGCGCGTTGTACGCCGTACACTGCGCCATTATACCCGCGAAGACTGCCGTGGCGACCAGAATCGACGCCATCCCCTGCGCCGGCAGCAGGTGCAGCTCTCGGTTGAGGAAGAGGCAGAGGATATACACCACGCAGGAGGGTCAGTTTGAACAAGTAATCGACCGTCCTTCAATGTTATCCTCCTCATCCTCCTCCTCCGCGCGTCTTTAAACTCAGTGTCCGCGTCACGGAGAGACGCTTATCTCCTCGAAATCGAAGGTCTATGAACTCAGGGATCGCGACCAGGTCGGACTGTCGGCCAGTCGGTCGGTGGGATTTTCGGAATGGACAGTTCTGATGGGTCGAACGGGATTTGATACCATACTTTCGTTACCAGACCCGACACTGAGTTTAAGGGCATTCACTCTCATGCTCCGACATTCCTTCTAACAGTAAGTCATGCTCTAATCTCGGTCGAGTGCTTGTTCCAATGACTCCCCTGCCACAACGCACCCGGTGGGGACTGTGCCCGCGGCCAGCGCCCGACAATCCTCGAGCAGCGGAGATGGCAGCCGGGCGAACAGCGGCGAGGAGGGTGAGGCGACCATCCCGGCGCACGTGTGGACCGCGCACTGGTATCCGACGAGGAGGCAGGTGGCCGTGAGGAGCAGGATCCTCATGGCAGGGGCTGACACTCGTCCACTTTTCAGCTCAACATAAGCACGATGTGGGTGATATGCAATGTGGTCTTATAAAGACAATACGGCTCAGGTTGCGCTGGAAGTGGATGAGTGTAAGCCCCTGCCTCCAGACCTCAATGAGGATGACTGGCTTAATCGACCAGATTTTGTTATACACAGAACAGATAGACGCCTCCGCGTGTACCAGGGATCGACAGGCTTTCGCCCTGGCCCCCGACTCGACGAGAAAGTGCCAGGACACGAATGCCACCGCAATCGCCGCAGCCGCCTCCGCATTCAGTACCAAAGCACGGATCACCTCGTGTCCGCCACGGCCTGTGTCGACGCCGCCGCTGTTGCCGCTCGTGCGGCCGCCGCTGCCGCCGCCGCTGCCGCCGCCGCCGCCATCGCCGCCCGCGCCGGCGGGCGGTCTTTGAGTATACGCGTAGGGGTCGACGGAGATGTTGGGCCTGCGTTCAGCCGGCATCGCCTTGCCGTGGATGGTGGACACCGTTGCCTCCGGAAGCCCCAGGTCGGTGAAGCCACCGGCCATGAGGTAGAATCCCAAAAGGCTGAGCGCAACGACCACTGCCAGGCGGTTGCACAGCGCCGACTTCATCCAGGGACGTACACCAATTCCCGTACTGCCGTGACCTTCGCAAGCACCTTCAAGTTGGGATGATCGGAGTGACTCAGGAACAAACCGTCGCGGATTGAGCTGCAAAGGACACTTGTGTGTGTCTAGCTGTGGCGTGGCCGCCCAGTTATTGACTGCCACGTCATCACCCACACTGTAGTCCCTGCTTTGCTGAGTTACAGGGCCCCGCCTTCATGCGGCGCTCTTGAATTTGCATCTCCAAAGCTGTGTCGCCGTCGTCCTCTCGTGCGGTCCAGGGGATGGATTCATCACCCCGGCGAAAACTGCTGTCATCCTCCCGCCATGGGCTTTACACTCGTCCACAAATCAGCTCAACCTTAGCTGTTTTCCCACTCAGACTCGAGATACTCACTCGACATATTCCACAAAAGTGTGTAACGTTGAGCCGAAAAGTGGACGGTGTAGGCCCCTGCCTCCCGTCGGCTCCTTGGGATGACTTCGACTGGATGGCGGAAGCTGTTCCCACTGCCGACCGCCACCAGGGACTTACACTCGTCCACTTCTCAGCTCGACATAAGGCACTTCTGGTGGGATCTATCATGAGTGTTGGGTGATTGCAGTTCTCGTAACAAAAAGCTTCTGGTTGAGCGCAGAAGTGGACGAGTGTGAGCCCCTGCCCGCCACTGCCGCCGCCGCCGCCGCCACCGCGGGCACCACCTCGAACTGCTCCGCACCGCTGAACCGCAACAACGCTCTGCCCCCTTTTGATTTTGCGTGACGCGGCCACCAGCGCCACGCATATACAGCGGGCAGCGCGTGGGAGGCGAGCACGACGGCGACGATGCGCGCCAGGTGCAGGTGCGCCGCCACCGCCTCTGCACCCTCGCTTACCAACGCCCGGTTGCGGTTGAAAGCTCTCAGCGTGGACTCCAACGCCCATAGTGCGCCCACCACTCCCAGCATCACTGCAGTCCACCCGGCAGGGGCTTACACTCGTTCACGTCAGAGCTCAACTTGAGCACCTTCGGAACACATCTATGGGTTACGTTGGGTCACATGGGGACAAAGACAGCTCAAGCTGAGCGGAAACGGGAACGAGTAGAAGCCTGAGCCCTGCCACCCTGGCACTCGCCGGCTCAACGACACGTGGCACCATCCCTCCGCCCTCCTCCCCCATGCCGTGGCCACAAACACCGACGGCACCGCCAGCGCATAGACCACGTCGAGCGGCGCACTTCCCGCCCCCGCCGTCCCCGCCGCCACCGCCAGCACCCCCACCTGCTCAACACTCAGCAGTACGTAGACCGCGCACACCGCGGCGCGTCCAAACTGCGACGCCCGAACTCTTGGAAAGAGCTGCTCGCAAAAAGCTAACTGGACGCTGGCCAGAACCACGGACAGGTGCAGCCAGAGTGTGGCGCGTGACACCGCGCCGTGAATCACACCGCTCCGTAATGCGCTTTCCAGGCGCAGGAAGCTGACGCCGCCGATGAATGCAAACGGCGCCGCCCCTCGGAGCAGCGGAAGCGCGCCGGTTGACTTTATAGTTCCGGACGTTATTTTCGTCAGCATGTTTAGAGCTTTGTTTAGATGCCACGCGCCCGGCGCCGCCCCCGAGGCAGCTCCCGCCATTCCGCCGTGGCGCTGCGGTGAGGCAACGACGCGGCGAGTGGCTTCGGTGGGTCCGCCCTTGGCTTGCGCGCGCTCCCGACGCTGTGGTAAATGCAAAGGTCTCGCGACGTTTGGATATTTAGGCGTTTTGTTGGATTTTGTGAATCTTAAATTTAATTTACGCGCACATTTTCATATCTGTCAATTTCGAGATCCAGCGACTCTTTGGGTGCATTCGCGGAAGGTCGGGGGCCGAATCGGGTATAACGAGCCTAAACACCGCCACTCCAACCTTGAAAAGTTACCCAAAATACGTGAGAGGGATATGCTCGGCCAAATCAATGCGAGCAAATCGAAAGGCAATTTGCGATCGATCTGCGCTGGATCTCAGTCGTCACTTCGTCAGCACGTGGTGGATTGGAACACTCTCAAACACGTGCCTCTTCAAACACGGAATGTTCCAATTTTTTTGCACACGTACGGCGAATGCGTGGGTTCACACCGCAGACACACGCCTACACACACCATCGGAGGAAGCTGGGCGTTGATCGGGTGCGCGGTCGAGGACGCTGCGTCACCTAGCCCTGCCGGGCGGTACAAACCACCGCGAAAAGAGTGAACAGGTCCCAACCATTCACAGGGCCATCTGAATTTCTGAAGGGCACACGATGTCCCGACGCCGCGCAGACGCGCCGGGCGGCACCTCCCCGTCGAGCTCCATGCGGACCTCGCCCCAGACGCCGCCAGCCGACGCCTGGTGCGTCACCGCCACCGACCCACCGCGACCGCCACCGCACTGGCCTCACTCCCCTCGACTCTCGACTGACACAGCTGGCATGCGTATGGCACTCTTCCGCCAAGGGTGTTTGCGCTTGAGATGCGTAAGCGCGTGGCGCGGTGCTCGATGCGGGGCGCGTTCGTTGCGCGCCGGGGTTCGGCCGCGTTACGTGCGTGGCGTAGTTACGTTAAGCACGCGTTGGAACCTTTTATCTTCTCCGACAACCAAGGAAGGCCCCCTCCTTCTCATGATCTGCTAGGCTGGATTCTTCCCATTCACGAGCTCTGCCAGCATTTCCTGGGACCTAAGCATCACGTCCGTGCCACACCCATCGTACTCCTCTCCGCACCGTCGCCAAGGGTTTGCCCACTCGTTCCCTTGTCGATGAATCATAATGCACCGGTGTACCAACACTCACTCGCCGCGTCCTCCTCCCCGGCCCGGCCAATCTGCCACAGGGGCCACCGAGACGGTGCCCACGGTCAGATGGGCCATTCGCGGTCCGCGGGGCACCGTCATGCGCACCACGAGCATCACGCGCACGGCACGGGTGGGGCGGAGCGCGCGGAGGAACTTGAGGTGCTGGTGGACGAGTTGCAGGCGCTAGGCAGGAGCTTACACTCGTCCACTGTTCGGCTTGAGTTTGCACTTTCTGAGGCATTCATGCGATATTTCAGTGACCAAACGGCTCAGGTTCAGTTGAGAGGTGGACGGACGGAAGTAGTGGCGTCAGAGCCGTCGTTCTCCGCGTGCAAAACTCCCGGTCCAACACTTGAACTTCACTGATTGTCTGTGATACTCAATCATCTGCCTATGCCCCTCTTTACAAGAGTGGGATATTTCCTCATACGAGTATCAGCTCTTTATTCTCAACAGCTTGTTCCCACTTCGATGTTTATTCTGATTCCGGTGTTGTGCTTGCCTTGGTGGGACGCTTGCGGCGGAGCGGTTCAACGCGCGGCAGGAGCGGTTGCTGCTGCGGGTGGGGCGGCAGCAGCACCAGCAGGGGCGGCAGCTGCAACAGCAGCAGCATCAGCAACAGCAGCAGCAACAACAGCTGGAGGATGCACTGTGGGACGAGCAGCAGCATGAGCAGGGGCTTGGGCCGGGGCAGGGGCACCAGCTTGGGCAGCAACAGGTGGGGCCGGGGCAGTGGGAGCAGCCGCCGCCGGAGGAGCAACATAGCAGCCACCTTCAGCAGCAGCGGCATGGGCAGCGGCGGCGCCGGCGCGATGAGATTGATTCGCAGCCTCATGTCCCCGCCGCCGCCGCGGACCACTGGGGCGGTCGCCTGCCCCAGTCTGCGCCCGCACGTCGTCCCGCCTCGGGGCAGGGGCGGCGCCGGAGCAGGGAGATTGATTCGCAACCGCATACCAGCGATGCCGCAATGTACCCGACGTACCTGCCCAACGAGCACCCCGCCGCCGCCGCGGAACCCTGGGGCTGGGGCAGCCGCCCACCTGAGCATACTGCCGCTGCCGCGGACCCCTGGGCCCCCGGCCGCCTGCCGCAGTCCGCGCCGGCGCGCCGTCCGGCCTCGCGCGGCGCCGGCGGCGCGCAGTACCTCCACCCCGAGTTCTACCCCGCGGAGCTTATCGACGACGACGACGTTGACGAGGACGACATAGAGAGCGGTCGGTCGCACCCCACCCACAGCCTTAGCCGTGGGGGCGGAGGCGGAGGCGGCAGCGGCGGCGGCGGCGGGACAAGCGGGTGGGCTTTGCAACAGCAGCGGGCGCAGAGAGCGCAGCAGCTGCTGCAGCAGCAGCAGCAGCAACAGGAAATGCAAGCGCAAAGACAACAGCAGCAGCAACACAGTGGCGGGGTTCAGAGCGAAAGTGGGGGCAGGGGCGGGGGCGGGGATAGGGTTGGGGGCGGGGGCGGGGGTCGTTTGAACTCCGCGCGCCGGCACCAGTACGTGCAGTCCCCGTCGTCCGAGAGTGGCGACGACGACAATAATGACGACGGCAGCGACGACAACGATGACTACCACGACGATGGCGACGGTAATGGGACCATCCTCGTCGAGCGGCACCATCACCACCGCCACCACCGGGCCGCCGACCGCACCCCCTCCCCCGTCCCGCAGCACCGCCACTTGGCTAGCGACCGGTCTGGCGGCGGAGGCGGCTCGGGCAGCCAGCAAGCGACCACGCCTCACACTTGGAGGCAGCGGCAGCAGCAGCTCCTCGAGCTCGATCATCATATATGGGGTGAAAGAGTCCAGGACGATACCGAGGAGGATCTCGAGGATGACATACAGGATGACGACGAGGTGGAGGATGAGGAGGAGGAAGCGGAGGAGGAGGAGGAGGAGGAGGAGGAGGAGGAGGAGGAGCAGGAGGAGGAGGAGGAGGAGGAGGACGACGACACTGACTTCGACTTTGCCCGTGGTTTGGGCGCCGGCGACGCTGCAGTCGGCAGCATGTCGGTCGGTCATGCAAGCGGGGGCGGGGGCGGGGGCGGGGGAGTCGAGGAGGGTGATGTGCGCTCGGAGGTGAACAGTGACCAAGCGGCAGCGGCGGCGGAGGCAGCGGAGGCGGCGGCGGCGGCTGCGGTAGGGCCTGCAAGATGATGCTTGCCACATCATCGTCTAGTATTTTGCACCCTCCTTTATGGAATCAAACAGAATGCTATGACGCGGCGAGCAATATCTGCCCGGCCCTAGGCGTTGGCAGAAGCCGTGGGCGAAGGGGTGAACTGGCGGTTTGACGCGCTGACGCTGGAGATCGGTGACCTGAGGCGACACGTTGCGCGTCTGTGCTACTTCGTAGAAGCCAACACTCCAATCCGCGGCGGCGGCGACGGCGGCGACGGTAGCGGCGGTGGCGGCGGCAGCGGCGGCGGCGCCAATAGCAATCGACGCAGCGCCGGGGCGCGAGTCGACGGGGGCGGTGGGCGGATGGCACTGTCACCGTCCCTGTACACGGAGGACAGCGGGTATGAGGACGTGTGGTGGGGTGGGGGTGAGGGCGGGGGCGGAGGTGTAGGGGACGCAGTGTCCAGGGGAGCTCCTCAGGGGGTGTCCGGGGGGATGTCCGGGGGGGGACCTGGGGGGTTGTCCGGTGGTCAGCGGCAGCGCCTGCCTAGCACCGGACGCGCGGAGCGGTCTGCGGCGAGCGGACCGGTGCGGAGTGGCGGTGGAGCGGAGCGGGGCCGCGACCGCGACCGCGAGCGCGAGCACCGGCGGCGGCGGCGCGACCCCACGCCCCCACCTGGAAACCTCGTGCGCCCTGACTCCGCTATCGACTCTGCTATCGACTGGGTTGGGCGGTGCAGGTTGACCCCTGATTCTCTCCGTGTTCACCGCACTTTGTGTCAGCGCTTGAAGCTAGAATATGACACACCGCTTTCGACCTTTGCTCTGAATTTTAACTTGTGCCGCTATAACTGGGAGAACAGCGAGCACCTGCACGATATGCTGGGCCAGGACCAAGGCAGGGGCTTACACTTATATACTTTTCAGCTCAACTTGAGCACTTTTTATGGGATAGGGGTTGCGCGTAGGGGTTGTGTAGCCCGTGTTAAGGGGGTGTTAGGGGGTGTTTAGGGTGTGTAGGGTGGCTTTGTGTGTCAGACACGGCTCAAGTTGAGCTGAGAAGTGGACGAGTGTAAGTCCCTGGACCAAGGCCTCGACGTCGGCGGTGGCCGCGGCGGCGGCGGCGAACATCGTCGGACGCCGACGAACGTGCGCTTCCCCCCCCGCACGCCTTCCCCTCCCCCGCCGCCGCCGCCGCCGCCGCCGCTGTTTCGCCACTCTCCCGCCGCCGCCACCAGCCGCGTGTACGCGACGCCCGCCGCCACCGCCACCCTCAACGCCGCCGCCACACTCGCCGCCGCCGGGGCCGGGGGTGGGACCGGGGCCGGAGCGGGTAAGGACTGATGGATAGTGCTCGCTACGTCATCAAACGCATTTGAATCTTCGTTCCTTAGACTCAGTGTCGGCGTGACGCGTCACGCTTATCTCCTCGAAACCGATGGTCTATTTACTCAAGGATCGCAACCAGGTCGGACTTTCGGCAAGTCGGTCGGTGGAATTTTCGAAATTGGCAGTTCTGATTGGTCCAACGGGATTCGATACCACATATTCGATACCACATCCGACACCGAGTTTAAGGTAAGTCGAATTCTATGACGTGGTGAGCAGTATCCGTCAGTCCCTGAGGGCGGGCGCGCGACCCACCGGGGCTGGGGAGCTGACCCCCGCCGACATCCTCGAACAACTGGAGCAGCTGCGCAGCGCCGTGGACGCCATGCACGGCCGGTAGGAACTGTTGGATAGTGCTCGCCACGTCATCAAGCGTTATTTCGAGCCCTCTTTTATCGAGTTGCATCGCATCCTATGACAAAGTGCGCCAAACCACTTAGACACTGAGCCTGACTTAGTGCAACTTAGTCTGACTTAGCGCCCGCTCGACCAATCAGAACACTCCATTTGGACGACTTAGTACTGCTTGTCGCTCAAGTGTCTAAGTGGTGCCATGCACTTTATCACATGACGTGGCGAGCACTATTCATCCTATGACGTGGCGCGCACGATCTGTCAGTCCCTAGCGGGCGGCCCGAGATGCGGGACCGCGCGCGCTGGCTCAGGGGGGTCATCGACATGTACTCCGTGGTAGGACCCGGTGTAACATACGATTCTGAGATTAGATGGATTTACTCGTCCACGGGTCTTAGTAGGTCCCCACTTCGAGTACCTAAACAGTTTGCCTGCGCCCGGTGGTTATGCGCCACTGTTGCGAGTCACCTAACACGATGGAACTGAATATGGTCGTCTTATATCCATCCACGGCCCACAGTAATAAGGTCGAGTCACCTAGAACGATGGCACTCAGTATGGCTGCTTTACTGATGAGTTGTGTGTGGTGTGCCGGGCCTTGAGAGGAGGAGGCGCAGACTGAGCTGGACGCGTCGGAGGAGCTGGCGGCACGGCGGCAGCGCCGGCGACTGTCGCGGCATGAGCAGGGGCAGGGGCGGCGGTCGTCGACGGGGCGCCAAACGCCGGACGCGCCGCACGTGCAGCAGGGCCGGCGCCAGACCGCCACGCCCCATTCCCATCCGCATCCGCATTCGCATTCGCACTCGGCAGCTGCTGCCCGCGGGGTAGGGACTGATGGATAGTGCTCGTCACGTCGTCAAACGCATGTCGAATCCTCGATTCTCGAGTTAAACTGAATTCTATGACGTGGCAAGGACTGTCCATCAGTCCCTGGCGTGGGGACGATACAGCCGACGAGGGCGACGACGAGGAGGAAGATGTGCAGACCGCTCGGTAGGGGGGTTATTGACAAACGTCGAATCCTCTCCTCCTCCCCTACGCACCTGTGTGAGCATTCGAATTGAAGGTAAGCCGTGCTCCGATCTCGGTCGAGTGCTCGTTCTTAATGACCCTCCAGTTCGGCACATCTTCCAGACCGAGGAAGACGTGCAGACCGCTCGGCACATCTTTCAGGGCGGTGGCGGCGGCAGCGGGGGCGGCAGCGGTGGTGTCAGAAGCAGCGGCGGTGTTGGAGGCGGCAGCGGCGGAAGCGGTGTTGGAGCCGGCGGGGGGGGGAGTAGCGGCGGCAGCGGAAGCAGGGGCGTGCTCTTCGGTGGTGGAGGAACCGCCATCCCGACGACTACCTTCAACCACAATGATTCGGCGAGAGGGAGTTTCATGTCGCAGGGCACGCCGGTCATATCGCCGGGCAGGCCAGGGACTGGGGGTGTTGCCGTCGGCGGCGGCGGAGGCGGGTCACAGCCCTCCTCCCGGTCGCCGCCGCCGCAGCCGCAACCCTCCTCGCGCTCGCCGACACCCCCACAACACGGTGGCGAGTCCCCCCGGTAGGCACTGATAGAATGTGCTCGCCACGTCATCACTCACACCTTGAACCCTCGTTTATTAAGTTCACTGGTATCCTATGACATGGCGAGCACCATCCATCAGTCCCTCCTCCCCGGCGGCACCACCCGCCCCGCCCTATCTCCTCCATCTCCTCCGCCGCCGGCGACACCGCCGCGGTCGCCCGCGCCGCCGCCCCCGTTCCGGTTGACATCGAGCGGAGAGCGCTGGGGCAGGGCAACTTCCCGCGGCGCCCGCCGACGCCCGAACCCGCCGCCAACGGCCGACGGGGAGATACCCCGCCGCCCAGTGGCGGCAGCGGCGACGGCGGCGGCGGCGGCGGCCTACCGTGGTCACGGTCGTCTCCTGAGCCAGTCGTTGGCGGCGGCGGCGGCGACGACGCAGGCGGAGAGAGCGGCGGCGGCGGCGGGGCCGGCGGCGGCAGGGTGGGATCCATTGAGGGCGCTGGTGTGAGCGGCGGCGGCGGCATCGTTCGCCAAAGCAGCGAGTTCGCCTCGCTTGGAGGCATCGAGCAAAGTGTCAGTGATCTAATGGTAGGCCTCAACACTACCAGTGTACGTCATTTTGGGCGCAGCGGGGGCGGCGGCAGCAGCGGCAGCCGGGCGGGGTGGCGAGGGCCCTCCGCGTCTCCTGAGCCGGTCGCTGGCGGCGGCGGCGGCGGAATTGCAGAGGCAGAGCTCGGTCTGCTGCTCTCTCAACGTGCGGGGTTCACGGTAGGGCGGTGCACGCTGAATTAGATTGAAACCCCTGTTGGAAGCGCCTGGTATCACCGCTTGAACTAGCACATTATGAACTGCTTTCAAGCTTTGCTTTCAATCCCAACTTGCGCCGCTACATCACGGAACTGATCGCCGGAGTGCTCGCTGCGCTACGCCAACTCCCCGACGATGACTTGCGCCGGGCGTGCTTCTCCGTTCTGTCCGCATCGGGCGGCGGCGCCAGCGCCGCCAGCGCCGGCGGAGGTGCCAGCCCGGAGCCTGAGCGCTCCGCTGCTGCCGCTTTTGCTGCGGGGATGGGGTCTCCCGTGGTAGAACCTGACAGATAATGCTCGCCACGTCATGTGATTCCATTCCAGCCAAAAACACAAGGGTCTACAATAATGGAGCATGACTTGGCTGGCATTACCTGTCAGGCCCTATTCGGTGGGCGGCGTGGTGGTTGCCAACCGAGTGGCGGCGGCGGCGGTTGCGGCGGCGGAGCGGCCGCGGCACCGCTCGGCCCGCGCGCGCCGCACCGAGAGCTTCGGCAGCTTCGGTAGCGACGGCGTCGAAGGGCAGTGGGCGCGGACTATGATCAGTCCGGTGGCCGAGAGCCCGAGATCAGACTTCACAGCTGCCGGGGGCGGGGCCGGGGCTGGTGGCGGGCGACGACCCAGCTCGGCCGGACTTGCCGAGAGCCCGCGGTCAGTCGCTGGGGCAGGCCGGCCCAGGTCGGGCGGCCTGACTCGGCGCCGCCAGGACCTGGAAGTCGCCGTTGGCCGCGGCGTGGGGTCTCCCTTGGGAGATATCTTAGCAGGAGGGCAGGAGGTAGGACCGAGTGAGCTATGCTAGTGCGCACTGCTCGCTACATCATCCACATTCACTTATATTTTACTAACGTTGATCGAACCCCAAAGCACTCAAAATGTTGATCACTAACTGACGACATCCACACCCACTACATCCACTACATCACGATGCCAAGCCTCATGTAGACTTTGATGTCATTCTATGACATGGCAAGCGGTATTCAACCGTCCCTGCGAGGAGGACGAGGAGGACGAGGAGGAGGACGAGGAGGAGGAGGAGGAGGAGGAGGAGAGCGAGAGTGAGGACGATGACGGGCACGGGTCGGAGCTGGGTTCGGAGTTCGACTACCCCGAAGTCTTCGGCGACCCTGAGGTCATCCGGGGGCCGCAATACGCTGCGGTTGGGGGCACGCCGCGCAGCCCGCCGCCACCCATATCGCTGCTGCAGCCGCCGGTTCCAAATGCTCGGCCGTGGAACCAGGCGCGGCGCCACACGGAGCCTCCCCCGCAGCCGCCGCGCGCGCGGCCGTGGGCCGACACGCGGAGCCAGCAAGACTCGCGCCCGCAGCGGCAGCAGCACCACCATCACCAGCAGCGGCAGCAGCGGCCGCAGCAGCAGGAGGATGAGGAGGAGGATGAGGAGGAGGAGGAGGAGGAGGAGGAGCAGTGGCAACATCAGGTGTGACCAGAGTGTAATAGTGCTCTCCACATGATTCAATACCGTTCAAACCCACGTCCTGATTGACAGCATGTGACACGGCAAGCACTGCTTGCATGGCCCTCACACCAGCAGCAGCAGCAAGACCAGCAGCATCAGCACCGGCAGCAGTGGCGGCCGTGGTCCGAGACCCCCGACCTGATCGGGGAGCCGTGGGACGGCGAGGGCACCGGCGCCATCCGCATCGGGGGCGAGCAAGACAGCGAGGAGGAGGACGAAGAGGAGGAGGCGGAGGACGATTACGATGACGAGGACGATGACGATGACGTTGATGATGACGAGTATGATGATGATGACGCAGTGACGACGACGGAGCACGAGCACGTAGACGCCGATGCCTTTTTCATGATCGGGCAGGGGGGCGATGAGAACGGGCAGGGGGGTTATCGAGGACAAGCACACGACCGACGTTGAATCCTCCCTTCCTCCTTCGCATATATGTACGAGCATTCAACATAGAGGTAAGTCATGCTCCGACCTCGCTCGGATGCTTGTTGTCATTGAACCCTTCCGACGGGGAGGGCGATGACGTCGGGTACGCTGAGGCTGAGGGCGAGGTGTTTGGCTACGATCAGCAGGCCAGCGGGGAACACCAACCTCAACAGCAGCAGCAGCAGCAGCAGCAGCAGTTCCAGCAGTTCCAGCAGCAGCAGCGGAGCCAGCAGCAACAGCCGCGGCGGAGCCCGCAGCAGGGGGGGAGCCCCAACCAATTACAGCAGCTGCTGCATCAACGCCTCCAATCACAGCAGCCACAACAGCAACAGCAGCAGCAGCAGCCACTGGGTGGATTCCACACCGGGCACTCCACCCACCGCGCTTCCCCCGGACCCCCCGCTCCCCGCCCACCCCCGGCACCCACCGCCCCCCCCGCATCCCCCGCACCCCCGGCCTCCGTCTCAGGCCCCGGTGGGCGCTATCTAGTCTCGGAGCCCGACGAAGCCGCGGCGCTAGCGACCTTACTCTCCCACACTGGGCGAAGGGAGGCGCGTTCCGCTGGTACCCGCGGGGGAGGCGGCGGCGGCGGCGGGGGCAACGGCGGGGGCGGAGGCGGGGGCGGCGGGGGTGCGGGCGATGGAAGCGGGGGCGGGGGCGGGGGCAGGGGCGGCGGGGTCTTGGAAGACAATGGCGACGGCGACGAGGCAGCGGCACTGGCGGCTCTGATGTCCCACACTGGACGGCGACCTGTTCGTGCTGCCAGCAACAGCGGCGGTGACAGCGGGGGTGGTGGCGGGGGACGGGGGCTTTTGGAGGACGACGCCGACGGCGACATGATGATTGACGGGTTCACGCGGGGGCTTCACAACCTCATCGGTCTCACGGACCTGCCCGGCGATTTCATGAACATTCCGGTGGTTCCCTCGCCGACCCGTCGCCCTGTACTTTCGAACGGCGGCAGCGGCGGCGGCGGCGGCGGCGGCTTCGGCAGCTATGGCAGCTTGGAAGGTGGTGTCAGCGGCGGCGTCGGTGGTGGAGGCGGCGGCGGCGGCGGTGGCGGCGATGGCAGCGACTACGTCGACCCTTTCGGCGGCGGCGGTGGCGGCGGTGGCATCGATGCTCTGAGCGGCGGCGACGGCGGCGGTGGCGGCGACATCGACCCCTTCGGTAACGGCGGCGGTGTACATGGCAGCGGCTACGGCGGCAGTGATGGTGGCAGTAGCGATGGCGGCGGTTATGGTGGTGGTGGAGGGGACGACGACGGCGGCGGTGGCATTGATCCCCTTGGCAGCGATGGCGACGGTGAGGGCGGCGGCGGTGGCGGCGGCGGTGGCATCGACCCCCTGGGGGCGGAGCCCGACCCCCCCGGCGCGCTCCCCTCGGCTCTCGTGGAGGCCACCGCCCTCGTCAGCCGCCACGCCGAGGGCGTCGAGTCGGCAGGGGCTCACACTCGTCCACTTGTGGGCTCAACCTGAGCGGATTTAGTGACTGAAACACCTGCGTATATTTTGGTATGCCACAAAAATGCATACGTCGAGCTAAATAGTGGACGAGTATAAGCCCCTGATGTGAGGCCTTTGACCTCTTCCTCAACGCCTCTTCCAACGGCGCCTCGGGTCCTCCTCCTCCTTCTGGCATCGACGCACGCGTCACTTTCAAGCCGCCAACTGCTGCGCTCGTGCCGGGGATGCACGTGGACGGCGGGCGGTTGTCGCGGCTGTTCGACGCGGAGCAGGAGGCTGGGCCTGGCAGATATTGCCTGCCTCGTCATCGACACGCATGTTGAAACCTCGTTTATTAAATTAAACGGCATCCTATAACGTGGCAAGCAACAAGTGCCTGGTCCTACTATGAGGAGCAGGCTGAGGCGCTCATATCTGGCCGACTCGCGCCGGCTGCTCCGGCGGCGGTGACTCGCCTCACGGCAGCGGCAGCGGCGGGTGCGGCGGCGGCGGGGGGCGTGGCGGCGGGGGGGGCAGGGGCAGGGGCGGGTGCGGGAGCGGCGGGTGCGGTAGCGGCTGAGGCCTGGACATCCGCTTCAGCCTCGGCGGGCGCGGGCGCATCGGACGGGGCAGCGGCGGGGTCAGCGGGGGACGGCTCTCCTTTTGATGAATTGTATAGCTTCGATGACGCGCCGCCGCCACCGGCCGATGACAACGCCGGCGGCGTGACGCGGCAGTCGATGGACAACGCCTCGCGCGGCCTGCCGTTTTCCGAGGACCTCAACGATGATTTGATGAACGCACTCAGCGCCGTCGTGGCGGGGTCAGGGAGCACCGGGCGGCTTGCGGCGGCAGCGGCTGCGGCGGCGGAGGCAGAACATGCGGAGGCTGAGGCTGAGGCTGAGGCGGCTGTTGCGGCGCTCTCTGAACGTCCACAGTCAGGAAGGATCCCATCGCCGAGGATCCCGGCGCCTCGCGCGCCGGGCGCCAACGGCCACGGCCACCAAGGCAGCAACGGCCACGGCGCCAGCCGCACGCCCGCAACCGAAGACCAGCTGCTCGCTCCCGCAGGCGCCGAGGAGCTGGATCCGTTCTTCTTCACATCGTAGGCTCAAACAGACTTTTAGACGAACACATAATTTTGTATTCGACGTACCCGCTCACTCGCTCACTCGCGCACGTGCTCGCTCACTCACTCACTCACTCGCGCACTCGCTCACTCACTCACTAAACCCTAAATATGACTCACCCGCTCGCCCGCTCACTGCCCCCACTTTGCGGCGACGGCTACCGCGACTTGAGACGGCAGCGGCAGAGGAGTGGAGGCAAACTGTGCAAGAACAGTCTCACGCCCCGTCGTGCACATACACCTACTCTTATAGCCACAAGCTCACTACCCGCCAAAGAACCTACTCTTCTAGACTGTATGGTCACAGCTCACTACCCACCAAAGAACCTACTCATCTAGACTAAGTGGAGCTATGGTCACAAGCTTCAAAGCTCACTGCCCACCAAAGAACCTACTCTTCTACTCAAAGCCAAAGAAAGTCGTGGTGTCTACGTCCACACCGCCGTCGCCTACCACCCGAGAAGCGCCGCCAAAGAGCCCCGCGGTGTAGACGTCGGGTCCTCCACCTCCACCGCCACAACCGCCGTCCCCCGCCAGGCGCCCCGCCAGTCCCGCCGCCCACGCCCCGACACCCTGTGCCTTCCCCTCGCAGAAAGGCCTGACAGATAATGCTCGCCACGTCAAATGACTCCATTTAAATATAGAAACGATGGTCCACAATGTGGAGAATGGCGTGGCAGGCATCAGGCCTGGCAGAAAATGCTCGCCACTTCATGTGATTCTATTTATCTCTAGAAACGATGGTCTAGAATGCGGAGGATGATGTGGCATGCATCATCTATCAGGCCCTACCTCGCTGGACACACCCCCGCGCGTCTCCCGCTGCAGCTCATACAGCAGCAGCCACCTCATCGCAGGGGCTTGCACTCGTCCTCTTTTCGGCTTATGGTGGGGCCCATTTTGCGCGAATTTGAGGATCGTGTTAACAGAGATCAATACCGGATGTTCACGTAAAACAGTGTCGAGATCGAGGGGACGTAAGCACTTTTTGAGGGACACGTTAGTTGGCTTCAGTGGACTACATGGACGAGAACAGCTCAGGTTGGGTTGAGAAGGGGGGCGACTGGAAGCCCCTGCCCCACGGCGTAGCGCAGCGGATACCATCGCCGCGGATACCATTTGCCCATCTCCTCCACCCGCACCTCCACCATCCCTCGAAGCAGCCCCTCGAACACCCCAGGGTAGGGCCTGACACATAATGTCTGCCACGTCATACGCTACAGTGTAGAACCTCGATGGTTGATTTAATTGGAATCACATGACGTGGCGCTGGCGAGCATCTTTGCCAGGCCCTACCCCCGGTTCTGGGTGGCTCCGCGCGATGGGCGCCAGGGCCATGACCACGACGTATGCCGCCCACTGTATGGACTGGCGCGGGGTCAGGCCGGGCTCTAGACACCCGCATACCGCGCGCAGGAGCACAGTGCTGTAGCTGCTTGCAGTAGGGTCGACGTGAGAACAACGACTCGACCGACGTGAACGGACGAAAAACCACATTCGGGCCGAGGGTACGTGCTCATACTCGCAATCGTACGACGGTTTGGCCACCACGAACCGAGTTCCTCCCCTCCGTGCGTCTGCATGAGTGTTCATTCTGAGGGTAAGTCATGCTCAATTCTTTGTTCGAGTTGTTGTTCTCGGTGTGAACCCCCGTGCCTGGCGGGCCCCTTGCCGCCGATGGGGCTGGGGCCGAGGTTGGGGAGCGCGGGGGAGGGCTGAAAGGCGGCGTCCATGGATAGCGCACTGACCTCCTGCTCCGCCGCCACCCGCAGCAGCAGGTCCTCCGCGTCCGCCGGGCTCAACACCCTCTCCTCCTTGTCGTCGACCGCTAACCCCATCGCCTCCATTGCGCCGCGAGCCCCGGCGTGCGCTCCGATGTGCCGTGCGCGGTGGATGGGCACCCTCTTTCCCGGAATAAGCTTGGCCGGACATGCTGGTCGGTTGACTTGACGCGAGGCGCTCATGAACTTTCCAGAACGCGTGAACGCAGAGAATTGCCGCTTCGCGCTGGGAGCAGCCACTCTGGTGCGCACGAGTCGCCTGCGCGGCATTCTCGCGTGCTCCGCGGTTTGAGTGGGTCTCACGCCACCCAGCCAGCATGGGTGACGTCGAGGAGTTCGTGGCGTATCTAAAGGACTCCAAAGGTGCGCGAATGCCCCGCGCAATTTCACAACTCACAATTATGATTTCCCAACGTTCGTCGTCTTCGAGTACAGTAGTCGGTCGCCACCTCGCTCGCAACTGTCGGGCGTCGTGCGAACGTATGTGCACCACGCGGTGGGAACGTTACCGCGATATAGGGTGGTTTTAGCAGCGGTGTGTCGTACGCCTGGGGAAACGCAAAGAGTGTGTGAAATATGACTACGTCTGAGGCTAAACGCGCTCAGTCAGTCATAGTCAGCTCAGCTAGCCTCTATCGACGCCGGGTACTCGTTGGAGGTGGTGCCCGTGACTGTACCACTGTCGCTTCACCGCGGGCAGCACTGCAGTCCACTAGCCACTCACGGTCGCGGCACCGTGCACTGCGGGCGTTCCAGTAGTAGCTGCAGGGCGCGCAGGCCGCGGCATTACATGGGGGTCAGGTGCCCATTCTATCCCACGTCACAGCAGACACCAACTTCCCGGCCCCCAACCATTCAACTACCGCAGGCGGCGTCAAAGCGAAGCTGGATGTGTTCGTGGGAAAGGGCGGCCTGCGCCTCGTGAAGACGGATGGCAAGGTGCTGGGCGCGTTCCCGCTGCAGCGCATCCAGCAGTGGGGCATCCCCTCGCCAGGCACCTTCAAGCTGTCCGTCCAAAACGGCGACAAAACCGTGGGGCTGGTGATTCACGGCGAACCGGAGGCAGGGACTTCCAACCGTCCACTTCTCAACTCAACTTGAGCCGTTTGGTCACTGACATCGCGCATGTATCTTTCCACAAGTGCTCACGTCATGCCGAAAAGTGGACGAGTGTAAGCCCCTTGTCAGAGGAGGTCAACGGCATCATTGAGAGTCTGGAGAGAAAGGTGGCGCAGATTATAGAGGACGTGCGCGCGGATGAGGAGGGGCGGGAACCGGAGGACGTCAGCAGCCCACCGCCCAAGGGGCGTAAGCCGGAGCCAGAATCGGAATCGGAGAATGAGAATGAGAATGAGACGGACAAAGAGGAGGAGGAGGACGCCGGCGACGGGGTGGAGGCTTTTGAGGCAGAGGAGGACACCGTGGATGAGCTGGAGGAGGAGGACATCGAGGAGGATGTGGAGGAGGAGGTAGAGGAGGAGGAGGAGGTGGAGGCAGGGGCGAGTGGCGACGGTGGCGGCGCGCGCGCGGGCGCGGGCACGGTGGCGCCGATGACCCCGCGCGGCGGCGCGAGGACGGATGAGCCCCCTAAGACCCCGCGAGGCGGAGGTGGCGGTGGCGGCGGTGGTGGGGAGGCGCCTATGACCCCGCGCGGTGGCGCGAGGACGGACGAGGCGCCGATGACCCCGCGCGGCGGAGGCGGTGGAGGCGGCGACGGCGGTGGCGATGAGAAATACGTGATGAACCCGCGCGGCGGAGGCGGCGTCGGACGCAGAGGCGGAGGCGGAGGAGGAGGAGGCGGCGAAGGAGGCGGGCGCCTGGCCCCCCTTGGCAGCCCCGCCCCCGGCGGCACCGGAGCCGGCGGGCGCCTCACATCCCTCGGAGGCGCGCCCTCCCTCTCCCCCATCGCTATGCCACCCCGGAGCCCTGGCGGCGCCAACAGCGACATCGCCGGCGGCGGAGGTGGCAATGGCATCGGTCGTGGTGGCGGCGGTGGCAGCGGCGGCAGTGGTATCGGCGGCGGCGGAGGCATCGGCGGCGGTGGCGGCGTCCGTGAACGGAATACTAGCGGCATGGAAAACGGCGGCAGTGTCGGCATCGGGAGCGGTGGCATCGGCCGCGGTCGCGGCGGCGAAGGAGGAGCAGGAGGAGGAGGCAGAGAAGGAGGAGGAGGAGTAAGCATGCCCACGGCCATCGTTGATACCGACGTGGGCGCAGGGGCGACCTCCGCCGGAGCAGGAGGAGGCGCTGCCGCTGCCGCCGGCGCCGAGGATGACATGGTGTCCCTGCAGCGCCAACTTGCCGCTTCCGCCGCCGAAGTCAAGCG
>Ga0307489_10000376_pt1 | contig 26319 bp, 52 predicted proteins | sample SB12metaG_FD_202247 | JGI IMG/M metagenome (GOLD analysis project Ga0307489, IMG submission 202247) | Sea-ice brine microbial communities from Beaufort Sea near Barrow, Alaska, United States - SB 1.2 | ecosystem: Environmental > Aquatic > Marine > Coastal | place: USA: Alaska | collected... | reverse complement strand
GAGGCGGCGGCCAGAGGCGTGGCAGGTAATCGTTGATGCGAAGATGTCATTTCCACTTTCTTTGAAAAGCTCACGTTCATCGAGCACCAAGGCACTCATATGGTGAGCATGAACCGGCGGTGTCATGCCGACATGTTTAGTATCATTATTTTCAAAATTCGTCTCTAGAGTGAGTGAGGGGACTGTCGTTGTGTTTTAGCAATCATGTTGGCAGAGTGAAAATTATAGCAATCGTAGATACATGGTGCACAGGTGCCTCTCCACATACACATAGGCGAAGCGGTCCGGACCTAACCTGCGACTCTTACTCCGAATCTTCCTCCGAATCTTCATCTGACTCTTCCCCCGAATCGTCTTCGGAATCATCCTTCGGGCAGTTGTGCTGCTGCGCCCACTGTAAGATATGAAGCTGCCCCATCATGGTGGCGGCCCTCCACGTCAGCTTATCCCACGGGCATCCGTTGAAGTGCAGCCACTTCAGAACCTCCAGGTGCCCATTGGCAGCGGCACACTGACATGCCCGCGCATCCCACGGGCATCCGTTGATGCGCAGCCACCTCAGAATGTCAAGGTGCCCCTGCGCGGCGGCACTCCCACACGTTGGCGCGCCCGAGGGGCAGCCGTGTTCGTGCGCCCACTGCAACACGTCTTGGTGCCCGCCCTTAGCGGCGAGTGCACAAGTATTCTCGTTCCATGGGCAGCCGTGCTTCCGCGCCCACTGCAGCACCGCCAGGTGCCCTCCAAAAGCGTCGCACATACATGTTTCCGCGTCCCACGGGCAGCGGTTCTGCCGCGCCCACTGCAGCGTCTCCAGGTGCCCGCAGAAAGCGGCGTGCTTACACGTTCCCGCATCCCATGGTGTAGGGGCGCAAGTGAGAATTGAATCGAATGTGTAACGCAATGTTGCTCTTTTCTAAGTTAACTAAACATCTTGAACCAGCGCGCTTTCAACACGGTTTCCAACTTGCACCGCCGCACCACGGTAAGCCGTGCGCCCGCGCCCACTGCAGCACCGCCAGGCACCCGCCGCGAGCGATGATCCTGCACGTCTTCTCCATCCACGGGCACCCATTCTCCTTGGCCCCGGAGGAGGGTCATTGAGAACAAGCACTCGAACCGAGATCGGAGCAGCAACGCTTACCGTACAAACACCCTGACCCGCTTCGTCGACTCGACGTTGGTCGAGTGCTTCTATTTAATACCCCCCTGCCCAAGCCAGCAGCGCGACACACCCGACCACCTCCTTGATAAACAGCGGCAGCGCACCGGCCCGCGTCAGCGGTATGGGATCACCATCCCATTGCGTGCGGAGAACCGCCCCGGATCGCAGGGCCCGGCGAAAACTGGTCAAAACATCAGGCGGGTGGCTTTCAACTCGAGAAACGAGGGTTGGCAAATGTGTTGAAGGATATTCCAGCATTATCTGCCAGGCCCCACCGGGGCGTGGTTTCAAGCCCGCGCAGGGTAGGCCGGAGGCCACCACCGCCGCCTGGCACGCGTGATCCACCCGCGCGAACAACGCGCGCTCCGTGGTGTTAAGCCGCGGCAGCACCTCCTGGAGGAAGACCTCGGGCAGGTGCTCCAGCAGCCCGACTAGCAGCGGCGACGGAGGAGGCCCCTGCTCGTGTTCGTCCTCTTGCGCGGGCGGGTGCAGGGCCGGGGCCGGGGGTGAGGGCTGGGTGTCCTCTTCGGTCGTCATAGGTGGCGAGGCGCAAGCGAGTGCGAGTGTAGTAGCGGCGCGGCGTACAGGGGGGGGCTGCGGCGCGGGCTGTCCGGCCAGATCGGCCAGATCGGGGAGTAATGAAGCGTCGTCTGGGAGTGTGAGAAGCAACGCGGCGCGGACACGTTGTGAGCGGAGGAGGTCAGGGGGAAGTCGCGCCGCCTTTTTGTCCCATTACTCTTCAAAATCTCTCCTGGAGACGTTCGAAATAGATCTCGTGGTCGGCACAGTCCAGAAGGCAACCCTAGTTTGACCTGCGAAGAGCAACGCATGATCAAAGTACACTTCCCTTATATTCCAGGCATGTCAGCCAGCCCCTCAGTCACTCAGGCTTCTTGGCAAGGAACTATACAACGTGTGGCCTGAGCATCCCCAACCCACACCAACGCGCCCCTCGCCCATTTCCACCCACCACCAACGCACACACACTGAGCAAACAATACACGCGTGATCCGTGCGACACTGGTCGGAGCAATGGCATTGTCGACCCCCCCGCGCAGCTCTATTACACTCGACAGGGTTCAAAACTATTCGCGTTCAAAACTATCACGCGCTCCGCCGAGCTCCGCGGACCATTGCGGCGTTTCAAGCCACCGAGGTAGGATCGCGTCCGGTATCGGAGCGCGAGGCACCTCCATCCATGTCTCTTCAGGTCCTGGCCGCGGTGAAGCTGCTCAGACGGCAACTGCTTGAGCTCGAGGCGTTGAGCGCTGGTACCCCAACGCGGGGAGACACGCGCCCGGAATTCAACATTACATTTTGGGTGGATTCTCGGCGTGGCGGGGGGCGAGTCGGGTGTCACATTCAAATTCATATCATCAACATGTCTATGGGATAATCTCGTATCGCATCGTCGTACATCATCTCGCGGCGAACTCCGCCCCGGCTCCTCTGCGCCGCGCGCACGGGACCCCACCCCCCGCGGCCGCGGCGAGCCGGCGACCTCCACTCCATCCCCTCCCTCCCCTCCGCGCCGCGCACACTCCATCACGCGGGGACCGTCCGCGACCCCGGCCCTGCCGGATCGGGCACGGGGCACTCCAGGTCGCAGGTCTCCTCCCCGCGCGCGCGCCCCAGCAGCGACCGGTAGAACTCGTCCCGCGGCGTGTCCCGCCCGCACGCCGCCCGCGCGTCCAGCAGCATGGTCTCACTCAAGATGCCGTGGAAGCTCAACTGACAGCATCCTCAAGGACGGTATTGTGTTGGGTAAGCTTAAACCCAGCCACGGCAGCGACGGAGTCCCGAGTTAACGTGGTTTCAGGGACACAACGTGCGAAAGTTGAGCTGAACAGGGAACGGCGTGACTCGGCCCCGCCCAGGTCCTGCGCCTCCACCACGGCCATGGCGATCATGTTGAGCAGGCCGCGCACACGGATGGTGCGGTCCGCCACGTGAGCGCTGCGGCGCAGGCCCACTGTCATGGGGCCCACCGCATAGGGCCTCACAGATCATGCTCGCCACGTCATGTAATTCCATAGGGTCTAAAATGTGGAGGATGACGTGGCAGGCATTATCTGTGAGGCCCTACCACCTCCATGCCGTTGGAGAACTCCTTTGCCAGACCGTACCCGCCCCGTAGGGTTCCCACACGCCGGGGGGGGGGGGGGGCATTTGGCGTCGACACAAGTTGGGACAAATAAACGAGGAGTGACGCAAAACGCGGCGACAGAAAGTCTAGAACGACAGCGGAGAGATGCAAGCAGTCCTCGCCCATGCGGGCGACGTCGGGGTTGGGCATGACCAGCAGGTTGGCGTTCTCCGTCAGCGTGGAGCCCGGACATATGGTGGCCCGCACCGCCTCGTCCAGCGCCATCGCCTAGGGCCGGACACTTCATGCTCGCCAAGTCACGTGATTCCATTCAAATCAACAAATAAGGGTCCACAATGTGGAGGATGACGCGGCAGGCACTATCTATCAGGCCCTTCCGTCTCCGCGTGCATCTCCCCGTCGATCTGCAGCAGCGGCGCCGCCGCCTTCACCATCTCCACGCCGTAGCGCCGCACGTTGAAATAAAAGCAACGATTGAAAGCGATTCATCATATGTTAGTTTCTTAGCGCTGAAATCAGGCGCTCTCAACACGGGGTTCAAGTGGTGTTACCCTGCACCGGCCTACCACGGCGAGGCGCACGGGCAGGGCGGACTCCACGTCGGGGCGGCTGCCGAAGTTGGAGCTGGACAGCATGGCCACCGCGGGGCGCAGGCCCAGGCGCTGCACGGCGTCGGCCGCCACCAGCGCGGTCTCCGCCAGGTCCCCTGTGTAGCAGCGCAAGTTGAGATTGAAAATAAACTTTGAAAGCGGCTCATCATATGTTTGTTTCAAGCGCTTCGTTCCAAAGCGCGTTCAACTGGGTTTCAACGTTTCAACTTGCAGCGCCGTACCTGGGCGGTGAGCTGCGCGCCCGCGCCCATGCGGCCCTGGCGCCGCGTGTCGCCGCTGCCGCGGGTGCCGGCGAAGAAGAAGGGCCCGCGGCCGGGGATCACCAGGAGGTCGAGGGAGCGGGCCGCCCGCACCCCGCACTGCAGCCCGATGATGTCCTGCACGTGCTCCAGCTCCCATAGCCAGGGTCCCGGGGTACGGCGGTGCAGGTTGACGCCATGTAACCGGCATTGAAAGCGCCTTGATCAAAGCGCTCGAAAATAACATATGATACACTGCTTTCAAATTTTGGTTTCAATTCCAACTTGCGCCGGTACACCAGGGTCCCGGCGCGGGGTAAATACAGTCTGGCAAGTTTGGCACCGGGGCGAGGATCAATCGTGTCGGGCAGTTACTCCGAGCGTTTCGGTGCGAAACGCGAAGTTGGGTCAGTCGTGGCAAGTGTCACCCTAAACCCTAAACCCTAAACCCTAAACCCTATCGCCTGCCTGGTCCAGCGACAGCTTGCCCGCCACGCCGGTGATCATGGCCTTGGCGCAGTGGCGCAAGTTGAAATCGAAAGCAACGCTTGAAAGCGGTTCATTACATTTTAGCGTCAGGCGCTGACGCCAAGCGCGGTCAACCCGGGGTCGAGCCGGGGGTGAACCTGTGGTGCAGCGTCCCACCTGCGCGTGGCCGCACGCCACCATCATGGCCGCCGCCACGGTGGAGTTGGTGCGCATAGTGTACCGCGCCGCGCAGGAGGGTCATTCAAAACAAGCACTCGACCAAGATCGGACCATGACTTACTGGTACGTCGAGGGTGAATGCTCATACAGACGTGGGTAGAGCTACTCGGTTCGTCGATTTAATGTAGTTTGAGTGCTCGGTCTCAATAACCTCACTGCCTTGGCGGGCGGCACGCCCTGCCGCCCCATCATGCGGTGGTAGTCCTCGGCGTACTGCGCGTAGTGCGCGTCCGTCCGCACCTCTGATCGTGGCAGATATTGCTCGCCATGTCATAGGATGCCATGTAACTCAAGGCACGAGGTTCAAAACGCGTGGCGACAACGTGGCGGGCAATGTGCCTGGCAGATGTTGCTCGCCATGACATAGGAAGCCGAGTAAATCAACAAACGAGGGTTGGTTCAAACTTCAACACGCGTTGGATGAGAGACGCGGCAGGAAATGTTCTGCCCGAGGCCCTACTGACATGTCCACCACCCGCAGCAAGTCGAGGCCGTCGTCCGTGGCCGACTCCGAACCCAGCGTGTCCAGGCTCTTCCCCCCGTCCGCTCGCGACCGCGCAACAACCTTGAACCCCAGGTTGAGCTTGGCCGCCACGCTGGAGCGGCGCAAGCGGAAATTGAAACCAAAACTTGAAAGCAGTGTATCACACTTTAGCTTCAAGCGCTGAAACCAAGCGTGGTCAGGTCAACACGGGGTCAATCTGGGGTCAACCTGCACCGCCCAACCACGCGCGTGACGACGTCAATTCGGCCGATGACGTGCGGGCGGCGGATCATGCGCTCGTCCAGCGCGGCGCGAACGGCCCGCAGCACCCGCTCGTCCTCCCCGTCCGCGAACACCACCAGCTGCGGCGCCCGCGCCGCGCGCTGGTACACGCGCCCCATCGCCGAGTAGGGGCCCCGGGGGAACATCGGTACATCGCTCGCCGCCCGACATCAAACACGAGGTACTGTATGGCTCTACTCAAAAGTCAAAACCGATACATGAGGGTTTGATACGTGGTTAGCGACGTGGCGAGCCCTACGAAGGTGTTGGTGCGGTACACGAAGGAGGTGAGCCCGCCGGCATACGCGGCGAGATCCTTGATGGGGCGGGCGGCCACGCCGGACGCCTGGGCGGCGCGCACGACGGCGGGGGCGATGTAGACCAGCAGGCGCGGGTCGAACGGCGTGGGAATCAGGTTGTCGCGGCTGAACTCCGCCAGTGCCTTGATGCAGTGGCGCAAGTTGAAACTGAGAGCAACATTTGTAATAAGCGGTTCATCATATTTTAGCTTCAAACGATGAAACCAAGGGCGGTCAATCCGCGGTCAACATGGGGAAACCCTGCACCGCCCTGCCTTGCCGCCATCGCCGTACGCCAGCTTCACGGCGTCCACGTCGTACGCCGGTGCGCGCGCCAGGCGGGCGATGGCGTCCACGCACGCCTTGCTGTACCGGCGCGAGTAGACATTGAAGCACAGGTTGAAAGCGCTCATCATATTTTAGCTTAAATCGCTGAAGTCAAGCGCGGCCACCCGGGGTCGACCTGGAGACAAACCTGGGATCACACCAGGGGTCAACCTGCAGCGCCCTATGACAAAGTGCGTGAAACCACTTAGACACTTAGCAACAGATGGTACCAAGTCGTCCAAATGGAGCGTTCTGATTGGTCGAGCGGCACAACTTAGCACTAAGTATCTTTAAGTGTCTAAGTGGTTGCACACACTTTGTCATACCTTCTTCATCTGGAAGGTGATGGAGGTGGCGCCGCAGTCCAGCGCGCCGCGGAACAGGAAGGGAAAGCACAGCACGTTGTTCACCTGGTTGGGGTAGTCCGACCGACCCGTGCTGTAGCGCCCCAAGTTGGAATTGAAAGCAAACCTAAAAGGCAGATCGTCATATTTTAGTTTCCAAGCGCTTAGTTCTAGGCGCTTTCAACATGGGTTTAATCGGTTCAACCTACACCGCCTTACCGTAGCGATGATGGCGTCGGGGCGCACCTCGCGCACCAGCTCTGGCTGCACCTCCGAGTACCGGCGCAAGTTGATATTGAAAGCAAAGTTTGAAAGCGGTTCATCATATTGCAGCATTAAGCTCTGAAGTCTGAACCCGAGCCCGAGCGCAGTCAACCTGGAGTCAACTGGGGTCAAACTGCACCGCCATACCTCCGGCGTGGGGTTGGCCAGCGCCAGGATGATGGGCGTCGCCGCCATCTCCGTGATGTAGCGCCGCATGTTGAAATTGAAATCACAACTTGAAAGCACTTCGTCAAAGTTTAGCTTCAATAGCTGAGACTAAGTGGAGTCAAATCGGGGTCATCCTGGGTCAACGTGCAGCGCCCTACCTTGATGTCCCCCGCGGTCACCGTGCCCGGACCGCTGAGGCCCAGGAAGATGTCCGCGCCCACCAGCGCGGCGGCCACCGTCATCTCCTTGTCGTAGCGCCGCAACGTGAAGTTGGGAGAGTGTGTATGGGTACTCCATATGGGTACATCATGAGGCAAACAGTCATGACACCGTTGTGTAAAGACGCGCCGTGCAAAAGCAAAAGCCTTCCGTCACGAGGGATTCCCGGGCGATTCCTCAGCCTAGTACTAATCTCGCCCAACCTTGCTTGAGAAACATGTTCAAGGTGGTGTGAACGGAAGATGACGGCTACACATGTCGAGCAACTATATACATCAGTTTATACTATATACATCAGTTTATGCACCTTGGAACAAACTTATGGGTGCTGAAGATGGGTGTTGGACGCCAACAACGCGCAGCGCCCCCAACTTGACTGCACAAAAAACCGTCGCCTCGTCCAGTGAGTCACTATGCGCCGCGCTGAGCGTGCGGCTGCCGTCATGGATTACAGCGGGTACACCCCGATATCCGACTACTGCAAGCGCTGAAAGCAAGCGCGTGAACACGGGGTGAACCGGCACCGCCCCGCCTGGTGGTTGACCGCGGCGTACCGCTGCTTGTGGGCGGGGTAGGCGGCCAGGCCCGCCCGGCCGCTCCACAGGATGCCCTTGCGGTCGGACACGCGGATGTTCTCGCGCGTCATGCCGAGGTGCAGCGGCGCAAGTTCAAATTGAAAGTAAAATTGAAGCAACATCGAAAGCACTTAATCATATTTTAGTTTCAAGCGATTAGTTCAGGCGCTTTCAACATGGATTCCAGCGGTTCAACCTGCAGCGCCCTGCCGAGGTCGCAGAGCAGGTCGAGGCAGGCGATGGCGGCGGCGCCCGCACCCGTACACACCAGGCAGGAGGGTCATTGAGAACAAGCACTCGACCGACATCGGAGCGTGAGTTACCTTCAGGGTGAATGCCCATATTGACACGTGGAGGCGGCGGAGGAGGAGGAGGAGATTCGACGTCGGTCGAGTGCCTGTTCTCAACAACCCCCCTACCAGGCGCACCTGCGCGATGTGCTTCTCCGCGATGATGAGCGCGTTCTGTATCGCCGCCGACACCCAGGGGCGTACGCTCGTCCACTAATTCAGCTCAACGTAAGCACTTCTTGTGGGACTGTCTGGGTGGCGTCAGTCTGTCAGTGACGGGAAAAGTCTCAGGTTGAGCTGAAATGTGTGTAGGAGTGTAAGCCCGTGCCGACACCACCACCGCCGTGCCGTGCTGGTCGTCGTGGAACACCGGGATGCCCGTGCTGTACCGCCGCAAGTTGAAATTGAAAGCAAAGATTGAAAGCAGTCCATCGTAATTTAGTATGTAGCGCTTAGTTCCAGGCGCTCTCCACATGGATTTCATCGGTTCAACCTGCACCGCCCAACCATGGTCTCGTTGCAGATGCGCTCCACCTCGAAGCACTCCGGCGCCTTGATGTCCTCCAGATTCACGGCGCCGAAGGAGGGCTCTAGGTATAGCGCCGCAAGTGGAAATTGAAAGCAAATCTTGAAAGCACTTCTACACATGTTAGCTTCAATCGCTGAACCCAGGCGCTTTCAACACGGGTTTCAACCAGTTGCAACGTGCACCGCCCTGCCTAGGGCGCGAACGATGGCGGCCAGCTTCACCGGGTCCTTCTCATCGATCTCCAGGTCCACCGCGTCGATGCCCGCGAACTTCTTGAACAGCACCGCCTTGCCGTAGCGTCGCAAGTTGAAATTCAAAGCAAGCGTTGAAAGCAGTTTATCACGTTTCTGTTTCAATCGCTTTGTTCCAGACGCTGTCAACATGAGTTTCATTGGTTCCACGTGCACCTCCCTACCTTGCCCTCCATGACCGGTTTGGACGCCAGCGGCCCGATGTCGCCCAGGCCCAGCACCGCCGTGCTGTAGCGGCGCAACTTATTATATGAAAGCAAAAGTTGAAACCAGCTCAACATTTTCTTTTTGAGCTGAAAACAGGCACTTTCTACCGGTTGCAGCCAGCACCGCCCTACCGTGCCGTTGGTGATGACCGCCACGATGTTCTGGCGCGCGGTGTAGAGTGCCGCGGTAGATGGGTCGCGAGCGATCTCCTCGCACGGCGCCGCCACTCCCGGATGTAGCGGCGCAAGTTCAAATTGAAAGCAAAGTTTGAAAGTGGTTCATCACATGTTAGCTTCAAGCGCTGAAAACAAGCGCGCTTAACCTGGGGTCAACCTGGGGTCAACCTGGGGTCAACCTGGGGTCAACCTGGGGTCAACCTGCACTTCCACACCCGGGGAGTACGCCAGCGACAGGTCGCACTGCGACGCCAGGCTCCCACGGGCAGGGACGTGCACTCACTCCCTTTGAAGCTCAATGTGGCGGCAAGAGTGCCCGACCATGCGGTGTTCCCTGTGACTCCAACAGCGCCTCCTGCTGTGGCGGCGTCTGTGGCTCCAAGAGTTGCGAATGCGGTGTACGTCGGCAACTTCGAGGGATTACGCGTTGGGATAACTCGAGTGCTTTCAGTCTTGCAGGTACACGACACGCAGCAAGGTGCCAAGCAAGGGACCACGAGTGCAAGGCCCCGCTTGGTGGGCTGGATGGTGAGCTTGCCGGGCCCCGCGCCCGTGACCAGCGTGAAGTCGCTGCTGGCGCTGTGGTAGTCCAGGGCCATCTGCCGCAGCCGCGCCACCTTGTCTTCGCCCAGCAGGCCCGCCTCATTCTCAAACATCGTCCCCGACGAGCCGAAGTGCTGTGTGTGGTTGGGAGAAGAAGTTTTCAATCAAGTTTCTGAGACAGGCTCGAGGTGTGCCGCAAGCGACGAGAGCTGAAGAACGCATGGTACGAACGGCGCACGTCCGTATCGCGACGAGGCCATGAACGGATACAAAGAGTGCGCACTTCCGGTGGCGGCAAACGACAGAACCACGAGCCGTTCCAAGAAGCCCCTAGGACCCGAGGCCGCGCCGGGGTTTATATCGGAGAGCGTGCGCGGCGCACGTTGCGTATCGCGCCGAGCGGTCGGTCGATGCTGAAGGGCGGAGGCCGGAGGGGGCGGGGAACCGCGAAGAGGGTGGTGCGACGGACCGGTGGAAGGTGGTAGTGGTCGGCGGCGGCGGCGGAGCTTCGGGTGCGTTGAAGTGAAGGCGCACGCGCGAGTCGTGGCTTGAAGTGTTGAGAATCGACCATCGACAACCAGTCATCTAGCTGCTTTCCTTGTGTTCACACCGCCACTCATGAGCCTCTCCCAAGATCCGACCGAGATACGCAAACCTGTACAACGACGCCACACGTGAGCACGCATCACGTTATATGCAAGCGTAGCCTCAAAGTCCAGCAACAACAACGCACGCAAAAAGCCACCCGCGCGCACCCGAAGTCCAATACCACGCACAACGAGTGTTGCCCGCGCGTTCCGCCGGTGCTCATCATACATGACGCTGCCACCCTCCCTCCTTGTTCGGGAAGGGTTCTGCCCCCCGCCCTCGGGAATACTGGCGACGCCTCTGGAGCGGGTCCTCGTCAAGCTCGACGAGCGGCGGGGGGTGCGGCCGGGCCACCAGCGCGCTCCCCGCGTGGTGACCTTGCGGCACGACACGTCCGTCGCCGCCGCGCTGGCGACGCTGGCAAAACACAGCATTCTGTCCGCGCCCGTCGTCATACAGCCGGTACCCCACGACGCCTCCCTCGACGCCGGTGAGTGCAAAAAGGCAGAGGCTGTGGCTTTGGTCTGGTTTGGTTTGGTTTGGTTTGCAGGATGCCCATCAAACTGACGTACGAACCTTCCTCAACCAACCCACCCCCGGCACCACCCCCTGGCGCCTTCCTCCGCCGCCGTCGTGCTGACGCGAACGAACTCGGTACTCAGACAGAGCCTCGCGTGAAGGAAACGGGGTGGGTTCATGGGGTGGGTTTGGTTTGGTATCGTCTCGTATCGTATTTGCTGTCCACCAAACTACCTCTGAAGCTGACAACGAACCTTCCCCCGACCCTCCCCTCGTGCCTCGCCCCCATCGCTCCTTCCTCCACCGCCGCCCTGCTGATGCCAACGGACCCGAGCCCCGCAGACAACAGTCTGGACCCCGGCCCCACGTAGGGCGGTGCAAGGATGACACGTGTTGGAAGCCGTGTTGAAAGCGCCCGGTTTCAGCGCCTCAAACTAAGATACGATAAACCGGTTTCTGAATTTGCTTTCAATTTCAACTTGCGCCGCTACACCCAGGAACGCGCAGGGCAAGGGGCCAACGTTCCTGGGATTCTTCGACATGTGCGACGCGATGCGGTGCCTCGTCGCTGAGCTGCCGCAAGGGGAGGACCGGCCTCACAACGTTCTCGGGTGGATGCGCGCGCTGGAGACGGTGGAGAAACGCGTGGGAGCCAAGGACCTCATCACCGTGTTCGGGGACGACGCCGAGCTGCTGTTCCACCCCAACGTCATGGAGACCACGCTGGGCGACGCCATCCGCCACGGCTTCCTCAGCAAAGCCAGCAACGACGGCCCCGCCACCACCTCGCCACCGCCACCGCCCGGCCACCGCCACCGCCGCTGCCTGCCCACCGACTCGCCTCGCCACCGCCTCGCCATCATCAACGTCGACGGCGAGATCACGCGCGTGGTGGGGACGAGTCAATACATCTCCACGACATCCACCATAATGTAAACCGGCGTTCATTGAATTTAATGTCGTCATCTCTTATAATGACGACGTGGCGAGCATGTGTGACTCGCCCCTGGCTGGCGATGAGTATGAGCGACGCGGTGCGGTACCTGGCCTTGCACCTGGACTCCCTCGGGGGCCTGGCGGGCCTGGCGGACATGACCCTCACGGACCTCGGCCTGGTCCCCGCCGACATGCCCGCCGCCGATGACCCCGCGTTCCACGGATCCGCCGATGAGGCGCCGTCCGCGCTGGTGACCGTGCGGCCCACCATGCCGGCCATCGAGGCCTTCGAGCTGATGTGCCGCCTGGGGGTGAGCGGCGTGGGGGTGACAGATGACGGCGGCAACGCGCTCATCGCCAACCTGGCAGGGCTTCATATTGCCCGCCACGTCAGTGCGGTGCCATTCCACCCAACATCCGCGTCAGTGTGGAGCCATTCCACCCAACATCCGCGTCAGTGTGGTGCCATTCCACCCAACATCCGCGTCAGTGTGGAGCCATTCCACAAAACAATGACATGGCGAGCAATATCTGCCAGGCCCTACAGCCTGAGCGCCTCCGACGTGCGGTGCCTCCAGCCCGAGCACTTCGGTATGCTGGGCCTGCCCGTCGCCGAGCTCCTCGCGCTGCTCCACGGCAGGGGGGCTTACTGATGGGAGGGAGCGAGAGACGCTTCCGCGTGTGTAAGAAGGCACCAGGCTTTTGCCATGCCCCCCGTGTGATGACCTGCGCGCAAGTGCGCGGGGACCGGACCGTGTACCCGTGTTCTCCTTCTTCACTTTTCGTCCGCCACGACCACTGACAAGGCCGTACTTACATGGCGCTTCATGTTCAGCTTAACTTCAGCCGCTATTTCCCCGAAAGCAATTAAGTTATCACCACCTAATACCTCGAAGTTGCTTGAGGTCAGCTACCGCGTGCACTGGTGTAAGGCCCGGCTCCACGGCACCTCCTACGCCGGGTTCTCGCACGCCGACTCGCAGCAGCGCGCCAACCCGTTCTTCAAGTGCGCGGAGGCAGTGCCGTACACACATCAATCCCTTTTCAGCTAAACTTGATCCGTCTTGCACCTGAATCGCTCAAGGCACCTTGATATCATCCTCGGAAATGCTAAGCGACCACGGGTAGTGTAAATACAGTCCCTGCACGGAGGAGTGTAAGGGGGCTGACAACGGGCCGTTCCTCATCGTGGCGCGCCCGGACGACACGTTCCGCAAGTTGCTGGAGCTCATCACCCAGCACGGGGTGCACCGCGTGTACGTGTGCGAGGCAAGGGCTTCCGCTCCTCCACTACTCACCTCAACCCGCGCCATCTTTCCTCACCGAAAACCTTCAATCACCCAACGTACCCGCAAAAAGCGCTCACGTAGAGGAGAGAGAGATAGAGGAGATAGACGTGGCCCCCGCAAAAAGTTGTCACGTCAAGCCGACAGTGGACGAGTGGAAGCCCCTGGCGCGAGGCGGAATCGATGAAGCCCGTGGGGGTCATCACGCTGACGGACATTCTGAAGCGCGTGTGTGCCGCCGCTGAGGAGGAGGGCGGCATCTTCGGATGATGTCATCACTACGCCGTTCACCGCCCAGACTTCCGTGTAACTTTAGTCCAACCGACCGGGGTCCAGATATCTGGACTCCATGTGGTATGGACACGACTCTGATTTGTGACTTCTGAGCCGAATCTAGTCGAATGAAGAAACTGACCGTGTCCGGCCACCAAGCAGTTAACTCCGGGTGCTGAACTGCGTAGGATGTGTGCACATGTTTGTCGAATATGAGAAGAAGGTCTGTTTTCGATTAAATTTCACATTGTACTTTGGCCAAGAGTTGACTATGCTCTCAATTCCGCGAACGACGGCTCCCTGGCGCCTGGTCCGGCCCGCCCCTGACGGCGGCGCGCCACCTCCGCGCCTCCCCCGCGCCGTATCCACTCTCCAGCACCCCCCGCACCCCGGGGATCCGCTCAACTTAAGCACGTTCGAGTTATTAGTGTTGGCGTGGCGCAGGGCTCAATTCCCATTCATTCAACTTCACATCATTCTTCATTCGCGATTAATTTGATTATTCTCATACTCATTTGATTGTTCTCAATTATGATGCTCTAGAGCTACAAGTGAATCAGTTTCGTCCGCGATTTATTTTGAGTCGGGGCTCTTTCTCCATTCTGAGGGCAATACGAATTTACAGGTGGTAAGAAACCCAGAGTTCGCCAACCAGATGTCCATGCACCATTCATATTTACAAGTTCATTAATGTGCACTCACTCCTCGCCCTCCTCGCCCTCACTCACTCCTCGTGCAGGGTCTCACCTTATTCTTTAGCATGGCAACGTCACTTGAGCATCTTCGAGGTGACGACTTGGGATAACTTGAGTGGTTTCAGCGACGAAACGGCTCAAGTGAAGATAACGCAGGGACAAGGCAAAGGGTGTGTGTGGTCTCTCAGAGTGGGGACCTACTAAGACGCGTAGACGTGTACATATATTGTGTTTTAAAGGTTCCAAGGACGACACGGCTCAAGTCATGCAGGGATATAACGGCTCAAGTTAAGCTAAGTGGGAACTGGTGGAAGGCCCCGCCTTTCATCAGATCTTCGAAGTACTCCGACCGTGTCACCGTCTGCCGGGTCCCGGGCGTCCATCGCGCGCTTGAAAGGGCCGAGCACGAATTATCTTTTCAGCTCAACTTGAGCGCCTTGGAGGTGTGAATTAGGATAACTGCAAGTGGTCGTGGGACGAGACGGCCAAAGTTGAGCTGGAACGGGGACAGCTGAAGTCGAGCTGAAAAGGGGACAACTCAACTTCGTTGTGCATCATTCTGTGAGTGATCAGTTCTGCCAGTGGTTTCTGGGACATCAGAGCTTGAATTTGAGCAGACAAGAAGGGTACAACTCAAGTAGAGGACCTCCGAGGTTTGAAGTGATGTAACTAACAAAGGTCACAAGGGCAAGACGGCTTGAAGTCGAGCGGACAAGGGGACGCCGTGGCAAGCCGGGGAGGAGGATACGGCGAGCGTGTACGGGGAAATAAGGAGCAAACGGTCAGGACGCCGTGTCCGGCCCTGCTCATCGGCCTTCACCAACCGCTGCCTCTGCTCGGGGTCCAGCTATTAGGGCCACGTAATAAAACGCTCGCCGCATCACGTGATTCGGTGTCACGGCAGACACGAAGGTCTAAATCGTGGTGTGCAACATGTCTACGCAATTGCCCGCCATTGAGTTTGGACCTACTAAGACGCGTCGGCGCCTGAGGGTTGGGGTTCAGGCCCTCATGCATGTTGACTCCCATAGCTCGTTCAGGGGGTGATATTGTCTTACATCTTAGCGATTGAATGATTGTAACAACAACAAAAAAATTATAAGGCAAATTGGAAATTAGTCTAAAGACGTGGCGAGCATAACTTACGCCGGCCTGCCAGCTTGCCGTCGCCAGGGTCTTATTCATGTCTTTCAAAATTCAGCTCAACTTGAGTACTTTCGATTGGATACATCAGTGGATTCGGGGACGAAACGACCTAAGAATAGTTGAAAGGGGGACACCACTCGTGTGAGGTCAGGGAGGAGGATGCGGCGAGTGTGTACCGGTACACCATGACAGAGGGGGCTGGTGTGATTCCCCGTCCGTTCAGGCCAGGGAGGAGGATGTGGCGAGTGTGTACCGGTACACTATGAGGGGACTGGTGTGCACCCCCTGCCCGTCGCCGTCCAACGGCAGCAACACGGTGTCAATCGCCATGTAGGGGCTCATGCCAGTTCCCTCGCTGTTTGCTCATAGTTTACCAGTGTAAAGGTGTCGATCGCGAGTAACGGCGAGCCCACAAAGTGTTTGATTTTGTTAGCTGATCACGTTTCGTGCATATTGTGTGTGGTAAGCCAGGTGCCCATATTGTGTTTTGTTAGTGCGCGTGTTTTGGAAAATGTCCGAAGCATCCAAAGTGAGAACCTCACCAGGTACATGATGCCGTTGCAGGCCACGATGTCGCCGTCTAGGAGGGCCTGTGTTACACCAGTTCCTCTGGCAGGTGGGTGATCGAAAACAACGTCTCGACCGACGTAGAATCGACGATAAACCAAAAGTTGGACGTGGGTTTATGCTCATAGGTCGGTCAGCCAGTACGAAGCGTGTCCGCGCGTCTGTATGAGCGTTTATCCTGAAGGTAAGTCATGCTCCGATTTCCGTCGAGACGTTGTTCTCAATATCCCCGGTGCCCGGTGGCGTGCACTCGTGCCCAGACTATTTTATCATAGTGTACTAGTGTACCCGTACACACTCGCCAGATCCTCATCCATAGCCTTACACGCCTTCCCTGTTACTGGGATCGTTATAGTGTAGCGGTGTGCCCGTAGTAGGTTACACATGCGCCGCATCAGCTCCCTTGGCATGGGCACTCGTAGGTTCTCGGGGTGGCGTAAGCATCATCATCGTCGTGGTATCAAGTTGGGGTAAATGCCCGTGGTCTCATTGCACGGGGGCCAAGGCGGAAGCCTGGTGCCTCCTCATACACGCTGACGCGTCTCTCTCTCTCCCGTGGTCTCATTGCAGAAATGGCTTGAGCTGAACTGAAAAGGGAACGAGTGTATTGCCAGGTGTTCCCTCAGCTCCTCTCTTCAAAATGTCCTGGAGACGTCGAAAACTATCTCGTGGTCAGGACAGTCCAGGGCACAACCCTAGTTTGACCCGCGAAGAGCAACGCGTGGTCAAAGTATACTCCCCTGATATTCCAGACATGCCAGACACACGCAACCGCTTCTGCTCACCTGCGCTTCCTGCGACCCCGCCGGACACGCGTAATACCCCGGCTAGCCGGCAGCTGGCGGGTATCCATGTTCGCTCTGGTCACCGCCACCCGCGTCGGCGACGGCAGTGGTGCAGAGCGCGTAGAGGGTTCCTTTCCGAGATCCGTCCCCGGCCTCCTCCCTGAAGGAGGGTTCGGGCCCTTCGAAGAGGACGAAGTTGAACTTGAAGACGGCGCCCCGTTGACGGCAGCGGCGACGGCGGGAGTGGCGGCAGGGGATGACTCCTCATCCCTCGCAGACTGCGGCGCCGTGCGCGTATGCCTGGTGCGCGCGCTGGTCGCGCGAGCCTCCGAGCAGGCCAGGCAGCCCTTCGGCCCGGACAAAACCTGCTGCGACTACCACCGGCGCCGCTCGCGGGGTGCCCTAACAACCCTGGGGCGCCTGGCGTGCGTCAGCCGTGCATATCGTGAGGAGGTGATGCAGCCATGGAACGTCGACACGTTCCTGCAAGGGCTCGCCGAGCCGCCGTGGCGTGCATGGGCGCGCCGCTGCCGCCCGGACAACGACGGCGCCAACCCCAGCCCTAACCCCCCTTCCTTCAACTCGCCGTCGGACTCCTCTCGCACCGGCCGGGCTTCCTCCGCTCTGGTGCGCCCCAGTCTCCTGGGCACCCTCTGGCGGCTGCTGCAGACCGAGAGCGGCCTCCCGCGGCTCATCACGCGATGCCACGAGGGCGCCGCGGCGTTCAACGCGGTGGAACACGCGCCGCTGTTGCGCCCCGCCGCGGTGTTCCTCCCCCCTCCGGTCGGCCGGACGCCTCGCCCCACCAATGCAGGCCTCGCTGGTTCATGCCCGCATCCGCCACGTCATTCATCGTGTATTTTAATCCTAGTATCTCGAGTTACAGGGTACCGTGTGACGTGGCGAGGGTGATCTGCCGGGCCATCCGGCGAGGAGATGTCGCGGCTCGACGCGGCGGCGGCGGCGGCGGATGCGAAGATGAGGGCGGCGGGACCGGCGTCCAACGCGGCAGCGGCGGAGGAGCAGAAGGCACGCGCCGCGCACATGGGGGCGTTAGACGCGCTCGCGGCGGCGGCGGAGCAGGCGATGGACGCAGCGCAGACGCGAGAGGCGGCGGCCAAGGCGCTGGGCGTCGACGCGGTGGACGACTCAGCGGATGGACGGATGGTTGGACGAGCGGACGACGGGAGCGGTAGCTACGCCACGGTTCTCAAGCACGGCGGTCCGAGTGAAGCGGCTGGGGACGCGATTGAGGCGGCTTTGGATGCGGCGGTGGCGGCGTCGGAAGCCGTGGTGGCGACGGCAGACGCCATGCACGCGGCGCGCGACGGCGCACCCATCGGAGGATTCACGAGCGGCATGACGTTCTTCATCGCCCGGCAAGAAGACGATGCAAAGGGCGCCCTGGTCAAGTCGATCCGGGCGCACGGCGGCGAGGTGGTGTCGCTGTACGACGCGGCGCGGGTCACGCACGTTGTCGTGGAACCGCCACGCTTCCCGCTGGCGACCCAGGTGGCAGCCGCCGCGCGCGACCAGCCAGAAGACGGTGGTCACGTGGCGGTGGGTGCAGACGGCACTCCGCGAGCGCCGCGTGCTGCCGCTCTTGCTTTACCGGGCCGGGGACAACATCGGCAGCGACGTCGCTGCCAGACGCCGCCTTACCGCTGCGGGCATGGAGACAACCATCGCGGCCACCGCCATCGCCTCCACTGCCACCCCAACTCCGGCGAGCACCCAAGCCACCCCCCCGAATGCCGCGCGGGCGGCATGGCACGAGTCGAGGACGCTGCACGACGCGAAGATGTGCGAGGCGAGCGCCTGCCGCGCGGAGGCGACGCGCACGGGCGACGTGTTGACGGCCAGGAAGGCGGAGAAGTCCGCGGCCGCCACGGCATTTCACAAGGCGATGGCGTCGTGGATGCAGGCAGGGTCGGACCGAAACGGTCGGTGGAAACCGCAGTGACATCACCAACGAACATCAATGTAGCCATTGATGTGCACACACCAGATTTGCCCCAGTGACTTACGAGTACCACGAAACACAGGGCGTTTCTATATCGGTCAGAAGACCATGCAGTGATCTTGACTTCGCAGGTACTCGTGGATGTCGACCCTTGGCGCAGGCGCACGGGCAGGTTATCGAGCACGTCGCGGTTGAGGCGGAGAAGCCCCCCCCGCTGACACACCCGCCCACGGCGCCCGGCGAGCGCGAGGTATTTCCACCGACCAAGGTGGGCGGCATCCCCGACTGGCCCTGGCACGACGTCCACGCGCGACCGGCGGCGCCGCCCCCCTTCAGCCAGGGCGGCCTCGATTGCGTGTTCGTGGCTCAGATCAACCTGGAGTAGCTGCGCAACTGCGCGTTCATCACTCCCGGCCTCCTGCCCACCACCGGCGTGCTCTACTTCTTCGTCCAGATCAGGAGATTCTCCGTCCAGATTGGAGAGGAATTATTCCCTGACGAAGACATTACAAGCCAGGTGATGCACTACGACCCCGCGCCCGACGCGCCGCCCTGGCCCGCGCCCCGGCCCTGGCCTGCCGCCCTGCACATCGCCGTCAACCCGGCCCACCGCCAGCTGCTCGCTGAAACCTTCGGAATCATGGCAGATTCCTTGGAGTACTACCGCTCCTCCGCCCCGGCGCCGGCCTTGGACGCCCTCACGCTGCCGCCCTTCGCCAAACATCAGCTCATCGACGATGCGTGGGTCCGAGGCGTGGTCGACGAGATTCTGAGCGAGGAACGGGCCGACGAGGCTCTGAGCGAGGACCGTAGTGCGGACAGCGACTGGGTCGAGGAGATCCAGTGGGAGGCCGATTGGGAGGCAGAGTCGAAGTACCAGACCGCCGCCCGGGATATGGCCCCGCCTTGCACCGCACCAATGATGCTGGGTCACTGCGTGATCCCGGAGGCAGTGGTGGATGGCTGGTGTAATATGGGCAACGGGGAAGGCATAGAGGAAAGCCCCTTCGGCGAGAAAATCAATGCTGGCCAGCTGTGTCTGCTGCAGGTGACGATGGGTGGGACCTTCGTCGCTTTCTTCGCCAGCGAGAAGGAAATCCGCGAGCGGCGCTGGGACGCGGTTCAGGTGGTCTACTGTCAGTAGTGCACAGGCAGAAGTTAGCTGAGGTGAGCACCGCATGCGCAATCAATGCATGCATCACAGTATACATCACGGATCACAACAACCACTAGACGATCGACTACTGATAAACGGAACTAACGATAGTGGGCCAGCGGTGTCGCGTAGCACTTGTACGTGAATGCTGAAAGTGAGTTCGGATCGCGGGGCACGAGGCACGGAGTGCGAGCGGAGCGATGGCGAGCTGCGGGCGGACCAGCGAATGCGACTTCTTCATTGGATACTGGATACTTGACTCGAAACGGCAGGTGCAAGAGAAACTAGTGGCAGTGGCGGTGAGGAAGTGCTAAGACAGGTTGTTCGTATTAAGTCAGATTGTTTGAAACAGAGCCCAGGGTTTATAGGATTACTTGGCAGGATTCTTACAACTATTGTTCTTCTTGCTCCTGTAATTGCGAAGACCTGCTGACTGCTCGTTTTGTATTGCCCACTCGATGGAGAGGCTTGATTTTATCGTTGTGTTTCATTAACAATCTAGATCTAAAACAGTTCTTGTACAGCATATCACACAGCACGCGCTCCACAGCGCTGCGCGGACCGGTGCGGGGTGGATCTCCCCGGACCATCGCGGCAGATCGCACGGGACCCCACCGCGCCCGCTTCTCCCGCCCCCAACCCTACCCACATCAATCCAAACCAGTTAAACACAAATTTCACACTGCTCACTCCGCCGCTCCCCCAACCCCTATCATCAAGTGAAACACGGAACTCAAGTCACAGCATGCTACACCCGCCCCGCTACCACGTCACCTCCCGGCCACGCATCCACTCACAGCGGCATCACTTTTGACCACGGCTCGCTGCACTCCTCCTCATGGCCTGCCCCTTCGTCCCCTGATTCTTCGTTGACATTGCACCAGTGCACCCGTACACACCCGTACAACCCCCGTACACACTATGCGCGACCGGCTCACTCCACAGTGTCGCCCCAGCGCACGTTCCACCGGCTGGCCAGGTAGTAGGGCCTGGCAGGTACTGCTCGCCACGTCGTTGGATGCCGTTTACATCAAGGAATGATGGTATGTGTGGCACGGGGGACAGGGCGAAAGTCTGGTGCCTCCTGATACACGCGGAAGTGTCTCTCTTTGAGGGCATGAATGGTGAAGGATGACGCGACGCCCTCCATGACGTGGCAGGCACCCCCCTCCCCTCCACCAAGTAGGGCGCAGCTGCCGTACGGGTTGGATACACTGGTACAATACGAGTAAACAGTCTCGGCCTCGCCAGGTAGTGCGCACCGATGGGGCCGCGACTGCCGTACGGGTATAGCTCCGGCGCCACCTCGTCCTTCTCTATCCGATTCAGCAGCGGCGTAAACAGCTTCCACGCCGCCCCCAGCTGGGGGCTTACACTCGTCCACTTCTCGGCTCAACTGAAGCGCTTTCAGCGAGATAGGGATTACATTTAGGGGTTGTCTAGAAGGTGTGTAGGGTGTGGCCAAGGGTATTACGGGGTGACTGGGATGTATTTTGTGTCAGAAACGGCTCAGGTTGAGCTGAAATGTGGACGAGTGTAAGCTCCTGCCTCCAGCTCGTCATTGCGGATGAACAGCCGCTTGTCCCCCAACACCACGTTGTAGCGGCGCAAGTTGAATCTGAATGCAAGTTTGAAAGCAGTTTTTATCATAATTTAGTTTCAAGCAGTCAATTTCAGGCGCATTTGATGTGGTTTTGACCCTAAACCCTAAACCCTAGACCTCAAACCATGTAACCCTATACCCCATAACCTGCACCGCCCTACCACGTCCAGGATGAGCCGCTCGTACGCGTCTGGCAGGTCTGCCCCGTCCTTCTTTTTGTACTGCAGGTCGAGGTCGGTCTGGTCGAGCCGCATGCCCAGACCCGGCACCTTGCTGTAGCGGCGCAGGTTGAAATTGAAAGTAAAACTTAAAAGCGGATCATCGTGTTTTAGTTTCAAGCGCATTGTTCCTCGCGCTTTCAACTTGGGTTTTCATCGGTTCAACCTGCACCGCCTCACCTTGCTGTTGATGCGCAGGTAGATGCTCTCGTTGGGCTGGATGCAGCGGCGCAAGTTGGATTTGAAAGCAATGTTTGAAAGCGGTACATCACACTTTAGTTTCAAGCGCTTACTTCCAAGCGGTGTCAACTTGGGTTTGATAGGGTCAACCTGCATCGCCTTACCTGGATGCGGATGACCAGCTCGTTGGTGTTCATGTCCACGCTGCCCTTGCCCTTATCGTAGCGGCGCAAGTTGAAATTGAAAGCAAATTTTGACAGCAATTCATGAGATTATAGTTTCGAGCGCTGAAACCATAGGCGCTTTGATAACGGGTTTTGATACAGTCAACCTGCACTGCCCTACCTTGTACAGGTTACCCGGCGCGTGCCGGAACTGGATGCGGATCTCCGCCTGCCGCTTGTGCAGCGCCTTGCCCGCTTTCATCATGAAGGGCACACCGTCCCACCGCGCGTTGTCGATGAAGAGCGCCATAGCGGCGAACGTGGGCACGATGCTGCCCTGCGGCACCGTCTCGTCGTCCAGCTTGTAGCGCCGCTAGTTGAGTTCGAAAGCAACGTTTGGAAGCCGCTCATCATATTCTGGCTCCAAACGCTGAAAGCATAGGCGCTCTCAACACGGGATGTTATGTCAAAGTGCGTGAAACCACTTAGACACTTAGAAACAAGTGGTGCTAAGTCGTCCAAATGAAGCGTCCTGATTGGTCGAGCGGGACGACTTAGCACTAAGTCTCACCAAGAGTCTAAGTGGTTTGACGCACTTTGTCATACAGTGGCAAGCTGCAGCGGCCTACCAGGTAGCCCGGCAGGTGGCGCTCACCCACGTTGCGGCTCTTGTACTGGCCCAGCACCACGTTGTCCATGTCGATGGGGCGGATGCAGCGGATCACCTTCACCTTCTCGTCGCGGATATCCTCCGCGTCCAAACTAGCCGGCTCCTCCATGGCGAACAACGCCATGATCTGCAGCAGGTGGTTCTGCATGATGTCGCGGATGATGCCGTAGTTCAGGGGCTTACACTCGAGCGTGACAGGGCGAATGACTACCTAATGTTTAGAGTATTCGGGGGAATCAAGGCGAATGACCACGGATATTCTTCATTCCATATTCGCGAATGAATTCGCATTCGGCATTCGCGAGTGTAAGCCCCTGCCGTAGTTGTCGAAGTAGCCCCCGCGGCCCTCCGTGCCGAAGTCTTCGCTGAAGTTGATCTGCACGTTGCGGATGTACTGGCGGCTCCACAGCGGCTGGAAGATGATATTGGAGAACCGCAGCACCGTCAGGTTCTCGATCAGCTCCTTGCCCAGGTAGTGGTCGATGCGGTACGTCTGGTCCTCCGACAGGTAGCGGCGCAAGTTAAACTTGACAGCGAAATTTGAAAGCAGTCCCAGGGTCTAGGCTTTAGGCTTGGGGGTGTGGGCTTTAGAGTTGAGTTTAAGGGCCATCGTGGTTTCACGAGCTTACTTCCAGGCGCTTTCAACGTGGCATTCATGGATACGACTTGCACCGCCCAACCGAGAGGTCCTCCGCCAGCGACTTTGTGAGCTGGCGGGACGACTCGAGGTCGCGGCCGAAGGGCTTCTCCACGATGACGCGCGTCTCGCCGCGCTCCGCGCTGACGTGCTGCGCCGCGTTCTGCGCCACGGGTACGAAGATGGACGGCGGGATGGACAGGTAGAAGACGCGCATGCCCGGCCGACCGCCCTCCACTTCGTTCATCGCCGCGTGCAGCTTCTTGAAGTCCTCCGGGTCATCGTACTGCCCGCTCCACGAGTTGGGCCTGCCAGTTACTGCTTGCCTCGTCAGGGCTGCCACTACGCCGATCGGGTGGGGGGTGGGCAAACGGGAATTTGGATTTGCTTGCATTCGGAGATGGTCGCTCATATCAATTACAGTGCGGATCAGCCTGCCATATGACAGTAGGCTGAAATTGTATGGGCGAGCGTCTATTGACTCAAAGATCTTGACCATACCGCGCTACGCGCCATCCCTATTTGACCCCCCCATCCGATGTGCGTGTATGTAAGTCAACGTTGAATGATGTAGCGGGCGCTAGCATGAGGCAGGCCCTGCCACGTAGAAGCACTTGTTAAGGAACTGTTCCATGATGTCGTCGCAGTCCTGGCTGCCGGTGATGCGGCACGGCAGATATCCGCGGATCTTCTCCTTGAACTCCCGCGGCCACGGCCGCCGCACATCACGCGGGGAACACGTCACATTTGACTCATGCCCGAGCACCATGCCAGTGCTTAGTCTGTGGACTAGTAAGTTCAAGTAAGTGGTTTGTTTGGTATATCACCAAAACACATATTCGACTTTTGGCCATTGGCCAAAAGGGCCAATTACAACCGGTAGTACGAACACTACCTGTAGCAACCTCTACAGACAAGGCTCTAGACCACTTCTGCGGGACAGGATTGGTACAGTGCTCACCGTGTGAGCGCCTTGGGACTCAATTAATGTCATTTGGGGATATCTACTTCAATCATCGCGGGCAGCTTCACGTTTAGCAGAAACATGCCATACTCGTATTATTAATAGCTTTGGAAAGTGCCCCTCGATACGGACTTAAACCCTTACGGACTTCAGAGTCTGTCCGCTTGAAATGGCGGAGGGAGTTGATTAATGCTCACCATGTGAAGCGCCGTTGGGATCGATGGACATTGGTATGAGAATCAATCAGCACACGCTATCAGGGCGCGCCCTGCCTCGATGGTCATCTTGCTGCGTGCATACCCGAACACCGCAAACTCCTTGGTGTAGCGGCGCAACTTGAAATTGAAACCGAAGTTCGAAAGTGCTGCAGCATATTGTAGCTTCAAGCGCTGAAACCATAGGCGCGTTCAACACGAGTTTTGAAACGGTCAACCTGCAGCGCCCTGCCTTGGGGAGCTGGTTGTCGTAGAACAGTGCGAAGATGGCGGGATAGATCTTCTTCTTGGCCTGGTTGTAGCGGCGCAAGTTGAAATTGAAAGCAAAGTTTCCAAGCGGTTCCATCATATTCTTCCTCCAAGCACCTTCAACAAAGGCGCGGATAACCCGGGGTGAACCTGAACCGCCCTACCAGGTCGCCGCTGGCACCGAAGATGCAGAAGGATAGCATGTCAGTCCCCGAGCAAGAGCCCACCATACATCGCTCCCCGCGTCATAGGATGCCATGAAACTTAGCAGACGGGGACTCAAATGCTTTGTGCCTGGCACATAGTGCTCGCGACGCCATAGGATGACGTTTGACTCATTAACGAGGGTTCTCAATGCGTGTCCGGGGTGGGTGACGCAGCGGGCAGCATTGGGCCGGCCGCACCCCGAGCTGCCGGCCGTGCGCGCTTGGTCGCTGGGCGCCTCCGCCAGCGAGGAGGCCATCGCCGCCGGGTTGCCTGCGAGGGAATGGGCGTAGTGGTCGTAGGCTGTGCAGCATCAGCAGATTGCAGAATAGAATGAACGTCGGAGGGGAGAAACAGAGGGGGGCGGGAGGAGAGGAGAGGAGAGGGTGTCGGGAAAAGAGGAAGGAGGAGGTGGAGGAGAGGAGGAGGAGGAGGAGGAGGAAGAATAGGAGGAGGAGGAGGAGGAGGAGGAGGAGGAGAGGAGAGGAGAGAAGAGGAGGATAGGAGGAGAGAAGAGGACGAGAGGAGAGGAAGAGTGGAGAGGAGGAGGAGAGAAGAGGATGGGATTGGAGCAGAGGAGGAGAGGAGGAGGAGCAGAAGCAGGAGGAAGAGGAGGAGGAGGAAGGGGGGCGGGGAAGAAACCGGAGAGAAGAAAAGGCGAATGAGATCAGGAGGCGAAGGAGAACCGAAGCATCGCGAGGAGAGGAGGGATGTGCGGAAGCTCGTGTCAGTCAAGGTAAGAGCATAATAAAGCGCGCGGGGAACAGTCAGTACGCCGTGGTAGCCGAACGCACCGGCCGCGGCGGACGCCCTGGGCGCCACGAAACGTCGGTCTCTGGCGTTATTGCGGCTGGCGAGATCGCGTGAGGCCCGGGACTGCGCGGTCAGCTGCGCGGCTCCTGCGGACACCGCTTGGCTTCGTCGACTCGCCAGCCGCGTCGTCACGCTGCGCTGGGCCGCCGCCGCCGCGCCCTTGGCGGACCCGGAACACGCGGCGCGGCCGCGGACGCACCCAGCCCCTGGCGCCACCACACCCACGTTGTTCCCTCTCGCACTCGTACGATGGCTGAGCCCCGGGGAGACCTTGTGCGGCGCGCTGAAGGCAAGGGCGGCCATGTCGCGCGACCGTCTCCGATGAGAAGCTCTCTCGAGGGGAGGCGCGCGGTGTAATGTCCAGCACTGGTGATGCGCGCCGGTGTTGACACCGAGGCGGCACCGAAAAGATATTCCGCCGCGTGGAAGGAGAGGCGCAGGACGGCTATTGTAAAAAAAGTCGGACTTTTTTTGGGCCAAAAAAAGTCGCGACAGGATTCTTGAGTTAATAGACCTCCAAAGCGCCTCATGATTCTTGAGTTAATAGACCTCCGCAAAGAGAGTACGCACAAAGAGAGTACTTACAGTACCTTACGCATGGCGTGGCTCAGTGGCACCGCACACCCTCCCTCCATCTTTGCGGCATCTTCGCCGACCTCGACGCCATGCGCGCCGTAAAGTTCGGTGACGCGCCAAGGTATTA
>Ga0307489_10000375_pt1 | contig 26362 bp, 39 predicted proteins | sample SB12metaG_FD_202247 | JGI IMG/M metagenome (GOLD analysis project Ga0307489, IMG submission 202247) | Sea-ice brine microbial communities from Beaufort Sea near Barrow, Alaska, United States - SB 1.2 | ecosystem: Environmental > Aquatic > Marine > Coastal | place: USA: Alaska | collected... | reverse complement strand
GTCTCTCAGAGGGGCCGGGGGACGCTGCCCTCCTGGCGGCCGCGGCGGAGGACGACCCCCACCAGACACCAGCGCCCGCGGCAGGAGCCGCTTTGCCAGCGCCGCCCGGCGGCCAGGGCCAGGTAAACCACGCTCGCCACGTCACAGGATTCAATTTTCAAACATTATGCTAGTGCCTGGTCTGTGAGGTTACTGTGGGTAGCATTTCGTAATGTATACAGTATGTAGCCCGTTCAGCCATTGGCCACAAGTCAGAACGTATGTTGGTAATTTACCAACGAAGTCACTTACTTGAAGTTACTAACTCACATACCAGGCATTAGATGCATGTGAAAGTCTACGCGTTCTAGTAGGTCCTCACTCCACCACAATACGCGATGCACGCCTGAGTCATCACACCCCTTGCCTGTCATAGGATGTCAGTCCTGTCAAGAAATGAGGGTATATAGTGTGGTGGATGACGTAGCAGGCATGTGTCATAGGATGCCATTCAACTCAAGAACCGAGGGTCCAAGGTGTGGCGGAAGAGGGATGACGTATTCCTAGCAGGCGCATGCTGGCAGTGCGTCAGCTAGGTCCGAGCAAGGGCTGGTACAGTGACCCCAGCATTTACCAGTTAGGAGGGGTATATTTTGAATTTCAGGGCGTATTATCGTGGTTTGAGGGGGGTTGTCTCGTGAAAATAAAACCCTGAGACCCAAACCCTAAAGTACTTTAACAGTCTGTTAACTGGTAAATTCTGGGGTCACATTACCGGCCTTTGCTCGGACCTAGCTGGCAGTGCGTCAGCCCTACTGGGGTGCGCCTGGGGACCGGGGTGAACGGAAGCGTCTCCCGCTCGGGGCTCTTATACTGGTCGCTCCACCGCCTGTTGTTGCCGGTGACGTTGCCACGGGTGCGGGTGCCGCCTGAGGTGGGCGTCGCTGCTCGTTGCCCTGAGGTGGGTGTCGCTGCTCGTTGCTTACTCATGTCGTTGACATTGCCGCGGTCGCCGGTTGAGGTGGGTGACGCTGGTCTGAAGCTGTTTCTGTCGTTCCAGACCCCAGCTGAGGTGGGTGCCGCTGCTCGTTGGTTGACAATGTTGTCAATGTTGTCAATGTTGTTGTCGCGTGGACCTCCAGCTGAGGATGAGGGTGTCAGCGGTCGCGGCCTCGGCTTCTTTTCGCAGGGCCGGACAGATATCGCTTGCCACGTCATAGGGTGTCATTTGACTCAAGACACGAGGGTTAAACAAAATGGATGACGTGGTGAGCAATATCTGGGCAGATATTGCTTGCCACTCCATATGGTGCCATTTGACTCCAGACACGAGGGTTTGAACAAGTTGGATGACGTGGCGAGCGATGTCTGCCAGGCCCTATCTTGTTATTAGTGTTGTCCCGTGGAGCTCTGGATGCGGAGGACGGGGTGGGGGAGAGCGGCGCGCGGCTCGCGTGGGGGGGGCGCGGGGGTGTCCTGTAGCGGCGGCGCGCGCTGGCGGCGGCGGGGGGGGAGGAGGAGGCGGCGGGGGAGGGGGCGGGGAAGACAGCGGTGGCGGGGGCGGCGCCAGGGGCGGCGGCGGCGGCGGCGGCAGCGGGGGACGTGACCACTGGCCCGCCGCTGGCATCGCGCCCGCCCGAGAGACAGGGCCGTACTCTCATCCCCTTTCCGTGAGACGGAGGAGGTAGAGGAGGAGGCAAGTGTGATGGAAGTGGTGTAATGCCCTGGCGAGGAGGCAGAGGAGGAGGCGAGTGTGTATGGGTGTAGTGCGCGGGAACTGGCGCATGAGAAGGCCAGGGGCTTACTCTCGCTCGCTTCAGAGCTCATCTTGATGACCTTCGGGACACATCGCCCACGTCAAAGCTCAACTTGAGGAGCTTCGGGACACATCCACGGGTACATTTGGGTCATATGGGAGACAACGTAAGCTTATGTTGAGTGGAAAGGGGCAAAGTAAGCTAAAGTTGAGCGGAAATGGAACGAGTGTCAGCCCCGGGACAAGGCCCTGCCGAGTGCTGCGGCGTCGAAGTCTGCGCGGTCGCATAGTTGGCCTCGACGTCGGCGACGACGGCTGCGACGTGCTCATCGTTGGCATCGCGAGACGCGTCGGCGGCATTGATCAGTAGGTCCTGCGGGGGGAGCGGGGGCACGCGCAGGTTGGGGTGGCGGGGGTCCGCGTCAGCGCATCGTTCGGGCGTCGGGGAGGTCCACTTTGAGCAAACAGTCGGGACCAAAATAAAGTACTCATGTTACGATGCCGAGCCTTTAGACAGAGGTGAGAGGGGCGGGAGGTCGACGAAAGGATGAGAAGGCAGTCACGGCTACATGTTCTCATGATACTGGGGCAGGCGGGCGTGGGCGCGTCGCGGTGGTGCGCGCCCCCCATCGCATCGTTCTCCCCGGCTGGCACTCTCTCTCTCTCTTTTTCCGAGGCCCGCGGCCAAACGACACAAACGATATCGCTCTCCCCGCCGCATCCCCATGCGCAGTCTGCGCCACTGACCTCCCTCGGAAGCCCAAATGCCTCCGGCCAAGTTGCGTCTACCGTACCAAACAGCATCATGAGAATACGTCAAGCGCTCATGACTATAACCGACGCCGCTATGAAGCGCGCGCGTGGCGCCATTGTAGACCGTTTTTACGATAAGGTGCGTTTCGGTTTCGTAGTTTCGTTCCGGTTTTTGGACATCGCACCTCGCCGTCGACGGCGGCCCAGTACGCGTCGTCCGGCGTGGCCCCGGGGGACAACGACTTGAGCGGCGGGGCCGCGGGGGCCGCGGGGGCTGCGGGGCGCGAGCTGGACTTCCGCCGCCGGTAGCGGATCGTCTCCTGCGCTGGGGAGGCCGACGACATGCGCGCCGGGTGTTCTGCCGCCACTGGCAAGCGGCAACCTTGCAAAGATTCTCCCGCGCCCGCGCCCCGCTGGCGCGTGGCGTGTCTGGGTTTTGGGTGGCCTGGCCGGTCGGCGCCGGTCGGGTTCCTCCTGCTGACGTGGAGGCGAGTGATTGGGAGCCAGGTGTCGTAGCCGAAGTTTGTGCGATGGAGCGGAGGCGACGCGCTCGTCATTACCCGTTGCGACGACGGAACGACGTTCGAGATGGCCTCCATGACGGGTGCGCTCGCGCTCCGCGGCGGCTGCGGCCTCCGCGTCGCGACCAGGGGGGCGGCGCACCGGTGCAACGTGATGGTGGGGCCGATTTGGAGAAACCCTTTTTAACAGCTGTCAGAGGGGTGCCTCGCTGCCCCCACCACCCGCATCTCTTCCCCCGACACCTTATCAACGCGTATGACATCTCTATACGGCGGCGACCCTTCGTACGGCTCCCGGCGTGCGGCGCGCGCGTGGCGGCCGCGCCCGCATCGACGTCGATTCGGGCCAGCATATTGGGCCTGGGGATGGGGGGGAGCCATAGCCAGGGCGTCGTGAGGGTGGTGACAATGGGCGGGGGTAGGGCAACGGCAACGGCGACGGCGGCCCAGGCAGGGGCTTACACTCGTCCACTTTTCAGCTCAACTTGAGCGCTTTCAATGGGATACGGGGTGCGCGTATGGGCTGTTTGGCCCGTGTTAAGGGGGATTTAGGGGGTGTGCAGGGTGTGCAGGTTGTTTGATTGTGTCAGACACGGCTCAAGTTGAGCTGAGAAGTGGACGAGTGCAAGCCCCTGGGCCCAGCCGGGGAGCGGCGCCTCCGACGCCGACCACCCGCACACCGCGGCGGTCCCGTCGGCATCAGCGGCGGTGGCATCGTCGGCGGCGTCGGCGGTGGCGGCGGCGGTGGCGTCATTCGCGCTCCCGGCGTTCGCCGTAGAGTATGGAAGGGCCTGGCATATGTTCAACGCCACGTCATCGGGTACACTGTTGCTCGCGACGTCACAGGATACAATTTAACTCAGGCAACGAAGGTTCAGATGGCATTGGATGACGTGGCGTTGAACATATGACAGGCCCTATCGTTCGATGTTGACGGCGTGGAGGTCCCCAACATCATCACATCGATTTTCTTCACCATCGCCGTTATCCTACTCGGCGTCATCACCCTGGTAGGGCAGTGCAGGTTGACCCCATCAAACCCACATTGAAACCGCCTGGATCTGAGCGCTTGAAACCAAAGTGTGCTGTTGGTTTCAACTTCTGCTTTCAAATTCAACTTGCGCCGCTACACCCTGGGCATTCTGTACCTCAGCCTGCGGGAGGCGCTGGACAAGAAGGAGGAGACCGAGGTCCGTTGACACCTTAAGACCCTACACCCTCAACCCTAAACCTTCGCACTGCTTGCCCGATGACTGTTGGCCTGAACCTGGCACCCAATCAACATGCCAGCACCCTGAACCTAGCATCCTATGAACATGAGCCTGGCCCCACAAGCGTTTGAGGAGGAAGCGCACGCGGAGCAGATCATCAAACCCTAAAGACTAAACCCTAAGCCCGATATCCTAAACCCACAGGCGGTTGAGGAGGACGAGCGCGCGGAGCGGGTCATCGAGGCCAACAAGAAGAACCCGTCACTGGTGAAGAAGGTGGGCACATGTGCCTAAACCGTAAACCCTGAATCCTAAATCCTAAACCCTGAACCCTAAACCTTGAACCCTGAACCCATGTTGGGGGCCTGCCGCGTCATCAACACGCAGTGTGAACCCTCGTTTTTGATTGAGATGCCATCCTATGACGAGGCGAGGCCGACCAAACCAACCCCAACCTGGTGAAGGAGGAGGAGACAAGGAAATGTTCACTGCCACGTCATCACGTTTTGAACCCTTGTTGCTTGAGTTAAATGACATCCTCGGACGTGGCTGGCGAGCATCAGGGATAAGCGGATGATGCCTGCGACGTCATCGACGCGCATTTTAAACCCTCGTTTCTTGAGTCAAACGGCATCCTATGACGTAGCCAGCAACTAAACCCTAAACCCTGAACCCTAAAACCCTAGCAACAACTGCCCGGCCGTACAAACAGGGGAAGAAGGGGAAGCTGTCGCCGTCACAGCAGGCAGGGCTGCGCAGCCTCACTGCTTGCTCATAGTGTACCGGTGCACTCGTACGCCACGCAGCCTCACTGTTTGCTCATAGTGCACCGGTGCACTCGTACACACTCGCCGCATTTTCCTCCCTGGCATCGCCACTCGTTCCCTGACTGCTTGCTCGTGTGTACCGGTGTACCCATACACGCCCCCCCCCCATCCCGCCCTTACAACGAACGCTTTCGGCTGGCACTAGAGTAGTTTCGAGAGATAACTTCAGTGGTTTCACGGGCGACGCGGAAGCGGGTTCAGGCGAGCTGGAAAAGGGAACGATTTATAAAACCTGGCAGCCGTACGCACTCGCCGCCTCCTCCTCCTCGCTGGCCTGACAGTCGTTCCCGGACTGTCCGCTCATAGAGTACCAGCGATTGACAGGCGGTTAAGCTCACCATGTGAAGCGCCTTGGGGTTCGATGGACGTGAAACAAGAAAAATGACAGGCCCTGGCAGCAGGTGTCGATGCAGCCCAACCGGCGCCAGCGGCGGATACAGGAGCGCCAGCGAGCGCGCAGCGGCGGCGGCAACAGCACGGATGCATCGGAGGACGACGAGCAGGCTTAGTGGGGTCTAATCTGAACCACGGGCTGATTTCATACAACTCAGTGTCGGCGTGACTAAGGGGGTGGCACGGGCGAGGAGGGGGGTAAGTGTTCCGCCACCGGGGGGCTAAACAGGTAGACAGGGGAATTCAACCGTGAGCCCTCAAATTCGAGGCGGTATTTTTCCCCCACCAGGGGGCGGAGGCGGGCGAGGAGGCTTAGTGTGTAGTCTGAGTATAAATAGCTGACTGAGGGGGCGCCAAAGGCAAGAGGTTGGAGGAGGACGAGAGTGCAGTCCAGTCTGAATAACGGGCTGCTTTCATGTAACGCGTTGCTTCCATTTTAAAGTCATACATTGTTTCGGATGGAGACTCATCAAGCTGCCGCCGCATATATTGCAAACGCCGCGGACGGGACACACAGGCGCTTCATCAACACGAGATCACGCAGTTCATATTTTGCAACTTACATCCCTATCACTGCTTTCGTCACTGCGCTGCTCGACCTCTGTTTTAATGTTCTGAAATTGCCTCGCGGACCGCCGCAGATCTGCAAAAGCAATTATGAAGTGCGGCCAAAACTCAGAAGTGACGGCTTGAGGTCGGTGCGACTCAGACTTAGGGACTTCACGAACTTTTGTCGGATTACAGGTAGCTGGTGCACTGATGGCTGCAGGGGCGTGGAGCGCCGCCGACGACGAGCGTGCCGCTTCGAATATAAAGTGGACCCTGGGGTGGCGCTGGGGTGTTTAGCATCTGTTCATTTGCTTTCAAAAACTATACGAGGCTAGGTATTTTACTTGCGGCAGGTAGTCGTATAAATAGAACCGCTCTATATTCCCTTACCCCCCTCTGCTAACAAACAATTACACTCGTCAGCTAAACGAACAAGGCATATCAAGGCATGTGATTCAACCGCGTATATGCTGTTGGTATTGGTGTAGCGGCGAACCATGGTGGTGGTGGTGCCGCTGCTACTGCTTCTCTTCCTTTCCGCGTTGTCCGTAGGGCCTCACGTACTTTCCACCCTCGCCCTCAGATCCTCCTCCTCCTTCTCCTCCTCCTCCTGCCCCTCCTCCTCTTCCTCCTGCGCCTCCTCTTCCCCCTCTCGGGCCGGGGCCGGGGCCAGGGCCGGGCCCGGCGCCGGCGCCGCCACCGGCGCCGCCGCGGGGGCCCTGGCTGCCGTAACCGCGGAGTAAGGACAAACACAGATACACTTGCCGAGTCATGAATGTCATTTGAATAGCGTCAACGATGTCATGTTTCAAAGCAACCAAAGTTCATTGAGCCCCGGGCGCTCATGTGTGAGCATTAAGCAACCCAATCCGCGGTGTCAGTGAGGTCATGTAACGAGGGTATTGAATGAGGTCGCGAGATGACAGGGTATGACAGGGACCCGCCTTGCAGGGCACCGATGGGCTCCGGCCCGCCGCTATGCCGCGCCCCGCCGGCCTGCCGCTCCGCCGTCTTGTGGTAGCTCACCGGTGCCTTGTGCGCGCTCACCCCCGTGGGCGGCTTGAACTTGTTGGCCGCTCCGTGCGCCACCTGCGAGCAGGGGCTTACACTCGTCCACTTTTCGTCTCAACGTAAGCGCTTTGTGTGGGACAGGGGATGCATTTAGGGGTTGTGTAGGGGGTGTTCAGGAGGTGTCAGGGGGTATAGATGGTGTACGGGGTGCATTTTGTGTCCTAAACGGCTCAGATTGAGCTGAAAAGTGGACGAGTTTTAGACCCTGCCTGCGCGGGCCCCTTCTTCGCCGGGCCCCCCTTGTGATACCCGCCTCCCATGTTGCCGCCGAGTTTGGCCCCCGCCCCCGCATTGCCGTATTTGGGCTTCATCCCCCCGCCAGTCATGCTGCTACCGATCGGAGGCAGGTTGCTGCCCCCGTCCTGTAGCGGCGCAAGTTGAATTTCATAGCAACATTCGAAAGCAGTTTATCAAATTTTAGTTTCAAGCTCTTAGATACAGGCGGTTTCAACTGGGGCTTGATATGGTCAACCTGCACCGCCCTACCTTCGTAGTCGTCGTCACTCGCCCCGGCCCTCCCGCCCATGACCATTGGTAGGCTAGTGCTATGTTTGCCCTTCCCGCTAACCCCCCCCACGCTCGCCCCCCCCGTGCCGCTGGCCTCCCCGTGGTGGTACCCCGACCCCCCCACGCTATGCTGGCTGCCGTGACTGCGGTGCGACCCCCCTGTGCCGTGACTCTGGTGCCCCCCCCCTGCGCCGCCATGCCCTCCATGGTTCCCGCCCCCCCCGCCGCCACCGCCGTGCCCCCCCCCCCCGCCGCCGCCGCCGTGGTAGTCGTCGTTCTCCTTTTCGCCGTACTCACCGCCCATGCCCTTCCCGCCGATGCTCGGCAGCGTGGAGTCCTCATCGCCTCCCATTCCCTTGCCCGCCGCCGCCGCTCGCCGCGCCCGGCTGGCCGCCCCCTCACTGCTGCTTGCCGCGCTGGCGCCGGGCCCGCTGCTCGACAAGTTCTCGCCGCCCAGCAGCGCCTGTTGCCGCTTCTCCAGCTCGCGGATCTCGCGGAAGTAGGGGTGGCGCAGCGCCTGGTGCCAGGGGCTTACACTCGCTCACTTTTCAGCTCAACTTGAGCCGTGTTTGACACGCACAAAACACCCTACGAGTGCACACCCTAAACACCCACTAATCCCCCCTTAACTCCTGCTACACAACCCCTACGCGCATCCCCTATCCCATAAAAAGCGCTCAACCTGAGCTGAGAAGTGGACGAGTGTAAGCCCCTGCCTGGCGCGCCGACATGCGGTCGTCGGGGTTGTACATCAGCAGCTTGTTGATCAGATCGATGCATTCCACGCTGCAGTGCGGGATCAGCTTCTCGATCCCCGTCCCCTCCTTGGTCTAGCGGCGCATGTTGAAATCGAAAGCAAAATTGAAGCAGAATTGAAGCAGAAATGTAAGCAGTTTGTCATAGTTTACTTTCAAGCGCCGAGTTCCAGGCGCTGTCAAGGTGGGTTTGATAGGGTCAACCTGCACCGTCTTACCTTGGGAGGGAAGTTGAAGTCCATGTGCTGGCTCCGCTGTTTCATCTTCGCGAGCAAATCCGGCGGCGGCGTGCCGATGATGTTATGGATCTTCTGGATCTGGTCCAGCTCGTTCGTCCCCGGGAACAGCGGAAACAGGCTCACTATCTCGAAGAACACGCACCCCACCCCCCACATGTCCATCTTATAGTTGTAGTAACCGTCCGTTAGGGCCCGGTGGACATAGGGGGGTATATTTTATGAAAATCTGGGGTATGCAAATTGGAGCTAGCGGTCGGAGCCATTCTCTCTCTAAAATGGAGAGAGCAGGGTAGCAGCGTTGTGACGCGGGACTGTGACACTGGCCTGGTGGACGCTTACCACGTCATAGGATGTCTACTAACTCAAGTGACGGGGCCGTGGTGGAGGACGCGGCGCGGCGAGGACTGGTACACTATGCATCACTCAGTACACCCATAATACGTCCCTAGTACACCCCTCATACATCCCTAATACACCCTTCATGCGCCCCTAATACATCCCTAATGCACCCCAGATACACCCCTAATACACCCCAATACACCCCAGTCAGTCCCAGCGAGCACCGGTGCCCTATGCATGATGTAGTGAGCCCCACCGTCCGTGAGCAAGCACTCCGGCGCGCGGTACCACCTGGTACTGATGTACTCCGTGTACGGCTGCTTGGAGTAGATCCCGCGGCAGCTCCCAAAGTCCGCCAGCTTCAGGCAGTCGTCCATGATGAGGATGTTCTCCGGCTTGATGTCGCGGTGGAAGATGCCGTTGCGCAGGGGCTGACACTCGTTCACTTTCAGCTCAACTTGAGCAATGTCTGACACACAAAAGCACCCTACATTCCCTGAACACCCCCTCACACCTTAACATGGGCTCCACAAACGCTACGCGCACCCCCTATCCCACAAAATGCTTTCAAGTTGAGCTGAGAGTGAACGAGTGTAAGCTCCTGCCGTTGCGGTGCATGTGGTCCATCGCCTTGATGAGCTGGTACATGTACGTCTTGATGCGATCCTCCGCTCAGGGGCTCACACCCGTTCCCATTTTTGCTCAACTGGAGCTTACTTTCCCCCCTTACACTCAACTCAATCTTACTTTGTCCCCCATACTGCCCAAAGTAACCCGTGGATGTGTCCCGAAGGTGCTCAAGTTGAGCTCTAACGCGAGCGATGTGTCCCGGAGGTCCTCAGGTTGAGCTCTGAAGTGAGCGAGAGTAAGCCCTTGCCTCCGCTACATAGTGCCTCCGCCCGCGTATCAGCTCGTAGATGTTCATATCCATCAGCTCAAACACCAGCGCCAGCCGCCCCGTCGGCTGGTCGTACAGCACCTCCAGCCAGGGGCTTACACTCGTTCCCATTTCCGCTCAGCTTGAGCTTACATTGCCTCTTTCCGCTCAAATCCAGCTTACTTTGTTCCCCATACGACCCAAATTAACTGTGTATGTGTCCCGAAGGTGCTCAAGTTGAACTCTAACGTGAGCGATGTGTGCCGAAGGCCCTCAAGTTGAGCTTTGAAGTGAGCGAGTGTCAGCCCCTGCCTCCAGCAGCTTGATGATGTTCTGGTGCGGGCTGAGGCGGCGCAGCGCCTGGATCTCTCGCAAGTTGTTCACCTGGTCCAGCGAGTCGAAGTGGTTCTTCATGCACTTGATGGCGACGTACTTGCCGTTCTTTATGCATTGCGCCTGGAGCCAGGGACACAGCAGATATTGCGCGCCGCGTCATATGACGCCATTTAAAACAAACACAGCCCCCTCACAGCGCCATATCATCCCCCACACAGCCCCCTCACAGCGCCCCCACAGCACCGTCACAGCTTCTTCATAGCCCCCCCCCGCAGCCCCCTTACAGCGCTTTCACAGCCCCCTCACCCCCCCCGCACAGCTGCGTGCCCCCTCACAGCTCTGAGGGTTATGAATGGGTGTCGATGTCGATGACGTGGCGAGTGCTGTGTGGGCGGCCCCCTGCCTTGAGCACCTCGCTGAAGGTGCCCTCGCCCTTCTTCGCCACCAGGCGGTACTCTGCGGGAGGGGAGAGGTGGGATTTACAATTTAAGCGACGACAAAAGTTGTTCCCTGCTGGTGTGTTCTCGGTCAGTGTGTGTGCCGGTACACATTGTTATCCTTGACCAGTCCCTGCTAACATCCCCGCCCCCGCTCCCGCCCCAGCCCCCGCCACCGCTCCGCGCCATACGCCCTCCCTGCTGTGCAGCGTGCGCTCGTTCGGGAACAAATTACTTTATTCTACGAGGAGATGGCGGGCACGGCGGCCGCCCCCTCCCACCGCCACCGCCCCTACGCAAATACGCCCGCCGCCCCCAAGCGAACAATCCGTGGGTCATGTCGCGCGCTCGGAACCCACTGCCGCGGCGCCGGTGCAGCCACGGCAGTCATGGCACCCACCCACAAAGGGCGTGGGAGATCGATCGTTTTAGGCCGACTTCTGCTGCCCAAAAAAGAGCGCCACTGCATCCCAGGGGACCGCGCAGCGGCGGTGCAGCGTCCCCCTCGCCCCCCTCCCGATGACCCCGGTGCACCTGAGCCGTGTGTCCGATGCGCGGAGACATGCCCCCGCGCCTTCGACGCTCCGGCGTGCCCCCGCCCCCTGCCCCCCGCCTCTTCATTCCTCCCGAACAATTGTGAAAACACACGTGGAAATGAAGAGATGTGAAACCAAACCGCGCGTGCTTGAAAGGACAGGACGCGCCCCGGCGGCGGCGGCGAGGGCGACGGTACCGGAAGCACGCGCTTCACTACTGCGGCGGAATACGCAGGGAGTGTTCACCGCCAAAGCGCCGTCTGCTGGCGCCGTTAACGCCCACGCATTGCGCGTTCCCGACACACCGCGCTAGCCAACCCAAACCGGGCACTCGCGAAGACAGGATTTCGGGACGGGACGTACTGTGCATGGGTGCAGATTTCGATGCTCCTGCGCACTCGCGCGAGCCCCGTCTGGTCTCAGCACGGGCACCCGCCACACGTTGGACGCCGCTTCCCCTGTCCAATGACGGTGTCGACCGGGGGGGTCGGAGACCCGGGACGTTAGCTCAACGCGCCGTGTCTGTGAGTTCCTTTCCCGGTGAATTCACGCCTGTAGTTTTCATCCATTGTGCACAAAAATGGTTTCGGGTGTTTCGATACCAAATTACCAACACGGCTGGCCGGCGCCTCGCGCTGTCTGCAAAACGCCCTCCAACTTCCACACAACCGCATCCGCAGGTCCCCTCGAGCCGGTGCCCGCGACCCTCCGGGGGGCGCCCCACCCCGCCCGTCCCATGCCGTCATCGGTCGATGACGTATCCTCCAGCGGCGGCGGCGGCGGCGGCGGCAGGTTGGAGCGGCGCGGCACTCCGCGACAGCCCGCCTGGCTCTCCGACTACACGCCCGAGAAAAAAAGAGTCGAGTTCAATCCTGAGAACGACGAAGTCCGCCTGTACCGAGTCAGCCAAGCCGGCACCGGCAGCGGCAGCGCGGGCAGCGGCGGGAGCGGAAAGGAAAGCGGCGGCAGGGGTCTCGTCATTCTAGCTCAGTTGTCTGTCGTCACAGCTTCAGTAGCGGTGGGTTCATCCCTGGAACTTGAATCCCCAGTTGGTAGTTGGTACCTCGAAGATGCTCGGTGCCGTCACGAAACGACAATAAAGAGCTAGACGTTGGTAACTCGTGTGCGGCCCTGCGCGGTGGCGGCGGCGGCGGTGGTGAGGCTGCCTCGGGTAGGACGGACCCCGGTGCGTCGTTCGGGGTCGACGTCTCGCAGCTCTTCACCGGGCGGGCGCTGGGGCAGGGTTTGTCAGATATTCCCGCTGCGTCATCGACACGCATGTTGTACCCTCGTGCTTGAGTTACCTGGCTTCCTATGACGTGGCGAGCAATATCTGCTGAGCCCTACGGGGCGTGCTGAGCTGATGGGTTCATTCGATGACGTCGGCACGGGGATTAACCTGGAGGGGCTGGGGGGTAAGGCGGGAGAGGCGGCGGTGGCGGGGGCGGGGGTGGGCAGGGACTGGGACAGCCCGGTTAGCGGCGGGGGTGGGAGCGGGGGCGGGAGCGGGAGCTGGGACGGGGGAGGGGGCGGAGACGGGGGAGGTGGCGGGGGCGGGGACGGCGGCGGGACCGGGGCCTGGGCCGGGCTGTATGGGTCCCCGCGTCGCCGCCGCGGGTCTGCCGACGGGCTCTACGCCGTCGCCGCCGCCTCAGCCGCAGCCGCTGTTGCTTTTGATATTGCTGCTACTGCTGTCAGTGGCGGCGGGGGCGGGGGCGGGGGGCTGCACAGGGCGCCGACGGCCGCCGCGCTTCCCCCCGTGTCGCCGCCGCAGTCTCGCTCGCCGGCATGGACGGCGCTGGACGGTGCGCGGGTGCTGGCCAATGGTACGGCTGAGCCGCTTCACGCGTACCGCGTCTCGTCCCTCTTCGGCGGCGCCGCTTCCACTTCACCCCGCGCCGGAGGCTCCCCTAACAACGCCGCCGCAGGGAGGGTGTTCGTAGGGGACGAGGCGGTGCCGCAGCGCGAGCGGCGGGGCCTGGGCGCGTCGGGGCGTGGCGGCGGCGGCGGCGTCTTCGCGGGCGAGGAGGAGGCGGCGGGCAACGGCGGCAGCTGGGATAACATTCTCTCGCGCCTCTCCGAGACCTCCAAGCGGTTGGAGCACGCGCACGTCATCAGGTCCCCGCCGTCCGACCCCGGACATCGACCTACCATATCTAGCCGGCCGGACCCGGAGCAGCAGCACGCGACGGGGGCGGCAGCGTTCCACTTCCCAGGAGCCCAGCATGGTAGGGCGGTGCAGGTTGACCCTGTCAAACCCATGTTGAAACTGCCTGGAACTAAGCACTTGAGACTAGAATGTCATTAATTGCTTTCAAGTTTTGCTTTCAAAATCAAATTGCGCCGCTACAGCACGGAGATGAGCACCTGTACAGGCAGCAGCAGCACCTGGAGCCCTGGAGCCACCCCGACTCCACTCTCGCCCCGCGACTCCACCCCGGTAGCCCCACCACTCCCATACAACACCAGCAGCATGGTGTACCGGTACACCGTCCGCAGCAGCACCAGCACCAGCAGCACCAGCATAGTGTACCGGTACACCATAGTGTACCGGTACACCATCCACAACAGTCAGCGCCCCCTGAACATCTGGCGGCGATGTCCTCGGACCTGGCTCGCCTGATGACGTGCAGCCTGCTCCCCGGCCGCACCCCCGCGCTCCTGCGCGAGGACCGGGACGCGGCGGCGGCTCTGGTGCGCCTGTACTATGAGGAGCTCAGTAGGAGTTCCACTCGTGACCGTGATCGCGAACGCGAACGGGAGCGGGAAAGTGTCGGGGTGGGGGTGGGGGTTGGCGTTGGGGTTGGGGTTGATCTGGAACGAGAACAGGAACGGGAACGGGAACGTCTCGGGGCTGGTGTGTGGGTGTGGGTTGGCGAGGGTGACGCGACAACCGTTACGGCACCAGTGCCGGCACTGCCATCGCCACTGCAGGCGGCGGCGGCGGCGGCAGGGCCTGGACGATATTGTTCGCCACGTCATCCTCCACGTTTGCCGACCTTCGTTTCTTGAGTTATGGCACATGACGTGGCGAGCAGTGTCTGCCTGCATGACACGACAACCCTTTCGAGGGGGATGTGAGATTTGTAGATGTGAGTGCGCTCGTGCCAGTTCATCTATAGCATCTAGCTAGGTTAGCGCGCGTATACTCTGAATTCTGAGTGACACGCTTTAATAAATAGACATGAAGTGGCGAGCATTGTCTGCCTGGCCCTAGACGGCGGCGGCAGCGGCGTCGGTCGGACAGGCCGACCAGGTGCCGGCGCCGCCGTACCCCAAGACGTGGCAGCCCGGATACGCCGACGCACTGTTCGCCAAACTCCAGTCACCCGCCCTGCCGCCGCCGCCGCCGAATCCGCTTCACGCGTTCTCGGTAAGGCGGTGCAGCTTGACCCTATTAAAACCACATTGAAAGCGCGTGGAATTAAGCTCTTAAAACTGAAATATGATAAACCGCTTTAATTTTTTGCTTTTAAATTCAACTTGCGCCGCTACATCTCGGGGATTACGCTCGATGGATTCGGGGGCAACATCTCTCACAACCCCTCCACTCCCACCCCCGCCGCCGCCGCTGCTGCCGCCGCTGTCGCTGCTACTGCGCCGTCCTCTCCGGCGCATGTCCAGTCACCGCCGTTCTCTATGAGCAAACAGTCAGGAGCGGCGCCGCGCTCTCCAGCCCATGCCCCGTCGCCGCCGTATACTCCGCTGTCAAAGATGTTACAAACGCCCGGGGGTGTGCCGATGCCGGGACACTACGGGCAAACAATCACGCCCCCGGGGGCTGTGGGCGGGTCGGTCAGTTTCTCGGCCGGTCCATCAGGGGCCAGCTTGGAGCATGCCACCGAGGAGGCCTTCCGACGTGCACTGCAGTCCGCCGCCCGCGTGGTGGACACAGGCGGCGCGGGCACCTCGGGCGACCCGCGGCGGCCTGGGGCGGCGCACACGCGGGGTGCTGCCGCCGCCGCCGGCAGCGGCGCGGGTGGTGGGTACCATCACGGGGGGTGACCGTGACGGTCACCCGGGGGGGCGGCGTACACTCCGCTGGGTGTGGCGGCCAGTCTTGACTCCGGGGGTTACATTCACACTCGGCTGGGTATGTCGTCCACCGCCGGCACACCGGTACAGCATGATCAAGCAGCGAGGGGGGTCGGACTGGGTTCGGCCGCGGGCGACCTGCGGGCGGAGCGGGAGCGGACGGGGGCGGGGGCGGCGGGGATGAGCGCCATGGGCAGGGGCTTACACTCGTTCACTTCTCAGCTCAACCTGAGCAGTTCCTGACACTCAACACATCCCCTCAACACCCCCCCTCCAACCCCGGTTTAAACACTCCCTAAACAACTCGTAAATACCCCTTGTCCAACGAAAAGTGCTTACGTTGAGCTGACAGGTGGACGAGTGTAAGCCCCTGGCCATGGGTATACAGGACGCCAACCGGCAGCAGCGCGTAGCGGACCTCAAGCGTCTCCTCGTCGACATGCGGCGATAGGAGCGCATAGCGGACCTCAAGAGGCTCCTCAACTCTCAATATAGAGATGAGTTGATAACAACTGGAGCCACTAGATGTAGCTAGCTCTAGACGTCTGGAGCTTTGTATAGATAGCTGTCTGTTGAAACTTTTCATAAACAAACAACACTTCGATACGGCCATAAACCTTGACAGACTGAGGTCTGTCGGCTTCAAATTGCGGAGAGGGTTGGTTGAGCTCACCATGTGAAGCGCGTTGGGGCTCGATGAACGTTAAATGGAAATAAATGAATAAATAAGGCTAACAAAAACAAAATAAATAAATAGGCTAACAAAAGTAGAAGAAAACAAAATAAATAAATGAGGCTGCACGGCTAGTCTACGCTACTTTGCTACGTTTCGGCTCCGCCGCCTCTGCTTCAGCGCCCGCCGCCGCCCCCGCGCCTGCCGCTGCGCCCGCCTAGTGCCTAGTCTGAGGATTAGTCACTCCTTGTAAGCTGGACTTTGGTAATTTGGCCAAAAGTCACACGACTTTTGGTGAATATCACCAAACGCCTACTTACTGCGGGTAGTACGAGATACTATTTATGGTACGCTTTACAGACTAGGCACTAGGCCTCGCCCTCCCGCATCCGGAGCGCCGCGCTTTTCATCTCGCTGATGGCCTCCGACAGCCGGTCCCTGGTCTTGCGCTTGTGGCATGCCACGCAGGAGCACCCGATGTGTGGCTGAAAAAACGCCTCGGCGCACTCCAGAAGGGGCTTCAGGAGCTCTAATTGGTCGGTCGAAGTTGAATGACCAATGGGAGGGCGGGGATGGTATACGCGTGTGAAGCCGCCCATGCGCTCCGGTGGGTTCTCCACATCCATCTTCGCAATCTGCGGTGACCGTTCACGTTCCACCTCCGGAGCCTCGGAGCCGGGGCCGCCGGCGGGGGACTCGTCAGCCTCCGAATCCGCGCTCGCCGGTGGTTTCGGTTTCGCCGGCGGTTTGCTTTTGGACCCGTTGAAGCCGCCGCCTGTTGACCCTGCCCCATTCTTCCCATCGCGGATCACACCCTGCTGCCTGCCCCCACCGGCACCCACACTACCACTGCTCCCATCTCCACCTGCACTATGAGTTCCATTTCTGTGGCTCCCGATATACGCCCCTATTCCGCCTCCCGCCACTCCCCTCCCTACCCTCACGCCTCCTGAAGATGGGGCCTGGCAGATGTCGCTCGCCACGTCACCCAACGCACTATGAACTTTATACCCTGGCTTCTTGAGTTGAACGCAAACCCATGACTTGATGACTAGACCAGCAATGTATTATCTACATGGACGCTTCAATTGGGCTCCCTCTGGCGGTCTAAATGGGGGGTTCACTGTAGGGTTTTGATCGTTAGACTTGAAATATAAGAAGGACAAATATGTGTATGCCACGCCCTACCTTGAGAGTGCAACACCCGCGTGTGGCGGTTGCCAAACGCCTGCGTCGCCCCGCTGAGCCCACCCGTCGACTGATAACGCCTGGAGTCAAGGTCGGAGAAATAACGCCCGCCTCCTTGTGAGCGCGTTGGGGCTCAATGAACGTTTGTTGGGGGATGGGGTTGATTTGTTTAATATCCATTATGTGAGTGCCTTGAGGCCCGACAGACGTTTGCTGAAAAACAATGTTCACCTCGTGAGCGACTTGGGACTCGATAACCGTTTGAGATTCATCATGTGAGCGCCTTGGGGCTCAATGGGCGAACTAGTAAAACATATTTACACCACGTGGGCGCCTTATTTAACATGAAAATGTTCACCTTGTGAGCGCTCAAATTCAATATAAATCCGTTCACCAAGTAAGTGCCTTAGGGCTCGATGGGCGCATTAAATAGGACAAACCAGGAGAGCGCATTTGGGCTCGATTAAAGTTTGTTGGAAAATAATCGTCCATGCCTGGCTTTGAGCGCGTCGATCTCGGCGAAGATGTCCACGGCGTCCACGTGGCGGTCGGCGGCGTCGGCGCGGCCCACCCCCCGGGCAGGGGCTTACACTCGTGCACTTTTCGGCTTAACGTAAGGGGTTTCCGTGGAATAGGGGGTACATTAAGGGGTTAGGGGGTGTTTAGGAGGTGTTGGTGGGTATGAGGGGGTGTTCAGGATTTATTTGGTGTCAGAAACGGCTCAAGTTGAGCTGAGAAGCGGACGAGTGTAAGCCCCTGCCCGCGGGTGCCCATCCCCGCGGCGGCGGCGGCGTCGCGCAGCGCCTTGCTCTCGCGCACCAGTTTCCCCGCCCAGGAAGGCCAGGCGCCACATATGATGGGATGACATTAGATTCAGTGCCCGAGCGTTCATTACGTGGTGCATGACGCGGTGAGCATTATCGACTCGCAGTTAAAATAGGCTGGTTTCGGTATATCGCTTCCCGCGCTGAGCGCTGACGCTTTGCCCGCAACTCTGTATGGGCATTCAACCTGGCGCCCGCTTTCCCGCGCGGAGCGCTGATGCCCGCAACTCTGTATGGGCATTTCACTTGGGTGATATACTGGGTAATCGGCCTATTGTCTACCGTTACCTACCTTGAAGGAGGGGGCCGGAGTGGAGTACAGCCGGTGCTGCTGCCTGTTCTTCTCCTCCGCCACCCACTTTCTGCGGTCGGTCGGATCCAGCCGCAGCGCCCCCAGCAGGTCGCCAAACACCAGGGCCTTCCAATCGTTTCTTCCTCAACTCAAACTCAGTGTCGGAACTGGTGTCGAAGATATGGTATCGAGTCCCGTTCGACCAATCAAAACTGTCCATTTCCAAGATCCCACCGACCGACTCGCCGAAGGTCCGACCGGGTTCCGATTCTTGAGTAAATAGACCCTCGATTTAAAGGATATCAAAGGGACCGGTCCCTGCGACACTGAGTTTAACTGCCGGCACCTTCGAGGGATGACTGCCAGTAGTCCCATGGACAAAAGAGCTCGAGTCGAGCTGAACAGGGAACGAGTGAAACGCCCTGCTAGAGTTTAGTGTCGAGTGTTTAGGGTTTAGGGTTTCGGGTTTAGGCCCTGCCCAACACCGCGCTCTTGATGCGTTGGTCCAAGGGGGACTCCACGGCGAAGGAGGGCGAGTGGTTCACCTCCAGTCAGGGGCTTACACTCGTCCACTGTTTAGCTCAACCTGAACCGTTTCTGACACAAAATACCTTCTAAACACCCCCTAATACCCCATGCTACACAGTTTGAACTCCTAAACACCCCCTAAAGAACCCATGGATGCACTCCCTATCCCATAGAAAGCGCTTTCGTTGAGCCGAAAAGTGGACGAATGTAAGCCCCTGCCTCCAGTAACCACGGCCGCAGGTTCTCGTCTAAAATGATGTCGAAACCCAGTAACTCGAAGCAGCACGACTGCTTGGTCTGTGTTTGGATGCCCCTTGTACCTCCGCCGCCGCCGCTGCTTTCGCTGCCGCCTCCTCCTCCGCCGCCGCCGTTACTATTGTTGCTACCGCCGCCGCCGCCAAACCCGATGCCGTCAGCGTTACCATCGCCGCCACCGTTGGCCCTGCCGCCGTTGACGGTGCCGCCGTTGACGGTGCCACCGCCGCCGTCACCCCCGCCGCCACCCCGGCCGCTACCCCCACAGCCGTCAACCCCGCCGCCGTCACCCCCGCTGTCAACCCCGCCGCTGTGACCCCCGCCGTCACCCCCCCCGCCGCCGCCGCCGCCGTTTCTTCCATCGCTGCTATCAACGCCACCGCTGCCGCCGTCGCTCCCCCTGCCGCCGCGGAAAAGCGACGAGTCCTCCCCCCACAGCCCCCAATCCTCCTCCGCCGCCGCCGCCGCCGCCGCCGCCTGCCCCTGGGCGCCGCTGGTGGGCCCGTTGGTGAACGCCGAATGATAGGTGTGCGCCAGGTGAGGCTGAATGGGGAGGATGGCGCGCACGATGACATCACATATCTGCCCCCACAGCCAGGGGCTTACACTCGTCCACTTTTCGGCTCAACGTAAGCACATTTTGTTGGATACGTTGGGTGCATGATTCTCCCCCAGTCTATTAGACAGAGGGACACGGGGAGGTGTGACCAAAACGGCTTGGGTTGAGCTGAGAAGTGAACGAGTGTAAGCCCCTGCCCACAGCCCGTCCACGTCGTGGCCCAGCGCCCCCAGGTCACGCCACACCGCCGTCAGCGCCCTCTTGGCAGGGGCTTACACACGTTCCCAATGCAGCTCAACTTGAGCTCTTCGGTCCACCGAACAACCCGACTTAGCTCATGAACGTGTCCTGTAGTTGCTCAAGATGAGCTCTAACGTGAGCGAGTGTAAGCCCCTGCCTCTTGGTCCCCTCGTCGTCCGCGGCCGCGCTCACAAACGCGTCGCTGTGCTTGTTGACGCTGTAGTTGGTGAGATGCATGTTGCGGGCCGCCAGGCAGGGCCTTACACTCGTCCACTTTTCGGCTCAACGTAAGCGCTTTGTGTGGGATAGCGGGTGCATATAGGGGTTGTGTGGGGGGTGTTTATGGAGTTTTAGGGGATACTAGGGGGTGTCTAGGGTGTGTTTTGTGTCAGAAGCGGCTCAGGTTGAGCTGAAAAGTGGAAGAGTGTAAGCCCTTGCCGCCAAGTTTGTGGCGTCCGGCGCCACGTACTTGATGGTGGCGAAGCGCGCGATGCCCTCCTCGTTGTAGCGGCGCAAGTTGAAATTGAAAGCACAAATTGAAAGCGTTTCAACACATTGTAGCTTCAAGCGCTTAAATCATGGGCGCTTTCAACACGGGTTTTGATACTGTCAACCTGCATCGCCCTACCTCGTACACGTACACGGTGAGGGGGTCCACACACGTGACCAGCGCGTACACGCGGAGGTCGAACTTGAAGCCGTCCACCAGAAGAGGCTTACTCATGTAGCGCTGGATGACCACCTCGCGGACCGCGGGGTCGAGGTCATCCTCGCTTCAGGGGCTTACACTCGTCCACATTTCAGCTCAACCTGAGCCGTTTATGACACAAAATGCACCTTGTGATCCCGCATACCCCCCGACAACCCTAAACATTTCCTCAACAACCCCTAAGCGCACCCCCTATCCCACAAAAAGCGCTTACATTGAGCCGAAGAGTGGACGAGTGTAAGCCCCTGCCTCGCTCTTGATGAGGTAGATGCCGCGGCCCATGGAGCCGGCGGTGGGTTTCACGATGTACACTGCGCCCGTGTCTAGGGTCGGGCTTGTATTGCTTGCTACGTTATGTGATGCCATTGATGTTGTCGGTACTTGATGCCAGTACCTGAGGGATATGATGAGCTGGGTCTTTAGCTCAGCACGTGTCTGCCGCTCCACCGTACACCCACAGAGGTGACGTGGTAGTCACTCCCCTACTCATCATGACCAGAGGTGTGGAGGATGACGTGGCAGGCAACATCTTGGCGGGCGCCCGCACCTGGGTTGGCGCGGCGGTGCCGGCGGAACGCGTCCATCTCCGCGGGGTGCTCGCGGTCCCACGTGGTGGGGTGGAACGAGTACTGCACCGGGCACCGCGCCTGCATCCGCTTCAGGTTCCGCGCTAACGCGGCCTTGCGGCATATCTCCATCATCCCCGGGAAGTGGTTGATGCGCTGGAACGGGTGCATGCGCGCCAGCCGGCCTTCGCTGACCGAGAGGCAGGGGCTTACACTCGTGCACTTTTCAGCTCAACCTAAGCCGTTTCCGACACTTCATACCCCCTAACCGACCCCCCGTTACCCCCTTAACACCTCCTGCACACCCTCTGAGCAGCCCCTTATTGCACCCCCTATTCCACAGAAAGCGCTTACGTCGAGCTGAAAAGTGGACGAGTGTAAGCCCCTGCCGAGAGGTCGGTCCAATACAGGTCCCATTTTGTGTCATCCTCGTCGCCCACCTCGCGGTATCCCGCGCGGGTGGTCGCCGCGCGCACCACGTCGTACTTGCAGTTGCTCAGGTTTACCAGCAGCTTCCTGCACGAGGCCCTCGGATGTTTGCTGTGCGCGTCAGGGGGCGTTGCGGCGAGTGTGTGCGAGTGCGGAAAAGCGCGCGAAACAGAGATGCTACAAGAACAAACGAGTGTTGTTAAAAAGGGGAGCTGGGGGGTGGTTCTACGCACCTGTCGCGCGCGCTGGACTGCCGGCCGGTGAGGACACGACGTGGCGGCTCCCCGGCCCCGGTGGTCCTAGGCCGCCGCGTCGACCCGGACATCCCACGAAACACGTGCCTTGATTCGATTCAACAACTCGCAGCCGTTTGTCCGGCTGTTTTCAGGTTTGGGTGTCGGAGAATTTAAGCTTCTGATGACAGACGCGTATCGCCCAGACCGGCGAGGGCTCGAGGGGAGGCCACAGTCGTCCCCGCGAGCCCGCCTGCGACGCCGCGCAGAGCGCGGTTCCCTCTGACGACGGCGGGAAGCATCGTGCTGTCTTTATCCATTATCGTACTTCCTAATAACTGTCTCCACTTTACTGCAGTAAAAACGTGGCTTTTGGTGCGGCACGTGTTGGGACACGTGTCCGTAAACCCGCGTTCTGTACGCGCAATCGCGCATTCTGTTAGTCTGTAGAAACTTTGGAGAGGCAAGCATAAAAAAAAAACACACTCTTCACTGTCTTGATGGTTGCACTTTTGCACGCGAGCTCGGCTGTTCGGCTCAGCAGAGCAAAGCACCACCACCAACTTCATTCCCTGACACGCTCCCGACTCACGGCGGCCGCAATGGGCGGAGGCAACGCTATAGCCGTGGCCGAGCTCGGCGTGAAGCTGGCCGCCGCCCTGGCCGCGGCGGTCGGCGCCCTGGACACGCCGCCCGAGGTGCCCGGCGACACCCCCATCGCGCAGGTCGCCGACGCCGCCGCCGTCGTGGAACAGGGCGCCACCAAAATCCAGATCCTCTTCGCGGCGGGGCCTTCCACCACCACCTCAGTGTGTCGTCCTGGTCACCTAAGCGCAGTGTGCGCAATGGGGGCAACTGAGCATACTCTGCACCCAGGCCCCTCTCCAAGCACCCAACGCACCAAATCGCAAAATGGGTTCAATTGGAAAGTAGGCACTGTTCACGTGCTTACACAGTATCTGAACAGGCTAGTGTAGTCCCCTTTCAACCCACCCAGAGCCGCAGTGTCCCTGCAACCGCGGGCAGCGCGGGTGCGCCATCGGAGGGTCGCTGCAAGTTGACACTCGGCAGTTTGTATGTTCGGCTGGAACTACGCAGGGCTCCTCCGCCGCGTAACATCGCGCCGTCAGTGGGTCGCTCGCAACTTGATACCCCGGAGGTGCTCAAGTTCAGCTGGCTTTTGGTACAATACATGTGAGGCCCTGCCCTGCGGACGGCGCGAGCGGCGTGACGGTCGACGCCGCCACAGGATGCCTGCAGGACTTCCACATGGCGGCAGGGGCAAGCAGACATTTCCCGCCACATCGTCGACACGCATTTTGAACTCTCTATCTTGAGCTGAGTGGCGTCCTGTGACCTGGCAGCAGGCAATATCTGCCAGCCCCAATGCCCGCCACGTAACCAACACGCATGTTGAACCCTCGGTGCTTGAATTAAATGTCATCCTATGCCGAGCGATATCTCCTCATCCATGGCGAACGTTGCCTCTTCATCCGTGGCGTTCGATATATCCTCATCAGTGGCGAGCAGTATCAACTTGTCCCTACATGGCGGTGATTGGGTTGGTGGCGTATGTGCAGTCCGCCACGGGGTAGGACGGTGCAGGTTGACAGTATCAGAACCCCAGTTGAAAGCGCGCCTGGTTTCAGCACATGAAACTGAAACGTGATGACCCACTTTCAAACTCTGCTGTCAAGTACAAGTTGCGCCGCTAAAACGGGGTCGCAGGGCCGCACCTTCGACGCCGCGCTGAAGGCCGCCGCCCTGGTGCTCGCCAAGGTGGGGCGGTGCAGGTTGCCAGTATCAAAATCCGAGTTGACAGCGCGCCTGCTTTCAGCGCTTGAAAGTAAAATGTTATGAACGGCTTTTAAACGTTGGTTTCAATTTCAACGTGCGCCGCTACACCAAGGCGTGCGGCAAGTTTGTGGTGATTGCGACGGGGAGCGAGCGGGGCACGGGGGCAGGGGGCTACACTCGTCCACTTTTCAGCTCAACCTGAGCCGTTTCTGACAAACATTACACCCCCTGATACACCCCCTGATACACCCTGACACCCCCTGAACACCCCCTGAACAACCCCTAAATAACCCCTACATGTACCCCCTAACCCACAGAAAGGGCTTATGTTGAGCCGAAAAGTGGACGAGTGTAAGCCCCTGCACGGGGGCGGCGGCCAGCTCGGTGCTCAAGCCGGCGACGGGCGAGGTGTGGGCCGCGTGCGCCGCCTTCAAGAAGCTCCCAAAGGCAGGGGTGCTAAACCCTAAACCCTAAACCCTAAACCCTAAACCTTAATCCCAGGGGTGCGCCAGTGACGGTCGCCAGAGCGAAAGCCTAGTGCCTCCTCATACATGCGGAAGCGTCTCTCTCTGTAGTGCCTACTCTGTGGGCTAGTAACTTCTAGTAAGCTAGAGTTTGGTGATTTGGCCAAAAGTCAAGTGACTTTCGGTGAAAATCACCAAACGCCTTCTCACTACGGGTAGTACGAGATGCTACAGGTAGTACGCTTTACAGACTAGGCACTAGGGCGTAGCGGACATTACAAGGAACACGTCATAGGATATCATTCAACTGAGGCTCTGCCCCGCGGACGGGCGCGCCGCCATCTCCCGCGCGCTGCTCCAGTCCGCCACCATCCTCAAGGACGTGTCGACCGAGCTGGCTGAAATCGGCGAGGGCAGTAACAACATCTTTGCCGGCGGAATCGCCGAGGTAGGGAGGTGCAGGTTGACAGCATCAAAACCGGTGTTCAAAGTGCCTATGGTTTCAGCGCTTAAAGCTACAATATGATGAATTGCTTTCAAGGTTTGCTTTCAAATATAAGTTGCGCCGCTACACCGAGGGCACGGCCGACGAAGACGGGCAAGGGGAGGACGGGATGGAGCGCGACGAGGATGACTTGTTGTTTGGTGATGACGACTTTGACGAGGAGGAGCTGGCGGTGGCTCGGCAGTGCGCCGCGTTCGCCGGCGCGTCGTTCCAGTTCATGCGGGACCTGGTGGCGCCCATCGTGCGGGGCGCGGCGAGCGACGTGCACGCGCTGGAGGCGGTGCTGGACGCGTGCAAGGGCTTCCAGCGGGACGTGGAGGAGCTCGGCGCTGGGGTGTACCCGCCGCAGGAGGCGGGGGATCTGGCGGGGCGGGCTGAGGCAGGGGCTTACACTCGTCCACTTCTCAGCTCAACCTGAGCCGTTTCTGACACAAAATGCACCCTAGACAAACCCTGATACCCCCTGACACTCCCTGAACACCCCCTAAATAAACCCTAAATGCACCCCCTAATCAACCTAAAGCACTTGCGTTGAGCCGAAAAGTGGACGAGTGTAGGCCCCTGGGCGGAGGGCGCTATGCAGGCGGCGCGGGCGATGGGGGCTGGGGTGGCGGAGGCCGGGGGCGTCCAGGGCGCCGAGACCGCGCTAATGGCATTGGAAGAAGTGTACGGGGCGCTCAGCCAGGCGTTGCAAGCGGCGGGGACGGGGACCGAGTGAGGGAGGTTGAATGCGTCGTGTATGCTGCGATTCCCCTTGCCATAGTCTAGCTAGAGCCTGGTGCCTCATATAGAGCGTGGTTCCTCATTGCACGCACAAAAGAGTCTCGTGTGTACTCAAGCGTCAGCGCTCCGCGCGGGAAAGCGGGCGCTAGGTTGAATGTCCATACAGAGTCGCGGACAATGCGTCAGCGCCCTGCACGGGAAGCGATCTACCGAAATCGGCCTATCGTACCCGTACAGAGCGACCCTGTCCTCCTCATGAGATATAAGCGTGCAAGCATGATGGCGCTCTCACGATGGGCATTGCCCGCCCTCATTTGCCACATGTGGCATGGCGATGTGGTGTAGGCATGCGTATGTGCGTATTACAAGTCATGTGATTGAGCACCATTTGTGTTTTCATACTCGTATTCGTTTATGTGCTAACAGAAACCGAAGCCGTTCTCCGAGCTACGGCGCGCTGTACAGCGCAAGTCAGATATGCACTTTGCGTGTAGAGGCGTCATGGAGCATCCTGTTCATCCAGCCACTCGAGCATTTCTTGGTGACCGTGCTCGACAGCCGAGCACGCGTCTGCTCATCCCACGGGCAGCCCCACTCCCGCACCCACTTCAACACCTCCAGGTGCCCGCCCACAGCGGCGGCCTCGCACATGTCCTCGTTCCACGGGCACTCGTGCTCCCGAAGCCACTTCAAAACCTCCAGGTGCCCGCCAAGAGCGGCAAGCTCACAGCAATCCATGTCTGGGTCCTCGGCGTCATCGAGATCCTCCCGCCACAGGCACCCGTGCTCCCGCGCCCACCGCAGCAGCATCAGGTGCCCGTTCCCAGCGGCGCAGGCGCACGTCGATTCATCCCACGGACAGTCGTATTCCCGCGCGAGCATCAGCCGCTGCAAGTTGCCAGTCGCAGCGGCATCCCTGCACAAATCCCCTTCCTCACTCCAACGGCACCCGTGCGACAGCGCCCACTTCAGCACCATCAGATGCCCGCTCTTAAGTGCTGCATCGCAGGTAAGGGAGTGCCACGGGCAGCCGCGCTCCCGCGCCCACGGCAGCATCTCCAGGTCCCCGCGCGCGGCGGCCAGTAACACGTCAGATCGGCCCACGGGCAGCCGTGCTCCCGCGCCCACCGCAGCACCTCCAGGTTTAGCGATCTTTCCGAACGTCTTCCAGATCCACGGGCACCCGTTCGCCTTCGCCCAAGCCAGTCGCTTGACGGACCCGACGAAGTCCTCGATCTTGAGTGGCACCCCCGCGC
>Ga0307489_10000374_pt1 | contig 26375 bp, 38 predicted proteins | sample SB12metaG_FD_202247 | JGI IMG/M metagenome (GOLD analysis project Ga0307489, IMG submission 202247) | Sea-ice brine microbial communities from Beaufort Sea near Barrow, Alaska, United States - SB 1.2 | ecosystem: Environmental > Aquatic > Marine > Coastal | place: USA: Alaska | collected... | reverse complement strand
GTCGTGCCAGGCTGCCGACTATCGACGTAGGGCACGACGGGATGCTCCACAGCTGGCGGGTCGAGCTGTGGAACACCGTTGGAGGCGCGCTTTGGTGGAGCTCCCCGAGACACATCTATCAACGCGCGCGCCGCGCCGGCGGGGCCTCCCGGGCGCGTCGTCGACGCGCGAATCGCCCATCGCGCGCCGAAAGGGCAGAGATCCTCATTTTTCGGAATATATCCTCACAAAACGTGTACCCCTCACTATGGGCAATTCACCCACAGAGTCGGAATATCCTCATTCATATCCTCAATTGAGGATATCCTGATTTTGTCATAGGCACTAACTGCCTAGCCTGAATAAAGGGAAAGAAACCGTCAATCGACACAAGGCTTCCGCAAACCAATACGAGGCAAGGTCGCACTCTGAAAGTTACATTAGCGCTCGGCGCGATATCATGGATTTGAAAGGTGGTCTTTTTGAAATTAGAAACCAAATGGAAAATTGACCCAAGATCGGTTGATCGAAAGTTTCGCGATGTGAAAGCGCATCTCGAACGCCAATAGCCCGCGCCGTCGCGCGCGGACACGACGTGGCTTTTAAGTACCTCACGGTGAACGGATACCGGTCGCGTGTTATGACGATCCTGAGAATGTTAGATGGAATTGCCGCGAGATGTGGCCGATGCGCACGAGTGACAAGCGCGTACGGTGACCACGCGGACCGGTTGAAACCGAATATTGTATTTTCAAAGCGAGACTCCTGTCAACGGCGTGGGCTGAGTAAGGTTGAATATACAGGCTGACCGTGCCTCGTACAGGATACACTCTCTCCCGAACCCCTGGGATATGTGCAGGAAGATGAGCAGGGGATGTCAAGTTGTACAAGAAAGTAGAATCCTCTTCCCTTGAAAATCCCCGGAAAACCAGAAATCGACCATCGATCGAGTATTCTGGCGTGGGCGTGGGCTCGGGGTCATCAATTTCAGCACTTTGTATGGCTCTGAGTTAACGCTCTTTTGAGTGGTGTCTTGGCGAGAATGAGGCGCGAACAATGGCGTACGAATTGCCGACGGCGGCCGCGCCGAGGCGCGGAATCCCTTCGTAGCAGTCATGCCGTGGACTCCGTGGGGGTCGAACGGAGAGTAGCGCCGCCGCCGCGCCGCGGGGCAATGCTCACATTTAGACCGTCACGTCCCGATCAATGACTCAGGAAACAGGGCAGCGCCCGAACGGCACGCTGGCGGCGATACTCGACGTTCGACCCGCAAGGACTGCACGGCGTGACTACTACGAAGGGCATTCGCGCCTCGGCGCGGCTGCCATCTACACTTCGTACGCCAATGTTCGCGCGTCATTCTCGCCAAATCACCAGTCTAAACAGCGTTTTCTCGAGTCAGGCGACCGAAGTCGTTGGCGCAGAGCCCGCAGGGTGACAGTGATTTCTGTTCTTGAGTCATTAGACCAGGATATATAGTGTTTTGGCGCCACTGACGAAAAGCAGGTATCGGAAATAATAAATACCCGTACTTTCGCTTACCGGTGCACCCGATTATTTTCGCCTGACCGGTTTGCTTGTGGGCGAGCTACGCTCCGCACCCCTCACGGTTCTAAATGAGTATGGGTACGCCGGGCCTCACTTAAGTGCGAGAACAGGGAGGTTGGTCCCGGGGGGTGGTGACGGCAGCAAAGCAGCTTCGAGCCGCCCCCACCCCCGCGATGCCGCGCGCCATTAGTCGAACGCCGTACGAATTGTCGTTCTTTTTGGTGAAAAACGAGAAACAATGACGAACTGCACGGCGTGACGGCTGCATCGCCGCGGCATCGTGGGGGTGGGAGCGGCTCGAAGCTGCTTTGCAGCCGTCACCACCTCCCTAGACCAGCCCAACTATTCCCGCACGAGGCCCGGCGTACCCATACCTATTCCGATAACTGGGTGCGGAGTGTACCGGGATACACTAGAAACGCACATTTGATAGGGCAGAGACATCTTGGACGAGGCCGGTGCGTGAAAACAGAATCGTGTAGATTTAGTAGAACCGCGGATGCCGCCTCCTGAAAAGGGAGCAGTGTACCACGGCGGCGGCGGGACACGCGGCAAACGGATATCCCGTGGATACACCCTTGATACGCGCCCTGCACCGAGCGACATCAAGCGCGTGTTCGATCGCGGCGGCCGTCACCGCCGTACATGGCGTCAAGATGACGGCAAAACCCTAACTTTATACGCGAATTTGGCAAAATGAAGCCACTGTAGCACAGGTGACGGGGTTGAGGACAGGGGTGAATTTTTGAATGGGCTGTGACCTGCGGATAGTGATTGCACATTTCTGAAAGGATCTGAAAGGATTATAAAACGATTTAACCCCCATCCACGAGTCTAAGCGGAAGCAGGGGGGACATTCGAACTACGCACAACCCCAGAACGCAACTTTGCCGATACGTTGAACCGATAAAAGTTAGAAACGCAAATGGTTGCCACCTTCTGCTGGTCTTTGTTCGAAATGCCGCGTCGTGCCCAGCACCATCGCGAGAGTTCGGGGGTCGCGTGGGGCGCTTGGCCTATGAATCTCCTTCAAGATTGGCTCGTCGGGTCCTCGAAAAGCTATGATGATCGTGCGCCGCCCTTTGTCCGTCGGAACTGCCCGTCTGGTCGAGTTTCCGGACCATCTCGCAGACCGTCGTCAGACTCACCCTCGTCCGGAAACGCGACCAGACGGGCGGTCTCGACGGACCAAGGGGGTCGCACGATCATCGTAAGTGCTTTGCGGACCCGTCGAGCCAATCCTGGCGGTGATCCATCGGCCAAGCGCCCCATGCGACTCCTGAACTCTCGCGAGGGTGCAGGGCGCGACGCGGCATTTCGAAGAAATACCAGCAGAAGGTGGCAACCCTTTGCGTTTATGACTCAGGCTCTACTTTATTTCAGATCGGTTCAACGTTTTGGCAAAATTGCGTTCTGGGGTTATGCGTATTTCGAACGCCCCCCCCGCTTCAAATGGAACTCGTGCAGTCCGAGCAACCGGCCTGATTAGACCGCTTTCCAAACCAGCCCCGAACTTGGATCTCGTTTTCGCGTATGGGCAAATCACCGACGAGATTTGATCGCGCACCACGCCAAGGGAGAAACTTGGATATGTTGGATAAGTTGGGCGGGGTCGAGTTCGTTGTGAAATACCCATACGCGATCCAAGTTCGGAAAGTCGGCTTAATGAAGCCGGTTGAGCGGACTGTCGTGGATGGGGGTTAATCATTTTAGATCGTTTCAGAAATGTGCACTCACTATCTGCAGGGTGCAGCCCATACGAAAACTCACCCCGTCACACGTGCCCGTGAATTTGCCCGGGAGCTCTGTTTGAGCGGCGAATCGGCGAGAATGACGCGCGAACATTGGTGTACGAAGTTGCGGCGGCGGCCGCGCCGAGGCGCGGAATCCCTTCGTAGTAGTCACGCCGTGGGCTCCGTGGGGGTCGAATGGCGAGTATCGCCGCCGCCGCGCCGTTGGGACGCCTGCCAGTTTCTTGATTCATTTGAGTGGAAAACAACGGTCTAAATGTGCGCATCGCCCCGAGGCGCGCCGGCGGCGATACTCGCCGTTTCCCCCGCGCGCATAGACGCGCTTCGCCGCCGCCGCAACCTTGTACGCCAATGTTTGCGCGTCATTCTCGCCGATTCGCCACTCAAAACAGAGCTTCCAGGCGTTTTGAAGGGCCTCAATCTTTGGCGCTTCGCGCGGGAAGGCCTGTTTCGATAAACGCCAACCGGTCTACTCGTCTTCCGTTATTCCCTTCATCAATGTCCACAGTGTGATCCACTGGGGTTCCTTTGCCAGCTTTGCCAGGGCGCGGGGTTCATCCAGGCGTGGCCTCCGCGCCATGTCCTCTATTCACTTGTAGTCAACGAATTGAATCGTCTTCACCGGCGCGCGTCCCTCCTTTTTCCCATTTTCCTGATCTTCGATGTGCATGCGTATCGACACTGTGGTCCTTTCAAGTTATCCAGATCCGCTATTTGCTTGCATCAACGGTGGTAGTTCTCCGTTCTGGATCGCGTCGCGCTGCGACTCCGAGTCAGACCGTCCGGGTTCACCGAGTCTCACGTCCCAGCAAAACCCTCGCCGCCGCCGCACCGAGCAATCGCACTTCCTCTCCTTCTCCCTCATAGGCGGATCCGTCGAGAACTCTGATCGCCGTGCTCACCTCGACGCCTGGTGGTCCGTAGCCATCATCCGTCGATGCGTTGCTGTCGCTGTCCTCATCGTATTGCGTCTTACACAGTCGTTTCGCCGCCTCGATGAGCAGGTCGAAGTCGTTCTCTGTATCTGATTTCCTCATCATGCTTTTTCTCAGTCTTTGTCCTGTGTAACCCACGTTGCGATGATATACGCGTGCGCCCCATCTGTGTCCGCGTGTCCTTCAATCCATACCAACCTGTCAATCTTGATCCCCTCGATTTAGCCTATTTAGTGGGATGGTTGCATGGTGGTGTCCCCCCGTGCTGACCAAATCGATACATTCGCTATGCCCCTTTCCGTACTCTCCACTTTGACAGTGAGACAAACATAGCCGTCATTTGCTCGCAGTATATCATTGTCCTCCAGCTCTTCTTGTGTCCACCAACACAATCCAAACTCGTTTATATCCGGCGCCATGGGGGGCGTTCTGTATTTTTCGATTAACATCGCAGTTTCGTTGCCGCCCTTGCAAAGCGCGTGGCGGATCCCCTCATACCATATTTTCGTGTCCATTCCTGTCGGCGTCACACCTGCCCATTGTAGTTCCCGGTATGAACGAGTTCGGAGCAGTCCTTTGTGGCCACGTCTCCCACTAACAGCAAGGCCAGGACCACCAATGTCCCTGCGAGCTCTTCACCCACATCTCCCATGCCGTCATCATGTATTGCCCCCTTCCGCGCGCCAGCTTCAGTCTTCGAGGGTCATTTTGTGTCTGGCCAACGCGCTCAATAGGGCCCGTGCGCGCCCAGCCACTGCCGCGCTCGCGCCAGCACCCCATGCCCCGCCTCCGTCGTCGTTGGAAACTGAACGTGCTATTTCAATAATTGCGTGAGTAGTCGCGTGTGGCGCGCCGACCAGGTGTTGCCTCCTGATTCGTTCCGCTCGTACAGCGGCGTCCTCGCTCATGGTCATGCGGTCCCAATACGCCACTCTTGGGCACGGCTGTAGACAACGCTAACATCGCTCAACAACCGCTCGGTCCACCACATCACGTAAGCTCAGCATTCCGTAGCCTCCTTTACAGCTTGGTGTGTGTATTCGCGCATTACTCGTTTTGCCAGAGATTGAGCGACATTGTTTGAAGACTTTTCTGATGTGTTTGTCAAGATTCTGCACCATCGCTTTGCCCGCGTGTGCCCCATGCGCTCGAGTCTTTTCGTGGGTATGCAAATTTCGGTATCAATACCGCATTGAGTGCGTACGCACTTTTTGTCGCGCTCAGGCGGTACCCGTATTGTTTTAGAGGGGCCGCAATCTTGTCCACAGCTTTTTCTCATACTGCTTGTTGCGTGTCAATCGTTCCAGATGCCGCTGGCCACACACCCAAAGTGCGTTCCGCTTCATCCGCCGCTTTGAGGCCTAATCGGTTTTCGAGTCCAGTGTCCGGGATAAATTCTCCATCTCTTCCACCCACCCATGTGCGTTTCAGGGTGAGGCTCAAATCCGGCGTAATCCCTTCAGTCGATTCCGTCGTCAGGAAGGAGCTCTTGGGGCCGACCATTTTCATATGTGACACTCGGTACCATTCCGCTACTATACCCACATTATGCCGTAGGTCATTCTTCGATCCGCTGTGCACGTCAACATCATCGCAGAATTGCAGCACCAATACTCTAAGCGTCCTCCTCTTTTTGATGAACTCCACCGGCTTACCGTGGTTGGATAGCCAGCGCGCCAACGGGTCTTGTCCATAGTCAATTTTCAACGGGGAGGAGATCTCTCCTTGAGCCATACCGTTACTTACTGGTTACCCATTCCGTCAGTCCCATAACAGTCATCACTTGCCTGCCGTTTTCTACGTCGTCATGTGCGATCAAAACTTTATAATTTTCTCGGGCAGTCTGTGAGCCCGCAGGGCATGCTCGGTGTGCCGTTCCTTCATGGAGTCACAAACCTTGCTGCAGTCCAGTACGTGACTTGTAACTGTGTGTTCGTTCGCCTGGCGTTTTCCCACATGAATCAGGGACCATATAAGTTTACGAACATAATTGGCGTGAATCGTGCAAAAAGATCCAGCCCATCAGATCTCAGTATATCACTCTCTCGAACAATCACATGAGGGTTTCAAAAGTTGGGTTTCAAGCCAAAGCACTTAGGAGTGCCGGAGACAGGATTTAAGAAAATTGCGGTTTCAGGTGCGGACCGCTAGGGCACGCGCCGCTACAGGGGCTTTCCCGTCATTGGGGCACCCATCATCCCTAAGTCCGCCAAGCAAGCGATGAGCAGGGCGTTCGTCGTGGCGTGGCGGGCTAGGGGGGCGCGGCCGCACGTCAGGGCTTACAAGGCTCCCGCGGACCGAGCACCTAAACACAAAGCTCTCGAAACATAGCCCGTCACGCCGGCGCTAGCGCAGGGGTGGCGAGCTAAAGTCGTGCCCGAGCCGCGGACGGGTAGCGCAAGCAGGCCATCGCGGCCGCTTGGCAGGCGAGTCCCGAAGCCACGCGAGCATAACCCAACCCTCGAGGAAGACTTTGAAGCGCGAACTCGCGGGGCCAGCCTTCACCGGCAGACGGGTACACGAATGCCCTAGCTGCTCGTCCAGTGCGTGGAGCAGCTTCTTTTCACTCAGAACGTAGCAATCGTAAGCACACAAAAAATGTAGTGTACCCGGTACACTCACGAGCGGTCTGCGTCTCAGCCAATCACGTCGCGAGCTATGTGAGTGACTAGTCACCCCGGCACATGATAAAGCATCTGTCTGCTCGATCCCGCACGAATACTCTGCCCCCCGCGCCGGCGTCGGGCAACTAATCGCGTGGCTCCGCGCGAAGATGTGTTGGAGAGGCGTGTTTTTTAGGGTTCCTTGCATGAGACATAATTCGTTGCGCCGCGCCGCGCCGAGTGGCGCCCCGAGGGGCGTTTTGCAGCGGCTTCCGGTGCCTTGGCACCCCCTTGCCAGCGGTGGGCCAATGCGAGCAATGTATCCGTAGCGTGGCCATACACGTAGACCAGCCAGTATCATTCATCTTGCTTTTAAGAGGCGCCAAGCCAGCTGGGGTGGTGTTGATCGGTGACGCTGGCGGTCCACCATGCGGCAGTTTCCCGTACGTCAGAAACGAGCTGATAAACCGCGTTCCACGTGCAGTGCGCACAGTTCGACTTCGTAAACCCCATTTTGTCAAAGCATTTTGCAGCACCTTTCCGGAGAGATAACATAATTGGGGGTTTTACGAAGTCGATAGGCCTTCAAGATTATAATCCTTGATCTAATAACTTAAGGAAATCGTCGACTCAGGAGTGACTTATCACTTGCCAACACTGATTTCAGTAAAATCGAGGAGGGACGTGGAACGAGACGATCTTCGGAACGTGCAATTTGGTGGTCTAAATAACTCAAGGAAAGTTTCGTTTCTGACGTACGGCAGTTTCCATCGTCGGCGAAACCCGATCGGCGGATTTGCCCTCGGCGAAGTCCAGCAGTTAGTTGGTGATTCAGCTTCGCGTGGACCGAGTTTCACGCGGAGATACCCTACGACTGTTCGCCCACACAAATGTGGACTCGCCAATCTCGGTTCGCAACAGGTAGCTCCGCCGATCGGGACTTTGCCGATGGCAACTCCGCCGATCGGGCTCCGCGCCGGGTCAAACCGCCAAGTTGATCGGCCGAGCCAGTTTGGCCGAGTTAACCCCTCACCGAGCCAAGAACTATGTCTAGGCGCATTCTTAAAAGCAAGAGGAAATATCACTCACCAAGCATACCCGTGTGGAATGCGGCTCATTATTTTAACATTTAGCGTGTTTTCTAAACGATCCCTCTTCGGCACTCGGTTCGAAGAGGAGAGTTTGGAGGGCAGCTAAATTGGAGGAAGTCGATCCGTCTGAATAATCCAAGGAATCTCGAACATGCAATGTGTGCCACGTCGGACTCGACAAGTCACATGGCACTTATCCCGTCCAATCAGCAGTCGCGAATTTATGTGACGTGGCAACACACACGCGGCGGCCAGCTAAACATACACTGAATGGCGCTGGAACACACCGCGCGTGGCGCTGGCGACACGCGGCTGCGACTTCAGACTCCGCCATGCCACGCGGAATGCGTCGCTGTAACGTGCCCACCGCCGACGCCTGCTGGCCGCCCAGCGCATCTCCCATTGGCGCAAGCTCGACCCCACGCGCTGGGCGGCGACCAGGCAGCGGCGGTGGGCATGTTACTGCGTAAACGCCCGTGAGAGAATGTACAGCGGCGTATTCCGCGTGGCGTGGCGGAGTCTGAATTAGCAGCCGCGCGTCACCGACGCCACGCGTGGTGTTTTCCAGCTACATTCGGTGGCGCTGACCTTTGAAAGCAAAACATGGACTAGTAAGACAACTTTATCCATATCATATATGTCCAGCGCGGAAGCTGGTGGTCCAGCAACATCACGTGGATGTACCATCCGTCAACATCCGTGTCAAAGGCTGAGCTCGTAATTTTGAAGATTTGCGCGAAGATTTGTGCGTTTTCTACTGCCCCCCAAACTTTCTCCATCAGACCGAGTGTCGGACGGAGTGCCAATGTCTGTTTCCCCCCATCCACCAGTCTTCGGTTTGACCACTCTCTGAACCCCCCGAATACAGCCTCTTGACCAATACACTCACTTTGGTAAAAATCATGATTTAATTGTCGGTCGATTAGCAATACATCGTCCCACTGGGAAGTCCCTGGGGGGGCGCAGGCACGAAAAAATGAAAATGAAGAATACGCCGCTGTAATCCGCAATCTGCATCGCGGCGGGGCGGAGTGCCGCGCCAGTGGCGGCGATACGTCGAGTGTTTCAGAGGCTTGCTGCCCATCACGGGAACACGCTCCTCTGGTGGAGGCACCAGATGCCGCGCGACGGCATCGGCGGCGCGCATGGCGTTTGACGAGTGAATTATGTGGGAAAACACAATGCGCGCCGCACATGCCGTCGTGCCGAATCTGCCGCCGCCGCCAGAGGAGCGTCTTTTCGTGACAGGTATCAAGCCTCTAGCACACTCTAAGTACCGGCGCAGCACTCCGTCCCACGGAGATGTAGATTGCGGAGTACTGTGGCGTTTCCTTCACTTTTGTGCCTGCGCCCCAACAAGGACATCCCAGCGGGACGATATATGGCGAATCGATCGTCCATTAACTCAAAGCATTTACCGAAATGAGTGGTTCAGGAGCGCTGGCGAATGACGGACGGTTCATTGACTATCAGGGAGTACACACGTTTACGTTCACAATTCGCGCGAAACGTGCAGGAAAATCCAGCCAATCAAATCTCAGAGAATCACTCCCTCGACCAATCACATGAGAGCCTAAGGTAACTAATTGAGGGTGTCCGGCGACCCGGAGACTAGTTTTAAATAAAAGCAGGGCGAATTATGCAGATAGGTCCTCGGTACCGGGGGAACACTAGCACCGCGTTGTGTGATTTCCCCATCTAGCGAAGTGATTTGTACATGATTTATGAACATTCGGAAGTTTCAGAGCTTTCGAAATGGATGTCCAGAGATCGAACACGTGATCCCACGTGGTAATCCTGAAAAAACAAATAAATCAGGCGATGAAAATGGCCGCATTCCTAGTGTTACCCAGTACCGAGGACCGCTCTGTGTGTATAGTTTCCCGGGGAACTACACACAGCTGGAGAATTTTCAATGAGATGGTCAAACGCCCAAGATCGCCGCGTTCCACGTTGACTCCTTCGTATCCGTCGTCTCCCGCCACACAACCGGCGGACAATCATGGATACACACCGGGACTCGGACCCCGAGGACTCGGACCTAAAGACGCGCGCCGCGCGTAAAGTTTGCGCCGTGCGTGATAATCCCGCGCTGGATGCAGGTGCGCGCCGCGCGCATCTTGTGGCGCCGCAAGATGCGGGTCGCGCAAGTTGGTGCACTTCAAAGGGACACTGGAGTGCTTTGAGGTCAGGATCGCGGACACAAATCTACGCAATTTGCGGCGCTTTTTCAGTGTGCCGTTCGCGAAACGTACACCCGTCATGTCCTCACGGAAACGTTTACCGTTTGGAAAACGTCGCATATCGCGTCGCCGTCGGCGAAGGTGGTGCGAATATAGTGCGTTTCGAAGGGGCACTAGAGTGCTGAATCTCTGAATCGCTGACGCAATCTACGCCGGCGCCACGGGGGCGAGCGCGGCGATTTTTCAATGTGCCGTCCGCGACTCGTACACCCGTGATGTCAAAATGACGCGTAGATCAGAATGCCGTCGGATAACGCTCCGCCGTCGGCGATAATGGCGCGAACATTGTGCGTTTCGAAGGGGCACTGGAGTGCTGAAGTTCCGAATCGCTGACATAACCGACACCGGCGCCACGGGTGCGCGTGTGGCGTTGTCTTGGCGTGCCGTCCGCAGCTGGTTCACCCGTCATATCCAGCATCGCCCATTCCCAAGCAAAATGGCGCGTCACTCAGAAAAACAGCAAACATCGCGTGGCCGTCGGCGAAGATTGCGCAAAGATTGTGCGTTTCGAAGGGGCACTGGATGGCTGAAGTTCAAAATCGCGGACACAATCTACGCCGGCGCCACGGCGGCGCGTGCGGCGTTTTTTCAATGTGCCGTCCGCGACTCGTACATCCGTCATGTTCGTTCATCGCCTAGCAAAGTGGCGCGTCAATCAGGAACAGCGGCGCATATCGCGTCGCCGTCGGTACGAATCGTTGACGGTTGATGGGTATGGTGAGGGCGTTGACCATGGTGTCGTACATCGTGTCATGTTATGTGTGGAAGGGTGGGGAGGGGAGTGGGAGGGGCTGGTAATAAGAGGTTCGGGGTCGCACGCGTAACTTTCTTTGAGTTGTTTCGTTCTTTAAGGGTGATCATATTGTGCGCGGAGAGTGAGGAGAGGGGTGTGTAAGCCACTTGGAGAGGTGCCGTATGTGGGAGAGTGGGAGGTGGCGGTGAGAGGTGCAGGAGGGACAATGTGGATGATCAGCGCGGGGAGTGGTGAGAGGCGAGGGGTGGCGTCATGAACAAACGCATAACGTAACGTTCCTCCCAAGGTGAATTATAAGATGAGGTGAGGTGAGGCGAGCTCTCAAATATGCCCACCAAGCACAAAAAATATCCTGTCAAACATGTTTGGACGTGATGCTTGTGTGGTGTCCGTGTCCGTGGCCTGTACCCCGTCCCCACCAGCGCACTCTGAGATACCGACACCCCCGCCCAAGGCCAGAGCGGCGACCACTGCGTCGGTACCATAATCTTGCGACCTGGATATTTATCACTCGGATTCCACCGCTCGAAGCCTAAGGGCGATGTTGGACCAGAGTTAAGGACCGGCACCTGTAATTACTCGAAATGACGATGCTTATTTCGACTCTGAATGGTGAGTTGAATTACGGTCAAGTCAGCCAAAACAAATTACGCACCTAATAACGGCCGCGCGCGCGCTTCGTCGCCGCCGCTGCGCCCACGGCCCTGACACTTCCAGAACCTCTTGTTGCGCCAATGAACATTGCCTTCCCCAAGTTTGCGTGTTTACCGGCCCTGACGGCGCGTCGAGGGCTGTGATTAGTCTGCTTTTTACGAAACCCGGTTGGCGCGCTCCCTGGCGCGCCGTCAGGGCCGGCAAAATCTCAGTACTCGACAAACTCAACGGCCATTGGCGAGACGACAGGTTCTGAAAGTATCCGGGCCGTAGGCGCAGCGGCGGCGACGCAGCGCGTGCGCGCGGCCGCTGTTGAGTGCGTGTCCATTACTGGTGCGTGTCCATTACAAATTTGTGGCTGAATTTACGATGAATCAACCCAAGAGTCCAGAGTTGAAAATATAATTCGATAATTGTTTTAGCAGAGACTCGTAAACTCCAGTGATTACGGTTGCATGACCTTAAGACAGACTCGCCCAACATCGGCGGTCATTCCGGGACGGCATATGTCGGCTAGAGGCGCTCGCGCCCCTAGCCGTGCTAGCCGCCCTAAGGTCGACATGGCGGCGGCGCGAGGTTCAGTACTTGGGGGCGCCGCCAAGTTGCCCGTTCCCGCACGATTTTTCCACGTTTCCGTCTTTCCTCAAGGGCATTCCGGCTGGTGACGCCTCCAAATGGTCAAAGCCGACGACCGACGAAAACAACCTAGATGTTAAAAGTTGGCACATGTGTTGTATGGTGGTTAAGTCAGGAAATATTCCGGGCCGGAGATTCAATTTGTTGGAGGAAGGCACGATTAGTGCGACACTACAGGAGTTCAGGTGCACGAGTGCCCGGGAGCATACGTTCGACGCTGCTTCTGCGGAAGAAGTCCCGGGGTTGTAATATGAGTAATATCACCTGTTTACATTCGAGGTGGCGTAAGCGCTGACGCGACCACGCGGAACGCTCAGCGACAGTGACGCTGCGTTGTTACGGTGTACGAACCGGCTTGCGATCGCGCGTTGGGATATATACGTATGTGCGACCGATCAGATCGACAGGCAGTCTGCATACAGTAATTTGGCGCCACTAACGAGAAGTAGGTATCGAAAATAATAAATACCCATACCGTCGCGTACCGGTACACCCGAATATTTTCGCCTTACCAGTTTGCTTGTGGACGAGGAACACGCCGCACCCCTCACAGTTCTAAATAAGCATGGGTACACCGGGCCTCGTTTGAATGCGGGAATAGGGGGGTTGGTCTCGGGAGGTGGTGGAGGGTGTAGAGCAGCGTCGAGCCGCCCCCCCCTGCGCGATGCCGCGCGCCGTGGAGTCGAACGCCGTACGAATTGTCCGTTTCTTTGGTGGGAAACCAGAAAAAACGATCAATTGCACGGCGTGACAACTGCAGCGCCGCGGCATCGCGGGGGGGGGGGGCTCGACGCTGCTGCACACCCTTCACCACCTCTCGAGACCAAGCCCCCTATTCCCGCACTCAAACGATGCCCGGTGTACCCATGCTTATTTAGAACTGTGAGGGGTGCGGCGTGTACCGGGGTACACTAGAAACGCACAGCTAAGAGGGGGGAGCATCCTTGGACGTGGCCGGTGCGGTGGAAAGATTTAGGTAGAACGGTGGATTTAGGTAGAACGGTGGATTCGGCCTCCTGAAACGGGAGAGGCGTACCACGGCGGCGTCGGGAACATGCGGGACACGGATGTCCTGTGGATACACCCTTGACACGCGCCATGCACCGAGCGCCAGCAAGCGCGTGTTCGATCGCGGCGGCCGTCACCGCCGTAATCCGGCCGGTGAGACGCCAAAATCCCTACGTTTTTTGGGCAAAATGACATCACGCTACTGCAGGGTTGCTTTAGGCGCTGTAAGGGTCTGGAAGGCGGCGGCGCGACAGAGCGACACTACCACTAGGTCTATCTAGCTATCATAAGGTGTATGTCAATATCAGTGTGCCATAAAAGCCACACGCGTGTGTCTGTATCATCGTGAAATACGACACGTGTGTACATGCATAAGCAAGAAAAATCATGGGAATCAGGAATTACTAACTCGGATTTAGTAATTCTTTAACTCTCATTTAGATGTTTCTGGAGTTCCGTTTATATGATAGCTCTACACACGAAAAAAACATAAAAAAACCAGCTCGCGACAAAACGAGAGCAGGTGCCATCGCCGCGATGCCGCGACAGCTCTGTGCCTCACTGTAAACGCGCGTTTCCTAGGAGACAGCGCCATTCCAGTCGACGCTCTCATCACTATTACTCACTGACGCACTATGTACAGACCGCACACAATGGCGCTATGGCTGCGACAACTGAGCACCAGGTGTGCTTGATTTTATTCGCCAAAAATACAGGTCTAAAAACCAGAGCAGGGTACCATCGCCGCGATGCCGCGACAGCAGTCCGTACTTCTTCCCGAAGCGCACGCTTCGAGCGCGTTCCCGCCGCCAACCGCCAAGCCCTATGCCTGCGCGCTTCGCGCGCACCCGCGCTCCGCGCGTTTCTTGGTGGACTGTCTATCATTGTAACAAAATTCCTATGAATTGTTCTGGGAAACCATGCCCGTAGCGCGTCCCGCAACTCACCCTCTCCGTAACCCCCATACCCGGCGAGCGCTGCGGGACACAGCCGAAGGCGCGTTGGGTCTGCACGGGACCAGAGCGGGCGGTTCGTCCGGTTGCCCGCTGAAACCTGTCCGCCTTGGTGGCCCTCGCGATCAGGGGTCACAATGTTCGCGCTGTGTAAAAGGCGTCCCCCCACTAACTCTCATTTAGATGTTTTGGCGATTCCTGATGTGAGTTCTTGGATGGTGCGCCACCAGCTCTCATCAAGATATTCCTTAACACTCATTTGTCATTTTTTGCATGCATAATCTTGCTGCCTCGGATGCAGGGGTCCCAAACTACTGGGAGGAGTGAAAGGCGAACACATGCTACACCTAAAGTGTCTCACAACACATCGCCCCTTTCAGCCTTGAACTCCGCTGCGTTGCTAACATGGCACAGCATGACCTGGAGGCGCAGCATGCCCTTGAGGAACAGCATGTCCTTGAGGATCAGCATGCCCTTGATCATACCCTTGAGGCGCAGCATGCCCTTGAGGGACACCATGTCCTTGACTACGTGAGGCGCAGCATGCCCTTGAGGCGCAGCATGCCCTTGAGGCACATCAAGTCCTTGAGGCGCAGCGTGCCCCTGAGGATCAGCATGCCCTTGACTACTTGAGGCGCAGCATGTCCTTGAGGAACAGCGTGCCCTTGAAGCGCAGCATGCCCATGGGGAACAGCACGCTCTTGCCGTACATCACGCTCTTGAGCATGTTGATGAGGGTGCCCGCAATGAGCTTGCCAGCTGTGTCCACCAGGTCCCCGCACGTCAGTTTGTCGTTGAGACAGCACACGTTGATCCCTTAGTGGCCCTCAGCTCCTCGCTAATGAGGCGCAGCAAGTCAGTGAGGGTGCCCACGTTGATCTTGCCGGTGCTGGCCATCGGCTCCTCGCCATTGAGGGACAGCAGGTCGTTGGGGTAGCACACGTTGATCTTGCCCGTGGTGGTCACCAGCTCCTCGCTCATGTCAGCATGTACAGCGTCGCTGCGCTGCTGCTGTACAGGCTTGCTGCGCTGCTGCTGCTGCAGTGGCGCCGGTGTTGATTGCGCTGCGCTGCAGTCACCGCTGTTGCGGCTTGGCGGTGGCGCTGGTGTCGCCCGCGCTGAGGTGTGCTGCGTTGTCGCCGAAGATGCAAAGGCTGACGTGGAAGTTTGAGTGCTTGACGTGGCGGATCCTAATTATTTATAAGTGCCCCGCCAGCGTCGCCTGCGGTGGAGTGGCAGCCACCGATGCCACCGCCTCGGCCTACAAGCTCGGGTAGTGACTAACCGGGCGCATTGGCTATCGGCAGAATGACTGGTGGCCGATTGCTCCACCACCGGTTCCACCACCTCGGCCTACAGGCTCGGACGGTGACTGACCAGTGGGCACATTGACTGTTGGCAAAGTTGAAGTTTGCTGACCATATGATAATTAAGATGGCGCATTACCCGCCCTCTCTATAGCAGGGTACAGTGTGACTGTCTCTCCGGCGCCCCACCCTGTGGGTTGGAACCGTACACTCCGCCCACGGTCTCGCCTCTATGGCTTGGGTCGTGGTGAACCTAAGTCATCGTTTCGTCCTATGGATGCTGACTTGCCACCTCGCCTCTTTGGCTTGACTGGCTGGTTTTGGTAACATTTGCGGTGTGTTGCTATTGTCTCATTCTATTTGGCTGAATTCTAGGGTCTTATCGGCCTACAATCTCGGGCGGTAGATACGAACGTTGAGTAATCCGTATCCACCTCGTCGGCGGAGCCTATCGTCCAGTGGCCCAGTGTTAAAGTTGCAGAGCTTGATGTGGCCACACCCCGAGGTTGGGGAGCAGGGTCGTTGAGAGTGCCTGCGTTGATCTTGACCGTGGTGCCATCACCTCCATGCTCTTGAGCAGGACGTTGGGGTAGCCCACGTTCATCTTGCCCGCGGAGTCCCCCACCTCATCGCTCATCAGCTTGTCGTTGAGGAAGCACACGTGGAACTTGCCCGCGATGGCCACCACCTCCTCGCGCTGCGCTCGCGCGTGCTCTGCTGCGTTGTGCTGCGCGGTGTTGTTCGCGGTAATCTGCCCAGCATCCGCATGATCAGCGCCAAATTGTGCTTCAGCAGCGCTTGTGGACAAAATTTTATCGTCCCGGCTCGCCGCAGACTTGTCTCTGTCAGGGTGAGATCCTGGCAGCAGTGGAGGTAGGAATGTGACGCGCTATCCCCCGTGGGTGCTTTGACAGGGGTCGATGCCGCGATATCGTCCGCGACATGGTGTGCGTTTTCGCCAGGGAGAGCAGACGTCGACCGCTCGGATTGGACGTCGCGCTTGCTCGACGCGCGCTCTGGCAGCCCGTCGAATCGAGATACTATTCTAGGTTTTGTCTCAGAAACAGGGGAGGTGTAAAAGCCACCTCCCTTCCCAGGTCTCTTCTTCATCCCGCCTCGTGGAGGCGTCCTACATACTGCGTTTAACGTGCACGAGCAAGCGGTCGCGGTCGCGCGCGATCTTCGATGCCAATGTGTAGGAGGGTGCCACGACTAATGCGACACTACAGGATTTCAGGCGCACGAGTGCTCGGGAGGCCACGTTCGACGTCGCTTCTGGGGAAGAAGTCCCGGGGTTGTGATATGAGTGATATCACCTATTTACGTTCGAGGTGGCGTGTGTGCGCTGACACGACCACGCGGAACGCTCAGCGACAGTGACGCTGCGTTGTTATGGTGTACGAACCGGCCTGCGATCGCGCGTTAGGCTGTATACGCATGTGCGACCGGTCAGGTTACAAGTCAGTCTGCAGGGTTGCTTTATGCGCCGGAAGGGTCTGACGGCTGCGCAACAGAGCGACGGTACCACTAGGTCATCTAGCCATCATATTATAAGATGTATGTCAATACCGTGGGCCATAAAAGTGACACGTGTGTGTATGTGCCATCGTAAAATGCGACACGTGTGTACACGCATAATCGTGCTGCCTTGGATGCAGGGGTCCCAAGCCACGAGTGACAGGCGAACACATGCTACGCCTAAAGTGTCTCACAACACAATTCCCAAAGTACCAAACCCGATATTCTGTCGAAACGGCTGACTGGGTTGGACTGCTGACATGTCCCGATTCCCTGAAGCTTTTGCTCTATGGGCATTCAGCGTTGTAAATTATGTAAAGTTGACCAAATTGCATTGGTCGCTTGACCATACAAGTATTCCCGGGAGCTTTTAGCCCCCCGTGTCGACGGTCTCACTTACTCATGGATTCAATGAAAACGTATACGCATTCCCCGGGAGCTTTTTGCGAGTTTCTACGCGGTACGAGGCCCTCTACTTTGAACTCCAAACGCAGGTCACTATGGTGACCCTACGCTGATTGGTCGAAGCACATCGACATGGCTTATTTGCGGGATATGCGTTGGTCATTCGATTACAAGTTGTTTGGGGGGGCACAGGTGGTTTGTGTGCACCGGTACAGCGGTACAGTATGCATTTGCAGTTACAGCGTCGCGCCTCGCATTTCACGAAGGTACGGAATATTTTGATCGGCACATCATGATCCAGGAGGGCGATCCGACAACATGTGGCGATGTGAATACACCCTGCAGAGGAGATGAACCCCCCACGTTTCGCGCGCCCGCGGAAGGAAAGTTTGTGGTTTTGACTCCCCCCCAGAAAGTGCACTTACAACGAATTTTGACTGAATTATGACTGAGCGATTTCTGCCGCCATCGCGACTTTCGCCCAAAACGACTGGCTATTCTTTTCACGGGTTTGGGGTCTCATAAGACACTGGGGGATTGGTGTGGTTGCACGGAATCCCGTGCAAGTCGACCGACACCCGACCGCCCGGATTCAGAGCCTTCTCGAGTCGTCAAATCTGCAACACACGTTTCACGTGATTTACGCCTCAGTTTCTCAAACCCAGTCTCCCGATGTCCGGGTGATTTAGCACCCTGAAGGCCCTCATATGATTGGTCGAGTGAATCATTGAGTTAGATACGATGGACTGGATCTTTAGCACGTTGCGCGCCAATTTTGAGCGTAAATGCATATCGTCCCTGATTGGTCAATGGACAGTGCATCATTCCCCCGCGTCCCTGATTGGTCGAGAGGCTGTATTCGGGGGAAGCATGGGGTAATCATACCGGAGACTGCGTTTAAGAGCCAATCCAGGAGAGGGTGGGATATTTTGGGCGAGGTATGGAAAAGCCCATACGGACGGGTGTACTGATACACCATATCCACCTGGTTCTGACCTTAGGATTCTGCCCGACCGAAACTGAAATTGGGATCTTCAATCTGGCTCCGGTCCTGCCGACCGGAACACACCCTTCGAACAACCCTGTCGGCGCGTCTGAAACTGCAACATCCGGTCGGCATTGTTGAAACATGTTTGCCGACAACGCCAGAGGGTCCGGAAACGCGCCCTGGATGGCGCTCAAGGCGATATGCGCCGGGGAATTGGCGGTGGACGAGTACCACAGGTCTATCAGGGACTCGCTGCGACAGTCTCGGTGGCGATGTGTCTATCGCGGGCGCCAGAGGACAACCGAATCTAGGCGATGGTGTATCCGGTCGGCAGGACCGGACCCAGATCGACGATTCCAGGAGGGGCAAAGTTGAGTTTCGGTCGGGCAGAATCCTAATATGAATAAGTCAAGGGGGCTGTCAACATGATTCATTCTCGAATGACTTTCATGTATGCGAGTACGGACCTTGTACTGACTGTCTGACCGACCAACATACACCGAACCAAAACCAGGGGTCAGAGCGTCGCTTCGTAGCGTTACTTCCTCAGAAGTGCCGCGGAACGTATAGCTTAGACACTTATGGAATACCGGAACAATTCAACGCACGTTTTACTAGGCAAAACACTCACAACCGTCGTTAGTATGGCCACCATGGCAACGGACAGCTCGAAGTCGAACTTGAAAGATAAGTGCTATGAGTGGGTACAGACCGTATGGGCATTCGTGGTCAAATGGCCACAGGAGGAGTCAGAAAATGTGATTTTTGGATGAAATTTGAACATATGAGACGCCTCGAGGTCAGGCCACAACTGTATTCATGCGCTTTTGTCATATTTGCCGATCATGTTCCTTTCATCGCCAGTCTCCTATCGATGGCTTGAGCAGATTTGTCGGAGCGTACTGGGTTCGAGCGTGTGTTCCACCATTTCAAAGCAAAAATGCCCTTACAGATAAGCGCGCTGTCCCATGTGTCCGTTGGCGGCATCTCATTGGTCCATCACTGTGGGAAAAACAAGTTCCGAGTTCCGGGCTCTGCCCGTCTCGTGATTTTCTCATTTTGCCGAAATTTCAGTTGAGGTTGGTCTTTCTTGGGTTGCTAAACCCTCAAGATTGGTCAACGTAATTCCACGATCTTTAGCCCCCCGTTTTCTTAGACTGTGTGTCGGGTCTGGTATGAGTCTACTCTGAATATGTGAGAGTGCCGATAAATGTGGATTTCTAGGCAAGTTGGTCCGCAACTTTCATTGCTATTCGGCACTATGTGCCAATTTTTCGCCAGGCGGACCACATTCTGAATTTCAGGACGATCTAGCCCATAAAGGATTAGAGTGGTCACTCACCAACACACCTCGACACCTGTTCTGCCGCCAGGGCCTGGCTCCATTTAGTAAATGCAAAAGGCAAACTGAAACCAAACTCGTTGTTCCGTGTCATTTTCGCCTTGACCTTCGGAGACCGTCCATGAGGTGTATCTGCGCAGCGGCACTGCGCTTCACGGAGCCACAGTGCCGCAGGTCACTTGCTAGCCGACAATTTGTCAGAATTTGATGTTGCCAGGATTGTTCACACTGTGAATGCACTCATTGGAACCACCACGCCGCGCTTCCTTCGCAAACGGCGCGCAGGGGGGGCGCACGCCGGCCACGATCCTCCCACGTCCGACCTAGCTAACGTCCGCGGAGCGCGCGGGACGTGCCGACAAGCCCTGAGGAAGTTTGCCATCGGTTTGCCTCCACGTCATTGTTTCGATAGGAGGGCCGGAAAACGATGTTTGAGCGCGCGTTGCTTCGTAATTGCACCGTCAAATAGCGCGCTCGACGTCGCTATCTTCTTCGATGGTATGTCTCCGTCGCTCCGAGCACTTCGCGGATGCTGACGCGGCTGCAGTAAGAAGAAAATAACGAGTTTGCCTGAAACGTCCATTAATTAGGAACACATCCCACATTGAAGCTCCGATATTCAAGCCTGTTCGACCAATCACATCGGGCCAAAGCTCGAATCCCGCCGACGAAATCTTAGGAAATTCGAGCGTGTTGCGATCCCACAGCGATCATAAGGCCGAAACGTGAATGGGCATTTGGGAAAACCATTCCCTCAATTTTGGGCAAATTGTTCGAGTTGCGTGCTAAGTGAATGGTTAGTGTGACGAAATGCCAGGGGACCATGCCTGAGAGGCTCGCGAGAAATGAGTGTCGGCCAGGGACATGTGTTTTTCCTGGCCATCCAGGCATTTCTAGATGAAAGACTGGGCATTTTAAACCGTCGATAACGAGCTATTTTTACCGTATGTTTCCCCACAATGCCAGCTGGCATAGAAGTTGTGAGGAACGCAATTCAGCAAAGGGTTTCCCACCTTCTACTGTATTTGTTCGAAACGCCGCGTCGCGCCCTGCACCATCGCGAGGGGTGTGAGGGCCGCGCCGGGGGCGCCTGGTTGATGTATCCCCGCCAGAATTGCCCCGGCGGGTCCGCAAAGCACCTGCGATGCTAGTCCACTGCCCTTTGTCCGTCGGAACCGAACGCCTGGTCGCGTTTCTGGACCATCTGGCGTCAGTTTTCCGGACCAGGGGGGGTCTGACGACGGTCTGCGAGACGGTCCAGAAAAGCGACCAGGCGGTCGGTTCCGACGAACAAAGGGCGGCGGACGATCATCGCAAGTACTTTGCGGACCGGCCGGGCCAATCCTGGCGGAGATCCATCAACCAAGTGCCCTCGGCGCGACCCTCGAACTCTCGCGATGGTGCAGGGCGCGACGCGGCATTCCGAGCAAATAACAGAAGAAGGTGGGCAACCCATCTCTCATCTACGCTGTCAACCAATCGGAGAAGCCCGCGCGCAGAAATAATGAAGTTATCCATTCACGTTTCGCGCAAACCTTTTGGTTGGAAAGTAAGAAAAGCAACCATGGTTTTCCCTGACCACAAATGCCCACTCACGTGTCGGCTTCAGGGAGCTGCAAATCACTCTACTTTCTCGGAGAGGATGACTTCCCGACAAATTCCTGAGCCTTTCCAGATCCAAAGGCTGTGTTTCTTGGATCGTAAACCGTCGAATACACTCGAGTCAGCTTTAGCGGGCGCTAAGATGCGCATGCTCTTGCGCGACGACGGCGGCGGCGAGCTAACACGCGCTCAACAGTTGCGCACAAACGAGTTGCGTCGAATATATCGATGACAGCGCTGCATTAATGACTGAGTATACGCGCTAGCCTAACTTAATGCTGATGATGACACGAAAGGAACGCCCGCGGCTAGAATCTCCAGCGGTGGGGGCATTCAACCCTCGCAATCACATCTACAACTCTAACATCTTCCTCGAAACGGTAGCGCATGGCCTTAAGCACCCCGACGGCTCAGCCTAGCGATGTCGTCTACAGACTCCGCGTCCGAGGGGTTACGGACCCAGCACATTACATGTCGGGTCCGAACACCGCAGATATCCATCTGTGGCAGCCATGGCGATGGTAGGCCGCAGCCTCCGAGTCAAGTGTGAGTTGTATGCATCCCAACTGGAAGGGAACACACCCAGCTCGGAGGTTACGCACCAACAAACCATAGAGAAGGTTTGATCACTAAAGGCACACTAAAGCTACTCGACAATGCCTGCGGCAGGCGTAAGGATTTGCGCGGTTTGTACGCGCTGCAGTCCATCTCATCAAGGCTCTTCTTAGCGATGTTGAGAGTCTCCAATATAGCCAGGCTTGCTGTGCCAGACGAGGAAGCCATTTTAGGAATTTGTTGACAAGACGTTTGACAGGACTGCTGGAGAGAATATGTTCCCCCCTGCGACTGTCGTCGTCTGGTTTCTTGAGCGTACTCACCCGAGTGTCTCCGAGGATGTACTCTCGCTGCATGTTTGGGGAACGTGAAAAGTGTTTTGAGTTTCGGCGTACCTGTGTTGCGTTAGCGCGCCACTCGAATCTCGAGCTTCGAAACGGCACGTTTTTTGTGAACGACATGACAGCGTATTTCTTTCCGGCTCTCGTTGATCTATCGAAGTCGCTTTAGCGCGAGTAGAAGATGGTGGGCGTAAAGTCACTTGCCCATAACCTCTTGCTAATGCGACACCGAGCTGAACGGTGTTTGGGTCGCTCGCTTCGCTCTCACGTGCTTTGAGTTGTGTCGTATTTATAATCTATATGAAGGCTCAGGCGCTTTCTTAGTAACGTCTTGTCTTGGTGATAACGCCTGGTTCGCCTTGGGAGTCTCGTCTCCTCCCAGACTGTGGATGGTCGGACCTGTCCGTACTCGTATAGCGGTAACTGTTTTTTATAGTGATAGTAATAGTCCAAATTTGACCGTTGAATTACCCAAGGCCCTGCAAATGATCGATCGGCTCGGCCGGCGAGTCCTGGAATCCGGGACTCGCACACTGAAACCCCAAGTTTCTTAAACTCAGTGTCGGGCCTGTTATCGAAGATATGGTATCGAATCTATTTCGACCAATCATAAATGACCATTACGAGAATCCCACCGACCGACTCGCCGAAACTCCGACCGGGTCGCGCTCCTGGAGTAAACAGACCCTCGATTTCGAGGAGATAAGCGTGACCGGTCACACTTACACTGAGTTTAAAGTAGAGGGGATCGGAGCGAGTAGGAGTCATCAAACTTTGCAGGTCCAACAGGGGGGTATAATTGAGGGAAACCTCATATGTATGGCGATAGGGCGTGTACCGGTACACATTTACGTATTCCATTTGCAAAAGCGCAACTTGCTATTGATTCGGTGACTCGGACGCAGAAAAATATCGCGTTGACAAAGGACATAGACATCTAAGAGTTTAGACGGTTCCCTCGAACACGCAATAAGCTGGGTGGCCTCGCCACCAAGCCTTTTCCGCAGTCATACCCCCGTGTTGGACCTGCACATAATACCACCCGAACATCATCACACATCACGTGAACATCATCAAATACCACCACTGTTCAACTCCTGATCGACGAGTTGAGTTGCAATGCAAAGGCTGACCTTCTGACGTGATTTTGAAAAGCGCCGTCGCACCATGCACCATCGCGAGAGTTCGGGGGGCGTTTGACGCCCATGGTTGATGGATCGCAGCCAGGATTGGCCCGATGAGTCCGCAACACCCATGCGACGATCACCTGCCGTCCGTTTCTCCGCGTAGATCGTCGGCCGCGGCCGCCTGGGCGAGTTTTTCGGACCAGGCGGCCACGGCCGACGATCTACGCGGGGAAACGGACGGCAGATGATCGTCGCATGGGTGTTGCGGACTCCTCGGGCCAGTCCTGGCGGCGTTCCATCAACAAATGCGGCCAAATGCCCCCCGAACTCTCGCGATGGTGCACGGTGCGACGGCAGTTTCAAAAACGACGTCAGCAGGAAGGAGGTCAGTCTTTGCGTTCCTAACTCAACTCGTCGATCGGGAGTTAAACAGTGGTGGTATCTGACGACGTTCACGTGATATTCGACGATGTTCACATGGTATTTGATGATGATTGGTGGCATTTGATGAGGTTCAAGGAATCGTATTGCGCATACCTGAATACCACTTTCCCCGGCCCAGGCAACGGCAAGAGAAGTAAGAATAATAGGCCGAGGGACCGATAAAACAGGTGGTCGTTTCAGGGTTCAGACCCATTTTGCCCATACGGGCAGGGCATGTGCGTCATTTTGTCCGAAAACTTGCATGGATTCCGTGTTGAGGTAGGATCCGCGTGGCGACTGCGGTCATCGGAGCAAATGTTGACGTCTGTCCGAAACGCTCGACTGTCCAGACGGAGTTATGAGTTAAACTCGATTTCGGCGTTACCGGGAACGCTTATCTCCTCGAAACCGAGGGTCCATTTACTCGTGGATCGCGACCCGGTGGGACAGTCGGCGAGTGAATCGGTGGGATTTTCTAAATGGACAGTTCTGATTGGTCGAACGGGATTCGGTACCTATATTCGAGACCAGACCCGTCACTGAGTTTAACAGACCGTCGGACCTCTCGACTGGCATCAGCCGTTTCTGTTTAATCGATATGTTGGCCCAGCTGCCGTGGCACACTGATCGATAACAAAAACGGCTGATGCCAGTAGAGAGGTCCGACGGTCCGTTGACTAATAATGCCGTCTGGACAGTTGAGCTTTTCGGATAGACGTCTACATCACTACAGTCAGTCTGAGCAACTTTTTTACGTTGTGTCGGGAGGCAGGGACTCAGGGGGACTGTTTGAAAGCGGCGTCGCACCGTTTAATTGCAGAGACTGACAGTAGTTGCGGGAAAGAGCCTCCTAGGCGGTGATTCTTATCTATCGAATGTCGAAACCGGTAGCTGCCCTTATACCGGACTCGATAGTCGGGCAAAATATGGAAATTCGATGAATTATTCGGAACCAAAGGCTGAAATGTCAGTCTCTGCAACTACGTTGCGTAGTGTCGTTGCCTCCCGAGGGTCGATTCAACCAGATGAACAGTCCACGCTCTCGACTCGAATCTATGAGTGAACAGAGGGTCAAATCGGGAGGGACTCAGGGGAGACTTTTGAAAAGCGGCGTCGCACCGTGCACCATCGCGAGAGTTTGGGGGCCGTTTGGCGCCCAGGGTTGATGGACCGCCGCCGGGAATGGCCCGACGAGTCTGCAACACATCCGCGACGATCACCTGCCGTCTGTTTCCCCGCGTAGATTGTCGGAAGCGCGCACCTGGTATTGAAAGCGGCAGATGCTCCGGAAACGCGCCCAGGTGGCCGCGGCCGACGATCTACGCAGGGAAACAGACGGCAGGTGATCGTCACGGGTGTGTTGCGGACTCGTCGGGCCAATCCCGGCGGCGGTCCGTCAACCATGGGCGCCAAACGGCCCCCAAACTCTCGCGATGGTGCACGGTGCGACGCCGCTTTTCAAAAGTCTCCCCTGAGTCCCTCCCGATTTGACCCTCTGTTCACTCATAGATTCGAGTCGAGAGCGTTGACTGTTCATCTGGTTGAAACGACCCTCGGGAGGCAACGACACTACGCAACGTAGTTGCAGAGACTGACATTTCAGCCTTGGCTCCGACTAATTTATCGAATTTCCATATATTGCCTGACTATCGAGTCCGGTATAATGGCAGCTACCGGTTTCGACATTTTCGAAAGTATCAACATTCGATAGATAAGAATCACCGCCTAGGAGGCCCTTTCCCGCAACTACTGTCAGTCTCTGCAATAACATTACGAAGTGTCGTTGCCCTGCCCGGGGGTCGTTTCAACCAGATCCTGATTTAACAGATGGTCAATCCTCTCGACTCGAATCTTTGAGTTAATGAACCGTCCAATCGGGAGGGACGCAGGGGGAACTTTTGACAAGCGGCGTCGCACCGTGCACCATCGCGAGAGTTCGGGGGCCGTTTGGCGCGCATGTTTTGATGGATCTCCGCCTGGATTTTCCCGATAAGTCCGCAAGACATCCGCGACGATCACCCGCCGTCCTTTTCCCCGCGCAGATCGTCGGCAGCGCTCACTTGGTCCGAAAAACGGCGGATGCTCCGGAAACGCGTCGCTTTTCAAATGTTCCCCCTGGGTCCCTCCCGGTTTGACCGTCTATTGACTCATAGATTCGAGTCGAGAGGGTTGACCGTATATTGACTCAGGGTCTGGTTGAACCGACCCTTGGGGAGACAGCGACACTAGTAATGTTGTTGCAGAGACTGACTGTAGTGCAGCGACCCCTCCCTATCAGCACTGCGACGGACCTGCGCCAGGGCGTTCACTTCCAATGCAAGCGACGAATATGTATCCGACATCTACGCGCGGTGCTGCCGGCACGCGCCGCACGCGGCTCCTCTGACGCCGAGATTTTGGCGTTGACGATCTTGTGATGCGTATGGCCGATCCCCGGCGTCGCGCGACCGCCGCATTCCCCGCGTCGCCCCGTCCCGCGCCCATCCGTCGCGCTGGGATCCCGCGGCCTATGCGCGGTGCTTGACCGTACGCGAAGCGTTTGACTTAAGCCTTGGTCGGAAGAGGGTTTACGTCTCGCTTCGGCGATTCTTCCCAGGCACGCCTCCCCCGCG
>Ga0307489_10000373_pt1 | contig 26389 bp, 34 predicted proteins | sample SB12metaG_FD_202247 | JGI IMG/M metagenome (GOLD analysis project Ga0307489, IMG submission 202247) | Sea-ice brine microbial communities from Beaufort Sea near Barrow, Alaska, United States - SB 1.2 | ecosystem: Environmental > Aquatic > Marine > Coastal | place: USA: Alaska | collected... | reverse complement strand
GCGGGGGGAACCTGTACGGGATACGTCTTGTTGTGAAATAAACAACCTCTTCAGTCAAGAAGCTGAACGCGCTCCCTGCAATTTGGCGATTTCCGGAACTTGAGTGGGGGGATTTAGGAGCAGCCCCTGTAGACCACTTCTCAACTTCGGCTACGTGACCGCCACCCAGCATTTATAGCGCGCGCCCCGCCCACGCAGCGTCGACGACAGACGCGCTCCTGGACGGGAATCCTCGGCGAAGGCCCCTGCCGTGTGCGTGATCTTCCGCGTATCGGCACTGGAACCCCTAAACCCTGCGCCCGTCGCAACCAGTCGCCCATTCAAGCGAAGGGTGGTTGGGTCAAGGACTCAAGGTTGAGCAACACCCGTCGGACCTGGGTCTGATGATGTCGAGACAGGAGAGGCGGAAGGCCGAGAGCGACGCCGCCAAGCGCGCCAAACGAACGGGGGGAGCAAGGGGAGCCGCCGGAGCCGCCGGAGCCGCCGGGGTCGCCCGGGTCGTGGGAGCTGAGGGGGGCGCGGGATCCGTGGGAGCCGGGGCAGCCGGTGGAGCTGCCGCCGCTCGCGCGAATGTAAACGTGACCCCGGTCGGCGACTGGACCACGCAAGCATCAGACCCCCTCGTGTTGCTGCGAGCGCTCGGAGCCAACATCGTGAAGCAGAGGGCTGGCGCGGACGACAGGGAGGCGCAGTTCAGCCTGGGCTACTGGTTGGTGTGTGAATCGGACATGGCTGCGGGGATGACAACTGCGAGAGTGGGCGCGTCCGGCAGATCGTCAAAGGCGGATGTAGGGTTTGCACAAGGGGCTTACACTCGTTCACTTCTCAGCTCAACTTGGGCGCTTTCTATGTGATAGGGGGTGCGCGTAGGGGTTGTGGAGCCTGTGTTAAGGGGGTGTTATGGACTGTGTAGGATTTTTTTGTGTGTCAGACACGGCTCAAGTTGAGCTGCAAAGTGAACGAGTGTAAGCCCCTGGTTTGCACTTGCACCACACAGTCTCCCGGTCGCTCACTAGACTGTGACGCGTCCATATGGTCACCTGAAGACTGAATGACTGATTTGCTGCGGGTGCCAACCCTTGGCGGAGGAGGGAACGGCGCTTTTGGAGCAGGCGGCAGGGCAAGGGCACGCGTACGCCATGCAAGCGTTGGGGGATATTCACTACGCGAGGAAGGAATACGAGCAAGAGGTGGCGTGGTTAACCAGGGGCGCCGAGGCCGGGTTGCCGCGAGCGATGTACAATCTCGGGCTGAGTCTCGACCAGGGGCAGGGCGTCGCGGGACCCTTCTACCCGGCGGCGGCAGACTGGTACAGACGCGCGGCAGACGCCGGATTCGGGCTTGCGGCACAGAACCTGTCCTCTATGTACCAGGTCGGCCGCGGTTGGGCCTGGCAGATAATGCCTGCCACGTCATCACCTTTATTTTGGTGTCTCGTTCCTGGATTCAATCGGCATCCTACGACCTGGCGAGCGGTATATGCCATTCCTACATTTTAGGCCCTCGTTTCTTGCTGAGTTGAATTGCGTCACGTGAGTAGGCGAGATGTTCTGCCAGGCCCTAGGGCGCGGCGTCACGCGCAGCAAGCGGCGGGCGGTGCAGTGGATGCGCACGGCCGCCGAGAAAGGCCGCGCCGATGTGTGCTTGCGACTCGCGTCTCAAATGTACGCAAACCTTCCCTACGCCCGCGAGGTCGGGCATGTGGTGGAGGCAGCCGAAGTTGCCGCGTCAGGTGGCCTCACGGATGGTCACGACATCCCCCTGGATGTCTTGACCAGCGTGGTGCACTGGTTGCGAAAGGGGGGGCAAAACCCAGTCACCTTGCTTGATGTGTTACGTAGCACAGCGCTTGAGGGGGGGGCGTATTGCCGCAACGAAGGGTGCCAGGTTGTGGGTCATCTGAAGGACTTCAAAGTGTGCCCGCAGTGCAAGACCAACCGCTACTGCGGCGCACCGTGTCAGAAAGCCGACTGGACAACAGGTGGGCACAAGACGACGTGTGGCACAGCTGACAACAGGAGGGCACAAGACGACATGCGGCACAGCTGTAGGCAAGAACTCGTAATGTAATTGAGCTCAGCAGGGCGTAGGACGTGTCAACATGTGAACAAAGCACTCGCATAACTGGAAGTATGACACGACCGCGTGCACGTCTGTTGTTTGTTCCCGACCTTCAGGATCCGCCTCCGCCTCACATGTAGCCCTTTTTCTAATGTACTAAGATTCTATCAGGGGCCAATATGGGTGCGGGGACGGCCGCGCGGAAGCGAACTTGCGACTCGCCTCTGACATGTACGCAGACCTGCCCTACGCCCGCGAGGTTGGGCATGTGGGGCAGGCCGCCGGGGCCGCCACGTGGAGGGAGATATTTCTGCCGGATGGAGGGAAATATCTCACTACACTCACGGAGCGACACGAAGTTCCCCCAGATGTTTTGACGAGCGTGGTACATTGGTTGTGGAAGGGGGGGCATAATCCATTCTCTGAGTTTTCGACGAGTTCCGTAGAGTAGCGCTGGAGGGGGCTAAGTATTGCCGCAACGAAGAGTGCGAGGTTGTGGGGCTTCTGAAGGAATTCAAGGTTTGCCCACAGTGCAGGACGGCCCGGTACTGGGCGACGCGTGTCAGAAACACGACCGGACAACGGGTGGGCACAAGGAATCATGTGGCAAGGCGAGATCGTACTAGCCACCCGCATGTCAACAAGCACCAGGTAAAGTGTGGAACAGCCGGACTGTAAAGTATCCGCTCCCGCAAGATTGGGCTCAGTAGGGCGCAGGGTTTAAGGTTTAGGGTGTAATGTGTAGGACGTGTGAACATGTAACATAGCACTGGCATAGGTGAAAGTAGTGTGAAACGACCGCGTTCGCGTCCCCCGTTTGTCCTGTTCGCGTCCCCTCTTCCTGCTGGCCTTTCTCATCAAGAAACGCCGCGTCTCGTCGTCCCCGGACTCGTATCTCGACTTAGCTTCTACTCGTATCAAACCCCGAGACATGCAATAATACAATAGTCAATGCAATGGCGACCCTAAACCCTAAACCCCCTTGAGCAAACAGGCCCCATTATTTAATACTACCCTCCCCCTGCTCCCCCTTTCCCCCCTCGCCTAGCTGCCCCTGCCCCCCCTCGCCCCCGTCCTCCTCGCCCTCGAACCAGGGCCTTACACTAGTCCATTCTTTTGCTTGACGCGAGAACTTTTTGTGAGATACCTTGGGCAATTGGGTGGTTTCAGCGACGAAAATGGCTCAGGTTGAGCTGAAAAGTGGATGAGTGTATGCCTCTGCCTCTAAGGACGGCATCATGTCGTCCACATCGAATCCCTCCTCACAGGAGGGTCATTGAGAATAAGCATTCGATCGGTATTGGAGCACGGCCTACTTTCACGGTGAGTGCTCATACATATGCGCAGGACAGGAGGAGGAGGTGATTCACCTCCGTCCAACGTCAGTCGAATGCTTGTTCTCAATAGCGTCTTAATACAGATGCGAGGAGGAGAAGGAGGAGATTACACGTCAGTCGAGTGCTTGCTCTCAATACACCCCCGCTCACACAGACGCGCGGAGGAGGAGGAGCACGAGATTCAACATCGGTCGAGTGCTTGTTCTCAAGACCCCCCCATGCCTCGTCCAGAATCTGCGTGAACAGGTCCGTGGCATAAGTCGTTACGCCAATGGAAACCACGACCAGCAACGTCGTCTCTAAAACTAAAGCAGTCTGCGCCTGATCCTGCATGTAGAGCCCCACGGATCGGTGTGCCATGTCGTTCTACTGATCCACAGGGTTCACGATTGAGCGTTGGACGTGGCAGGGACCCCTCTATGATGGGCACCTGACCCCCCTATAATGGGCACCTGCACCCCCTATAATGGGCCCCTTATCCCCCTATGATGAGCACATGACCCCTCCATAATGAGCACCTGAACGGTACGTCCAGCCTCACCTTCATGGCGTCGCTCTCGAACGCCGCCTGCAGCAGCAGCGAGCCCAGGTACGCGTCTATGAATGCCGTCTTAGTGGTGCCAATGAAATGCGCAGCGAAGAACTCCGGGAACTTTAGCGGTGTCATGCCGGACACCAGGGGCGTACACGCGTCCACTTCCCAGCTCAACCTAAGTCTCTTGGTCACAAAGCTACCCAACGCATCGCACCACACAGGGGCCAGGGCGAAAGCCTGGTGCCTCCTGATACGCGCGGAAGCGTGTCTCCGACCACAGCATCCCACTGAAAAGTGGACGAGTGTAAGCCCCTGCCGCAGACGTACCAGTTCCCACTGATGGGTATGGGTAGGATGGGGCACAGCCGCAGTAACAGCGCGGACTTGAACCCCTCCGTGAGCGGCGCCTTGTTGTAGTGGAGCATGTGAAAATCGAAAGCACGGTATGAAAGCGATTCCTTATTTTCAGCTTCAAGCGCTGAAACCAAGCGCGGTCAAACCTGGGGTCAGCCTAGGGTCAACCTGGGGTCAACCTGGGATCGACCTGCACCGCCCCACCTTGGACTCGGGGAACTCCTGGGAGTCGAACCGCCGGCTCAACGCTTGAAACCACTTGCTCTCGCCCACGGTGGGGTTATCCTTCCACTTAAACCCCAGCGCCTTCTCCTTCAACACCGTGCAGCAGGGTCGTTCAGAACAAGCACCCAACCGACATCAGAGCATGGCTCACCTTAAGGGTGAATGTTCATATAGACGCACGGAGAAGGAGGGGCAGATTCAACGTGGGGGGGGTTTGAGAACAAACACTCGACGGACATCGGAGCACGGCTTACCTCGAGTGGGGATGCTCATACAGACGCGTAGAGGAGGGGGAGCAGATTCAGCGTCGGTCGAGTGCTTGTTCCCAAGAATCCCCGCGAGGGAGGAGGGGGAGGAGGAGGAGGAAGAGCAGTCGATTCAACGTCGGTCGGTGCATGTTCTCAATACCCCCCCTGCCGTGCGGCCCAGGAAGAAGTTGAAGCTCGCCGCGATGGTGGACGCCAGCGAGGTCAGCATGGTTCCCCCAAAAACGCCGCCGAACCATAGGGTCATTGAGAACGATCACTTGACCAAAATGGGACGAGCCCGCACGCCTTACGTTTAGTGTGAATGCTCATACAGACGCCCGGAGGAAGACGAGGAGGATGAGGAGGGCAAGGACGAGGATGAGGAGGACGAGGAGGACGGGGAGGACGGGGAGGAGAAGGACGAGGACAAGGACGAGGAGATATAATATCGGTAGTGTGCTTGTTCTCAATAAGCTCCCCGCCGAATACTGCTGGCGACACCACCGGGAGGATGAACCCGATAGGCAGGAACTCGTCCGTCATGGTCAGCTTCTCCGCCGCAAACAGCGCAACATACACCGCGAAAATTGCCACCGTGGGGTAATCTTGTAGCTGGTGCAGGTAACCCACGAGCTCCTCTCTCGCAGAAGGGTCCTTGCAAACAACCACTTGACCGAGATCAAAGAGCTCTCCTACCTATAAGGCTGATGACCATACAGACGCGCGGAGGAGGAGTAAGAAGTTGAACGTCGGTCGAGTCCTTGTTCTCATTGACCCCCTCATACAGAAGCGCGGAGGGGGAGGAGGAGGAGGGGGAGAAGATTCGACGTCGGTCGAGTGTTTATTCTCATTCACCCCCCTCGCCTGGGCGGGAGGCCGAAGAAGTCGGCCAACTCGTCGAACCCGCCCACGGCCTGCGGGTAGGGTCATTGAGAACACGTGCTCAAATCGTTGTCCGGGCATGACTTACTTTCAGTGTTCAATGTGAATGCTCATGCTGACGCGCGAACTCAGTTCATGGTCGAGTGCTTGTTCTCGACACACACCTTGCCTGCAAGGCGGCGATGCGGGGCAACGCCAGGCGCAGCAGCACGCCGGCAATTACGGCCTTACACTCGTTCACTTCACATATCAACCTGTAGCACTCTTTGTGGGGGTGCGTTGGGTAGATTCAGTCACAAAAACGAGCAGGTGGAGCGAGAAAATGGACGAGTGTAAGCCGCCCCAGGAAAGCCCCAGGTAGGGGCTTAAACTCGTCCACTTTTCGGCGCAACGAAACCACTTTCTGTGGGACATATGGTAGTGTCAGGGACAAAAACGGCTCAGGTTGGGCTGAGAAGTGGACGAGTGTAAGTCCGTGCCGGCGATGGCCACATTGACTGCGCTGCTGACCAGCGGCGCGGCGTCCTTCACCGCTTCGCTGCCGGTGATGCCGTCCCACCGCGCGCGCCAGTAGGCTCCGATGGAGCTGGGAATCGCCGCCTGCGCATCCTCTTGCACCTACCACCAGGGACTTACACTCGTCAACTTTATTTAGCGCAACCTTTTCACTTCAACTTTTTCAGCAGATGTGACGGGGCATGTTTTGTGGGATACGCTGGGTGGCATCGGTACGTCACCTGCCAGCGACACAACGGCTCTGGTTGAGATGAAAAGTGGGCCAGTGTAAGTTCCTGCCTGCCACTGCTCCGGTCCCCAGCTCTCGCCCGGCGGGGGGCGTGCCTTGGACGCCTCCAGTACCGCTGTGCAGGGTCCGAGTAGGTGGATGCTTGATTACAACTTGGTAGAATGGTGAACAGGCCATGCCACATTTACCCGGCTGGCATTTGGTGCTCGCTTCGATATCCACCACATATTAGTGTACGGTTGTGTGCGGGTGCTTACGCATCATCATCCACCACAATGCAATGAGTGTAGCGGTGCTCGCTACCTCATGTATCTCAATGTGGTTTCAGGGACATTCGGTTTAACGTGCCAGCTGTGAACCGTACTTAGGTCACGTCCCCCTGCCGTCATTAGCGCGACGGCCTCCAAGGAGGTATCCTCCCGCAATGGCTTGCTATCTATCGCCTTCCAAAGCCCGCTAAGAATCTCGCCGGTTGGCTTCTTTGGCCGTGGCTCCTTTTTCTTGGTTTTGGGTTTGGATATTGTTTGCGTGTCGGCCTCGTCGGTGGAGGCGGCGGTGATGGGGCGAAGGCTGGCGTGACGACCGGAGGGTGGCGCCATCCCTTGGGTTAGGGCCCGGCAGACGTTGAAATATGAGCGCCTCCAACGTGGGCGTCCTACGCGTAGGATACTAGATGCCCACGTGGATAGGAGCGTAAGTATGCAGGAGGCATTTTGATTCAATCAAATGGTTCGACATGACGTCGACGTCGTGGCCGGCAATATCTGCTCGTCCTGCCTCGGGGAAGTGTCGGAGTTGGGCGGCGACGGTGGAGGAGACGGCGGCGGTGGGAGGCACCGGCACCGGAGCCACTCGTGCCGTGCATCCCCATTCGCGCCATGCTGTCGCCACCGGTGCTTCCTCCACGTGCAACGGTAAGTGCACCTCCACGCGGCATCGCAGTGGAGGCCGAAGCCTGCGCCAGCATCGCCATGAGCTCGGAGCGCGGTGGGCGGATACCCTGCTTCCTTAGAGGTCCTCCTTATCACCTGGCGTTGGCGGCGTTGGGCGCCGGCACGAGAAGTAGGGACTCGCACTGCAGCGTCTCGACGAAACCGAGGTAATTTTGCTGGTAGTGAAACCCGGTCGGACCTCAGGTCGGCCGGCGGCCACGTCAGCAAAACTTGGCGGGGATATCCAACTTCTGATCAACAACGTTGGGCGTGCGCTGGCGTGCGCGGCGGCACACTTGAGGGACACACTCGCGGCATACATCTCCCGCGACGGAACGTATCTCCATCCGAGTTGGTGGAGACGGAACGACTGATCGTCCCCACACCGGTGGGGAGGCGGGCAACCGGCAGTCACCTGAGGAGAATTGCGAATTTGTGGTGCCAGGAGAAACGTCCCTTGGCGGGAGTGAGGGGGTGGCAGCGATGGCAGGGCAGGGGGGGGCGGCAGGGTTGGGCATCGGCGAGAAGCGCGCCGAGATATACACGTACGAGGCGCCGTGGCTCATCTACGCTGTCAACTGGAGTGTGCGCGCCCGCCCGACCACCCATCCCTTCCGAGTGTGTGGTATTCCCCTCGGCGCGAAAAAAACAGCGTTGTCAGCACAAGGGAATATTTGCGCGCTGCTCTGCTGCGGAGGGTCTCCCCGCCTTGCGTCCTATCAAGGAGGTTCCCTACAGCGACGCTGGGGTCGATCGCTGCACACACTCGCCCGTGCGCTCAAACGTACAAGGGAGTTGCGGGTGCGTGGGGATGGGGTGTATTTCTCTCGACGCGAATAGAATCCACTGTCAAGGATAAATGTGCGCTACTCTGCGGTCAAGGGTCGCCCCTCCCTCGCCGTGCGTCCCCGCAAACGCAAGGTTCACGTCAGCGCGCGCGGGTCCGGAGTCGCTCGCCGCACACATTCGTCCGCGCGCCCACACATGCAGGGTACAGGGCAATGGCGCGGCCAGCGCACCCCACCGCGCTAAAACCGATGTCTCCCCTAAAACCGATGTCTCCCCGCGTAAACAACGATGTCTCCATGTGCACCTCACTGAAAGTCCCCCCAACTGCTGACGCTGAATTCAGGACCCATTCTGCCTCCCCAACAGGTTCGGCGAGACAAGCGGTTCCGGTTAGCGCTCGGATCATTCGTGGAGGAGTATAGCAACAAGGTTGACATCATCACGCTGGACGACGAGACCGGCACATTCCCTGCCGAGCCACAATACTCCTTCACTCACCCTTACCCGTGTACCAAGGTGGGGCCTCAGACTGTTTGCTCACAGTGTACCAGTGCACCCACCTTAGCACTCCTTCACGCACCCGTACCCGCGTACCAAGGCAGCACCGCCACGTGTCCCCTTTTCAGTTCTGAGCGTACCAGTGCGCCAACACACACGCGCCTCACGTATACACGTACACCGATAAACTACGAGCACACAGAGTGTACCGGTGCCGCACACAGTGTGAACCAATGCACACATACACCGGTACACTACGTGTACCGATGCCGCACGCAGTGTGGACCAATGCACACATACAATGGTACACTACGAGCAAACGGCCAAAGAGCTGGTGGCGACGGCCCTGCACCGAGATTCTCTTCATCCCCGACAAGGAGTGCACCAAGGAGGTAGGGACTGATGGACATTGCTCGCCACGTCTTCACACGCAATTGAACCCTCAATGTTTGAGTTACAATTCATCCTATGACGTGGCGAGCACTATCCATTCGTCCCTACAAGGAGGACCTCATCGCCACAACCGGGGACTACCTGCGCATCTGGCACATCACGGCAGGGGCTGACACTCATCCAATTATCTGCTTGTCGTGAGCACCTGTTGTAGGAGACGTTGTGCGGTTTCAGTGACAAATAGGGCCTAGGTTGAGCGGATAAATGCAAGATTGTAAGCCCCTGCGTAACGGACGATGGCGTGCAGCTGAAGAGCCTGCTGAACAACAACAAGAACTCGGAGTTCTGCGCGCCGCTCACCTCGTTCGACTGGAACGAGACCAACCTGCAGCGCATCGGCACCAGCTCGCTGGTAGCGCCTGACAGACAATGCCTGCCACGTCATCCTCCACATTATAGACCATCGTTTCTATGTATAATTTGAACAACATGACGCGGCGAGCATTATCTGACAGGCCCAATAATGCCTGCCACGTCATCCCCCTCATTGTCGACACTCGTTGTTTTTTTAAATGGAATCACATGATGTGGCGAGCATTATCTGTCAGACCCTGCTCGCTGGATACCACGTGTACAATCTGGGACATTGAAAAGGAGGCAGGGTGGTGCACTCGTCCACTTCTCTACTCAACCCTAGCCGGTTGGGTCAAAGAACCTTTCAATCACCCAACGCATCCCGTGTCAAGTGCTCATGTCAAGCAGAGAGGTGGACGATGGTACAATCGTCCACTTCTGAGCTCAACCTGAGCCATTTTGGTCGCTGAAATGTCGGCAGTACTAGTACAGCCTGTATATAGATAAGAGCTACGCTCCTGTCTGCTACTCACTCTTAGCGACGCCTAGATACCCTGCAAATCACCCAACGCATCCCGCGGAAATTGCTCACATTGACCTGGAAAGTGGAGGTGTGTAAGGCCCTGGGAGGAGGTGGTGGACACGCAGCTGATCGCGCACGACAAAGAGGTGTACGACATTGCGTGGGGTGGGCCCGAGGTAGGGCCTGACGGATAATGCTCACCACGTTATGTGATGCCATATGACTCAAGACCGAGGGTTTAAGTCGTAGAGGATGTCGCAGGGCCTGACAGACAATGCTCGCCACGTCATGCGATGCCATATGACTCAAGACCGAGGGTTTAAGTCGTAGAGGATGTCGCAGGGCCTGACAGACAATGCTCGCCACGTCATGCGATGCCATTTGACTCAAGGAACGAGGGTCTAAGCTGTAGAGGATGTCGCTGGGCCTGACAGATAATGCTCGCCACGTCATGTGTTGCCATTCGACTCAATGACCGGGGATATATGATGTAGAGGATGACTCGGCAGGCATTGTCTGACGGGCCCTAGCCCGAGGTGTTCGCGTCCGTGTCCGCCGACGGCTCAGTCCGGGTGTTCGACCTACGGGACAAGGACCACAGCACCATCATCTACGAGTCGCCGGTAGGGTTCTTCCACTCTTCCACTTCTCTCAGCTCAGCCGGTGCCGTTTTGGTCTCTGAAATCACGAAACGCACCGCACAAAAAGTGCTCACATCAAGCCGACAAGTGGACGAGTGTGAGCCCCTGTTTGCCGACGCCGGACACGCCGCTGCTGCGCTTGGGGTGGAACAAGCAGAACCCGCGTTACATGGCGACTATGGAGATGGACAGCAGCAAGGTGGTGGTGCTGGACATCCGCTTCCCCACACTGCCGGTAGGGACTGTCACTCGTCCACTTCTCACCTCAACCTGATCCGGTTTTGTGGTACACTTCCTCACTTTGCGGCTTGACGTGAGCACTTGTTGTGGGATTTATTGGGTTGTTTGGCTTGCCTCGATGACAATCCAAGCTCAGTTTGAGTCACTCGAATCGCCCGAAGCGTCCAAGTGTCCCACAAAACCTGCTAAGATTGGACGAGTGTAAGTCCCTGGGTGCCGGTGGCTGAGCTGCAGCGGCACCGGGCGGCGGTGAACACCCTGGCGTGGGCGCCACACTCGTCGTGTCACATCTGCACCGCGGGCGACGACAGCCAGGCGCTCATATGGGACTTGAGTTCCATGAGCCAGCCCATGGACGGGGTAGGGGGGTAATTGAGAACGAGCGCTCGACCGACGTTGAATATCCTCCTCCTCCTCCTCTACGCGTCTATATGAAGGGGTTGTAGAGAACAAGCACTTGGCGACGTTATCATCTCCTCCTCCTCCTCCTCCTCCTCCTCCTCCTCTGTATGCTCCGGGAGGAGAAGCACTAAAGCGACGTTGAATCTCGTCCTTCTCCTCTGCGCGTCCGTGTGAGCATTCACCCTGGAGGTAAGTCATGCTCCGAGCTTGGTCGAGTGCTTGTTCTGAATGACCCTCCTGCCAGGGATTGGATCCCATTCTGGCGTACGGGGCGGGCGCGGAGATCAATCAGCTGCAGTGGAGCTCCACGCAGCCTGACTGGCAGGGCAGCGTCATCAGCCACGTTTTAGACCCTCGTTTATTGAGTTGAACAGCATCATATGACGCGGTTGATGAGTAAACCACGCCTTCCATGTCACCCACCACGCTATAGGCCCTCATGTGATAAGTTAAACCATCCCGTGACGTGGCGTGGCGAGCGTGTTGACTCGGGCCACACACTCATGCCATGACTGGTTATTCATAGTGTACCATGTTCGCTCGGCCCTACGGACTGGATCGCCATCGCCTTCAGCCGCAGCTTGCAGATCCTCCGGGTCTAGGTGGCGGGTCGGCCAGTGGGGGTGTGACATGTGGCGGGGCAGCCATTGGGGGGTGTACACGTGGCGGGGCGGACAGCGGGGGCGTAACACGTGGCGGGGCGCCCAATGGGGGCGTGACAGGTGGCGGGGTAGCCGGACTGGATCGCCATCGCATTCAGCCGCAGTCTGCAGATCCTGCGGGTCTAGGTGGCGGGTCGGCCACTGGGGATGTGCCAGGTGGGGGGGCGGCCAGTGGGGGCTTGACAGGTGGGGGGGCGCCCAGTGGGGGCGTGACAGGTGGCGTGGCGCCCAGTGGGGGCGTGACAGCTAGCGGGGTAGCCGGACTGGATCGCCATCGCCTTCAGCCGCAGCTTGCAGATCCTCCGGGTCTAGCTAGACAAGGCTCGGTGGCGGCGGCTGCGGGAATCCGCGGCAGGGGCCGGGGGCTCCGGGGGGCTTGGGGGGTCTAGACGAATTCATTGGGATGATTATGGAATACTGATATGCTTAGTTGATGTTAGACGGGGTTGGTGGGGTGGGTGGGTGTGCTTTACTTAGATGTGAGGCGGCTCTGTAGAAGATGATATCTTATGAGAAGATATTTCATGAGTAGGCGACGATTCATCTCTCTTTGGCACCCACTCTCCATCTCCTTCTTTCTCGGCGTTGATAGGATCGGTGTGCACCGACACGGCCACCGTCCCTTCTTCAGAGTTCAGACCGTGAGCGCGCGGGAATTGACAGGGGGGGACACAAGCATTGGGGGCATTGGAGTGAGGGATGAACGGTGTGGTTACCTGAAACAGCCTTCGCATATTCACGGAGGTGATCTATTGCCGTTTAGGGATTTGTCCCATTTCTTGAGTCAACTGGTCGGCCGCAGCTTAATAATAAAGCTCCCAACACGAGTTGACTTAAAAAAAGGGACAAATCCCTAAACGGCAATAGATCACCTCCGTGAATATGCGAAGGCCGCGGGAACAACGGGAGCCAACCGGCCGGTGGGTTGATGTTGTTGGCTCACGGTGACTATGAACCACGGGTCATACGAGTAATCGCACACACGTGCAACTAGTGCTATGGGATTACATTCCAGCGACTAGAGCTACTTGCACGCCACATGTGTTGTTTATGTATTTATTACAAAAGCTGGCTGCTCCTTGAGATGAGACAGGCACGTCTCGTCACTCTCAAACATGTTACCTGATAGCAAGTGGGGGCCAAGGCGGAAGCCTGGTGCCTCCTCATACAAGCTGACGCGTCCCACTCACTCTACCATATGGCATACCATTTCTTCGTAGGTTTCACTGAGAAGACGTTTTCCAGGAATGCGTCATGTGCATGTACGTAAGTCAGAGACTCCCAGTTGTCAGTGCTCGGCACATTGAAGGGCGTGGCAAACTGACCAGGCTGTAGTGGCGCAAAATGGATTTGAAAGCAAAATTTGAAAGCATTTTGTCATATCTCAGTTTCAAGCACATAATTCCAGGCGCTATCATTGTGGGTTTGATAGGGTCGACCCGCACCGCCCTGCCAAGCATGGGAATCCCGCAACCGCTCGTAAAAATGCCGGTGCCACTTTCCCAGTGAGTAGCGGCGCAAGTTGAAATTGAAAGCAAAGTGTTAAAGCGCTTCGTCATATTCTAGCCTCAAGCGCAGACACCACAAGCGCTTTCAACTTTCAACACGGGTTTCGATACTGTCATCCTGCAGCGCCCTACGCAGTGGCAGTGGTTGAAAGCAGTTGAAACTATTCTAGTTTCATGCACTGAAACCATGAGGGGTCAAATCGGTGTCAACCTGGGATCAACATGGTTTTGATAGTGTCAGCCTGCACCGCCCTCGCTACCAGTGTGCCCGTGTCACGCCCCACTTGGCGACATAGTACTTGGCATTTTTTGCGTGAGCATGGTGCACTCGGTCGCGGAAATCATACTTTCCAATGTGGTCGACCTGTGAGCCTTGCAGGAGGGCCATTGAGAACCAAGCACTGACCGAGATCAGAGCGTGAATGAAGGGCCCAACTCAAAACAAGAACCAGATAGTGTGGGTATGGGTACAGACAAATCGGATCAAAAGACGAGTTATGGGTGAATGCACAATGCAGTACTTCAAACAGACGCATGGACTCGCTTCTTCGACTCATCGTCGGTCGAGTACTTGTTCTGACTGAAGCGCCCAATTCATAAGAAGTGAAGGGCAGTGTGGGTATGGGTGTGGAAAAATCGAACGAAAATGCACCCCATGCCTTGTCCCCCAACATGAAGTAGTGGCGGTATCGTGTTGAGATAGTGGTACTTGCCCGCTTCGCCACCGTTATGTTCATCAGTCATCATATTGTAGCGGCGCAAGCTGAAGTGAAAGCAAAATTTGAAAGCAGATCATCACACGTTAGTTTCAAGCGCTCAGATCCAGGTGCTTTCAACGTGGATTTGATAGGGTCAACCTGCACCGCCCTACCACATTTGGATACATCAAACGCACGCGTAACAACAAATCACAATCCTCTGCGTAGGGGCTGAAAATCATCCACTGTTTGGCTCAACATGAACACTTTTCGTGGGATACGCTGACGCTGAGCACGTTTTGTAGGATTCGCTCGCTAGGTTGATAGGTGGCGTCAGTCACATAAACAGCTCAGGTTGAGCTGAAAAGTGGACGGTTGTAGAGAGAGTGAGACACTTCAGCGTGCATGAGGAGGGACCAGGCTTCCGCCTTGGTCCCGTGGGACACGCTCAGTTGATGGGTGGCGTCAGTCACAAAAACGGCGACGTCTCATGTTGAGCTGCAAAGTGGACGAGTGTTGTAAGCACCCTACCTCCACATAGGCGGGCCAGATGTGTTCATCGAACATGCCCACTTTCGATACCATGTGTTGAGTGAACACAACTGCAGAGAAGCCTCGCACGAGGGTCATTGATATATGAGAACAAGCACTCGAAACGAGATCGAAGCATGACTGACCTGCAGGGTAATGATCGTACAGACGCACGGAGGAGGAGGAGGAGATTCAACGTCCGTCGAGCGCTTGAGTGCATGTCAGGGGATTACACTCGTCAACTATTCTGAACAACCTGAGACGTAATTGGTCTCTGGAATACTGAAACCACCCTGCGTCTCCCACAAAAGGTGCTTGCGTTGAGCCAGACTGTGGATCAGTGTAAGGCCCTGGTGCATGTGCTCAATAACCCCCCGACCATGAAGCACATAGAGCACCGCACAGGAGGGTCAATGAGAACAAGCAATCGACCGAGATCAGAGCATGACTCACCTCGAGGGTGAATGCTCATACATAGTTGCATACTAGTAGGCACGTTCATCAAACGTCGGTCCGGTGCTTGTTATCACCAACCCCCCTGTGGTAGGAGGGTCATAGAGAACAAGCACTCGAACCGAAATCGAGTATTGAGGGTGATGCTCATACATACGCGCGGGCTCGGCCTGTCGATTGAGAGGGGACATGTTTCATAAATGGGTTATTCAGATTGGAGCTGGCGATGGCAGTCAGTTGTGGTCAATTCAACGTCGGCCGAGTGCTTGTTTCCAATACCCCCCTGCCGTGCCATTCCGTTGATCTTCCCATATGAACGGGACAACTGATTTCAGCGAACCAGAAAGTAGGGCCGAACAAAAATAACCTGCCGCGTCGTCCTCCACATTTTAGAACTTCGTTTCTTGAGCTGGATAGAATCACGTGACGAGGCGAGCAGTTCTCAGCGACATCATCCTCTACATTTTAGACCCTCGTTGCTTGAGTTAAACGGAAGACGTCACGATGCAAGCATTTTCTGCCAGGCCTAACCAGGAGGATAAATTATATCTGCGTTAGTGCAGAGCCACCACTCTGGAGGGGCGCAGGTTGAAATTGTAGGCAATATTTGCAAGCAGTTTAAGATGTTTGCGTTTCAAGCGCGGAAACCACGCGCGGTCAATCCAGGGTCAACCCGGCGTCAACCTGCACCGTCCTGCCATTCCGCCCACGAAGTCAATTTCATCCCGAGATTCATTGCCCGGCCGAATCCAAGGTTTCGACCGAGGTTAATAACCGTGAGTCAGGGGCTTACACTCGTCTACTTCCCAGCTCAACCTGGGCCGTTTGGGGTCACTGAAGCCACATCAAGGGTCCACTTCTCAGCTCAACCTGTGACGTTTCCATGACTAACACCTGACCCCATAGCCCGCAATAAGTGCTCCGTCGAGCCGAAAGGTGGAAACAAAAAGTGCTTACGTTGAGCTGAAACATGGACGGCGTAAGCCCCTGCCGTGAGATATTTCGGTGCAATGTCAACTTGCAGTTCCCGAATCACATGCAACACTGCTGCCGTTCGCGCGTTTTCCTCCTCGAATTCTGGGCCGAGTTGGAGCGACGCAAGTTGGAATTGAATGCGAAAGTTGACAGCGATTCATCATATTGTAGCTTCAAGCGCCGAGACCATGGGCCGTTTCGAAACCGGATTTTGATGCTGTCAACCTGCGGTACGTTTGAAAGCAGTTCAGTATATTATAGCTTCAAACGCTGAAACCATAGGCGCTTTTCACACGGGTTTTGATACTGTCAACCCGAACAGCCCCACCGAGTGCCAAAGAGTTCACAACGATGATGATTTTGCGGACGGGGATGTCGATTGACCGAATTGTAGGGGCGCCAGTTGATATTAAAAGTATAACTTGAAAGCAGCTGGTCATGGCGGGCAGGGGCCTGATACTTCCTCACATGCACGTGAAAGCGTTTCTCTCTCTCTCTTTCTCTGAAAGCAGTTTGACTCGTTTTTTGTATCGTTCGACTTCTAATATCAAGCGCTGAAATCAGGCGCTTTCAAGAATGCACTTGGACAAGAGGTCCCCTTCCCAGAGCACTGGAACAATCAACGCAGGAATGTGCGGCACTATCACACCGGCGCCATCACGCAACGGAACTTGCATCAGTGTGGATGGTATGAAAGCCGTGTTGTACCGGCGCAAATTTAATCGAAAGCAAAGTTTGAAAGCAGCTTCTCATGCTCAATGTAGTTGCAAGCGCTTAGATCGGACGCAAAGTTGAAAGCAATTTCTCATGCAGCTCTAGTTTCAGGCGCTTAACTCCAGGCGCTTTCAACATGGGGTTGATAAGGTCGACCTGCACCGCCTCACCGTGTGCGGCGGCGGCAGCGGCGGGAACGGAGGCCAGGCGGGAGGGTCATTGAGAAAATGCGCTCGGCCGACGTTGGATCTACGAACCGAGCCCTTGCGTTTGTATGAGCTTTCACCCTCAAGGTATATCATGATCAATATCGGTCCAGTGCCTATTTTCAATACCTCTCCTGCCACGTGAGCGCCACGGCCCTGTCGGAAGCTCCCATGAAGGAGGGTCATTGAGAGCAAGCACTCGGCCGACATTGCGGCACGACTTACTTACCTTCAGTGTGAATGCTTATGCTTTTACGGCGCGTGGCCCTTGCTTGTCGATTCAACGTCGGTCGTTTACTTGTTCTCAAATACGCCCCTGCCGCGGAGGAGAACGTGTGAAGGAGCGGTGCCGCCTGGTAGCGGCGCAAGTTGAAGTAGAAAGCTAAACTTGAAAGCAGTGTATCATATTTTAGTTTCAATCTCTTAGTTATTAGTTACGGGCGCTTTCAACGTGGGTTTGATAGGGTCAACCTGCACTGCCATGCCGCCTCCAGCGCCGCCAGAGCGGCGGCGAGCAGCAGGAGTCCCCGACGAAAGAACCGTGTCCTTGTCACCTTTGCCATTCTGCCCGCCACCACCCTGGAGTCAGCTGCGCCTGCGCCGTCACGGGGGGCAGGGCGAAAGCGTCGTGCCTCCCTCTACACGTGGAGAAGTGTCACTCTCCCTGGGAGTCGGAGGGTTGGGCGCGGCGGTACGAGTAGTGAGGCGACACGCTGCGCGAGGTGGAAGGGCGGGGGCGCGGTGGCGAGGGCGTGTTAGTAAAGAGCATGCATTGCAGCAGCAGCAGCAGCCCGCTGCGACACTACAGGACGTCGCACGCCGTCGCCGCTCGCTGCACCGCCGGAGTCAGGAGCGCTTAACGATCGATGAACGTGAACAGTCAACCGCGGAACCGGGACACTAAGAAGGAACACGGGAGGCATCGAGGGCTCTGCGCGCGTACGAGTGGTTGCCGTTGTCGCGGACCCACTGAACAGCATCCACGATGGACGACACGGCCCGGTCCAACGCACACGTGCGCGCGGGTCACAGCATGGAGGGCACGGCGAAAGTATGGTGCCTCCCTATGCACGCCGCAGCGTCTTTCTATCCCATGTCCCACACTCTCTCTTCATCACTTAGGAGCCCGGCAGCTGGGGGGGCGGTCGCGGGCGGGGGGAACCAACGTGTGGGCGCGGCGCCGGCGCGGCGCTGCGGTGGCTGGTGGTTGGCGGCGGTCGGAGATCAGGGAGCCAACTGAGTTGACAGGTCGCGGGGCCGAAAGCACCGAGCCGCGCGTGTTGCTATGTGGAGCGTGCGCCGTTATGTGCTGTTACCCGTTCCGAGGGGGCGCTGCCGGGGACGGCGAAAAGAACTATCGGAGCGCTCGAGCTGGTATCGAAACCTACACCGACGAAAGTTGAGCGCGAAATACATGAGTGAACAGCCGACGGGAGTGTGTTCAGTAGGCTTACGTCAGCCGTGCCCAGCCACGCGCCCACCACTCAACCGATCAAACTGCCGCGACCCCGTCTGACTCGCCGAGGAGCGTGCACGGTACAAGCTGCAAGCGCGAATCAGAAACCACCACCGCCGCGTTAAAAGTGTCTTGACTGTCCCGACGCAGGAATATGGCAGGGGCGTACACTCGTCCACCGCTCAGCTCAACTTGAGCCGTTTCTGAAACCAAAGCACACCCTACACACTTCCTAATAACCCCAGACACCCCCTCAATCACCCCTGAACACACCCCCTATCCCACAGAAAGCGCTTACGTTGAACTGAAAAGTGGACGAGTGAAAGCCCCAGGAATATGGCCCCCACGCTGTTCGAGCTGCTCCAACCCTATCTGGGCGGCCCAGGCAGGGGCTTACACTCGTCCACTTCTCAGCTCAACATGTGTCGTGTATGGTCACTGAAGCCACAGCAAGCGTCCACCCATCGGCTTAACCTGCAACACTTTTGCTAGTGACACCTTCCGACATAGCCCACTAAAAGTGCACACGTCAAGCCGAACAGTGGACGCGTGTAGCCCATCAAAAGTGCTTACGTTTAGCTGGAAAGAGGACGAGTGTAAGCCCCTGGGTCCGGACGACTGCGACTACCGTTCGCTGGCGGCGCTGGCGGGCACTGAGAAGGCGGCTGCGGCGTTGGCGAAGCAGGGCTTACACTCGTCCATCTTTCAGCTCAACATAGGCGCTTTTTGTGGGAGAAGGTGTGTTTAGGGGTTGTTTAGAGGGCATTTAAGGATGAGCTGAGCAGTGGACGAGTGTAAGCCCCTATGGCGAGGCCGCTGCTGGCGCCGCTGAAGCCGCGCTGGTTCCTGTCCTTCTACGGCCGCTCCAACCCGGACTACCCGGGAGGAGACTTCTGCACTCAAACCCCAGACAACTACCCAAAGCAGGGCTTACTACAACCCTACTTTTCAGCTTAACTTGCTACATCGAGCCGCTTTTATTGTGACCTCTCCTCTCTCCTCTCTGACGTCTACACTCTCTGCTATCGCCTCGCATATCCATGCTGTCCTCTCTCCCCTCTCCTAACTGATACGTCCTCTCTTATTTCTCCTGTCTCCCCTCTCTTCTCTCCTATCTCCTCTCTCCTCCATCATATCTCCTCTCTCGTCTATCAGCTCTCATCTCTTCTGTCTCATATTTCCCCTCTCCGCTTTCCTCTATCCTCACTGTCTCCTCTCTTCGGTTACACGCAGTTGAAGTTACCCCACGAAGGTGCATGATAACTTGACTCAGTCAATGGAGTTACGATTGCAAGGCCCTGACCCCAGGTACCAGCCCGACTGCGGTCTGGACCGGTTCGTGCGGCTGGAGCTGTTCCCCCGCCAAGGTGGTTTCGACGTGGTAGAGCAGTGCAGGATGACCCCAGGATGACCCCATGTTGACAGCGCTTGATGTCAGCGTTTGAAATCAAAATATGATAAACCGCTCCCAAGCTTTGCTTTCAATTCCAACTTGCACCGCTGCACTGCGGTTTATGAAGATGAAGCAGCCGTGCTGCGTTATTCAGACGTGACGACTCGCTCGGGCGTGAGGCTATTGGACGATTACATTCTGGATAATCGGGCTCATGCGCCACCTGACGAGGTCAGGCGGTGCAGGTTGAACCGATGCAATCCATGTTGACACCTGCTGAAATTAAGCGCTTGAAAACACATGATGATATTAAGTTGTTTACAAGTTTTGCGTTCGATTCCAACTTGCGCCGCTTCGACCGGGCCTACGATGATGAGTACATGGTGAGGCCAGGACGCACGGGTGTAGCTGCGCAGGTTGAATTTGCAAGCAACGGTTGAAAGCAGTTCATGATTCTATACACCTCAAGGTTAGTGCCCCTCGATACGGGCTGAATCCCGACAGACCGTTCGGTTTGCCCACTTATTCCGGCGTCATGGGGGTCATTAATGCTCTCCATGTGAGCGCCTTGCGGATCAACGACTGGTAGATTGATTGAATAGTGTGGTAGTATGACGGCATGCTGATTACTTGTTCGTGTTGTGTTCCCTGCTTTATGGAACAGAAGGCTCTGGCCGTGGAGATGAGGCGCAATAATAGACGTGACTCCTTCCCCTTCGACGTCGTGAACTAACAAGGCCTCAGTGGGGTGGGGCCTCACAGATATCGCTCGCCGTGTTATCCAACGCATTTCGATCCCCCGGTTCTTGAGTTTAATGGCAGCCTATGACACGGCGAGCAATATCCGCCAGGCCCTACGAGAGAGACGCGTCAGCGTACATGAGGAGGCACCAGGCTTCCGCCTTGGCCCCCGTGTAGTGATAGGGATTTAGCTAAACCCTAAACCCTAATCCGCAGCCCCCTACAGCGGGGGACGCCGCTTCGCGTACGACGCACTCAAGGATTACGTCGAGAGCATCATGTACACCGGTAGCGAGGATGACCAATCGTATTCTCTCAGCGTCTTGGCATCGGCCCACATGGAACGAGTTGTGCTGGAGGTCAAGCCTGCGGGAACGTCGTCCACACCGCACGGGCACTGGAGCCTCCGGCAGGACGGTGCACGTCAAGGCCACATAGAGCCCAGGTTGACCGCACTTGGCTTCGGCGCTTGAACATCGAATATGATGAACCGCTTTGAATTTCTGCAGCTTTGAATTTCAACTTGCGCCGCTACATTCCGGACGAAGACGGATATGCAGGGGAAGTGCGAGGGGATGCGAATGTGTCGGCACGCCCGCACGTTTCCGAGCAACAGCGACGGCGCAAAGGAGTTCGTGGTGGAGACTGATGAACACTGCTCGCCACATCATCACACACATTGTGAACCATCGTTCCTCGGGTTAAACGGCATCATATGGCGTGGCGAGCATTATCCATCAGTCTCGGTTGCATGGCATCCTATGCCGTGGCGAGCACTATCCATTAGTCTTGGTTAAATGGCGTCCTGTGGCGTGGCGAGCGATATCCATTCGTCACGGTTAAATGGCATCCTATGACGTGGCGAGCACTATTTCATTAGTCTCGCTTAATGGCATAGGATGACGTGGCGAGCACCATCCGTTGAGTCCCTAATTCGCGGACGCCGTGGTGGCGACGAGCGGGAGGTTTGCTTCGCTCATCCGGCACATGCTTTGAGACTGTTGCAAATGCGAAAGCAAGAGGAAGAGCACTCGATTTGACTGATGTTTGTAATGAAAAAATCCACTACCAGGTACCATGACAAGTAGCTCGACGAGAAACAAGTCACATGTACATTACATCGAGCATGTCTACGTCTCAGCGACCACGGGGGCCGGGGCGAAACCCCGGGGCCTCCATATGCACGCGGAAGCGTCCCTCTCTTCCAAGTGGCCGTTTTATGCTTGGTACTTCTATGGCACCTTCTATCAATGAATCGACCCATGTTGCCTCTACTGAGCAACTTGGGGAGCGGCGGTTGCGCCATCTAACGTTCGTTATCCGATAATCCAGACGCCGGGTAGGAGGGAGGGGACTTGCGCGCGTCTGCGGCGCTGTTTGCAGTTGCGTGTGCAAGCAATGCGAGAATAGGAGAGGAGAGGAGAGGAGAGGAGAGGAGGAGAGGAGAGGAGGAGAGAAGGATATGAGAGGAGAGGATGAGAGGAGAGGAGAGGAGAGGATGAAAGGAGATGAGAGGAGAGGAGAGGAGAGGATGAGAGGAGGAGAATACGAGAGGAGAGGATGAGAAGATAAGAGAGGAGAGGACATGAGAGGAGAGCGGCGCACTAGGGCGGTCACTTGCGTCCCACCGCCAGCCCCACGCCGCGCGCCAACTTGTCCACCATAGTGGTGACACCCTGGATGTCTGCACGCTGCGACTTCAGCTCCCCCATCAGCCCGCTGACCGCCTTTTCCAGCGCTTTCACCGACTTATCCAGCTCCTTGATGGCCTTCTCCCCTGCCGCCGCCTTATTGTAGGGCCGCAAGTTATGATTCGGAAGCGTTTGAAAGCAAATAAAATAATATGTTTCAGGCGCTGCAACCAGGCGCTTTCAAAACGGGTTTCAACTGGTTTCAACTTGCACCGTCTTGCCTTTGCCGACGTTGCGCTCAGCTCCTTGGACAACCCTGCCGCCTCCCCCAGCTGCGGCCCCGTGCAGAAGGGTCATTGAGAACAAGTAGGACCGATATGGTACAAGCCTGCATGACTTAGAGATTTGAGCACGACTTGCCTTCAGGGTGAACGCTCATACAGACGCCCGGAAGAGGAGGGGCAGTATCAATGTCGGTCGACTGCTTGTTCTGAATAACCCCCTCATACAGACGAGCAGAAGAGAAGGAGGAGTGTCATTGTCGGTGTAGTGCATGTTTTCGATAAGCCCTTAATACAGAATCGCTGACGAGGAGGAAGGGGAGTATCAAGGTCGGTCGAGTGCTTGTTCTCAATGACCCCCCTGCCATGTGCCCCAGCGCCGTGCCCATGGCCATCACTTTAGCATCCGCACCCTCCACACTTTCCCCAAGTCGCGCCACCCGCCTGGCCACAAGTGCCAAGTGCTCCCCTGCGCACTCCTTGCAGTGCGCGGCTATTGTGCCCGTGTACACAGCCACTCCGCACCACACGTCAGGGTCGGGGGCACTCGTTCCCTCACTTCTCAATGTTTGCTCATAGTGTTCTGGTGTACCGTGGCACACACTCGCTGCAAATCCAGCCTCCTATCTGACTTCGTTTCGGTGATGGCGCAACTGTCAGCGTGTTCGAGGTATTACGGTGAAACAACTTGAGCGGTGTGTGGGGATTATACGATGGGGGGTTGGCCAGGCCCTGCCCCAGGTGGTGGTATGGGCACACCACGGGACGGCGCTCGCAGGACCCCGTCATGTGCGCCTTCAATTCGCGCCGCGTCACGCCGTCTTTGCCGCACCCTTGCGGGCACTGTAGAACCTTGATTGAGGGGCCAACGTAATATTGAATGCAACGCTTGAGAATAAATTTTATCACTCTCTAGCTTCAGTATATGTGTCCGTCTTGTGTTTCAAGTCTAACGATCAAAAACCCTAAAGTAGACTCCAATCGCTGAACCCAAGCGCGGTCAACCCGAGGTCAACCTGCACCGCCCCACCTTGTATGGGCACTGGGAGTCGTGCGCGCCAGAAGTGTTGGCGGTGAAGACCTCCTGGCAGCCGGTGTTGGGGCACTGCACGGGGCGGAAGTGGCACTGCTGCTTGTGCGCCAGCAGCTCGTCCTTGCGGGAGGGTCGTTGACATTGGAGTATGACTTACCTTCAGGATGGACGCTCATACATACGCGGATTACACGGAGGAGGAGGCAAGCACTCGGGCCGAGGTCAAACACTACTTACCTTCAGTTGAACGTTCATACAGATGCGCATAGCAGGAGGCGGAGATTGAACATTGGTGGAGTGCTTATTCTCAGTAACCCCCCCATGCAGACACGAGGAGGAGGAGGAGGATAAGGAGGAAGATGAGGAGGAGGAGTACATTCAATGATGGTGGCGTGCTAGTGATCAGTGGCTTAGGAGTCCCCCTGCTTCATCGCTGAAGGCCTCGTCGCAGTGCGCCAGGCGGCCGCGGTCGAACCGCAGCAGGAGCTCGCGGCTGACGCGCTCACGGTCGGCGGCGGGCCACGTGTCCGACCGCGCCAGATCCGCCGTCAGCTTCGCGATGGCCGAAGACCAGGGCCCAGCGTGCATTGCCCGCCACGTCATCGACATACACCTTGAACCCTCGCCGCTTGAAGTTGACGGCATCCTATGACGTGGCGAGCTATATCGACACGCATTTTGAAGCCTCATGTCTTGAGTGAAACGCAGTCCTGTGACGTGGCGAGCATTGTCTGCCAGGCCCAAAGTGCCGTCGCCGCCAGTGGGTTCAAGCACATGCGGTGGATAACGTGGCGAGCACTGGCACACTTCGTGGTGGATGACGCGGCGAGGACCGGTACACTACGTGGTGGATGACGCGGCCCAACCTCCGCCTGCGCCCCCTTTGCGAACATATCCCCCACGTTCCCAAAGAATGATTTGTGCGAGTTGCTCCACTTCTCCACGTTATGCAGCAGGTCGGACAGCACGCCCGCGGAGCACGGCCTTGGCAAGCATATGAGTGTCCGTCTTATATATCAAGTCTAACAATAAAACGCCCTGAAGTGAATTCCCCGTTAACACCCCCAGAGGGAGCCCAACTGAAGCGTCCATGAAGAGACACCGTGAACCTGGTGTTGTGTGGCCGCTGCTGACGCTGACATTGCTCGCCAGGCGTCATAGGATGCCGTTGAGCTGAAGAGGCGAAGGTTCAAGATGCGTTTCGTGACGTGCCAAGCAATCTAGGCCAGGCCCTACCGCAGAGCCGGCGATGGCGGCAGCGGCGGCGCCGTTACCGCCGATCAGGGGCTTACGCTCGTCGACTCTTCGGCTCAACTTAAGCGCATTCTGCGGGATAGGGGTGCATTTAGGAACTGTTTTGGGGGTGTTTAGGAGGAGGTGTCAGGGGGTATTAAGGAGTATTAGGGGGTGTCTAGGGTGTATGTTGTGTCAGAAACGGCTCAGGTTGAGCTGAGAAGGGGACGAGTGTAAGCCGTTACCGCCGATGTGGTCGCCGCCGCCGCTGCTGGCGAACAAGGACGTGACGAGCTCGGCGCTCAGCGGGCCGACGCACGCCTTCGGGTCCGCGAAGACCTTCCCCGCTGACTGGTACACCGCAGCCTTCCAGTAAAGGGCTCGGGAGGAGAGATTTACAATTCCTTAGAGCAGCCCGCCCCGCGCGACCCCTCAGAGAGGACCCCCTGCACGCGAACCCCCATGCGAATCCTGGCGGACGGGCATGCAGCGAAGACCTGTTCGCCACGACGGTGCTGGACTGGCAGGACTGTTGGTTGAAGGGAGCCCTACCTTCGCGACCGCCTCTGCGAGGCATCTGCCGATGTTTGCCGTGGAGGCGAGGCACATGTGCGTGCAACGGCAGGACGTGGCCTGGGAGCGGTGCCCGGCCCACTCATCGCGGAACTCTTCCGACTCTGCCGTGCCGTCCGGGGGGGCGTCGGCGTCGTCGGGCGTTGGGGCGTCGGCGTCAGCCATGGTCGGTGTGGAGCAGTGTGGGGAAAAGTTGTTGTTGAGGTGCCCACCGCCACCGTATAAAGTCAGATTTGAAGATTTCAGCGCGTTCTCAGATAATTGTTTTCAGAGCGTCTCGTTGTGACGAGTTCCAAGGGCGCCTCCATTGAAACTCCATCGGAACGTGCGCGCAGACCGCCACTGTTGCAAGGGCGAGGGAGCGTCACGACAGAACATCGTTGCACTGAGCCGCGGCTGTGAACATCGCCTCCAGAGGGTCTCGTCTCGCCGACGGCACTCACTACGACGTAACACAAGATGTTGGCGATGGGCCTTAGCTCGGCACCCCCCTCGAGTATCGGGTCTGCAGCCGGTGGCATCCGTAGGGTCCGCAGCCGCCGCCCCGGCAGCAGCGCCCTTCCGCGTCCGTCCTCAGCGGCAGCAGCCTCGCGGCGCGTCCCCGCCGCTCGCCGCCACCCGCGGCCGCGGCGCGGGGCGCTCGCCCCCGTCCTCGCGACGAAGAATCCGAGCGGCAGAGGTGGAGGTGGGAATGGGAAGGCTGGGAAGAGTCCGTTCGATGGAGTCGAGGCGGCGGTCAAGTTCCTCGCTCAGCTGTTGTCAGCGGGTGGGGTCTGGCAGATAATATCGGCAGTACTAGTACAGGCCGTATCCAGACTAGGAGCATAGCTACTGTCTGATACTCACACTGTGGCAGACTGGAGCAGAGTGACTTCTGGACATGCCTGCCAAGCCATCTTCCGCAATATCGACCCTCATTTCTTGAGTGCATGTCGTCACGCAACGTGGCGAGCGTTATCTGCAAGGCCCTCTTGAATACATTACCGTGTGAGATAATCGGCGGTACGATTGCACAGCCTGTCTAGACTAGGAGCTAACGCTCCAGTCTGCTCCTCACTCTTTACGTAGCGAGCTCTATATGCCAGGCCGTGTCTGTGGGCGACATGTACGGAACCGTGGGCGGCAAGAACGCAAGCAAAGGC
>Ga0307489_10000372_pt1 | contig 26409 bp, 40 predicted proteins | sample SB12metaG_FD_202247 | JGI IMG/M metagenome (GOLD analysis project Ga0307489, IMG submission 202247) | Sea-ice brine microbial communities from Beaufort Sea near Barrow, Alaska, United States - SB 1.2 | ecosystem: Environmental > Aquatic > Marine > Coastal | place: USA: Alaska | collected... | reverse complement strand
AGGCGGGGACGGGGGCGGGGGCGGAGGCGGAGGCGGAAGCGGAGGCGGAAACGAGGGCGGAATCGGAGACGGAGACGAAGGCGGAGGCGGAGGCGGAGGCGGAGGCGGAGGCGGAGGCGGAGGCGGAGGCGGGGGCGGAGGCGGGGGCGGGAACGAAGGCGGAATCAGAGACGGAGACGGTGGCGGTGGAGATAAGCCCGCGATATCGCGATTTCCTCAACTGGCTGGACGGCGTCAAGGCGGAGTGCTCGGAGCGCGGAGTGTCCGCCAATACTATCGCCGCGGTGTTCGATCGAATAGAGCCGCTCCCCGAGCCGCAGGTGGCAGAGCCGTCAACTGGGTAAGGCGGTGCAGGTGGACCCTATCAAACCCACTTGAAAGCGCCTGGAACCAATCTCTTCACACTAAAACGTGATGAACCGCTTTCAACTTTTTCTTTCAAATTCAACTTGCGCCGCTACAACTGGGGAGTCTACTGGGGAGTCGGCCGGGGAGTCGACTCGGGACTCGGAGAACCAGCCCGAGGTCCAGTTAACGGCAGGGGCTTGCACTCGTCCACTTTTCAGCTCAACCTGAGCCATTTCTGACACAAAATACACTTTAAACACCCCCCAACAGCCCGGAACACCTCCTACACACCTCCTACACACCCCCTAAATGCACACCTGAGTTCATCCCCTATCCGACAGAAAGCGCTGACATTGAGCTGAGAAGTGGACGAATTTAAGGCCCTGGTTGACGGTGGCGAAGTATTTGAAGAACATGGTGACCCGGGAGCGCGTGGAGCGGGGCGCGGAGCTGCTCGTCAAGCACAGCAAGCTGTTGAGTGAGGTGGAGCGCGAGTACGGCGTGCCTGCGGAGATCATTGTCAGCATCTGGGGCAGGGGCTTACACTCGTCCACTTCTCAGCTCCACTTGAGCCGTTTCTGACACAAAATATACCCTGAACACCCCGTAATAAGCCCTAACACTGCCTAGACAGCCCCTAAACGCACCCACTATCCCACAGAAAGCGCTTACGTTGAGCCGAAAAGTGGACGAGTGTAAGCCCCTGATCTGGGGCATCGAGAGCTCCTTTGGGGGCTTCACGGGCAACATGGACTCCGTGCAGGCCCTGGCCACGCTGGGTGGGGTGCTGCACGTTCAATCCCCTGTTGAAAGCGCCTGGTTCCAGCTTGAAAGTAATTTATGACATTTAAAGACAGCCAACGCTCGAAAATGATTGTTTCGGACCTTTCAACTCAAGTCGTCTTGAGTTGAATTATAATTTCAAACGTGGGCTTGTCTTTAAATGTCACACCGTGAACTGCTTTCAAGGTTGGCTTTCAATTTCAACCTGAGCCACTACAGGTGGGGTGGGAGCAGCAGTTCGATGACTACTTCAGAAACGAACTCATCGAGGCGGTGCGAATAATCGACCAGGGGCACGCGGAGGTGGGCGAGCTGAGGGGATCCTGGGCAGGGGCTCACACTCGTCCACTTTTCGGCTCAACGTAAGCACATTTTGTTGGAGACGTTTGGTGCATGATTTCACCCAGTCTATTAGACAGGGGGACACGGGGAGGTGTGACCAAAACGGCTTAGCTTCAGCTGAGAAGTGGGCGAGTGTAAGCCCCTGATCCTGGGCCGGGGCGCTGGGGCAATGTCAATTCATGCCGAGCAACTTCCACGTGTACGCGGTGGACAAGGACGGGGACGGTCGGGCGGACATATGGACGAGCCTACCGGACGTGTTCGCGTCCATGGGCAACTTTATCTCCACCTACTGCGAGTGGGACCCCAAGGTGAACCCACGTCAACCATACCATCAACCTGCTTTGCAGCTGCCTACGCAGTTCTGGCGGGGGAGGCAACTGGGGATGGCGCGAGGCGCGGTATGGTCACGATCTTTGAGTAATAGACCATCGCCCCTGACAATCTCGTAGGTTGATCTACACTGTAATTTATATGAGCGACCGTCTATTAATTCAAGAGGATCCAAATTCCCATTTGCCCCCAACACCAGAACTGCGTAGGGAGCTAACACCCTGTGAACCTGAACCGGTGACGCGCAGGTGCGGGCCGCCGGGTACGTGGTGGAGATGCCGGGCGCCGCGCTGCCGGTGGAGGTGGTCGGTCGGCTGTGGGGTGACCGCAGGGAGCCGCGCGCGGCGCGCTACTTCCTGTGGAATGGGGTCAAGCCGGCGAGGCCCAGTATCCGCCTTTCACCTAGGTGACTAGGCCCTTGACCCTGACCCCCTAACCCCTAAACCCTAAACCCTAAACCCTAAACCCTAAACCCTAAACCCTAAACCCTAAATCCTAAACCCTGAAACCAAAACCCTAATCCTTAAACCTGGCAAGGCCCGGTATCCGCCTTTCACCTCACCCGCTACCACTCAATATGGCCACTTTGAGACCAAAGACGGCCCGGTTTGATACCTGGTCTTATGTGCGGGTACACAAGGAGACGCGGTTGCCGTGGCAAGCGAAGAGCATGCTGCTGATGCCGGACGGAGCGGGCGGGCCGGCAGGGGCTTACACCCGTGCACTTCTCAGCTCAACCTGAGCCGTTTCTCACACAAAATATACCCTATACACCCCCTAATACTCCTCAAAGAACCCCTAAACGCACCCGCAATCCCATAGAAAGCGCTTCCGTTGAGCCGGAAAGTGGACGAGTGTAAGCCCCTGCGGGTCGGCTTTCTTAGCGATGACCAACTTCCGCGCCATCATGGTAGGGCCGTGCAGGTGCAGTTTGACCCTATGAAACCCACGTTGGAAAGCGCCTGGGTCCAAGCGCTTGAAACTAGAACATGATAAATTGGTTTCAAACTTTTGCTTTCAAATTCACCTTGCGCCGCTACATCAAGCGGTACAACCCCAGCACCAGTTACGCCATGGCGGTGTCGGCAGGGGCTTACACTCGTCCACTTTTCAGCTCAACGTAAGCGAATTCTGTGGGATAGGGGGTGCATTCAGGGGTTGATTAGGGGGTGTTTGGGAAACACTTAGGGGGTATATTGTGTTAGAAACGGCTCAAGTTGAGCTGAAAAGTGGACGAGTGTAAGCCCCTGGGTGTCGGCGCTCGCGCATGAAATTGTGGATGAGGCGGCGGTGATTCGAATGGAGCAGGCAAAGCCCACAGCCCATAAAAACTTCGGCGTATGATGACAAGACAACGTTGTTTCGGGCTCGAACCTTTGGCGTATAATGACAGCGTCGAGTCGGGTTCGGGTGTGTCCATGTCCGTGTACTGTGCGTGCTCACACGAGGTATTGTATTTATGGTTATGGTACATCAATTCTGTCTTTATTGCAATCCTAACATTCGTTTACAACGTGGGTCATCTGCGCTAACTGCGTAACCGTGTGACTTTGCGCTGGGCGCTTGTACATTGTGCGTTATCATTCGTTGTGATTATACTCCTGCTCGTTTCGTCAATCGACGTCAATCAAACGAAGTCAACGTTAATCTTCATCCATACGATGTCAACGTTAATCTTCATCCATCGGCTCGGGCTCAGTCTTGGGCCCCGGCGTGAAGTAGGTGAAGATGGTGTTACTCTGGGGCTCGGGCTTGGCCCGCTTAGCACTGTTTCCGCCGCCGCCGCCGCCGCCGCCGAGTATGGTCAAACGACCATATTACTGTTTCTGGTTAGGTGAAATGACCATACTGACGTGAATAATACGGCGAGTATGGTCAAACGACCATATTAGTGGTGTCGGGATAGGTGAGATGACCATACGGCTGCCGCCGCCGACGCCGCCGGGACGAGACCTCGCCGCCGCGGGAAGCACGGGTGTTGCCAGAGCCGGTGTCACCGCTGTCGGGGTCGCCCCCGCCGCCCCCGTCGCTGTCCCCGGCGCCGGGGTCAGCGCGCCGCGCACCGCTCCCGCCGCTTCCGATCTCGCCGCTTCCGCCGCCCCCATCACCGTTGCCGCCTCCGCCGCCTCCGCCGACTCCGCCGACCCCACCTCCTCCGCCGCCCCCGCCGCAACATCCGCCCCCCCGCCACCAACACATGCATCAACACCCGCGCCGGCATTGACATCCGTTTGGGAATTGGGATTCTCATTCTCCTCATCATCCTCCCAATCCGCCCCCTCCGCCCCGTCCCCACAGCCGGTGCATCGAGCCCACCGCCGTCGCCCGCCACCGCCGCCGTCAACACCGGCATCATCGCCGGCGTCGGCATCGACATCCGCCTCGACATCCACATCCGCATTTACATTCACATCCACATTGAAATTGACATTCTCCCCCGCCTCCCCGCCGCCGCCGCCGCCGCTGCCGCTGCCGCCGCCGCCGCCGCCGTTACCGCCAGACCTGGGCGTCTCCACCTCGAAGTCAAGCCGCCGGCCCTCCTCGATGGCGCGCGCCAGCCACTCCCCCCCCGCGAACGTGCTGCGCCCAGCAGTGCGTCCCGAAGTGTGCTGCTGCCGAGTCGGCGTCGGCTCGCGCGCAAACGCCGGGGTGCGAAACGCGGCACCGCCGCCGAAGCCGAGGCTACGGCTGTCGTCCCCGTCCCTGTCGTCCGCAGCCGCCGCCGCCGCCGCCATGCCCCTCTCCCAATTAGCACCGCCTATCCGGTCCCGGTCGATGTCACTGTCCCCCGTGGTGCGCTTGATGGCCCACACGCGCGCGGTGTCGTCGTCGGAGCAACTAGCCAGGCAGCAGGGGCTTACACTCGTCCACATTTCGGCTCAACGTGAGCGCTTTCTGTGGGATAGGGAGTGCATGTAGGGGTTGTTGAGGGGGTGTTTAACGGGTGTTTAACGGGTGTTTTGGTGGTGGTAGGGGGTTGTAGGGGGTGTCATTGGTGCATTTTGTGTCAGAAACGGCTGAGCTTGAGCTGAGAAGTGTAGGAGTGTAAGCCCCTACCAGGCACCCAAAGTCGGTCGGGCACCAGACCACCGCCGTCACCTCCCCCGAGTGGCCCTTGAGCGCCACCGGGGGCTCCCGCGGTCGGTCGACCTGCCAAATGTGCACGTGCTGGTCGCAGCTGCCGCTGGCCACGTGCGTGCCGTCCGGGCTGAACGCCGCCGTCACATAGGGCCACATGCATGGTGATGGGTGTTAGATGGGGGGGTTCCAGTATATTCATCAAATGGTGGTATGGGTCTAATGATTGGCCGGAGCTATCATCAGTAAATCGTAAGTTACATCAAGGGCTCTGGTGCCATTCTCTTGCTTCCCAAAATCCACCCTGCCTTGACGTAGAAGCTGGGTGCGCGGTGGCCGGTGAGGTGGCACAGCGGCCCGGCGCTCGGCGCGTGCATGTCGAACACCGACAGGCAGAGGCATACACTCGTCCAGTATTCAGCTCAACCTGAGCCGTTTCTGACACAAAATACACCCTTAACACCCCCTAAAATCCCCCAGCCCCTCCTATTCACCCCTAAAACAACCCCTGTATGCACCCCTGTCCCACAGAAAGCGCTTAAGTTGAGCCCAAAAGCGGACGAGTGTAAGCCCCTACCGACAGGTGCGAGTCCGAGTAAGCAGCGGCGATGCGGGATGAACCCGAGGGCGCGAGCGCGAGGGCGGTGACGCCGCGGCGCCCGCGCCGCCGCCGGTGCGCCGCCGCCTCGCTGCTCGACGCGCCGTGGAACCAGTCAGTGTCGGTGCCGCCCGCCTCCGGCCAGGGGCTTACACTTGTCCACTTCAAAGCTCAACTTGAGCATTATCTGTGGGATAGGGGGTGCGTACAGAGGTTGTTCAGAGGGGTGTTCAGGTGGTGTCAGGGGATACCCAGGGGGGGTTAACTGTGTATTTTGTGTCAGAAATGGCTCAGGTTGAGCTGGAAAGTGGATGAGTGTAAGCCCCTGCCTCCGGCGGCGGGTCGCTGTCCACTATCTCCGCACACGGCGCCCCCCGCGACAGCTGTCGCACGTCCCACAGTTTCACGATGCCGTCCGCTGCGCCCGCGGAGACGAGGGTCGAGGAAATCATGCTCGCCACATCACAGAATGCCGTCTAACGCACTGAACTCACTGAACTACAATGCGGCGGATGTGGTGGTCCGAATGGCGATCAGTATTTACTCACTACGAGTAGGTGCATGTATCTGATATAAGTTAGCCGATCAAATTTGAGCCCTTAGACATTCATTTCTGGGACATAGCATCATCTCTTGGCATGTGTATTGAATCATCATAGCACGTGCCACTGGCAGTCACCCTACCGGAGATGAGCACCTGACCGTCGTGCGCAAAGACCACACTGGTGACGCTGTGCTGGATCTCGCCGCGCATTTTGCGGACCTGGGTGGGATTTTGCGGACCACCAATACCATTCTCACCGCCGCCACCGCCGCCGCCACCGCCGCCGCCGCCGCCACCGCCACCATCACCACCATCACCGCCTCCACCGCCACCGCCGCCGCCACCGCGACCGCCGCGACGCCTCCCCCTCGCTGGCGTCCCCGGGGCCGCTTCCGCTGCCTCCCCCCCCGCCGCCGCGCCCTCGGCGTCGGCGGCGGCCCGACGGGTGGATGACCGTGTCGTGCGTCCCCCAGCTGTTAGAGCCCAGCAGATATTCCTCGCCACGTCATAGAATGCCAGTTGACCCAGTAATAGAGGGTTCCCAAATGCGTTGGATGACGGGGCGGGCACTGGGCCTGGCAGATATTGCTCGAAGCATCATAGGATACCACTCAACTCAAGATGTTCCTCACCACGTCATAGGATGCCATTCAACCCAGTAGTTGAGGATTCAAAATGCGATTCGATGACGTGGCGAGCGGCATATACCAGGCCTTACCAGGCGTGGAGGCGCGGTGACCCATGCAGCCGCGCGCCGTGCCGCCGCCCATGGCTGCCGGGGGCTCGTGCGCGCGCTCGATCACTGCCGTGGGCCAGGGGCTTACACTCGTCCACTTTTCGGCTCAACGTAAGCGAATTCGGTGGGATAGGGGATGCGTTCAGGGGTTGTTTAGGGGGTGTTTAGTGGGTGTCAGGGGGTGTTAGGGGGTGTCGAGGGTGTATTTTGTGACAGAAACTGGCTCAGGTTGAGCTGAAAAGTGGACGAGTGTCAGCCCCTGCCGTGGGCACCGCGCTCGGCTCGCCAAAGCTGTCGAGCTGACGCACGCCGGAGCGGCGGCGGCTCTCGCGCGCGTCCCACAGCGCGATCATCCCGTCGCGGCCGCAGCTGGCGAACACGGCGCCGCCGCCGTTGGCTCCCCCGCCGCCCTCCGGCCGCACGCTCACCGCCTTGACGCTGCCCTGGTGCCAGGGGCTTACACTCGTCCACTTTTCAGCTCAACTTGAGCCGAGTATGACACACAAAAGCACCCAACAGACCCTTTACACCCCCTTAACACGGGCTATACAACCCCTACGCGCACCCCCTGACCCACCAACAGCGCTCAAGTTGAGCTGAGAAGTGGACGAGTGTCAGCCCCTGCCTGGTGGCGCCGGAACGAACAGTGGTTCACGCCCGTCTCCACGTCCCACAGCCGCACCGTCTGGTCGCCGGATGCGGTCAACATGCGCTGGTCATCGTGGCACCACGCGACGTCAAAGATGGCGTTGTCATGCGCGGTCCATTGGAACGGGCGGAAGTCAGGGTCGATGTCCAGCCCCGGCAACTTTCCCGCCGCGTTCACGATTGTCACCATGCCCTCCTCGTCCGCGATGGCGAGGTTCTTGCCCTCCCCGGTCTGGCTGAAGCGCACCACGAAGGGGGGTGAGCCGACGCCGGTGCGCGAGGGTATGATGGGAATGACGCCGCTGGCCACGCCCAGCCCGAACCCGTCGCCGCCGTTGCAGTCAAAGGTGTCCATCCCCGGCTTCAGGGGCTTACACTCGTTCACTTCTCAGCTCAACTTGAGCGCATTTTATGGGATAGGGGGTGCGCGTAGGGGATCTGTAGCCCGTTTCAAGGGGTGTTCAGGGTGTGTAGGGGGTTTCAGTGTGTCAGATACGGCTCGAGTTGAGCTGAAAAGTGTACGAGTGTAAGCCCCTGCCCGGCTTGCGGAACGGCTTTCTGCACGCCGGGTTGAGGCGCACGAGTTCCCGCCCGCGGAGAAACGCGTGGACCGAGGAGCGTTTGTGCAGCGGGGCGCGCGCGCCGGGGCGCGTGGCGGCGTGCGGCGTGCCGTTCGCGGGGGATTCCTCAGGGTAGTGCTGTGCCCCCTCCTCCTCCTCCTCCTCCTCCTCCTCCTCCTCCTAGGGCCTGGCAGATATTGCTCGCCACTTCATAGGACGCCAATCTAACTCAAGAAACGAGCGTCGAAGTGCGTGTTGATGAAGTGGCAAGCAATATCTGTCAGGACCTGCCAGCTTATCCGCATCCTGCCCCTCCCCCTCCTCCTCCTCGTCGTTGTCCTCGTCGTCGTCGTCGCGCAATCTTGACATCCTTCTCCGCTCAAACCCCACCCTGCGACCAGGGTCTTACTTTTTACACCTGTTCCCTTTTCAGCATCTTCGATGTTCGAGCTGAGAACGGCCCGCCACGGCGTGCGAAACCACGTGGCCGAGAGACCCTGCATCAGCGCACCGGCGCCGCCATCGCAGCCGCCGGGTGCTTTCCCTGTATGTCCCTTACACGCGTCCCCTTTGTGTCCTAAATGTCAATGCGAAAAACCTTTGCTTTTGTCATAATGGCGATGTCGCCATCACGTCTCTCGCGTCCGCCGTGAGCCCGCCGTCGCCGTCGGAGGACACGCAGACTCCTCACCGCGTGAGGGATAGAGCTGGGACGCGCGTGACGGCCCTGCCCTCGCCGGTGCCCGCGGCGATACACCTCTTCGGAATCCTGTTCCTCGGAATCATCACTCTCGCCTCCGCCTCCGCCTCCCGACCCGCCATCCCCGCCGACGTCGTGACTGGACCAACGGGAGGCGACGGGGACGGGGGTAGGGGAGGACATGCCCAGGTCCATCAGGCAGCAACCCCGGGTACCTACGCCGAACTAATCCTGGAGAATCTGTCGCGCGCGCAGTACAGTAGTGGCGCCCGCCGCCACGGTCTGAGGTTTTGCCCATTCGGCACCCGCCCGGCTGCGGTTTTCACCTTCAAATTTTGTGCGCGAAAAAAAGAGCGGCAATAGCAAGAAACCCTAAAGCCAGCTTCCCCAGCCCAAGCCAAAAGCATAAACCCTAAAGGTGGCAGGAGGGGCTGGAAGTCGCGTAGCGAAGTCGAGCAAACGGCACCATGCATATAGTGAAATGGGCCCGGCTACGTCGCGCCGCATACCGCCGCGCGGCCGAGAAATCTTCTACGCATCCGCTAGTTCCAGCCCCGCGCGCCGGCGGTCCGACCGCACGAGGACACGAGCGGGCGAAAGGCGTCTGACGCACGTGCCCCGTCGCGCCACGCCCGAACAACATCACTCGCTTTTGGTGACACCAAAAGGAAGCTCAACATTCATTCACCAAGCGGCTCGTTCACCTCCGGAATGGCGGAGGCGTCGCCGCCCGGGTTCGAACCGCCGACTCAAGAGTCCCTGAAGCTGAAGTACGGACTGCCAGACGGTAGGCCCCGGCAGCTCACGCCCGCCGCGTCATCCTCCACGTTGTAGACCCTCGTTTCTCGAGTTCAAATGCCACCCTGTAAATGTTGTGCACATTTTCTGATGCCAGGTCCTCGCAGACGGCACCAGCAATGCGGCGCTCATGCGCGTCGTGTCGCGCCTGGCGGCGGGGGCTTACACACGTCCACTTTCCGGCTCAAGTTGTGCGCTTTTCGTGGGATAGGGGGTGCGCTTAGGGATTGTGTAGCCCGTGATAAGCGGGTGTTATGGGGTATTTGGGGTGTGTAGGGTGTTTTGTGTGGTTCAGATACGACTCAAGTTGAGCTGAAAAGTGAACGAGTGTAAGCCCCTGCCTGGCGGGTGACCTCCCGCCCGCGAAGAAGCCCAGCGGCGGCGGGGGCCACGGAAATGGAGGTGGACATGGAAGCGGAAAGGGCACCCCTGGCAAAGGAACTCCTGGTAACGGTAACGGTGGCGGCGGCAGCGACGGCGGCAGGGGCTTACACTCGTTCCCATTTCCGCTCAACTTGAGCTCACCTTGCCCCTTTCCGCTCAACTTAAGCTTACCTTGTGCCCCATATAACCCGTGGATGTGTCCCGAAGGTGCTCAAGCTGAGCTCTGACGTGAGCGATGTGTCCCGAAGGTCCTCATGTTGAGCTCTGAAGTGAGCGAGTGTAAGCCCCTGGACGGCGGCAGCGCGGCCAAGCCGCCCCGCAACGCGTCGCCGGTCGCGCTCGCCGTGGCCTGGGGCGGCACCGACACCAGCGCCAGCCGGGGCGACGGCGCCGGCAGCAGCATCGGCGGGGGCGGGGCAGGGCGTGAATTATGTCAATCGCCACATGAAAAGCAATTAAATGAACCCTGGGTTGTTTAGTGTAGTTATAAAGCAACCTATGACGTGGGGAGCAATATCTGCCAGGCCCTAAGGCGGGGCCAGGGGCGGGCGCGGGGGGACGAACCCTTTCGATGACGAGGAGGGGACCGAGAACGCTGCGCCGGTGCTTTACTCATACGACGATGACGTGTACGAGGGCGACGACGTCGTGTATGAATCTGACAACGAGCCTCGAGCCCGGCGTGTGCTGGTGGCAAGGGCTTACACTCGTCCACTTTTCGGCTCAACTTAAGCGCATTATGTGGGATAGGGGATGCATTTGGGGCTTGTGCAGGGCTTGTTTAGGGCTTGTTGAAGAGGCCTTCTAAGGTATTCAGGAGTGTGAGGGTGTATTTTGTGTCGGAAATGGCTCAGGTTGAGCTGAAAAGTGGACGAGTGTAAGACCCTGGCTGGTGGCCGCTCAGGCGAGCCGGAGCCGGGTGCAGTCGTCGGCATCGCGGCTGGCGCAGCGCCCCCCCAATCAACACCTGCAGCTGCGCCGCCCTAGCACAGCCGGCGCCGTCGCTAGGAAGCCCGCGTTCGGCGGCGGTGGTGGTGGCGGCTGCGGCGGAGGCGGCGGTGGATTTTCCGGCGGCGGCGGGGGTGGCGGCAGGGGCTTACTCTCGTTCACGCTAGAGGTCAATTTGAGCAACTCCAGGACAAATTCATGAGATAAGTTGGGTTTTACGGTGGATAGAAGAGCTCAAGTGAAGCTGAAATGGGAACGAGTGTAAGCCCCTGGGTGGCGGTGAGTCCCTGTACGAGCAAACATTGAGAGGTGGCGGCGGCGACGCAAGCTATGGCGGCGGCGACGCAAGCTATGGCGGCGGCGGCGGCGACGGCAGCGGGGCCGGACCCGAGGTGGCCATCTCACACAAACAGCGCGGCGGCGTCATGGGCGCACTCAAGGTAGGATGGTGCAGGTTGACCCTATCAAAACCACGTTGTAAGCGCATGGGACTAATTGCTTAGCTATGATATGAGACGGGCTGCTCTCAAACTTTGCTTTCAATTTCAACTTGCGGCGCTACATGAAGGAGGAGACCTCGGTGGCCAACGGGCGGGCGCGGCGCCTGGAGACCGCGCTGCAGCGCCGCGACCAGGCAGGGGGGGTATTCAGAACAAGCACTTGAACCTCCTCCCCCACCTCCTCCACGCTCCTCCTCGTCCTCCTCGTCCTCCTCGTCCTTCTCCTCCTCCTCCTTCTCCTCCTCCTCCTCCTCCTCCACATCCTCCACGCGTCAGCATGAGCATTCACCCTGATAGTAAAGTCGTGCGGGCACGTCCGACCTCGGTGTGCGTGCATGTTCTCAACGCTTCGGGTGCTTGGGTTCAGTGACCCTGCAGTCAGGAGGTGGAGGTGCTGAAGGCGAAGGTGGTGCAGTTGGCGCGCGAGAAGGCCGCGCTGGCCACGCTCAAAGCGCGCGCTACGACCAACTCCAGGCAGGGGCTTACACTCGTCCACTTTTCGGCTCAACGTAAGCATGTTTTGTCGGATACGTTGGCTGCATGATGTTCCCTCAGTCTATGAGACAGGGGGACATGCGGAGGTGTGACCAAAACGGCTTATATTGAGCTGAGAAGTGGATGAGTGTAAGGCCCTGACTCCAGCGCCGTCACCAACACCTGCGCTGCCACCGCCAAGCGCCTCCCAGGCAGGGGCTTACACTCGTCCACTTCTCAGCTCAACCTAAGCCGTTTCCGTCACACCTCCCCATGTCCCCCTGTCTAATAGACTGGGGTGGAAAGCATGCACCCAACGTATCCTACAAAATGTGCTTACGTTGAGCCAAAAGGTGGACGAGTGTAAGCCCCTGCTCCCGGGCACACCCGCCAAAGAGGCCGGCGACATGAATCCCGCGACGCAGCGGAAACCCTCGGGGGAGGAACTCTCGCTCTCGAGCCGGTGGAGGCAGTGGCAGGGCGGTGCAGGTTGACCCTATCAAACCCACGTTGAAAGCGCATGGAACCCAGCGCTTGAAACTAATATGTGATGACCCGCTGTCAAACTTTGCTTTCAAATTCAACTTGCGCCGCTGCACAGTGGGAGCTGGAGGCGCGGCGCGGCGACCGCCGCATCGCCATGCTGCTCAAGTCCTACAAGCAGGTGCGTGCTCCCTATCCAAACGATCTCTCTCACAACAGCTCTCAAACTCACAACACACTACTCATACAACTCAGCTCACGCGCCCCTCTGTTCCCATCTGAACCCTGATTACGCCCGCCCCGCACATTCACGCCCACCCCTCACACCCACGCCCACCCCGCACACCCACCCACGCCCCTCACATCCCCGCCCGCCCCTCACAGATGGAGGACGAATCTGGGCACATGAGGAACGAACTGGACGCGGCGCGCTCCGAGTGCTCGCATACCAACGTGGAGCTCCAGGCAGGGGCTTACACTCGTCCACTTTTCAGCTCAACTTGAGCGCTTTGTATGGGGCTGGGGGTGCGCGTAGGTGTTGTGTAGCCCGTGTGAAGGGGGTGTTTAAGGTGTGTAGGGTGTTTTCTTGTGTGAGACACGGCTCAAGTTGAGCTGAGAAGTGGACGAGTGTAAGCCCCTGGCTCCAGGCGACGCGGGACGCGCTGGAGGACATGCGCCAAACCTTCGACACCGCCGAGGCAGGGGCTCACACTCGTTCACTTTTCAGCTCAACTTGAGCCGTGTCTGACACAAGAAATCACCCTCCACAGCCTAAACACCCCGTAAGACCCCCTTAACACGGGCTACATAACCCCTCCGCGCACCCCCTATTCCACACAAAGCGATCAAGTTGAGCTGAAAAGTGGACGAGTGTGGGGCCCTGCGCCGAGGCGCTGTTGACAGAGGAGCTCCAGGGCCGCGGCCGCCTGGAGGAGAAGGGTCGGTCGGACGGCGCGGCGCGGGCGCGGGCGGACGCGGAGGTGGTGCGGCTGGTCGGACAGGTCGCCGAGCTCGGAGGGGAGCTCAAGGCGGTCAAGGTAGGGCCGTGCAGGTTGACCCTATCAAAGCCATGTTGAAACCGCCTGGAGCTAAGCACTTAAGACTAAAATGTGATGAATTGCTTTCAAGTTTTGCTTTCAAATTCAACTTGCGCCGCTACATCAAGGGACAGAAGGAGGAGCTGTTGCAGCGCACGGTGAAGCGCGACCACCGGATCGACGCATTGGCAGGGGCTTACACTCGTTCATGTTAGAGCTCAATTTGAGCAACTCCAGGACACATTCATGAGTTCAGTTGGGTTATACGGTGGACGAAAGAGCTTAAGTTGAGCTGAAATGGGAACGAGTGTAAGCCCCTGCGCGTTGGCGAAGAAGCTGGACGGGGTGAGCAAAGAAAAGGAGACGGAAGCCGCGTCTCGCGCCAAGGCGGGGCGGTGCAGGTTGACCCTATCAAACCCACGTTGAAAGCGCCTGGAACTAAGCACTTCAAACTGCAATGTGATGAGCTGCTTTCAAGTTTTGCTTTCAATTTCGACTTGCGCCGCTACGCCAAGGCGGAGGAGGAAGTGTTGAGATCTGAGGAGCGGGTGCGGGTGTTGCGCAAGAGGAACGCGGCGGCGGAGGGGCGGTCGCGCGCCGCCGAGAAGGAGCGTGACGCCGCGGTGGAGGCGGCGGCGGGGGAGCGGCAACAGCTCCTCATGGAGATGGAGATCAAGGAGGAGGTTAGGCCCGGCAGCTAAACTCTAACCCCTAAACCCTAAACCCTAAGCCCAACAACCTTGTTCGCAACGTCACTGGCACGCACTTTGAACCCCTGTGTCTTGAGTTCAGCGGCACACTATGACGTTGCGATAAACATCCGCCAAGCCCTACGCCGTCCAACACGCACTTGGAATCCTCGTTTCTTGAGTAACCTGACACCCTGTGACGTGGCGAGCAATATCCGGCAGGCCCTCGGAGGAGGAATGCCACATGCTGGCCGCGATGGTGTCCCGGGCCGGCGCCGCCGCGCGGACTGCGGTACGGGCTTAAAGCATAGACGCTAAACCCTAAACTTAAACCCCTGAACCCTAAACCCTAAAACCCTGGGAGCGCGGTAGGGGCAGATACATGATGCTATGCTTGCCACGTCACGTGCCATATTTGTAAACCCTTGTTTCTTGAATTGGAAGACGTCGTATGATGTGGTGAGCGTTGATTGCCTGTCCCTGATCGTGGAATACGGGGGATGCCGCCGCCGGTGGCGGTGGCGGCGGCGGCGGCGGCGGCGGCGGCAGTCCCGGGGATGGCAGCGTGGGGGGCGCGGTGACCTCTGGGGGGCGGGAGCCGTGGAGGGGAGGCGGCGGCGGCAGTCCAGGCGGGAGCGTGGGGCGCGGGGCGACCCCCAGGGGGCGCGGCGTTGGCGCCGGTGTTAGCGCAGCGGGGCCTGCGGCGGCGGCGGCGGCGGCAGGGTTGGGGATATCGGCGGCAACAGGGGCGGCGGCGCCAGCGGCGGGGATGCTGGGGGCAGGGGCGGGGGTTGGGATGTCGGGTTTGTCGGCGGCGGGGCTGGGGCCGGCGGGGCCGGGGGGGGCGGGAATACGTGGGGCGGCGGCGGCGGCGGCGATGGGGGGGGCGGGATGATAATCGCGCTGTCCTCAAGGATTCATTAGTAATTACAGACTTAACCCAGATAGATACCGTAGCGTCTAACAATCGAACACAATGCAGCACTCGTGAAGGGGATGGTGAGAGCTTTAAACGAAACAGACGATGTCGCGTATTGGTTGCTCAGCCGGAGCGCGGGTGAGTCATTTGGACGCGGGCTCCCGTGCTTCCGCGCCCACCGCTCCACCTCCTGGTGCCCGCCAGAGTGACAAGATATCCCATATCGATATGGAAGATTACCATATCGACACTGTCATCTCCCATATCATTAGCCCATATCCCATATCGATATCTAGGATGACCATATCGATATACCGCGTCTCAAATCGATATCCCATATCCCATATCGGTGTCCCATTGACGTCCGATCTCCCGTATCGATCTCCCATATCCATGTCCTATCGATATCGGATCATTTCCTGTCACTCTGGTGCCCGCCTCGTGCGGCTCTGCATCGTGTATGTTGGTGTGTTTGTGATGGGCGGCATTCTTCCTATGGTTGCGCCCGCACCCATGCCACCGTCCGAGGGTGCCTCAGGACAGATATTCACAGTCCCGCCTGTTCCACGGGCAGCCGTACTCCCGCGCCCACCGCAGCGGCAGGTGAACCTCCAGATGCTCGTCCTCAGCGGCGAGTGAACAGGTCCATGCAACCCACGCGCAGCCGCTCGCCTTGGCCCAAGCCAGCCGCTCGACGGACGTGCAACACTCCCAGAAGCTCTTACATGTGGTTGAAGACTGAATTTCGTCGTAGGAGTGCTAGGGCCAGGCCTATTGCCCGCCACGTCATTGGCACGCATGTTGGGCCCTCGTTTCTTCAGTTACGTATCGAGGGGAGTACCTATGCAGGTATGTTCATGTCATCTTAATAGGTTCATAATAATGGCCTTCATTTCGTCGTGTTCTTCGATCATCATCGTAGCCCTTGGGCGTCCTTGTATTCGTTATTGCGCATTGCTCCCAGCCTGAGGTTATTCAGACGGTCTACCCTAGTGGATCAGATTACCCCGGTGTTCACGCGCTGAGTCACCGCGGCGGCAGTGGGGCTGTGCGAGTCTGCCGCATCCCACCAGTCCGCCGCACTGTTTGCCCCAAGTGTTCCAGTGCACCCCGGTGCTCACGACGCTGAGTCGCTGCGGTGGCAGTGGTGCTTGTGTGGGTCCGTCGGGTTCCTCCAGTGCTGCCGCTGGCACGCTACGCCACAGTAGCTCACCGTGGAGCACAGACTAGTAACAACGCGCACTACGTCACTCAAAGTCATTCAGCACAAGAAACGCGATTACGCACGGTCAAGCACGCATCGCATCACACGACATCTTTTAGCTCAAGAAACGTGACAGAATATGAAACCAAGCAGAGGACAAGACACGCGATTACGTGACGTGGCGAGCATTTAATGACATGTGTACTGCGTACTGCGTACACCTACCTTGAGGCAGCGCTGGCACACGCTGGAGGAGGCGGGGCGCGCGCCGCAGGCCGCGCACGTCCGCACCATCGCCAACAGCGCGATGGCCTCGACGTCTCCCTCGTTGGCGCTCGGCGTCAGGTAAGTCTTCGCCAGGCGACAGTTCTTCTGCACACCGCGTCCACGCAATAGGGGCAAGATTGAATGTAATACCGCCTCGTAATCCCCGAATGCAAAAGTATTTGTTCACTCACGTACATTGAGACCCAAGGCGAGAGAGAGAGACAGAGAGAGAAGCTTCCACTTGTATGAGAAGGGACCAGGCTTTCGCCCTGCCCCCCGTATTGAGATCCATGGCGTTCATGCGGTAGATGATGCTATGAGCATGCTTGTCTGATTGCCCCGCCAAGAGAGTACAGTTTTCCGAGCCGGTCCTTAGATATGCGCGATGCTTGTAGGTCGTCTTGGTCGGCGGCCAGGTGGAACCTACGCTTAGGCCCAAACTAAATCATACTCGCCGGATTACAGTGTGTCGCGTAACTCGGCAGACGAGAGTTGTGGTCGATGACGTGGCGAAAGTACTATTTCGTTCACTCATCCCTACCACTTCGCCGCTTGCACAAAGTCCGGCGCCATGCCGGCACTTATGGGCAGTTACAATCACGGTCGCCACATTTCAAACCACCGTCGTTCATGTTTCAATATTGGCTTCTGGCTTCAGGACAGGGCTTCACATTACTTCTCACTGATTGAGTCACTGAAAGATGGAAATGGTAAAAGAAGCTCTCCAGCTTCTTCATATCCAGTCAACTGAAATCACACGACACGGCGAGCATTTTTCATCTGACCCAAGGACCTGCATAATACCCGGTACCAAAGTCCCGGTCGATGAAATGCGGCACCCCACTCCGTGACTAAAATCCCACCAGTGCCTTCCATGCAAACCGCGCCCAAGTCCCCTTGCGCCATGGCGTAGCCTTGCTTCGCCGCCCAGCTGCCGGGAGCACAACGCACATTGTACCAGCAGACAAATCAGTAGCAGCAGTGACACACCGCACAGTGTACCGGCACCCACATCAGCAGCAGCATGGATCACAACGCAAAGAGTACCGGCACCCGCACTAGGGGCAGCGGTCTATTAGGGGTGTGTGAGGGGTGTGTTAGGAGTGTCTTAGGGGTGTCTTACGGGTGCATTAGGGGTGACAGGGATCACACCACACCTGGCGCAACCACTTCACCGCCTCGGCGATGTTCTTCTGGACGCCCTGGCCATTGGAGTGCAAACTTCCCAACAGGTACGCTGCCTCGGTGTAGCGCCGCACGTTGAATTTGAAGCGAAGTCTGAAAGTGGTTTCTCATATTGTAGCTTCAAGCGCTGAAACCGTAGGCGATTTCCACGCGGATTTCGAAACCGTGAATCCGCACCGCCCTGCCTCAGCGAGGCCCAGATCAGCCGCCCTACGCCAGTACACCGCCGCCTCCGCGTAGTCCCGCCGTATAGACAAGCACATATGGCCCGACATATCATTGACACGTTCTTTTAACCCTCGGTTCTTGAGTTGAATGGCATCCTATGACGTGGCGAGCATCATGAGCCTGTCCCAACCCGGAAGCTCGCCACGGTCCCCTCCGAGCTTGCCCTCAAAGTACAAAGTACCGAGCGACATCAACGCCCTCGCTTCTCGGCCCTGGTCCCCCGCGGCTCGGTACCATTCCGCGGCCGTTGAAAAGTTTTGCTCGACGCCCTCGCCGGCAAAGTAGCAGTTGCCGAGCTCGCGTTGCGGAGAAAGGTGGCCCTGGGCGGCCGACTCGCGGAACAACGCCACTGCTTTCACGTCGTCACGCTCCACGCCGTCGCCTGTGCGGTGTCGCACCGCAAGGCCGGGTCGAACATATGTACGTCTCACAAGGTAAACATACGCCATTTGTCCATGAATCCAATTAAGATATCTCACGAAAAACTCCTAAGTTGCGGAATTGAAGCTGAGCTGCTGCCTTGCTTGCGGCACACTATCAGGTGAGATTGTTATGAAAAATGACATAATATACCGAACAAAGGTAGTGCCAATGTGGCCCTGCCGCGAGGTTGTGTTGCGCCAGCCCGTAGCCTTTGCCGGCTGCCTCCTGAAGCCACGCCTCGCTCCAGGGACAACCGAACATTACCCGTCATCTCGTCGGCACACAATTTGAACCCTCGTTCATTGAGTCAAGTGGCATTCTATGACCACGCGAGCAATATCTGCCAGGCCCATTGCCCGCCATGTCGTTGGCGAATATGTTAAACCCTGATTGCGTAAATTAATTGGCATCCTATGACGTGGCAAGTATTGTCTGCCATGCGCATCACCCGTCACGTCGTCAGTACACGTGTTGATCATATTTATTGAGTTAGGTGACATCCAATGACGTGGCGAGCAACATCTGCCGGACCCTGCAACGCCCTGAACATCGTCCCGCAGCACACCGTGACCGTTGAAGTAGCACTGGGCCAGGCTGTTCGCGGCTTTCGCGAGGCCTTGATCGGCCGCCAGGCGGTATCAAACCGCGGCCGTCACGCGAGGTAGGGACAGAACACACAGGGCACCGGCACACATTTTAGTGTCGCACGAGGTAATTTCACGCACATCACTCACCAGCAACGAGGCAGACACGTCAACGATGTCGTTCTCCGATTATGCACTCAGCACGCATTGCTAGTAGCACGTGGTAAGATGAATAGTACAGACGTATATCATACACCGGCGATCAGTCAGATACGCCAACAATGCCTTAGCCCGAGTGTTCAACTCAAGGAGAACGAGTGGCACAGGTATACTACAATTGGAATCTATTCAGACACGCCACTCTCATGCCTTCTTGTCTCGCGTGTGCCTCCATACCGTTCTGCACCACACCTTGCCCGTGGTAGTAGTCACCGAGCTCCAGCTGCGCGTGTGCGTTGCCCTGCCCGGCCGACTCGCGGAACCAAGTCAGCGCCTCCTCAACATCTCTCTCCACCCCCTCGCCAACAACAAGGGTCTTGCCATCTCATAGCTAGCTTTTACATGTTTTGTGTGAGCCTTATAGGTACTTTTCCCAGCTTAACTTTGAGCTGTTTCTCTCCGCTGATACCACCTCACATACGCACTTGAATAGATGTTATACTTTAGGTTGAACTGGAACACATGCGTATCATATATTTGAGTAACCTGACGCATTGCCTCTTGTGATCTGAAGTGATCAGTAAGTCAGCCCAAGTTTGGGCTGAAAGATATACGTCAGGAAGGCCCTGCCGAGCACAAGACACTGACCTAGCAGGTGTTGGCCTTCAGCGTCGCCGCTCGCGGCCGACTCCCGCAGCCAAAGCGCCGCCTCCACGTAGTCCAGCTGCGTGTGGTTGGCCGGGTGAATCGACGGGTCGTGGCGGAGCAGCTTGGCGAGCAGGAGGCACGCGTCGGGGATCCCGGCTTCGGCCGCCTGGCGAATGGACGCCTTGGTCTGGGCCAGAGCCTGTTCGAAGAGGCGCCTCGTCGCAGGGTTCCGTGCCACCTCCTCCGCCGAAGCGCCGTCCGGGATCATGCGCATGAGGCGCTGCGCGCTAGAATCGCTTGCCAAGTCTTCGCTCGCCATGTCTTCGCTCGAGCTCGCCGCCATGCCCCTTCCCGCCACTCCCCGCCGTTGCGCACTTGGGGCGGTGCAGTGTGTGCGTGTGGTGCGCGGTGTGACTTCCTCTCACCCCCGTTATCTCGTTGTGGCGGGGCAAGGAAGGCAAGTATGGGGTGGGGGAGAGCGGACGTGTGTCGAGGCGGGCGGCGGTGGGCGCGGGTGGGGGTGAAGATGGCACGCGCGCGCGGGAGTGAGGCACCGACGCAACAAGCCGGGCGGCAGCGGGGTGATTCCCAGTCTAGGGTTGTCGCCTTCCTTGCTACCTTGGTTGTTCCGATCAAGGAAGCAAAACGACCACCCCCCCCTTTAGCCCCACAGCGTTTGACTTGCAAGACAGCACCACCACAACCAGACAGCAACACGCGCAGCCCCTCACTCACTCCCGCCCAGACGAGGCGGTTGTCGACCTGGCCGGCGAGGGGATCCTTTGCGTGGTGTTCCTGGCGCAGGCGGCGGGGCTTGCGCCAGCCGCCATGGCCGCCATGGCCGTCACGGGCGGCGGGGCCTGAGGGGATAGAGCGTGTGCATTGCAGCTCAACTGCCCACTTTTGTGGTTGCCGCGGAGGCTGCGCTTTGTATTTTATTTCATTTTTCAACCCTGCTAGCTCTGGTAGCTCTTTATGGAGGTTAACGTCTTCTATGCGCTTTAGAAGGTCCTCAATCGGCCGCGATGCATCCTTCGAGGGATACCTAAGTGGGTCCAGGAACACGACAGCGCCGATGGTAAACTTACACAGGGGGCGAGTGGTAAGGCCAGGGAGGAGCGGCGAGTGTACAGTGGTACACCGGTACACTTCTATGAGCGAACAGTCAGGTTGAGCTGGACAGGGAGCGAGTGGCCAGGTCAGGCATCAAGCTTGGATGCTTCTGCGAGTGTGTATGGGTACGCTGGTGCATTATGAGCAAACAGTCAGGTTGAACTGAAAAGGGGACCGAGTGTCAGGCCCTCGTTGGGAGGCAGCTGGCGGTGGTGGCGGCGGTGATGAGGGTTCGAGTTTACACAATTGCGTTTGTCGACCCAGGAGGAGCTCACATCGTGAGTATCAAACCGATACCATCTGCCAGAAGTGTGCAGCGTCGGCAGTGTGATCAATCATTTGGTGGTTTTAACGCTTATATGCTTGCCGCCCCCGCCATTCCCGGTGGTGGCAGTGTCTCAGACACCCGACACGCGTATGTGTGTCGCGCTCTGTGTCGCGTCTACTGCGCTGAGCGCTCCCTAGCTTGCAAGCAAAGTTTGTGTTCTCAATGGGATACCCAACGAATCGTAAGCGAAGATGGTGTTCTCAATGGGATACCCAACGAATCCGTCTCATCGCATGGGGTCCGTGATGATGTTGACCGGACGGCGCAGCTGCGGGGCTTTACGCCTTTTTGGGGTCCGTGATGACGGGCTTGCCCGCCGCCAGGGGCTTACACTCGTCCACTTTTCAGATCAACCTGAGCCGTTTCTGACACAATACACACCCCAAACACCCCCTAATGATGCCCAAGACACCCCCTACACACTCTCTAAACGCCCCATGAACACTCCCTAAACAACCCTGGAATGGACCCCTGTCTAACAGAAAGCGCTTAAGTTGAGCCGAAAAGTGGACGAGTGTAAGCCCCTGCCCGCCGCCTTGTCCGCCACCATACGCTCCCAGCGCACCTTGTCGTACTCCTCGGGCCAGGGGCTCACACTCATCCACATCTTTGCTCAATCTGAGCCCGCTTTGTCGCTGAAACCAGCAAAGCACCCCACCACATGGGACAGAAAGTGCTCACGTTGAGCTGAAAAGTGGACGAGTGCAAGCCCCTGCCTCGGGCAGCATGAAGTCGGGGTCGCTGTAGGAGCGCCAGAGTGAAGCGGCGCAAGTTCAACTTGAAAGCAAAAGTTGAAAGCAGTTTTATCATATGTCAGTTTCAAGCAATTAGGTCCAGGCGCTTTCAGCGTGGGGTTGATAGGGTCGACCTGCACCGCCCTCACCAGGAGAACATGTGGCAGTCGTTGCATAGCAGCTCGGACTCGAACTGCTTCTTGCCAGGGGCTTACACTCGTTCACTTCTCAGCTCAACGTAAGCACATTTTGTGGGATACGTTTGGTGCATGGGTTTCCCCCAGTCTTTCAGACAGGGGGACACGAGAAGGTGACCGAAACGGCTTGGATTGAGGTGAAAAGTGGACGAGTGTCAGCCCATGCTTCTTGCCGCGGCACCACGTCTGCATGAAGTGGTGCTCCTTGGTGCAGCGGCGCAAGCTGGAATTGAACGCAAAGCCTGAAAGCAGTTCATCATATGTCAGTTTCAAGCGCTTAGTTCCAGGCGCTTTGATATCGATATATCGTGTCCCATATCAATGACTCATATCTCGTATTGATATCCCTATCGATATCTCATTGATGTCATATTTCGCATACTGTATCGATAGAGAGAGAGAAACGCTTTCGCGTGTATAGAGAGGCACCAGGCTTTCGCCCTGGCCCCTGTCTGTATCGATATCCCACATTGATCTCCCATATCGATAACAGATCATATCGTGCCACTCTGGTCGGTCCCGTGCAGCCGTGCTGTCGTGGGCCCATAGCATACTACGCAGGTGTGCGTGTAAGGGATACTGGAGGTTTATGTGCATAAAAAAGCGAAGCTAGGGTGCGCTAAGCGTCGTAGACGCGACACAGAGCGCGACACCACATACACGTGTCTGGTTCCTTGACACCCACAGTGGACTGTCCGGTCGGACAGTCACCTGTCAGGTCGGTCGGCCAGTCCTATATCCTCAACAAGTTCCCTCCACACGGTGACGACGCCGCAGCTTCACGTCCACACGCGGCGCAAGTATCAGGCTCATATCAGCTTCTCCCTTCTCTAAGATGCTGTGCTGTGGTCTACGCGGCATGGTTGTTAGCTGTTCAGCTTAGTTTGCATTTGAACACAAACACTCAAACACACACACACACACGCGCGCATACACGCGCGAGAAAGGCGGCGTGATGAAGCGTGGTGGTGGTGAGGGGTGGGGGAGGATGGTTGTGAGATATTCACTCGCGTGCCGGGGAGCAACAACATCATATGAAAGAGTGGGGAGCAGGCTTGAGCTTCAGCTCCTAATCTGGATACATGCACTACTCATCGTACTGCCGATATGTTTATTGACGACAAGGCATACTACTGTAATTAGTCCTATTAGAATTCAAGAATGAGAGTGAATTGTTTGTTTGTTGTTATTGAGATCGGTGTGCTCCACGCCAATGTGACTTGCACCAACCACCAAACCGCACGCATGAGGCGCATGCGCACACAACGAGTGAGCACCAAGCATCGTCATCGGAATCGGAATCGTGATCGGAATCGGCATCTTCAGCGCTGACGACGATGCGTGGTTTCGGGCATCCGTTGGCGAGGGCCCACTGGAGCACGTCGTCGTGCCCGGCCTTGGTGGCCGCCTGCACGGTACGTGCGTCCCACCGGAAGCCCTTCTTCCGAAGCCACTTCAACACCTCCAGGTGCCCGCCCCGAGCAGCGCGAGCACACGAGTTCATGTTGTAAGAGTCTCGGTCTGCAGCATGCTCCCGCTTGCCATGCTTACAAAGCCAGTTCAACACCTTCAGGTGCCCGCCCGCAGCGGCGCACTGGAACGTCCACGCATCATCCGATTCGCAGTGGTGCCGCAACAGCCACTTCAGCACCTCCAGGTGCCCGCCCTCAGCGGCGAGTGCAGCACAGTCGCGTTCCGATGGATTGTCGAAAATGTCCTCCTCCCAGTGGCAGCCGTGCACCCGCGCCCACTTGAGCACCTCCAGGTGGCCTCCTGCAGCAGCGTTCGCACACGTCCACTCATCCCACGGGCAGGCCCTGGGAGTCACATCAACGTCAGAACCTCCGTCGTCGGAGCTTACAGACCACGGGCCATGCTCCTCCTTAAGGATGCGTTCACTGCTCCCGCAGCGAAGCCACTTCAGCACCGTCAGGTGCCCGCCCCTAGCGGCGAGTGCGCAACAGTGTACGTCCCAGAGCGCGTCGCTTGACCTCCCTGGAGGTTTCTCCTCCCACGGGCAGCCTTGCTCCCGCGCCCAGATCAACACATCCAGGTGCCCGCCAGCTGCGGCCGCCTGTCACCAGGGGCTTACGCGCATGCACTTGTCGGCTCAACGGAACACTTTCTATGTATTGGGTGCATCAGGTGGTTGTGGTGACAAAACATTTATGAGCTGAGAAGTGACGACTGCAGGCCCCTGCCTGACACACCCTCGCGTCCCATCCGCACCCGCACGTTTTCCGAACACACACGCACGCCCGCGGGACCAACGGGCACCCGTTCTTCCGCGCCCAAGCAACAGCGTCGCAAGTTTCAATGGAAGACAACATTCAACGACGGTTCATCAATGTTTTGCTTCGAGCGCTGAAACCAAGCGCGGTCACACGCGGGGTCAACCTGGGGTCAACCACTCAACCTGCACTGCCCTACCATGTCAGCCGCTCGACAAACTGCTCAAGCTTAAGAGGCACCCCCACGTCCCCCCCCGCGCGCGGCAGGCCGGAGGACACCACCGCCGCCCGGCCCGCCGGCCCCACCCGTCCGAACAGAGCGAGATCCGCGGGATTCAGCCGCGGCAGCACCTTCACAACGAGGACCTCGGGCAACTCTCCCCCGAGCAACCCCTCGAGCAGCGGCGACGGGTAGGTTATCAGCCCCGTCTGCCGCAGATAACCTAGTAAGTCGTCCTCGGGAAGCTCGGTGCCCTCGGCTCGGCCCAACAGCGCGGCGAGCGCGCCCGACAGGCGCACGACATAGGAGGCGGGGGTTGGGGTCTGCATGACGGAAGAAGGTGGTGGGTAGGTGCGGCGGGCGTCTGTGCTCGGGGGAGTGTGGTAGCGTTGGGTGGTGGGCTGTGGGTCTGCACTTGGTGTTTAGTCAGCAACTGGAGTGAGTCTGCGCTTTGAAAATCTACGATTTAGGTCCGCAGGTCCGCTCCCAAACCCTACTTTTAAGGCACGGCCGCCGCCGCCGCTGCCGCAACACCTTGTGCAAACGGCGACGCGCGCGCTCGGAACGAACGATACACCGGCATATCTAATCACCAACACTCTCTGATCTGGACTATGGCGGGACGCTCCTCCAACGCCGCCGGCAGGTACAACTCCGCCCCCGGGGGCGTTTCGGCCTCCGCGGGGCCGCAGCTCTCTCCGACTCTCCGCTGCTGGGGCGGCTATTGGTTGGGGGAGTGGTCCGATGTCTTTGATGCGGAGGTGCTGCCGCTCCTGAACCCCGCGGCCACGCGCGCGCTACTAGGGCGGGACGGGCAGGAGTGCCGGGACCCGGTGCTGCGGTCCCCCAAGCTCGAGTGCACGGGTCGGTCCGCTGGGGTGAAACTAAGGGTTATTGTGTCCCCTCATCCCATGGGCACCCATGCTCTCGCGCCCACTCACACCTCCAGGTGCCCGCGTTTCTTGCTGGGTCGATTTTCCATGGCCGTCCAAGACGACGCCAGGCGACGCCGGACCGACTGGTGTGGCCCCGAGCGCCAGCGGGACGTACGCCGTTGAAAACATGGGAGCGGCAGTTGGAGACGGTGCACGACTGACGACTGCAAAGGGTTTTTTTTTGGGTTGTTTCTTGTTTGGGTTGTTTGGGTTTAGGGTTTATTTTTAGGGTTCGGATTTAGGGTGTAGGGTTTCTGTCCCAACCGCAACCTCAACCAATCAGAAGCCGGGATGCCGGATGAGGGAAATCTGTGGGATTTGGTTCACGTCTCCGTGACATTGGCGACGCGCACTTCAGACAGCGCTGAGCCGCCGCAGCCGCCACGCGTCACCCCGCATCCCATCGCACCACCACATACGATGTCGGCGTCCGCGTCACTGTCCGCCTCGAGCGTCCTCTGCCCTAACGCGGGGCTGCACCGCCGCATCGCCGCCACCGCCGCGCGCCGTCCATCCGCCCATGCTATTCCTCTTCGCGTGCAGGCCGCCGCGGCGTCCTCCGCGTCGCCCGCGCCCGCCACTACGCCGGCGGCGAACGCAGCGCCCGCCAACGACCTCATGATCCGCGCGGCGAAGGGCGAGGTGGTGGAGAGGGTGCCGGTAGGGACTTGCAGCCACTGCTCGCCGTGTTGTGAGGGGGGGGGATCGGGATATTTATATCGTGAGGGTGCCAACTCCTTTGAGATGCCGCGTCATAGGATACCTCGTCGTGGGATGCCATTTGACGAAAGAATCGGGGGTTGAAATGCACGTGGATGATGAGGCGAGCATGGCCCGCCCGGCCCTGGACGGCGGTGTGGCTGTTCCGGCAGGCGGGCCGCCACCTCCCCGAGTACATCCAGTACAAGGCGACGACCGGTAAAAACTTTCTCGAAATCCTGAAGGACCCCAAGGACGTTGCTGAAGTGACGCTGCAGCCCGCGCGGCGGTACAACCTGGCAGGGACTTACACTCGTCCACTGTTCAGCTCCACCTGAGCCAGATACAAAAT
>Ga0307489_10000369_pt1 | contig 26457 bp, 7 predicted proteins | sample SB12metaG_FD_202247 | JGI IMG/M metagenome (GOLD analysis project Ga0307489, IMG submission 202247) | Sea-ice brine microbial communities from Beaufort Sea near Barrow, Alaska, United States - SB 1.2 | ecosystem: Environmental > Aquatic > Marine > Coastal | place: USA: Alaska | collected 2017-05-06 | reverse complement strand
GCTGCTGCTGCTGCTGCCCCCGCCCCCGCCCCCGCCAGCCCGCTGCGCCCTCCCGGTGTAGCAGTCTCCGCCAGGCGTCTCGGTGTTGCGCGGCGCACTGGCGGTACCAGCGGACGCCTCCGGCGCCGCGGCGGCCACGTACTGGTACTCGAAGTCGTGCATGCGGTCGAGGAGGTTGCACGTCGACTCCCGCGCGGCGCCGGGTCCCGCCTGGTTCTTGTCCACCCACCCCCCCTGGCCGATGAACGAGCCGTCGCGCAGCTGCCCGCCCGTGTAGGGCCAGTCGACCTGCTCCATACATGTGCTGGCCAGCAACCCGTTGCCCACCCTGCTCTTGTGCCAGCGGCCGTCGGCGCGCGACAACGAGTCCACCGTCTGCGACAGGCTGCACAGCCCGTTGCCCCCGATCGGTTGTGCGCAGGGCTTCGCGCTGTCGCAGAAGCAAAACCCGTTCGACGTGCGCAGCCCCTCCACCTTCACGTGGTCCCGCGCCATGCCCATGGCCTGTACGCTGTTGCTGCGGCGCCTGTCCACGCTGTGCTGCTGGAACATCACGGCCGCTCGCCGCGAGTTGGGCAGCGAGGGCCTGAAGTGCGCGCCGGCCTGCCCGGACAGGAACAGGCGCTGCTTCAGAGGGCACGCCCAGTGCAGCGGCCGCGCGTCGTCCTCGGGCAGGTCCGGCTCGTGCGCAGCCTCGCTGAGGTGCTCCGCCTGCGGGTCCCACGACAGCCAGCGGTGCAGGATCTGCGCGCGGTTTTTCGTGCTGGCGCTGATGCGGTCCACGCCCACGCTGGCCATGAGCGCGTCGACCTCTAGCTTGCGCGCGGCGGCGCCGCCCGCGGCGGCGCCCGCTAGCACCAGGTCGTACAGGTGGAGGTCCCCGTCCCTCGACACGACAAAGTGCATGTGGTGCCCGCCAATGTCGAACTTGTTCAGGTTCAGGAAGTTTTTCGCCAGCGGCACGTCGCCGGCGGCCGTGAACACTGTGGTGCGGAACACGTCGCGGTGCGGCAGCACAAAAAGGCCGCCCAGTTCGCGGGTCGCGAAGGCCGGCGGGACGGCGTACTCGTACAGGTTCTCGTGGGGCAGGCCGGACCCGCCCCCGAGGAGGCCCTGCCTGTGCTTGCACACGGCGCCCGCGCGGCCACCGGCGCGCGTCGGCTTCAGGAAGCACACGTTGCTCCGCATCCACGGCCCGACGATTCGCGCGCCCTCCGGGGCGTCGCCGTTCCGCTCGAGGCAGCCCGGCGTCTGGTCCCGGTAGAACGCCGTGTCGGTGTCCTGCGTGTGGCACTCCTGCCCGTTCAGACAGCGCGTGGTGTACACCTCGGAGGTGGTGAGCGCACTGCGCGACATCCCGGTGTCGCAGCCCGCCTGCACACTGTAGCCGCCGCCCGTCCACGGGTTGAGCAGCTCGATCGTGGCCTCGTCCACCGGTGACACGCGGCACACAGAGTCCCAGATCGAGGTGTTCCGGCACAGCGACGCGAAGTCCATAAGGTACTCGAAGTGCTTCTCGCGCGGCTCCCTCGCGTGCTCGGCCCACATCAGCAGCGCCCCGCTGTCCTCCGCGTTGTCGTCGGCGACCAGCTGCGAGGCCGCCACGGGCAGCTGCAGAAAGTACCGAGCGGGGACGACCAGCGGCCCGCTCGAGTTGTACGCCTTGTTGACGCGGTGGCGCATCGCGATGAGCTGCTCGTTGTGGCTGCACTGCTTGTACGAGACCTGGTTGGTCTCGCCGACGTCCGCCGCGCACGCCTGGATGTCGAGGAAAAACTCCAGCGGGTTCTCCGGCGTCGGCTTCTTCTCGCCCGTGCGCGCCTCCCAGTTCAGCGCGCGGTCCGGCGAGAAGGCGGCGAAGTTCCACCCCGCAGGGTGGGCCAACACATGGCCCGTTTCTGAGGGAGTCGTCAGCTCCGAGAGCGGCGTGTGTAGGTCGAACGCGCCGGAGCTGTCGATGGTTTTCTGCCCCGCGTGCTGCTCCTGCAGGAAGGCCTCGCGGTACTCCGACTGCATGACGTGCACCAGGAGGTGCGCCGTCTCGAACACACTCAGGGTGCTGTCTGTATCCTGCTTGTTCAGCAGCCGCATGATCTCCCGCTCCTGCCATTCTCTCACGGAGAGGTGCCACTGGCGCTGGACGTAGTCTGTGGCCACGATACCGTGCACGAGGCAGTCGTGCTGCCCGCTGCAAAAGGTGCGGTTCTCCGGGAAGCGGTAGCAGTCACTGCAGTAGAAGTATGAGTCTTGCAGCTTCACCGCGAGACCGTCGCACTCGGCTTCCGAGCACGAGAAGCCTGGCAGCAGCTCGAGGCTGACTGCGCTGTACGTGGCGGGGAGCGTCACCGTCGCCCCTGTCACTGCGTTCCCGCCTCGGACCTGGTTGCCCACAAACGTTGGGCTGTCGTCGTAGTCCAGGAACTCGTGGTCGTGGGCCGAGAAGTCCCGAAGAAATGCATCCTTCTTAGCAACACCTTTAGTGAAGGGCATATTCTGCATCGCCTGCAACATTGTCCGTGGCCCGAGGTACGTTTCGTCTTCCTGCTTCACACGCTCCGCCTTGAACTCCTCGAAGGTCCCCTGTGCGCAATTGAACCACGCAGGGTAGGCCTCTGCGTCTTCGCTCTGGTACGACGCCAGCGTCGTCGAGTACCTGCAGCGTTTCCCATCGCAGGCCGCACATGAATCGCCCCTGGATTCCGCGGCAATGGATTCGAACCACGACAACATCGGTGGCCACAGCGGGTTGTTGATCATGCAAGTCGCCACGTCGGCGTAGGTGATGGGGGTGCTAGTTAGTGGCCCGTCTTTCTCCACACTCATGCATGGGGGGTCGCTGCCGTCGTCGTCTCGCCAAAATGCCGGTCGTTTTGGGTCCCGGATTTGCCCGCTCGGACATTTTACGCAGCCATGCACAGTATGCCTTCCAAAAGAATAAACCTGGTAAGCGTCCTTCATCTCAAACTCGTTTTCGGGATTGCACTGGCAGCATTTTCCATCTTCATCCTCGATTGCACAATCATCGTCTTTACTTTCCCGGTACCCGGTTTTTTGGTAATCAGGTGGTTTATACTTGTAGCGAGTATCTCTGTCGGCGTCTATCTTTCTCATCCAACCAGCGCCGCACCCGCCATGCTCCCACCACGCTTCAAGAAGGGCCCGGCCGTGGCGGTGCGTCGGGCCGCTGGCCACCGCGTCCGAAGAATTGTCCGTCGGCTGCTGTAGCAGCCGCCGGCGTCGGCCGGGTACTGAGATAGTGTCGGACTCGTCGTCGTCGTCCGGATCGTCAGTCTCCGGATCGTCAGTCTGGGCACCGTCGCCGTCCTGATCGCCAGTCTGGTCATCCGCGCCGTCCGGACCCCCTGGTCTGAATATAGTGCTGATCTCGAGAGTCTGGGCATATATCTTTGGGGTCGCACCCTTTGGCAGATTGCTGGCTTCCTGCAGCAGCAGAACACGGTCCACCACGTCCAAGCTGTTGAAATGAGTGTTGTTCCAGTAGATCTTTTCGTGGCTGTGGAGATGCCTGGGGCTGCGACCGACAAGCCTGTTGACGTTGGGCTGGTACCCGTACGTCCTGACCAGGACCCCGGGGGGGATCTCGGCGTGTGTCCAGCGGAAGTCGACATCCTGGGAAAACTTGTTTTGTGAGCCGGAGTTGGGATTGAAGCACTCGTTGCCGAGCTCGTAACAGACACGCTCGGGATGCGGGTTCGCAGGTTTCAGCGTTGCCTGTGATTTGGCACCCGTGCGGTGACAGCCCTTCGCCCCGCTTGCCGACCCTTGACACAAAAAGTTGTTGGAAGTGTCACCGTCCCGAGCAGTGGGGCTGGAGAACCCGATGGTGCATCGCTGCCCCAGGAAACCCGCGGCGACCTGCACGGGCTCTCCTTCCGGGTGGCACACGCGCTGCCACTTCATTACGCCGGCGCTGTCCGTCAGCTTCACCATGGGCTCGTCGTCCAGCTTCAGAGGGGCATTCGCGTGCATGGGGTCGGCGCCAGGGTTCCCTTTGAAGATGCACGGGGTGCGTGAACCGTCCTGCAAGGTGGTCTTGAAGTCGGGTTGTGCAAAGGCGCGCACGTTACAGCTGTTCACACCGACGTCCGTGAAGACGCTCGACAGCTGCCGTGCCAGCGACGCGGCGATATTCCCGACCCCCTGCATGTGCAGCCATGGCTGTGAAAACAGCGCAATCTCCGGGTTACCCCACGCGGGCACCCGGGCCTGCAGCATGACCTCGTCCGGGACTGCTTGCACCAGGGGCCCGAAGCTTCCGGAGCCGAGCCAGGCCAGCACGAGGGTGTGAATGGAGTGATTCACGCCGTCCGTGGCGGCCCGGTGCGCCTCCCGCGGGTGGCTCGACACAGTGCACCCCGCCTCGCCGGTGCAGCACGCGCTGCTAAATTCCGACACGGCGGTGCGTAATTCGGAGGCGTACGTCTGGAACATCATCAGCTGGAAGTCCTCGCGGATCACGGCCTCGTTGTTGATGCACGCCTCCAAGTGGGCGGCATCCCCGGGCTGTATGAACGACTTCTGTGTCTGGCAAACCGGGGCCAGGATCGCGCCGCCGCCCAGCTTCTCGTGCGCGGCCGCGAGCGCGGAGGTGAGATTCAGGACGACCTGTGTATGTGCGGCTTGCTTTGTCGACGTTGCGTCCTTCAGCACCACCGCGGTCTGCTGCAGGTACTGCTTCAGGGTGACACTCGGGACCGCCCGCCCGGACGGCGCTGCTGCTTCCGCCTGCGCGCCCCGCCACGCGGTCCACGCCTCGCACTCCACACCCTTCTCGGCGGAGACGCGCACCCCGGAGAGGAGGTGGCACTTGTACCACCACATCGGGGCCACCTCCACCATGGAGTACGTGGTAAAGTGGTTCAGCACAGAGCTGGAGAGCAAGGTGACAGGCTTCCCCACCGTCTCGGTGGCGTTGTTCCCACTGTCTGGGTCTACCAGCACCTCCTCGTCCACTGTCACCTCGTAGACTTGCTGGAAAAAGTCATTGCGGTGCTCCCCCCCGGAGGGCTCGCCCCGGTAGAACGCAGCCTGCTGCAGCCGTTCGTCGAGCTTGGACGCGCACTGCACGCGTTTCCTGTACGTGGCCAGGCTGAAGAAATCCGTCGAAAAGGCGTCCATGAGAACGCCTGTCAGGAGCTTGCGGACCCTGTCGCGTCCATCGTGCGTCGCCTTGTAGCCGTCTCTTTTCACGTTTGTAAGCTGATCTCGCAGGACGTTGAATCCGTTGGTGACGTCGCAGTAGACATCCACATTGTTGTCCTCGATGACAATCAGCGCGAGTGGTGCGACGGCAAAGTCGATGTAGCATCTCTCGTCGTCGGATGGATGGCGCGACTTGGCGCCGAACGCGCCGCACGCCACAGCGTCCGAAACACGGTAATCGGTGGAGGCCGTCGCGAAGTGTCGCAGCACGCGGCGCTCGGGGATGACATGGCCCTGGATGTCGTACTCCGGCAGCGAGCACTGCGGGATGTCCACGCAGGCCACCAGGCCCTGCGACGCGGCGTCGCCCTCCTCGACGCCGAGGAACCCGAGGTGCGGGTTGCTCATGTACTCCATCTGCGCGATCTTGACTGCGTGCGGCCCGTACCCGCCGTCTCCGGGGAGCTCCCTGCGGTAGTATGTCTGGTACAGCGAACTGTAGCGGGCGGGGACGGCGTACCTCCGGTTTAGGTGTAGCGAGGGCAGGCTGCCGCCGTTGCCGCCGACACGCGGGCGGCACAGCACGGTGTCCTGTAGGTGCTGGAAGTCGCGGTCGCAGCGGTGGGCCTCCTGGTACAGGATGTCCTGCGAGGCGAAGATGTCGGGGGCCACCGATTCCTCGCGCAGGGTGTCGATCCACTGCACGTCCTCGCCGAGCGCGCAGAGTTGGTCGTCAACGTCCGTCCCCGTCTGCTGCGCGCTGCCGCAGTGGTCCTCGAAGACGCGCCGGTACTCGTACCAGCTGCGGTACGAGCAGAGGCCGTGCGCCTCGAAGAGCCCGGTGATGCGCCCCCACGGGCTCTTCCCGTACATGTCAACGCTGTCCATGCTGGCTGCGTCGCACGACTTGGCGTGCCAGGAGAGGTCGACGTCAGCGCCAAAGTCGTTCTGCACCTCGATCACAGGGTGCACGCACCTGCCCTCGCCCGAGCAGAGCAGGTCCGGCTGGTCGAGGCCCGTGGCGCGCGAGCAGTCGTCGTGCGACGAGCACTGCATCATGCTGCCCTCCGCGGGCGGCCAGGCCGTGGTCTGGTCATCCGTGCCGCTGCGCGTGACCTGCGAGACGACGCACACAGAGCTGAGGCACTTGAGCACCACGTCGGTGGCCACGCCGACGACGTGCCGCTGGCAGTCCTCGTCGTCGAAGCACGAGAAGTGGCCCGGCATCCCGCAGTCGCCGCCGCCCTCCGTCCACGAGTCCGCGTGGTCGTCCGCGTGCAGGCCGAGGTCCATCAAGGGGGAGTCTGCGCCCGGCCACATCGTGCTTTCGGGCTCCGGCCACGACGTGAGCAGCCCGACCGAGCGCAGGCGCGGGTGGTCGGTGCCCTCCGTCTTCCACGGCACCTGGTGTGGCGACGTGGAGCACTGGCCCCCGGTCCACTCCTCCGTCTCTGGGTCGTGCAGCACCGGCACCGCGTAGTCCACCAGCACGCCGCGGCGCATGCGCGTGCACACGCGGATGTTGTTCTGCTCCCGCAGCGTCTGCCCCAGCGTGTTGAGGCGGCAGACCCCCGACGCGCCTGCGTTGTTCATCATCAGGCTCTCGTCGCGCAGCGCGCTGTGCTGGTAGCGCATCGCGTGGCCGTCCGCGTCGTACTCAAAGTGGTTGCTGAACGTGCGGTACGCCACGCTCTCCTGCTTGCAGGGCGTGGTGACGTGGAAGCCGACCGGGTGCTCCCACGCCTCGGGCCACCAGTCGGACACGCCACCGCAGCTCGCGGCGCCGTCACTACCCCGCGCGCCGGAGGCTGTGCGCCAGTGGCCCGGCGAGGGCGGCGCCCCGGCCGGTGGGCGCACGTACTGCTGCCACAGTCGCTCGATGTCCAGGCCCGCGGAGGCCGAGGTCGCCTCCTTGTGCTCGTGCTCGCGCGCAAACCGCGCGCGGACGTCGTCCCCCAGCGAGTCCCAGTGCGTGTCCTCCGGCCGCGACCACTTGAGCGACAGCGTGCGGCTCCCGCTGCTGACGAACGACATCGCGTCGAGGCGCACGAGCGGGTCGTCGCTGTATTTCGCAACGAACTCCTGTGCGTTGAGCTCGGTAGGCTCGATGTCACCGGGCATGTCGAGCGGGGGTGTGGTATACTGCGGGGGTAAGGCGGCCGTGGCGTTGCCGCCCGTGGTGTTCCCTGATACCGGGGAGGGCTCCACCGGGTGCCTGGCGCCGGCAAACCGGCACGTGGACACGGCGCGGCACGGGTCGAAGATGAGCACCGTGGCCGCCTGCTCGGTATTCGCTGCTGCTGCTCGGTGGTACACAACGAGGCACGTTGCGCCGACCACGACGAAGCTCTCATCCCGACGCAGGATACCGCCAAAGTGCACGCCCACGCAGCTCTCGTGGTTGCTGGGGGTGTTCTCCGGTGCTGTGTCGGGCGCCTCGAGCCCCGCCTGCGGCACCTTGTGTGCCGAGAACACGCCGCGCAGCGCGCAGAAACCGAGGAGCTTCGTCTGCGTGTGGCACTTGCGCTTCCACACCGTGACAGCCTCGCTCTGGCGCACGAGCTCGAGGTTGGTCGCCGCAAGCACAGGCTGCATCGCCGTGAGGGTCGCCAGCTCGACCACGTACCGCAGGCAAAACGACAGCCCGCGGTTCTCCGGGACGCCCTGCACCGCGGGGAAGAGCACGTCGCGGAAGTGCTCCGCGTACGACGCCTGGCCGCCCGCGGCGTCCTCGCTGGCGGCTTCCGCCTCGACCTCCTTCTCGCAGTGCTGCTGCGCCACCGTGGCGAATACGTCCAGCGGGTTCATGAAGCGGTAGGCGTCGCCGCGCCCGTGCTTGATCACGCTCTCCGCGTTCATGAAGCGCAGCCCCCCCCGCCCGTCGTAGAGCAGGTTCTTCACCGTAAACTGCGGGCGCGTGCGCGGCGCGACGCCTTCGTGCTCCAGCAGCCACTCGTCGACGAAGGTGCTGTTGTCGAGTAGGCCCCACGCAGCCGTGTCCACCGCGTTCCACGGGCACTGCAAGTAGTCGAGCAGCTGCATGTGCTCCTGCATCTCCACGCCGACCGCGCGGCTGTCCTCGCTCCCTGACCAGTGGCTCCAGTACAGCCCGCTCTGCGCGTCGCAGATGGTCTGCAGGCGCTCCGAGAGCGCGAAGCGCGGCGACGCGCACACGTTCAGGGGGATGTGGCACCACACGCGCCCGTCTGTCTCGACCACGCGGGCCCACCCACAAAAGCACGTCTCGGCGAGCTTGCCCAGCGCCCACGTGCCGCTGTTGGTGTCCTGGAACAGCGCCGTGTCGTCCTTCAGCGCCTCCGGCGGCGCAAACGTGAGGCGAGCGCCTTCCTGGTCACCGTCACCGATCGACTGCAGCAGGCTTGAGTAGACGCCGCTTGTCGGCCCGGGCTGCACGTCATCCGCAAGGGCCTTGTACCAGGCCGTCTTGTTCTCCGCAGAAGCCTGTGCCGGGTCCCACTCCTTGGGCGCGTGCGGGGCGCCAGCGGTGGCCAGGCGGTCCACGCACACGCGCGAGTCGCTCGCGACGTGCTTCACGCGGTGGCTCCAGAAGAGCGGCGAGCGCTCGCGCGCGTCGGACACGAGCGCGCGCACCCACGCCTCGAGCGCGGTGAAGTGGCCCTCCGGCTCTGTCTGCATGGGGTCCCACCGGGGCAGCGACGGCAGCGTGGTCGGCGCGCCGGTCAGCGGGTCGCCAACCGGCAGCGTAAACATCACCTGCGACACAGCGCCCACGCATATCTCGAATGCGGAGAGCGTCGTCGCGTCCTCCCCGAGCGCCTCGTCCTTCCCGTAGGTGGTGAGCGGCCCGCTGGTCGAAAACAAGCCCTCGCTCTTGGCGAGCTCCCGCTGCGCGTCGGAGGGCACAAACGCGGAGCGATCCACACCGTACGACACCGTCGTGGACACGTTCTTGAACACGGTCGTCTCGGCGTACGCGTAGGCATTTCTCAGGATGTCGTCCGCAACGCCGGAGTTTTGGATTACGGAGAACTCAAACCCCGACAGCACCGCGGGCACGAACGACTCCAGCAGCGCCCGCTTCTCTGCTCCCGTGGCCGAGCGCAGGTACATAGATAGACTCTCGCCCTCCGTCTCTGCTTCCGACAGCGTCGTCGCGCAGCACGCCGCGCTGTTCTCCTTGTCGCTCCCCGCGGGGCACGTGCAGCCAAACGACTTCCACGCATTGAACACATCGGCCGTCTCTTCGAAGAGCTCGAGCACCTGCTCGGCCACCAGATCCTTCAGGTCCCGTTCGTTCGCCCCCGCGTGGTGCCGTACAAAGTTCTTGATGATGCTGCGCCGCGTGGCGGACCCGCAGGTGTAGGGCGCTTGCGTGTCCCCGTGCAGCTCCTCGCCCGAGCACGGTAGCGTGAAGTCGCGCGTCGCGCCGCGCTCCCGGTCGCGGAAGTACTCGAGGCTCGGCAGCAGGTCCCCTAGGTCCCTCGGCGACAGGTCCGCACGGCCGTACGGGCCCAGAAACATACAGTCGAGCGCCTGGTGTAGGATGTCTCCCTCCGCGGTGAAAAGCGACACCTTCATCTGGTTGCCCGTCCACTTGTCCCTCACGTCTTTGAGCACGGCCATCACCTTCTCGGAGATCCGCTCGTACTCGAAAGCAGCGTCCTCCGCGAGCTGTTTCGGGTCGTTTGAGCCCACCGCGTGCAGGTTGGCCACCGGCACGGCGTTGCGAGACCTCGAAGACCAGACATAGGCAGCTAGCTCGCACGCGGTGCCGTCGTCAGAGACGCTCGAGGAGGGAGAGGTGCACTTCTTGAACTGCTTGCTGGCCTCTACCCCGACCCGTTCGACCTTGGAGGGCCCGCTGAAGACCACACACGCCGCGATGAGCTGCGTGGCAAACGGGAAGGGGCCCGGCCCGGCCCCCTCGTCTTCGCCGATCATCGAATACACAAAAAAGTCCTCGCGGCGAAGGCCGACCGCCGGCGACGCCAGGTACATCAGCAAGCACCCGTCGTTCGGCATCCGCTCCTCTTGCCTCAGCTTCATGCATCGCGCGGTGGTACTGTCCTGGGCTGCGGCCAGCCTCGCGTCGGCGATCTCGGACCGCAACTCGTGCAAGTACGGGGGGAGGGCTTCCGTGGTCTCGAAGAGCTGCCCAGCGCCTGCATCCCACTGCATTGCCTGGTAGTTCGCTTTGCACCGCGCGATCACCGGGAGGAGCTGCGCCCCCTGCGTCCTCAGATGCTGCGGCGCCACAGGCTCCTTCCCGATACACCCGCCCGTGCTCTCCGACGACAGGCACTCGAGGAAGTCGTCTGTGCCGTGTGCGGCCGCAAGCAGCTCCTTGTATGTGTACGGGTTGAACACATAGATGGGCATCCCGAAGGGCGTCTGCATGGCGAGGAACCCGGAGCACCAGAACGCGCTCTCCGCGATGCCGCGACCCACCTGTGCGTCGGGGATCTTGGCGGGGTCGTCGCCGCACGCACACTGGCCCTGCCTGTACGCTGACGCGTCGGTCAGCTTGCAGTGCTGTGTGTCCGCTACCTGCACCATGTCCTGCACGCCCCGGATGAGGCCCTGCACATAGCTCAGCGACCCGTCGACCGCGTGCTTGTAGTTGGCGAACGGCACCGTGCCCAGCCACGCCACGATGCCGTCCAGCGCCGAGTTTACCCCGTCCGATTGCTCGTCCTGGACATTATCCGACTCGAACTCCGTCATGCACTTGCCGACCATGCCCGTGTACGCGTCCTCGTACTCCGGGCTCGTGATCGTGAGCTGGAAGCCCGCGACGTCGAACACGGAGACAATGTCGTTCGCCTGGCATATCATCATCTTGCGCGCAACCAGCATCGGGTACACAGCCCCGAGACCGATGTTGCCCAGGAAGCGCGTCACCGCCGCGAGCACCATGGTGCGCTGCGCCTCGCGGTACTCCGAGTTCACGAAATTTTCCACGTCGTGGACCTTGGGTGCACTGAAGAGCGCGCCGACCTTCCCGTCGTCCGTGACCAGGCCTTCGACCATGTCGATGTTGGCGTTCAGGAAGGACGTGATGGTGCCTGCGATGTCGAAGATGGTGTCCTTCTGCAGACACATCTGCGCGGTGAACAGCTCGTCCAGGCCGTCCATCGTGTCCTCTGTGCCCCCCTTGCCCGTCGTGGCGACCGCGATCGTCTGCACGATGATGAGGCTCATCGTGTTCCACGAGCCGCGCCACTGCAACAGGAAGTGCTCCATGGCGTCGGCCAGGACCTCGCCGACCGCGCACAGGGGCTTGTTCAGGTTCACGGTCGTGCCAATGCAGTTCGCGATGGTGCACTGCTGCGCCGCGTAGCACAGCGTCTGGATCGCGCGCGCCTGGCAGCCCGTGCAGTCGCTCACGCGGCAGCCCTTCTTGAACACCACTTGCACCGCCGCTGGGGACCCGTCGTGGAAGTCGAGGCCGCGCAGGCGCGTGTCGACGCTCAGCGCGGCCAGCCAGTTCACGTGTCGCTTGGGGTGGTTGGCCACCAGGATGCTGTACTCCTTCTGGCCTGCGTGCAGCTGCAGCGACCGCACCGAGACGGCGGTCGAGAGCACGATCGCGCTGCGGCGCTGCTGGACGGTCGTCGAGAACACGCCCATGAGCGGGACCTTGATCATGTTGTACAGGCCCGCGGACTTGACGGCGCCCCGGGAGAGCGGGAACGCCTCGCATTGGGCCCGCGGTTGGAGCACCCCGTACATGAGGCCCACCGGCTCGGTGTTGACGGCCGGGATCTTCCACCCGCACCGCACCACGGCGCGCTCGTCCTGCGTCGGGACCAAGAGGACCGAGCTGCACGCGCCCAGCATGTCGTAGATGCAGACAGGGATGTCCTGCAGCACGCCGTCCAACACGTTCTGGTTGCACTGGATCGCGGCGAAGAAGTTCCACTTGTTCTCGCCGCTCCGGCGGATGTCGATGCAGAGCGAGCGCGGGACCTTGTCCGAGTCGACGCCGTCGCGGAACCCTGCGCCCTGCACGAGGAGCACGTCGTTGCCCAGCGAGGCGATGCGCTCGACGTTGGTGAGCCGCGTGTTGTGCGCGCTCGCGGGGCTGTACTCCTCCACCACGTAGGGCACGCCGTCCTCGCGGTACAGCGTGATGGCGCTGTCCGACAGCACCGCGACCGAGCAGAAGGCGCCCGTGTACCCCCGGCAGTGCCAGCGCCCCTGGTGCAGCAGACGGATCGACAGAATGCCGGCGGCCCAGTCGGTGGAGTCCGCGACGACCCACTGCCGCTTCAGCCACACGTGCGCGTCCATGCGCTGCGGTACACAGTACTCTGCCACGACGACGGTGGCCGCCATTGGGTCCGCACCGTTCACACCGTACTGAAGGCCTAGGATGGCCACGCAGCGGTCGCCGGCGATCATGCCGTCGTAGCCGCACGTGTGCATGCAGTCCGCCATCTCGGACATCTCGAGGATGTCGAACGGCGCCTTGGCGCGGGACGAGACGATGTCGCTGTCACTGAAGAACGCGCTCTTCACCGTCCGCCGCGCGGTCACGCGCTGCACGTCGCGGATCGTGACACCGTACTGCTGCTTGGCGGTCTCGAACGCCTTGAAGCTCCCAGCGCACTTGTTTGCGCACGTCTTCGTCCCGCCGCAGATACGCCAGAACTCGATCGGGTCCGGGAGGATGGCGGTCACAGACGCGTCGCCCGCGTAGTCGCGGCACGAGCCCGCGGACGCGTCCCACATGTACCGCGTAAAGTCGACGACGTCGGCGAGGATCGCAGACGCGCGGTACGACGCCGCCAGGAAGGGGTCCATCGAGTCGCGCACCCGGGCCTGCACCGTGAGGCTGCTTGCCGAGCACAGGGCCTCGAGGTCGACCGAGCCCTCGATGAGGGCGCGCACGCTGCCCTTGAAGTGGCTGGGCGCCTTTGTGTAGCACGTGTCCATCGCGTGCTGGCGGTAGTCGAGGCCGTCGCTGCCCGAGCAGAGGCAGCCCAGCATCGGGAGGTCGACAAAGAAGGCCATCGCGGTGTTCACGGCCCCGAGCTTGAACATGATCCCCGAGTGGCATACGGCCCCCGCGAGTCGCGCATACGGGTTCGTGTACCCCAGCATGAGCTGCAGGCCCACGCACGAGCGCATCTCCGAGGCGAGGATCAGCGTCTTGTAGTTCTCCTGCGAGTCGTACACCACCTGCCATAGGCCGTTCACCACGTCCTCGACCCCGTCGCCAGAGGAGGCCGCGTCCAGCGCCGGGAGCAGCACCTGCACAAGCAGGATCCGCACCATGCGCAGCGCGTACTGCGCCATGTTGAGCATGCCCGCGGACGCCGCGAGCCCCGTGAACACGATGGGGTTTTTCCCCGCCACCGTCTCCACCATCGCCGTGACCTTGCCGTCTACGGCGCCTGCCATGCGGTCCGCGGCGCCGAGGTATCGCCGCATGTTGCGCGTCACCAGCGGGGTGTAGTCCTGGCTGTACATCGCCACGCCGTTCAGGAACTGGTTCACGTACGGCGCGTCGTCGAAGAGGGACCCGATCTTTGTGAACGAGTTCCAGAAGTGCATGTGCGCACGGCGCAGCGCCTCAAAGAACGGGTCGAAGTTTAGCCACCCCATCCCGGCGTTCAGCAGGAAGCTGTGGCCGTAGTTCACGTTCATGTTCATCGTCTGGATCCGCTTGTACGACCCGGGCGAGAAGACCGCGGGCCCCGTGAAGAGCAGCTCGAAGAACATGCGCACCGCATGCAGGCCTGCCGCGCTGACCTCTGCGGCCATGGACCCGAGGTCCGGCATGCGGCGCTGCGATGGGCACAGCAGGCCCTGCCCGAGCGTCGCCGCAGAGTCGTCCTCCTCCCACATTTCGCCCTCCCGCAGGCGCATCGTCACGGGGTTCAGGAAGTGCACCACGTACCGCAGCGTCGCCTGGCCGTCCGCCCCCTCCAGCACGCCCCGGTCGAAGTTGCTCGTCGTGGGGTTAAAGCTTCTCGGGCTCGCGCGCAGCACCGTGACGGCGATGTTCTGGTCGTTGAGGTACTCCATCGACGTCGCGCGCACGTTGTACATTTTCCCGCAGGTGTCCAGGCCCAGGTTTGCCATGTCGAACCCGTCCGGGACCTCCACGACCCCGCCGGTGCTCACTGCGCGCACGCCGCCGGGGTCGTCGTACTCGAACGCGTTCACGCGAAACAGGCGCGTCGGCCCGTGGCTGGAGTCGATCGAGAGCTGCATGACCGGAGCTTTCTCCTCGCACATCCGGAAGAACTCCGAGTACATCTGGTACGACGGGTTCGCGGCGTAGACCACCCCCCACTTCGTCATCACTGCCGGGTTGTGCGTCGAGGGGTCGGCGTACACCGCGTACGGGATCACCGCTTTCGTCTTCGCGCTGCTCGTGATCGTGTCGTCGCCTGTGCCACATTCCGACGCCATGAAGCACGGCTTCCGCGCCGGCAGCTGGCTGTTCACCTCGATCATGCCGAACATTCCGGTGCCCTGCTGTCCGTACAGCCGCTGCACACGGATGTACCACCGAGTCACAGGGTCGGTATCTGAGGCCACCACCTCGACCGACGTCAGCGCCGTCTCCCCGGCTACCGCGAAGGGCTGCTCCATACTCGTCATCTTGTTCATGTGCTCGATGGCCGACCCATTCGTCACAGAGCTGCCCCGCCGGATGCGCGAGCCCGCCGCAGGGTTGTACGTGCACGCCTGCGCGTCCGGGTCCCAGCTCTCCAGGAAGACAAACTGCCCGTCTGCGATGTCCAGGTTGTTGTACGCCACCCCCTTGTAACGGTACTTCGTAGGCGCGTCTCTTGATGGCGTGTACTGCACGATCTGCTCCGGGGTTTCGGCCACTACCGTGCCCGCGCAGTCGTACTCCAGGAGCTGCACGTTCTGGGCCCAGTCGCGCGCGCTGTACAGCGTGAGGCCGTGGTTCCGCCCTCCGCGCTTGCGTGCTGCGAGGCAGTACGGGAAGCACCCCGAGCTCTGCAGCGCCTGCTCGCACTCCGGGCTGAGGCCGTCCGCCCTGCACGCGGGGATCACCCAGACGACCGCGTCCACCTCGTCGGGCCCGTCGACCCCGTCCGCGCGCGTGAACTCGCCGTCCGCGCTGTCGTCCATGCTCCCCCCCCTGCCCTCCTTGTACTGCCCGTGGCGCGAGAGCGGGAAGCGCGCAGAGTCCACCACGATCTTCGTCGTGGCGCAGCGCATGTAGTACGCACTCTCGGGGACCGCAAACGCCACGGGCACGTAGTACGGCGCCGAGATGTTCAGGGCCTCGCCGTCGAGGCCGACGCCGGACGGGTCGTAGCGCAGCACCGAGCACTCCAGGACCATACGGCTGTTGCCCCCCGAGGCGTCGTCGCCGAAGTCGTAGCCCCGGTCGTCGCCCACGTCGAGACACCGGCAGCCCATCATCGACATGGTCTGCTGCCCGCTGTTGGGTTCGATGCTGTCGTCGCCCACGTCGTACGTCACCGCCGCGATGCCGTAGCGCGTCGCAATCTGGCTCTTCCACGCGTACGGCGAGAAGACGTGCGAAATCTGCCCCAGGAAGAAGGTGTACTGCACCGAGTTGCCGTCCGTAAGCGCATATGCGCCGCTCGTGAGCCCCACGAGCCGCGTCTCGTTCCCCCCGAACATGGTCGCCTCGAGCTCTGCCGTCATTGTGAGCGGGACCTGCGCGCACTGCGGCGCCGGCAGCCCCAGCGCGCCCAGCAGCACGAGCCACACCACGTTCACCCAGTTGTCTACCAGTTGCCCGAGGCGCCGCACCCCCGCGATCAGGTAGTTGAAGCCGGGGGTCATGTCCGGCGTGCACATCACATAGCGCATCCAGTGCCCCTCCACGTACGGCGGCGGGTCGCCGCGCCCTACGGCAGAGCACCGCTTGATCGTCATGACCGGCATGTTCACCGTCCAGTAGAGCACGGCGTTCACCATGCTGTGCAGCGCCTTGCCCAGGTTCACGTCGAGGAAGGGGTACGCCATGATGTCGAGCGGTGGTGCCAGCGCCTGGCACGACCGCTTCAGGATCAGCAGAGCGTACATGGCCATCATCCGCACGTCGCCCATAGGGGTGATGAGGTCGAGCGCACGCCGCCCCGGGACGAAGCAGGGCGTGATATCGTCGGCCATCTCCTGCGCACTGAGCAGGCGCTCGAGGCCGCAGTCATCGCTCGACAGGCGCTTGACAAACGTGACCACGGAGAACGAGACGCTCCGTGTGAGTAGCGCCGCGCTCCCGACCAGCTTCTGTACGAGGTCCGACGAGCCCGTCAGCATCGGTAGGATCACGTCCGTTCTCACCAGCTTGAGCAGGTAGAACACGGCGTTCCACAGCACGATCACCGGCTGCAGGAACCGCTCCCCGTACTGCACGGAGAGCAGGAACGAGCTGCGCACGGAGAACGAGACGTCGCTGTTGTACGTGCGCACGTACGTGGTGATCAGCTGCGCAGACTCGTGGTGCATCGTCGCCAGCACGAACACGAGCAACACGACCGACCCGAGGAACACCCAGCTAGACAGCAGCGTGACCATCAAGGTGGACGCCCCCTGTACCACGCTGTAGACAGACTCCAGCACACCCGCGACTGTCTCCTTCATCAGCTCCATACTGGCCAGCCGCTTCACGGAGCCCGACTCCCCCCCCATCGCCACGAAGCTGCTCGTCAGGAAATATACAATCGCGTGCAGGAAGCGCTCCAGCACAAGCCCCGCAAACGCACACCATGCGGCTACGAAGAAAAAGAGTGGCGCGGAGCCCGGCCCCATGACCACCATCCCGGAGGATGAGTACGGGCGTGCTTCTGCCGCTGCGGTGCCCAACAAGGGGATCGCGCGCGCCGCGGGCGGTGACCCTCTGTTGCGAGAGTTAAAAAGAAAGCGGGCCTTAATATGGCAACAGCCTACATTGCGAGAAAAGACCACCGCGTCTGGCCCAGCCCCACCCTCCCACCGATACACTCTGTGAGGCTATATAAAGAAGAATGCCTTCAATTCCCTGGCATCTGCAGGGTTGCGGTCGGAGCGATGCTGCCCCCCAACATGCACCTTGCAACGCTGGTGCCGCAACAGCAACAGCAGCAGGGGCAGCAGCAGCAACAGCAGATGCAGGGGCAGCAGCAGCAACAGCAGATGCAGGTGCAGATACAGATGCAGCAGCAGCAGCAGCAGCAGCAGCAGATGATGCTGCTGCAGCAGGGGCAGCAGCGGCCGCTCGAACCGCAAGACCCTACCGACCCAGAGCTGCGCCGCCAGCAACAACAGGTGTACAACCAGCAACAGGCGTACAACCATCAACAGGTGTACGACCAGCAGCAGAGGCGGAGAAACGAATTGTACCACCAAGAGTACCGTACTGCACACCCGCCACCAGGCCCCATCGTGTACACAGCACCCCCAAGAGCGCCGCCTCCAACCACCACCACCGCGGTCAAGACACCGCCCCCGCCAAGTTGTCTCGCCCAGTGCTTCACCTACGGGATAAAGAGAGAGGCGGTGTGCGCGTACGGCTGCACACGGGCGATACTCCACTATCTCTACACCTCCCTCCACAGTCTACTCTCCTTGCTGATAGCATTCTCTGACGTCGTGCGCCGCGCGTTCGGAAAGCCGCGCACAACCGAATCTAAGAGCAGGAACAACAGCGGCAGCGATCAAGCGTGACACTCGTGCGCGTTGCTGCGCGTTTATTGACCCCATGGGAGCACATCGATGCCCGTGCCCCGCTCAGAGGGGTCCTCTAGGACCCCCGACGCGAACGCGTCCGCTACGAACGGCTCCAGGCCGTCGAGGTCGGACTCCTCCGGGTGGTACATCGCCATCTCGGCGCCGGTGTACACCAAGCAGAGCTCCCGCGCATGCGAAACCAGCTGGTCGTAGTAGTTGGCCCTCGGCCAGTTCCTGTCGCCCAGCTCCACAAACATGTCGTCGAGCAGGCCCTCCACGCCGGCGACGACGCAGCCAGCGGCGGACCGCAGCTCCGAGTGAAGGGCTTGCTCTTCCGCGTCGTTGGTAAATGTGCGCTCCGTGACGCGCACGACGGCGTGCACCTCGGACTCCAGGAAGTCCCGCATCATGCTGCTCTTCTCCCGTGACGCGATCGAGACCCGGGCCGCCTCGAGGTCCAGGGCCAGGGTCAGGACGTCGAGGGGGAACGTCATCTCTTTCTTCACGGCCTTGCCCAGCGCTTGGCATTCGCACATCCAGCTCGGCCTCTTGCGCGGCTTCTTCGTCTGCCCCTGCAGCGTGGCGGCGGCAGTGTCGGCGAACGCCACTGTAGTGCAGGCGGAGGGAGCGCTGCCGCCGCGGGCGACGGAGGCGGCGGAGGCGGAGGCGGAGGCGGAGGCGGAGGTGGAGGCGGGGCAGGCGCTGACGGGCGCGGTGACCGCGTCGGCCAGAGACATAGACATGGTCGTGTCGTGCTTGGTGTTGAGTGGATAAAACAAGGTGCAATTCGGAAGGGGGGGTTGAAAACGTGAACCGACACGTGTCGTTTTTGTGAGTTGCCTGAATAATTCTCTTTTACATTAAATGGCTCAAAAACACACACTGTGTATTTTACACGTGTACATTTTTTTAGGGGGTGTATGTAACAGACATCCGCCTGGTGACCTAGGGACGCATCACTGGGAAGCATGGTCTCGGGCCGTGGCGTGGTTTTCGCGCCGTCTCCCTCCTGCCCTCACTGCCAGTGCCCGCGTCGCTTTGACTTCCTCGTCTGCAACTACGACGACACCGTGTGCCACAACCCGATCTGTCCACGGCACATGCATGATCAGGCCGAACAAGGCCTGCTGTCCGACGACGGCGTGCTGGGCGACGTGTTCTGGGCAGAAGCACACGCCGTGCGTACGCAGTGTACGGAGATGTCTTCGCTGTCCGTCTCGGTGATGGGAACGGTCGTAGCGATTGAACCGCGCATACAGACCGCCCTCCCCAGGAACTCGTCCGACGCCTCCATCAACACCGCCGCCGCCTGCCCGCCCGCCGCTGCCGCCTCCGCCTCCGCCTCCGCCTCCACCGGCTGCATCGCCCGCCCACCCGCCGCCGCCTCCGCCTGCTCCGCCACCAAGGGCGCCTCCCACGCCGCCAAGACCGGGCCAGCTCGGGGTATTGGGCGCAAGCCAGTCGCGGTTCACTACACTACTTCCAAGGCCAAGAGTAAGAACAAGGCCAAGAGGGTGGCGACGGAGCGCAAGACAGGGAAGCAGGGTGCCGTCAAGGGCGCCCCAACACCGCTGCCGCCGGCCATGCATCTGGCGGCGGCGGCGACGGAGCGCACGAAAGGGAAGCAGGGTGCCGTCAAGGGCGCCCCCACACCGCGGCCGCCGGTAATCCATCTGACGGCGGCGGCCGACCTCCGCGCCCGCTTGGGCACACCCCCGAAGGCGCGCTTGTTCGCACCGACGATGCCTCCGACAGCACCCGCGGCGCGGACGAGCGGCACCGCGAACTGGCCGGTGGGGAAGTTCACAATCCGCCCGGACGGGCGCGACGTGGGCAAAACTAGCGACCTCGCGCCCCCAGACGCCCCGCGGCTCCTGCACGTCCGCGACAGTCCCATACCCGCAGTGATGCGGACAGGCCGCGAGTGGCCCCGGCTCGCGCCGGGGGGCACGGCACTACTGCCATGCAACCACTCTTGTATCAGCACGGGGCTGCTGTGGGGGGGGGGGCGTGGATGAGGTGCAACGTGCGTGCGCGTGTGGGCAATGTGAGCGAGTATTTAAAGTCGGGCACGTTCCCCAGCACACACACCGCTCCTGCAAGCGCGCGTGCGGTACACTGCGTGCATGAGCAACACCGATGCTGGCCAGGGGCACCCCCCACAGGAAGTAGACGATACAGACGCGCAGGCGCTCCACAGAAGCCAGCTACTGCTCGCTTCCATCGACTGCGCACTCCCAGACGGGTGGGCGCTTACTGAGCCGTCCAACCGCGACACCCCACTGGATCCTCTCGAGGCTCACATAGTCGGAGAGTTCGCAACGCTGGACAATAGAATTGCCAAGCGGTTCAGCTTCCATTACAGCGAGGCCTACAAGGCGGGGAATACGGCTAAGATGGAGTCGATGGTGAAGTACGCAGCCGAGGCATCGAGCAAGTTCTTCACAATTTTCAACCAATACCTAGATGACGCCCACGAGACCGGGGCCCCCACCAGTAACAGCGTACTGTCAGAGCTAATATTTGCGTTCGACTACTGGCTCGACCAGCCGTCTGCTTTCGCTGACGACACGGGCGACTCGATCCGACAGTCTGCACTCTTCTCAGCCGCCATGCGTGGTAAGAAAGCCCTGGTCAGGATCCTCGTGCAATACAACGCGGACAGCAGGGGGTATGGCACGCTGGACCCCTCGGGCCCGGAGATAACTGTGCTGAGCGCCTGTGCGGTCTCTCGCAGGACGGACATGGCTCGTGCGATCCTGGGCCACGGGGCCGACGTAAACGCGAGGAACCCTATCGGGGGGGAGACGGCGCTGCACTGTGCGGTGCGGGCCGGCGATCTTGAGATGGTCGTGCTCCTTCTTTCCTACAGGGCGAGCGTCGACCTGCGCACCGCCGAAGGGACCTCGGCGCTGCATGTCGCTGCACGTGTCCACCAACGCGGGGCCTGCGCACAGGTGCTACTCGACGCCGGTGCGAACATCGAAGCACAGGACGGCGACAAGAAGACCCCTCTGGCCACTGCGATCGCGAGCAGCAACACCTGGCTTGTTCTCAAGCTCCTGGTGCATGGTGCCAACGTGCTTGCGAGTGCAAAGGGCGCCGCCGAACGCGCGGAGCAAGGCGTCGTTACGCAAGTCGGAGCTCCAGCGATGGCCAGCGGGCTTGCATCGGGGCAGCACGCCCCCCTGCAAGCCGGCGCTGTACACAAGCTCTCCGCCCAAGTTGCGCTCTTGCATCTAGCCGCGCCCGCTGCGGACGCAGGCGCAGTGCCGGGAGACGCGCAAGTTCACAACGTGGACTCCGCCGAGGAGGGCGTCCCCGGACGTCACTTCGACATACAACGTTTGATTACGGACGTCACAGCCAGTGTGCTAACGGAGTTGCAGCGTCAAGAGAAGCAGCGCGCAGACGAGCCCATTCCAGCGCTATATGCGCCGCTGCGCGCTCACAGCGGGCTCTTCCACGTTGCGGACCTGCAGCTGCAGCACGTGTGTCCACCGTGGACTCCCGCAGACCGAAGCGCGGCCATCAGAGTGTTTACGAAGGCAATCATGCGAGACTTCTCGCCCCACAAATATATGGTGCAGCAGCAGCAGCAGGAGGGTATGAGAGAAGAGAGCGTGTCGCAGGACAATGAGGAGGAGGAGGACGAGACAAGAGAATAATGATTTATTAAACGCCACCAAGACCCCCACCGCTACCACCACCACAAGCACGGCCGCGGCGCATTCGGCACTAGAGCACTCAGCTCGCGGGACGCTGTTTGAAGGCGATCTCCATGACCAGGTCGGACAACTCGTTGTGCTTCGCGTTAACCTGATACCGCGCTAGCGCCATCTCTGAACGTTCTACTGCCATCTGTGCACGCTCGTTCGTCATCTGCGCGCGCTCGACTACCAGCAGCGCACGGGCTTCTTCCAGCTGTTCACGCGCGACGCGTAGCGCCGTCCGGACGTCCGTGACCGTCTGCCGCAGGTTGTCGCACCGCGCGTCTACTGCGCCGTATCCGTCGGGCTCCTGCCCCTGCTGCTGCTGCGCGTTCGGCTGCTCCCCGTCGATTGGCATCGGCTCCATCAGTGGGCGTGTGCGTGTGCTGGGCGGACGGCTGGCGCGTGTAAGTAGACCGGCTGCTCAAATAAATCGCGTGTGTGAACTGCAAGTACCGGAAGACCGGTCGCTCGGTGTGGAGTCACGACACGTGTCATGAAGTGACACGTGTACATTCTGGTTTGTCATGTTTTCCCCGCGCGGGACAAGATTATGTTTCCTCCATCCCACGGCGACCCGCCGCGGCAGAGCGGGCAGCGCGCTAGCGAATCTCTCTGAGCCCTGGCCCGCTCGGTGCTGCGTCTAGCATTGTCCTGCAGCGCGTGCCGGAACGCGGTGAACTGTGCAGGGAACAGCCGCCTCCACACCGAGATGATGTCTACCTGCCCCTGTGTTCCAGGCCGGAACTTCGGACACCCGAAGTCAAATTCTGTTGGGTAGCCCGTGAGTCTCAGAGGTCGCGCAAAGCACGCAGTGCACACGCTGTGGCTGCCGCCGCATGTCATCCTCACGTGTTCGCCACCCTCTTCCAGACAGATCGGACACACGTGGCCGTGGGCCGCGGAGGGCGTGGCGGTGGTGGTGGCAGTGCTGGTGGTGCTGGCGGTGTTGTGTGGCTGTATAAAGAACAAGCGACCAAAGCGCGAGGTGCACGCCGCGCACAGGCCGTCTCTGCCGAGCTCAAAGAGCCTGTGTGTCCCAGCAGTGAGGCACACGGGGTGGTTTGGGCACGTTTGCACCCGCTGCATAAGAGGCCCCGCCCACACCGTTCACGCCGCAGTTTTATATGCACGACGCTCCGACCTACGCGTCTTACCGCTCTGCCCCACTCGGACGCTGCCTCTTCTTGCTACGTCGGGATCCCGTGCAGGCGTCCGCAAAAGCCCCTCTGCACACCAGAGCGTGAGCAAAGAGTAGTCACCCGTAGCCTGTGCGAGGAGGAGCAACGTTTTGCCCCTCATCGAGTTGAACTCTATCTCGCGTCCCAACTCGAAACAGCGCCGATGCATGAAGAGGAATGCTGTTTTGAAACAGTATTCGTCGCTCGAACGGGTGTAGTCTAGCACGGCTCGCACGAACCAGTCCTCGACCTCGAGTTCGCAATCCACCGGCAGCATCGTCTCGCGTACAATCGCGGTGGCTGTGTGCGTGTGTGTGTGTGTGTCTGTCTGCCTGCCTGCGCTTCGCAGCAAGACGCGAACTTATATTCAAGTACTCGGGAAGCCCCGCGGGGCGCGGGTACGGTGTGCGTGTGTGTGTGTGCGTGTCGAGGAGCAGCGCGGAATGCGGGGTCAAAGCTGGCTACGCGCCATGTGTCGCTAACCGCTGACGTCCATGATGAGGCGCTTGAACGCGTCCAGTGTGTTCTTCTCGTCTAACAGCAGCTCGGCTTCCACCGACGAGCTCTCCGTGTGACACAGACCCATCAGGAAGCGCAGATTTGCCACGATGCGCGACGGCCGTGCGCATCGCGCGGACGGGCGGCAGCTCGCGAGGTCGCTGCGCGCCCCCCCCGGATGCCTCGCCGCGCTGCTGGTGCTCTCCGCGGCACACGCCGCGGTGAGGTACAGGGCGTACAGGTTGTCGTCGTAGCAGGAGCGCGGCCGGTGGTTGACCACCTTCAAGAAGGTCGACGGCGTCACGTTTACCGTCATCTGCAGCAGCTTCGTGACGCACCGGGAGCCGACATCCTCACAGTGCCCCCCCGGCATGTTGTAGCAGTACGCCATACCAGCCCGGTCCGTGATGACCACCGCGAGCGCCTCGCCGACGGGCAGGGCCGCCCCGTGCGGTTTCTGATGCTGCTGCTGCTGCTGCTGCTGCTGCTGCTGCTGATTCTGCTGCGGCTGGACACCCCCCTTCCTGCCGGGTAGCGTCGACGGGGGTGACGGCCAGCTGGTGTCGTCCACCCCCGTGTAATGGATCTGCACGATCATGTGGGTCGACGCGCTGACGTGCCCGAAGACGGTCGCGGAGGAGATGATGGACGTGATGTCAGCGTCGGACCACTCTCCCGGCACGGCCGTCTCCCGGGCCGACACGTTGACGTACAGCATGATGACCGCGACAGGGCACGGCACAGCGGCGTCCCCGCCAAAGCAGCGCTCAGACTGGACTTGCTTGGCGTGCTGCACCATGTTGTAGTTGGTGTACTTGAGCGCCGAGATGGCGTCCGCAGTTCTCAGCGCCGCAGGGGGCGCCGCGGGGCCTCTCGCTTGCTGCTCGCTACCCAGGGCGTCTGCGGGCCCGCGTAGCTCACACCCCTGCTCCTCGCCAGCCACGCGCCTCCTCGGGCTGTCGGTGGTGCCCTCGCTGTCGTTGCCCGAATACCGCACCGCGCGCGTGGACAGCAGGCACGAGATGTCGAGCCACACACTCTTGCGGAAGAGCCAGCGAGTGTTGCGCGATATGTAGGCTACGTCCTGCGTGCTTTGTATTACGGCCATTGCTGTGCGCTGACACTCCCCGCCCGGAAACGCGGGTCGCTGCGGGGAGCCAGCCGGGTGCATGTGCGCGTGCGAACGACCGCTACAGCCCGTGCCAAAAATGCAAAAAAGCTTTGTACTCACGCCCGTGCGCAGGGCGCACCCCACAGGCCCACGCTCAACGATGAGCGCACGTCTTTTATTACAAACAAAAGTGAAACTACACGCCGCCCGCCGCCCGCCGCCCGCCCTACTACCCTACCGCCCCTCCCCCGACCCATGCTTCCCACCCCACCCAAGCCTCACCCAGTTCCCCTAGGGGAACACGGGCGAGCGCGGCTTCTCCTCCCCCCCCCCTAAACCCTACTTCGGCGCGCGCCCAAACACAGGCGGTTCCAGCGCCTCCGCCTCCGCCTTCGCCTTCGCCGCGTCCATCGCGGCCACCGCCTCCGCCAACGAGCGCGCCTCGTCGTCCTTCGCCTTGACACGCGCCGCCTCCAGCTCCGCCTGGTAGGCAGCCTCCTGCGCCTCGTGGCGCGCGTCCTCCGCGGCGTCCTCCGCGTCGAGGCGCGCCACCTCCTCCGCCTCGAGGCGCAACTTCTCCGCCTCCAGGCGCGCCGCCTCCGCCAGCTCCGCCTTCGTGGGGAGCCGGGCGTCCTCGTCCTCCACGAACTTGTGACTGTACACGAGCCCCGTGGGCGGGACGGAGAGCACGCCGGACGGGAACTTCGTGTCCTTGATTTGGCGCCCGCAGAAGTGCGTGGAGCACTGGCGCTCGACGAGCACGCCGTTCTTGATGATGAGGGGGTGGTGCTCGCGGTCGCAGAAGACAAGGTTGTAGATCTTGCGGTTCACCTCGTCGTCCAGCACCCTCACGTGCCCGTAGCCCACCGGATGCTTGGGGTTGTGGAACAAGCCCATCATGAGCACGTCCCTCGTCTCGTCCTGGCGCTTGCGGAGCGCGAGGTCGTACGCCCGGTGGCCGGTGCCGCACATGAGCACCGACCCGTCGACCTTGCCGCGGATGAGGTTTTGTGGCTGGTACCGCTTGATGACCTTGACCTGCGCGCCGAGGTCGCCGAGGGCGACCAGCATCGGGGGGTTGCAGTTGAACATCTGGCACCGCGCGGTGCAGTGGTTGCGGACCAACGACATGACCGTACCGAGCTTGGCCGCGCCACCGAGCTCGGCGATGAAGCTGACCATCTCGTGGCTGTCCTCGATGACGGCGAGCTCGAAGGGCGTCATCCCGACGTTGTTCCTCACCTTGAAGTTGGCGTCGTGCGCCTTGAAGTGCTTGAGCATGTGGATCGCGGCATTCTTGGCGCCCACCGCCAGGCACAGCGGCGACTCCCCCGGGAGCCCGAAGTTGTCCACCGGCGCCTTGTTGTCGAGGAGGAGCCGCACGAGGTCCGGCTTGCGGCTCTTGACGGCGCGCGCGAGCAGCGAGCACTTGCTGTTCGCGGCCACGAAGCGCGGGTGCGCACCCGCCTTGATGAGGTAGGTGCACTTGGCCTTGTAGTCGACCCCTGACGGGAGCGCTTCGAAGAGCAGCATGCTGAGCTCCTGGACCTTCGAGGACGACGTGTCCTGCTCTCCCGCCTCACGCGCGAGGGCACGCTCGCCCTTGCGTTGCTTGGAGAACCTCTTGACCGCCGGTTCGAACTCGGCGAACGTGTCCAACAGGGCGCTCGACCGAAGCTTGTGGAAGTCGTCCGTGAAGTTGTACCCGACCTCTGGCATGGCGGTGGAGGGGGGAGGCGGAGGCGAAGGCGGAGGTGAAGGCGAAGGCGAAGGTGGAGGCGGAGGCGGAGGCGGAGGCGAAGGCGAAGGTGGGGGTGGAGGCGGAGGCGAAGGTGGAGGCGCAGGCGCAGGCGGGGCGCAGGCGCAAGCGCAGGCGAAGGCGGAGGTGGAGGCGAAGGTGGGGGCGGAGGCGCAGGCGCAGGCGTGGGTGCTTGGAGAGGGTGGGGCGCAGGAACAGGACAGGCGTGTGCTTCCGTGCCGGGGGTAGATGGAAACGACCGACACGTGTGTGGCTGGTTTTATTGACTCGAACTTTGTTCGCTAAATTTAGTCAACCTGGTAAAAATCACGTCCCCTTGGCAAAAACCCGGGGAACAATGAAAACTCGTCCCCCTTGGCAAAAACCCGGCGAACAATGAAAACT
>Ga0307489_10000368_pt1 | contig 26467 bp, 46 predicted proteins | sample SB12metaG_FD_202247 | JGI IMG/M metagenome (GOLD analysis project Ga0307489, IMG submission 202247) | Sea-ice brine microbial communities from Beaufort Sea near Barrow, Alaska, United States - SB 1.2 | ecosystem: Environmental > Aquatic > Marine > Coastal | place: USA: Alaska | collected... | reverse complement strand
CCTTAGGCCAGCGCAGCGCAACACCTGCCCGAAGTCCACCTCACGTAAGTGCCGCGCCACTGCGCAACAGGAAGTATAGCGCCGTGTTCCAAACCTAGGTACCGCTGTTGAAAATTTCGGTCGGCCGACCCTCGCGAGCCGGTCGGACATAAAACCTAAACCCAAAACTCTCGCAGCTCTAAAGCCCAAAACCCTAAAATTGTCGTCGCGCTGTCGGGTAGCCCTCCGCTGCGACGCCACGGCCTACCAAAGCACACGGGGCGGGGCCGGAAGATCTACGCCGCCACGGGCGTCGTCTACGCGATAAGGCGCCAGTGCCACACCCTCTGCTTCTTCGGCGGCTGAGCGCCCCCCCGCTCGCCCCGCAGAGCCCGCAGGTTCTTCTGCATCCAACCTGCCAACCTGCGGGGGCATCTAGACAACAGCGCCCCCGCCCCCTTGTGGCGCACGCGTGCGTGTTCACGCTGAACGCGCAAGACAGGAAGGTCATTCGAAGCGCCGCACTCGACCGACGTTGAGTCTCCCCCTGCTCCTCCTCCGCGCGTCTGGAAGCGCACTCACCCTCAAACCCTGGAGATGCCTTGTACTCGTATAAATTCACGCTCTGATCGCGGTTCGAATGCTTGTTCCCGCTGCCCCTGCTGCAAGGGGAGTGAAAGACTTCACCGTGGTTGGCAGTCGGTCTACCGCACCCGCGCACCCCACGCGCCGCTCGCGCCGTACTCCGATCCTTCGCCCCCCCGCGGCGCCCGCCATGCACGGGCACGAGGACTCGCCGCTGCTCGCCCGCGTGGTGGCCGAGTTTCCCGAGATCTTTCGCCACGAGATTCTGCCGCTGCTGGTAGGGTCTGGCGGTCTGCCAGATATTGCTCGAGCACTCCACGTCATAGGTTGCCACTTAACTCGCGAAACCAGGGTTCACAGTGCGTTGGAAAAACGTGACAGGCAATGCCTGCCCGGCCGTATTGCTCGCCACGTCATAGGAAGCCACTTAATTCGCGAACCGAGGGTTCGAAGTGCATTGGGTGACGTGGCAGGCAATGTCTGCCAGGCCACGTTGCTCGCCACGGCATAGGTTGCCGTTTACCTCGCGATCAGAGGGTTCAAAGTGCGTTGGTTGACGTGGCGGGTAACGTCTGCCATAGGCCCTGTTTGCTGGACGACGCGGATCGCGCATTCGTGGCGCAGGTGGATCACAGTTGCCGGGCGGCGGTGGTGGACTCCGGCCTGCCGTGCGCGGGAGTTAAGGTGGGCATGCGGGAGCTGACCGCCGCGGACCGTGATCTCCTCGCCCAGGCGGTTCGCGCGGCCGATCCAAGCTGGAGATTCCCTGATTCCCAGCTTGAGTCGCTCGGGTACATGAAGTCCTCCGACATGCCTCGCACGAGTGGAGTTGTTGTGCGGCTCGAGTTGGGTGCATTTTGCACTTCCGCGGGGCGGCTGGCTTGGGCCAAGGCGAACGGCTGCCGGTGGGACGAGTGGACAAGCGCTCGCGCTGCTCAGGCCGGGAGCTTGGAGGCGTTAAGGTGGGCGCGGGAGCACGACTGCTGCCCGTGGGGTAGGCAGACGTGCATGGAAGCTGCTTGTGGCGGGCACCTGGAGGTGTTGAAGTGGGCACGGGAGCACGGCTGCCCGTGGGATAAGGAGACGTGTGAGCAGGCCGCATCGGAGGGGCACGTGGAGGTGTTGAGGTGGGCGCGGGAACACGACTGTCCGTGGGATGCGGGGACGTGTGCAATGGCCGCCTATTATGGGCAGTTGGAGGCGCTGCGGTGGGCACGGGAGCACGGCTGCCCGTGGGATGTGTTAACGTGTTCTGCGGCCGCTCAAGGCGGGCACCTGGAAGTGCTGAAGTGGCTTCGGGAGCACCACTGCCCGTGGGACGTCGGCACATGTGTAGAGGCCGCTGCGGGCGGGCACCTGGCGGTGTTACAGTGGGCACGGGCGCACGACTGCCCGTGGGATGAAATTACCTGCTCAAGCGCCGCTCGGCATGGGCGCCTGGAGGTATTGAAGTGGGCGCGGGCGCACAACTGCCCGTGGGATGAGGAGACGTGTGAGCGCGCTGCAGTGGGCGGACACCTGGAGGTGCTGAAGTGGGCGCGGGAACACGGCTGTCCGTGGGACGAGCAGACGGGCATCATCGCCGCACAGCGGGGCCGCACAGAAGTGTTGCGGTGGGTGCAGGAGAACGGGTGCCCGGGTGCCGCGTCATTGGAGGTGTCGCTGGATCCTGACTCCGAGACCGACTTCGACGCTGATTCGGACTCCGACACTGCGGACTCCGACGCTGCGGACTCGGAAGTTGCGGGCTCGGACGCTGAGCCGGCCTCGGACGCTGAGGACTCGGAACCTGCGGCCTCGGACGCTGCGGACTCGGATGGTGAGTAATGATCGGACTCGCCTGGTAGAAAGAAAATTACACGACGCACACTGCTACTATACCAACGTCGCATGTGCACACGATGCACTCTACTGTGACGCGGACGTGCACCTCGGCTCGACTGATGACGCTGAGATACACGACTAGCCACCTCCTTTTGTTGATATACTTGTACTCGTACAGACATCACTCGAAACGAAATGCCCCCTCGGCCTGGGAGGCTGAGGGCTATACGCCCAAGTGCCCGCCCGGCCCGGATCATACCATGAAACGAGGGCACCACCTATTGTCCCGATTGTTCGCTCATGATGTCCGGGGGGTGCAGGGCCCTTAATTAGGTGGTTCCGCACCTTGCGCTCGCCCCTTGTTAGGCCTGCACCCTGACCGACCAAAGGGCTGTCCGCTTGAAATGGCAGAGGGAGTTGGTCAATGCTCGCCATGTTGGTGCCTTGGGGCTCGACGAACGTTGTAAAATAACAAAGCCATCGAGTCGAGCTACAGGATCTGCCTCACTTCCCCTACGGGGTCCGACCCAAGTCGTCTCTGAGCTCCATGAGCAACTTGCCCAGCAGGTTGCCGCCGCGCCCGTCCCGCCCCACCCCCCACACCGCGTCGTGCGGCGAGTCCGACACCCAGGGCGGCACACTCCTCCACTTTCGGCTCGACGTGAGCACTGAGCACTTTTTGTGGGATACGTTGGGTCATTGGGTAGTTTCAGTTACAAAATTGGCTCAGCTTGAGCTGAGAAGTGGTAGAGTGGAAGTCCCTGCCTCCAACACCAGCGCCGCCGCCCCACCCGCCACCGCCGCCGAGCAAACACCACCACCCACCGCGTCACCTACTGCCGACCCATGCCCGGTCCCCGCCGCGGAAGCCAGTAACAGCGCGCGGGGCGCGGCGTGGCGGGTCATTTTGGCGCGCAGCGCGGCGCGCATCACGTCCAGCTTCACGTCGTCCCAGTCCGGGCGGATCAGCTCCGGGAACAGCCGCTGCGACGTGCGCCCGATCCGCGCCGCCTCCTCCGGCGAACTCGCCACCCGGATCCGCTCCAGCACCTCCGCCGCCGCCGGTGCCCCGACCGTGTAGGAGGGTCGCTGAGAACAAGCAGTCGACCGACATCGGGGCATGACCTGCCTTCAGGGAGAATGCTCATACAGACGCGGACTCGGTACGTCACTTCAACACCCGTCGCGTGCTTAATTTCCATCCCCCCCCTGCCGTGGCGAGCTTCTGCGCTTGGTAAAAGTGCTCCACCGTGGGCCACTCCACCTTGCTGTAGCGCCGCAACTTGAAATTGAAACCAATGTTTGAAGGCGGTTCATCATATATCAGCGTCAAGCACTGAACCCAGGCACGGGCAACACGGTCTAATCCGGGGTGAACCTGCACCGCCGTACGGTCGGCCAGTCCACGACCTGGGCGCGCGGTCGGTCGAACACGCGCGGCATGGCGATGGCGTGCGGCGAAAAGTTGGACAGCGCGCCGTTGCGGTCCCATGACTTGTAGAACCGCACGTCGGTGCTGTCGTCCTCGGCGAGCGGCGCGCTGGCGGCGGCGGCCTCCACAGCAGCCAGCGGATCCGACTCGGCGCCGCCCGCGGCCGCCGCCGCCGCCGGAGCCGACTCGCTCTCGCCCGCCGCCGCCGCGCGTGCTGCCGCCGCTGCCAGCCGGCCGGTGGTGGCGGCGGGCGGCAGGTAGCCGGTGATCAGCACGTCGCGGCCGTGGATAGACAGGTCAGTGCCCTGCAGGTCAAGCGCCTGTGTCCAGGGGCTGACACACGTCCACTTTTCAGTTCACCAGATTTGCGGGACATGTTGCGTGGTTTCAGCGACCAAAACGGCTCAGATTGAGCTGAGACGTGGAGTGGAGCCCCCTGCCTGCGTCATCCGCTCAAACCCCAGCTCCCCCACCGGCGTCGGCGCCGAGCCCCCCGCGCTGCCGACGATCTTCGGTGCCACGAATGCCATGATGTGGTGGAAGACGCCGTCGCTGAGCGCGGGCGCCGCCAGCCCGCCGCCGCACTCCCAGAAGAGCTGCATGTAGCCGCGGCTCATGCAGTACTCGGCCACCACCGCCGGTGTCAGCTCGTCGAACTCCAGCACCTCCACCCCCAGCCTGCGCAGCCGCTCCTGGCAGCAGGGTCGTTCAGAACAAGCAATCCAATCAAGATTCCAGCGAAATCTATACCGGGTACCTTTAGGATTAATACAGACCCACAGATATACAGCAGAGGAGAGGGATGAGGCTCAACGACGGTCGAGTGCTTGTTCTCAATAAGCCCCCTGCCTGGAACCGCGGCCGCGCGCCCCGCTGCGTCATCACGATCGTGGGTGCCGCGCTCACGTCCCACAGGTTGGTCGTGGGAGCCGAGGCCTCGGGGGTGCCGGAGGATTCGTCGTCGAAGCTGCCGGATTCGTCGTCATCGTCGCCGGTGCCCAGGCCGCGGTTCACTTCCACGATACCCGGCAGGTCCATGGTGCGCGTGAGGACGATGCGCGCGGGGTGGTGCCCGTCCTCGCAGGAGGGTCATTGAGAACAAGCACTCACCCAATATCGGAGCACGGCTTACGTTGAGTGTGAATGGTCATTCAGATGCGCGGAGGAGCGTGATATTCAACGTCGGTCGAGTACTTGTTCTCAATACCCCCCTACCTCGCGCCGCGTGGTCAGGTGCGGGTTGTCGCGCCGCACCGTGCGCCCGCCCACGATGACCGCGTCGGAGCGGCTGCGCTCCGCCCACACCGCGCCGCGTAGCAGGGTCACTGACAACAAGCACTCGACCGATATCAGAGCATGACTTACCTTTAGGAGGTGAGCTCATGCAGACGTCAGAAGTATGCGGAGGAGGAGGAGGAGATTCAACGTCGGTCGAGTGCATGTTCTCAATACCCCCCCTGCCGCGCGCCGCCGGGCCCGTGACCCACGCCGCGTGCCCCGCCGTGGTGGCGATCTTGCCGTCCAGCGTCATGGCGTACTTGAACACGCTGAACGGCCACCCCGCGCGCAGGGCCTCACGAGTTCGCGGCGTTCCAGTTCCAGCTTCACTGCCGCATCCTCGAGGTGTCAAGTGGTGATGACTCGATTGGTTTGAAGGACGAGCTGCAGCTGTGGCGTGAAGAGGCGTCAGGCCCTGCCCGTCGCGCACCGATACAGCACCGCCCGGTTGCATGTACGGCACGCTGCCACGGCGGCAGCCTCCAGTTCCGCCGATTCCGCTGAAGAGTCCGATTCCGATGGCGCTACCTCCTCCACCCCCGTGACCCCATTGCGTGCCGTCTCACCGCCCCCGCTCTCGCCAGCTTTCGCGCCCGCTGTCTTAGCCGCCAACGCCACTATTCCTTCCGCCGCCGCCGTCCCCACCGCCGCCGCCGTCGTCCCCGCCGGCCCCGCCCCCACCGCCGCCACTCCCGCCGCCGCCCCTGCCGCCGCCGCGCCGACGGTCGCGCCGCCGCCGCAGTCACTGAGGACGTGCACGGCGACACCCGCGGCCCGGAGCGCCGCCGCCGCCTCCCCGCGCGTGCCCGCCACGGGGTGCAGGATGCCGATCACCACGCGCGCCACCCCGCTGGCCACTAGCGCACCCACCGCCGCGTCCTCCCCCGCGCTCGGGCCGTGCACGGGCTCCAGGTTCAGGTACGCGATGCCGCCGACGGCTGCCCCCGCGGCGGCCTCCGCGGCGAACACCTCCGCGCGCACGCCGCCCTGGCCGAACTGGAACGCCTCGGCCACACACGTACCCCTCGCGCCGACGAGCACGCAGCCGCTCTTGGGATGCGGCTGGCACAAACCCGCAGCCCCATCGCTGAGCTCCACCGCGCGCAACATATGCTCCAGGTCCAAGCGCGTGAACGGCCGCGGCGGCGCCTGGTCCTCCCGCGCCTCGCCGCCTTGCGGAGATGTGCTGGCGCGGTCGGACATGGCGGTGACGACGGCGTGGACGCTGCGCCTGCCACCGCCACCGCGGCGTGATGCGTTCGTGAATCTCGGAGGCGCGGCGGTGCTGGTGCTGGCAGCCCGAACGACCGGCGCTGCGGCAGCGCCGCCCGCGCTGCGTCGCCTCAGCGGCGGGGTCGCGGTCGGCGGTCGGCACGCGGCGGCTGACATCGTTATTCCCACCACGGCGTGCTCCTCCGTTGGGGCAGACGCCGGCTAGCCGTGAGTGTGACGTCTGGACGTACACTCGGCACGCCCCAAGCGTTTTGATTTACCTCTTTGTGCGCAGATCCTGTGGGGGGTCCGCGTCCGTGGACTTATTGCCGTGCCCCGCGCCATATTCCTGTATGACCACCAGCATCATATGCGGTTTGCAAGACATGACCGTGACGTAACCCCACCGCTGGATCTGCACAGAAGTCTACACGAGAAGAAACTAGAGTGGAGCCTTCAAAGTGCAGCTTACAGTGCCCCCGCCGCTCGGGTTCTTCCGGCTGGGCGGCGTGAAGTTCAGCCCGCTGCACGTGCCGGGGATCGCGACCAACACCTCAGGCGGCATGGTGTACAGCTGCGTGGAGTTCCGGAGGCAGCGGCGGCGCATGGCGGCGGAGCAGAGGCGGCGAGAGGCGCCCGGCGGCGAGCGCGTGTGATTATTTTGGTCGTCTAGCTAGGGCCAGTAGCTTGTCTGTCGTCTAGGCTAATATGATGGCATTATATATTGAACACTCAGTGTTGCGCTAGTCATCGGTAGATCTAATCAAGACAGAAGGGTGCAGGATTTTGACTAGAGTCTAACGTTCATCGAATTCCAATGCGCTCAAATGGATGGCGAGCATGAACCAACTCCATCCGCCAATTCAAGCGGACCGACCAATCGGTGTGCGGGGAGGATTGAGGCGGGTGTACGAGCTCCTCTATTTCTTGCATATTTGCTTGTGCTCCTTCCAATCAGCTACCTGGCACTCCCTGGCAGGAGGGTCATCTAGAACCAGAATTCGAACGGATATCAAGCATGACTTACCTTCAGGGTCAATATTTATACAGACGCTCAGCGGCGGGGGAGGAAGAGGAGGAGATTCAATGCCGGTGGAGTGCTTCATCTCAGTAGCCCCCCTGCTTGGAGCAGTACCACACGCCTCGGCACGCTGCGCACATCAGTTTCGCCGCGGGCTTGGCACATGCCGGACACGTCCTGCTACTTTCTGTCGCCACGAGCGTTGCCGCGTCTTAGAGCCTGACGGATATTTCTTGCAAGATCATAGGACGTGGGCGTGATTTATCTCAAGATGCAAGGGTTCAAAGTGCGTTTGATGACCTGGCGAGCAAAGTCCGACAGTCCCGACCGCGTCTGCGACCAGCACGGACGAGTACCAATTCGCCGCGAGGCCCTCCTCCAGCTCGGAGAGGTGCGCCGCAGCCACGCACCCGCGGTTCGCCTTGAGCAGCCGGTGAAGCCCCGTCACCACGACGCGCGAGGCCGCCTGGACGGGTAACGAGCTTTGCCCCCGTTTATACCCGGCACCCTTGTTGTAGGGTCGCAAGTTCAAATTGAAAGCACACCTTGAACGCGGTGATTCATATTTTGATCTCAAGCGTAGGAACCAGGCAGTTTCAACACGCGTCTCACCTTGCACCAACCCACCATGTTCTGCAGTCGCTGTGGACTCATCTCCGCCTTTGAGCTATGGAAATACTTTACCACCAGCAGTGGCAGCGGGTGTGATGAGTTTGTACTGGTGCTTGCAAGCGCTTGCGGCGTCAGCGCTTTAACATCCACCGCTATGTAGCGGCGCAAGTTGAAATTGTAAGCAAATTTTGAAAGCAGGTGATGAGTTTATAGTTTCAAGCGCCGAAACCATAGGCGCTTTCAACACGGGGTTTAATACTGTCAACCTGCACCGCCCTACCACTTGCATCAGGAGCCCTTCGTTTTGGTCTTTGTCTTGGAAGGAAAACATGAGCCCCCAGCCAGGGCCTTCCAATCGTTTCATCTTCAGCTCAACTTAAGCACAAGTGTAATGGTTTCAGGTGAGGTTTAAGGGACAAAACAGCCTAAGTTGAGCTGCAAAGCGAATGCTTGGAAGGTCCTGCCCCCGGCCCTCCTCGTTCTCCTCCAGTGCCCGGGCGATTACCATCACTACCTCCTTGACGTAGGGGCGCAACCAGAAATTGATATCGACGCTTGAAATCAGTCTATCGGATTTTCGTGTTAACCCCTTATAGCTCCAAGCGCTTTCAACACGAATTTCATCGCTTCAACTTGCATTACCTCACCTTGACATCGAAGGTTGCCCCCCGCCGCCCCACAGCCTCCACCTCGTTACGCGTCAAGCGCAACCCATCGGTAGGGACTGACGGATGTTCCTCGCCACGTCAATAAATATACTTTGGACCCTCGTTTCTTGAATTAAATGACATCCCATGACGTGGCGAGCAACATCCCTCAGTCCCTACCCATCCATGACCGCCAGTACTAAGCTGCGCTGAGCAGGCCAACTCGTAGCGGCGCAAGTTGAAACTGAGAGCAAACGTTGAAAGCAGATTACGGCATTACAGTTTCAAGCGCTGAAACCTTATGCGCTTTCAACACGGGTTCTGATGATGTCAACCTGCACCGCTCTACCACACCGGCAGGCCGCGTAGCGCCAGACCCGCGGCCACCTGCGGCGCCGCCTGCACCGCGCTCCGTCCCGCGCGCTGCGTACGCACCACTTTAGCGTCGTACTCCTCCAACGTCATCTCCCCCAAACCGAGTTTCTCGGCATCCTCTGATTCAGGCATCCTGTCGACCATGATGGCGAAGATAGCCTTGATGTAGCGGCGCAAGTTGAACTTAAAAGCGAAAATGATGGCAGTCAATCATATTTTGGTTTCAAGCGCTGGTTTCCTGGCGGTTTCAACAAGGATTTCATCGGTTCAACTTGCACCGCCTTATCTTGATATGCTTCATCTCCCGGGCCAATTCCACCGTGCTGGAGGGTCAGTGAGACCAACGACTTTACCGAACTTGAACGGACGTACACCCACTGTCAAGCCGCGGTGCATGCTCATCAGACAGATTGGTCGGTGGTCACCACGAACTGACTCCGCATGTATGAAGGTAGGTCGTGTTCCATTCTGCGGTTGAATCGTTGTTCTCAACAGCCCCCCTGCCATGACGTCATCCGGCGGCCTCGGGCGCGGAGTGAAACCGCACTTCGCGAGGAAGTAATCCACTTCTCTCGCGGGCCACTCCGCCGGATCGTCCATGGGGACTTCCTTCGCCATTCGAAGCATGTACGCTAACGACCCAGCCGCCGCCATCATTCAGGGACAGACGGCTATTGCTCGCCACGTCATAGGATTTCATTCCATTCAAAGAGGGGTCAAAATGCGTTGGATGACGCTGACGTGGCGAGCAATATCAGTCAGTCCCTACCGACATTGTCTCGCTTGTCTCGGCGCTGACGGATTCGACATATTCAGGCAGGTTTTGTTGGACCCCCTCGAGCTGGTGACGGCTCATCCCCTTGACGAAGGTCCCGAACTCTTGGAAGAAGCTGCCCGTCTGCGAGAGCGGCACATTGTGGCGCACGCATAGCGCTGCCATCTTGTCCACGTTGTAGCGGCGTAAGTTGAAACTGTAACTAAACTTTGAAAGCGGTTCATCACATTCTAGCTCCAAGCGCTGAACCATGAGCGCGATCAACACGGGCTTGGAACCGTCAACCTGCACCGCCCTACCACGTGCTTGGAGGTGTCCACTCTCTTTGCATCTATCGGGCTCTTCTTCTCGTGGTTCGCCTCCTTGGTCCTCCGCTGCTTCTCGAACCCAGCCTTGCGCGCCGCGTCGTTCTTGCGCTGATCCCCGAAGAACTCCAAGTTGTTCAGCAGCAGCGGCATTGCCATCCTGATGATTCCTACCAGACGCGTGCGCCCGGGGGGTATGGACGGACTGACTGACATTCCTCGCCACGTCGCGGCGTCACATGCAATATTGAGCCCTCGTTGCTTGAGGTCAACGACGTTCTGTGTGACGTAGCTGGCGAGCAGTGTCCGTCAGTCCCTACCAGGGGGGTGCGATCGCGACATGTACGTTAGCAGGCCCGCCGTCAGCACGCAGCCACCCGCCTGGGCTTCAGTGACAGCCGCGCCCGACTCCATCGTGGCGAGTAACTTGACACACGCCATCGCATCGCGGTCCACCTGTGAGATGGAGTTGAGAGAGGGTGGTGAGGGTGGTGATAGTGCGAGGAGTGTGAGAGCGTGATAGTTTGAGGGAGTACAGATTGTCAAATGAGCGAGAGAGTGTGCTGTGAGAATGTGAGAGTGAGAGGGTGAGAGAGTGAAGAGAGTGTGAGAGTGCGAGAGTGAGAGAGTGTGAGAGTGAGAGAGAGCAAAGCTAGTGAGAGAGTGTCCACCTCTGCGCATGGTCCCGCGCCGGCCGGCCGCATCTTCTGCTCCGGCGCCGGCTCGGCGAAGTACGCCCGCGTGCCCACCTCCATGCGCTTCCACCCGTCTCCTTGCGCCTCCAGGGTGTCGCCCGGCTTGTGCCCGCGTGCGAGGGCGTTCGCGAGGGCGAAGTCGAGCCCGCACCTCCCGCACACCTCCACCTTGTGCGCGGCGCAGACCGCCAGACCCGTGTCCGACCACGTGAGATGCTTCATGTGCGCGTCACCGGGAGTTCCTGCAGCAGGCTGTGTGGCCGTGCTCCGAGGGACTGCGGCATCTGCAGGTAGGGCCTTACTACACTCAGGCTCGCCGCGCCGTTCGCTCATCAGTATCTTGAGTCGTTTCTGTCCCTCAAATTAGCTGGGCGGCCTCGAATGCCTGAAGGTGCTCAAGCTGACTACCACGGGAACGAGCGGCCAGGCCAGGCAGGAGGTTGCTGCGAGTATGTGCGGGTGCACCGATGCACCATGAGTCAACAGCGCGAAGCGAGTGTGAGACCCTGCCGCTACCTCGGAGCGCATCCGTCGCAGGCGGACTACGCCGCAAGTTCCCGGCTCTGAGCGAGATGGTTTCATCCGCGACTGGTGCCGACAAGCTGCGTTGCAGTTTGACCCCGTAGCGATCCTGCGGGGTGCGCGAGGTCGTCACCACGCCGCGCCGGTCGTTGTACGCGCCGTTTTGGAGCCCGAAGGTCTCCACGATGTCACCGACAGCGAGCTCGACGTCTTCCATGGCGGAGTGCAAAAATAAATGCTCACGCGCTGCCCCGTTGCGCCCCCGCACTTTCACGCGCGTCACGAGGAGCAGGAGCCGCCCCCTCCCCACTACGCACACGCACCCGTCCACGAGCCACACGCTGTCCTCCCTCACTCGCGCACCTGTTCACTTCCGACGGAACGCCGTCACAATGTCTCTTGGGTACGCGCGCGTCTGGGCAACCTCGCTCCAGTGCTGACTAGGTTTAGGGTTATTAGAGCTTAGGGTTGTCGCACAACAAAGTACACCAGCGCCGTGCGCTACCTCGCAAGGGCCGCGCCCACAGTGCGCTGCTCACACCGGCCTGCTGCACGAGATGTCGACCACCTGCGCCTGTATGGCGGCGCCCCCTGCCGCCGCTGCCCGCCGCCGCGGCTGCCCTGCCACCCGCAAGCCCACGCGGCTCGCTGCCTCCTCCTCCTCCTCGCCTGCGGCCTCCTCCGACGTCAGTGGCATCTCGGGCGATGTTTACGTGGTCACCCCGGCGCAGATCGAAGCCTTCCAGCGCGACGGCTATGTGCACCTGCGCGGAGTGCTCACCGAGGAGGAGATGCCGGCGGTGGAGGAGCCCGTTATGCGCTTCATGCGCGGCGAGGTAAGGCTCACACTTAACTTTGCAACCGCGAAAAAAATGACGGTTGGTAGTCAGTCGTGCACTCCCACCGCACTGACGGCACAGCTGCGGCCTACTCGACATCATGCGCCGCGCGAGAATGCATTCACACACACACCGAGCATCACCGGCGACGGTGAATGGTGATTCGGCTCACCCAGCTCACCTACCTCGAAATCTCGTCACGCATTTATTGTTGGCTGAGTGAGTCAGCACTGCCTGAGTAGGACGTCTGAAATGGAGATGGAGGAGAGCGCTAGTCTAGGTGTCGTCCTCACGTCTATGCTACGCAGTGCGCTTGCCCAAGCGCCCTATCCCTCATGCATACTCGTACTAAACTTTCGTGTTGCGTTGTGGCGACCCGGGTCCGCGGTGGTGCCCGAGGGGAAGGACCTGTGCGACATGAGCGGTGCGACCGACCGCACACCCGACCAGTTCACCGTGAGGCCCGCCAGACGCTGCTCGCCACGTCTGCGACGCGTACTTCGAACCCCCGTTTATTCAGGTATACTGCATCCTATGAAGTGGTGTACTAGAGCAACACCTGCCAGACCCGTTGCCCGCCACGTCGTTCGACGCGTTTTGAACCCTCCGTTATTGAGTCAAACGGCATCCTATGACGTGGTGAGCAGTATCTGGCGGGCCATGGTCAGAGGTGTTCAACGCCATGCTGCCGCGGCGGTACCTGCCCGCCATGCAAGGCAGGGTGGGCATTGAGAACAACAACTCGACCGGCGTCAAATCGAGGAAAGGTCGTCACGTCTTGGTTTGAGCTTTCACTCTCAAGGCAAGTCACGTTCCGATCTGGTTTCATTCGCTCTTCTCAATGACCCTCCTGTACGGGAACATCTTCGAGAAGCGCACCCAGTCCATCGCCGAGCAGTTGCAAAACGGCAGACCCATGGCCATCGACTACGACCAGCTCCTGGTTGGGTCGGGTGCTCACCACGCCACGCCATCAACACAACCCAGCTGTAGGTGTATGCACTTGTTCCTTCAGTCAGATGTCATCCTATGACGTGGCTCTCAAACCTTTGTTTCGACTCCATGAGTCAAGTGACATCCATGACGAATGACGAATGAAGAATGAAGAATGCCACGGTGGGGGAATGTCACTTGTCCATGACAAATGACGGGGCGCGTATCATTCGCTTGACCCTGGGTAGTGGCCAAGCGGCCCAGCTCCCCGGACTCCATCTTCGCGTGGCACCAGGACCTGGCGTACTGGCCACCGCTGGGCGCCTTCGACCCTCACACCTGCACGTGCTGGCAGGGGCATGGCACTCCTCCATTTCTCTCCTCAACCTCAGCCATCTTTTTCACTGAAACCACCCAATGTACCTCCTGAAAGGTCCTCACGTTCAGACGGAAAGTGGACGAGTGTAAGCCCCTGCATGCTGGCTCGCGCTCGACGACTCCAACATTCAAAACGGTTGCATGCGGTTTCTCCCGGGTTCCAATGCCGAGGTGGAGCTGCGACGTCACGCGCCCGTCAACATCGGCAGCAGTCGCGCAGGCGAGGAGGGTTCCCACGCGCTGTGCACCACGCTCGCCCCCGCGGACGAGGCGCGGGTGCGGCACGCGGAAATCGCTCGGGGGGACATCACAGCAGGGCCTGGCAGATACCGCTCGCCACGTCATAGGATGTCTCTGAACACCAGAAACGAGGGATGAAAATGCATGTCGATACGTTGGTACGTGGCGGGCATGGCCTGGCAGATATTGCTCGCCCTCTTATAGGATACCGCGTAACTCAGTACACGAGGATTAAAATCGCGCGTATTGCGTGTGAATGACGTGGCGGGCACGGGGAACATGCGGTTGACCCTGCATGACGGTGCACGACCAGCGGGTGGTGCACGGCAGCGGGCCCAACTCCAGCCAAGGGCAGGGGCCGATGCCCGCTACTTCCTCACTGCATCATCCACTAGGGGACCCCCGTGCCCCAGGGCTTGGCACTGTGTCACTGCATCATCCATCTTCGGTGACCCTTGCCCTGTTTACCTCGAGTCTGTGGCAGGGCCCGCTGTTGCCTCACTGCATCGCCCTGTCAGTATCATGTGGTGAAGTCACCTACTACGAGTGCGACGGCGCTGAATGTGGTCGTTTGATGACATCCGTTTGATACCGATGAGCTCCGTCTGATAGCGGGCCTTGGCGGCGGGTGGCGGCGCGCGTACGTGCTGGCGTTCCGTGCGGCGGAGACGGCAGGTGCTTACACTCGTCCACTTCTCACCTCAACCTGAGCTAGTTTTGTCAACGGAACCCACTGAAACCACCCAACGTAACCCACGGGAAGTGCTTATGGTCAGCCGGAAACGTGGAGGAATGTGTCGCCCCTGGGAGGCGGTGGCGGAGGAGCGGCGGCTGGGCTTCAGCCACTCGCACAACGATGAGTTCAACTGGGACGCCTTCCACGCATGGCAGGTGAAAAACGACGGCGCGTGAGCGCTCAACGCTTAACGCCTCCGCTATCTACGGGGTCGCGCTAGCAAATGTATCAATCCACGCGTGGCAGGACGAGTACGAAGGGCATTGCCCAGCGCTTCCGCCGTCCACGGGATTGCGCAGAGTAACTGTATGTATTAGAATATTACGCGCACTGTATCATCAAGCTTTCAAAGTCGCACCGCAATCCACTTGCGTTCATCTACCATCACCCGGGAGCGCGACGAGACACTCAAACTCGGGCTCACGGAGCGCACTTGCTATCATTCGCCGGAGTCCAGGGGAGAGTATATTTATACAAGTATCATTAATGTCATCCTAGCGTATATGTTATGCAGCTTCACGCCAACGCACCGCACTAACACTATATGACTTGCGTCTATTTGCCGGTGGAGGCAATCGCGACGGCACAGGATAGTCCCTGATTGCCGCACTGGACACCTCTTGCCAGGGGCTTACACTCCTCCAATTGTTTGGCTCAACGTAAGCACCTGGGAATACACTGGGTGGTCTGGGTGTTGTAAGTGACAAAGAACGGTCCAGGTTGAGGTGAGAAGCGGATCCGTGTCCCGCCCCTGCCGCTTTCGCAGCGGATGAGGCCGTTCTGGCAGCACAGCAGCGAGTTGGCCGGATAGGCCACCGGCCAGCAGGGGCTAACAATCCTCGAATTGTGCAGTTCAATGTACGCACGGTATCTGGGATACGCTGCGTGGCATATATCTGTCAGTGACAAAAACGGCTCACAAACGGCTCAGGTTGAGCTGAAGGCTGGACGAGTGTAAGTCCCTGCCGGGCAGTTGGTGCCGCTGATGGCGCAGCCCGACGGGCAGCACGGGTCCACCACCAGCCCGCCCACGCCGCTGGCCAGGGTCGCCTCACGCCAGGTCCTGTGGTCGTGCTGCACAATATGAAAGCACTTCGAGGTAAAGCTATTCCGATTCCAACGTCGGGAGCGTACGTAAGCTTCGAGGCTGACGTAGCGAATGTAAACACATCGAAGTAGCACGTCGGTCAGTTTGTAACGTACGCACATCGAGGTACTGCGTTGTGCACGTGAGCACTTTGAGGTATCACGGCAGGATACCTGTAGTGGTTCAGTACATTCGGGGAGTAACCAACTGAGGGCTCAAGTTCGTACGGGATATTCGAGCGCTGCGAAGGGAACATGGAACAGTTTTGACGCCCTGCCGCCGCCGGACATCATCTGGCACTGGTTTCCGGGGGGAAAGGGGCCGGGGCCGGGGCCGGGCTGCGGGAACGGGTAGAACGGCTGCGGGTAGACGACGTAGCGCGGGACGAAGAGGACGGCGGTGGCGATGCCGGCGGCCCACGCCCACCCCAGGCCCAGGAGGCCGAACAAGCCAAACCGGCCGAGCTCGTCGACCGAGGTGGTGTTGGTGCCGTTGCGGGTCGCCACTAAGAGGGCGGCGTCGGCCGGGCGGTCGACAACGGCGACGCGAGCTGCGGCGGCTGCGGGGAGGGTCACGGCGGCGGCGGCGGCGGAGGCGGCGGCGGCGGTGGTGGTGGCGTCCTCCCTGGCGGCAGTGGCGCCGAGCGGGGTGTTGGCCTCTGCTCGCTCGCCGGCGGGAGCGGCGGCGGCGACGGCGGCGGCGGTGGCGGCGGCGGGGGAGGCGCACTGCATCACGGCGAACAGCATCAGCACCGCCGCGAGGGGGAGGGGGAGGAGCGCGCGCCTCGTCATGGTTACTGCAGTAGCGGCGGAACGGTGCAGCGCACGTTGGGCTGTGCCGGCTGCCGGTCTGTTCCAAAAAACTCCGAGCTGAGTCCTGGGTCTTTGAACCGAGGGGAGCCGAACAGGCGATCCAAACGTTGGAACCAGACGAAAGCCTCGGAAAGCGGCTCGGAAAGTAAAAATAGGCTAGGTCCCCTCTCTACCTCTCCAACCTTGGGGCGCCCTCTGTTGCTGGAGCACCGTTGCCGTTGGAGTCAGAGCACGACGCGTTTCCTCACCCGTCTGCTGTCGCAGGCGCCACACAACGCCGTGCACATCACACCCCGAACACCTCCGTCCCCCCTCGCCGCGCGTCATGGCCCCAACCCGCTCCTCCGCTGCCACCGCCACCGCGGCCGTCGCGCTCGCGTTGTTTGCGCTCGTCCTCTCCCCGGCCCTCGCCGCCGCCCAAAACACTGCCACCCTCTCCGTCCTGCCCACCGGCGGCGCCGCTACCGGCGCCGCGAAGTGCGGTGCGGCGTGGAAGCAGTGCGGCGGCAACGGCTTCGCCGGCTCCACGTGCTGCATGCCGGGCCACGGCTGCGCCTTCCAGAGCGATTGGTGCGAACACACCGTAGCACGTTACCCAGCCCCGATCACTGCTAAAACCCCAAGCACCGTGCCACCAAGAGAGAGAGGCGCCCTGACCACCGAAACACTTCAACACGTGACCCCATCCAGCGTTAAACGCGACCCCGCCGAGAGAGAGCGAGGGAGACGCCCTGCCCCCCCCTGCCCCCCCCTGCCCCCCGCGCGTACCGTGCGACCCCGACTACGCAGTGACTGACGTGCTATCAACCGGAACCTCGACGCCCGCAGGTACTCGCAGTGCGTGCCCGGCTTCGATGACAAAGCCAAGTGCCAGCCCACGTACTACCAGGTAATATTGCCCCACAGTGCACCTGCTTGCGTTCCTTTGGACTCTGATATGTGTTCTGTTCTCAACGTTGCGTCCCCCGCCGCTACTGATGTGTATGTCGGTATGCATTACATGATGCGTGCCCTGCACGGGGTTCAGGGCGAAAGCCTGGTGGCTCCACATTCACCCGGAAGCGTCTCTCTCTCGTCCCTGATGCTGCTGATGTATGTGCTAGTACACTGTGCGTTGAGTGCCTTGCTACGCTACTACTGGTGTGTGTGCCAGTACTGACACGTCCTGTGTGTTCCTTTCATTCCAATGTACAGTGCGGCGGCAACCAGTGGAACGGCGCGACCACCTGCTGCGAGGTACGGCCTCACAGATAATGCCTGCCTCGTCATTTTTCACATCTTTGACCTGGTTTCTTGAGTTGATTGGCGTCACATGACGCGGCGAGCAGAATCTGTGAGGCCCGGGTGCGAGGGCAGCACGTGCGAGAAGCAGGACGACTGGTACAGCCACTGCGCGCCCCCCGGCGGCGTCATGGCAGGCACGGAAGCTAACAACGGTAAGGACCTTGGCAAATTCGCTTCGAAGTAGCGGAGGCCCGCGCCCGGCAATAAATTGAGAGCTCTCTGGTAAATACGGTGTTCGGTACCTGTCTCTACATCAGAAACTTGCTGGAGTGGTGGAGGTTGCCAGTATCAAAACCCGTGTTGAAAGCGCCTATGGTACTAGCGCTTGAAAGTACGATGAGACAACCTGCTTTCAAGTTTTGCTTTCAATTTCAGCTTACACCGCTACTTGTAGATGACAACATGTGAACGTTGCGGGGCCCTGAACGTGGTGAAGGCGCTGGACGTGCGGGTGGCCAGCCTGGAGGCGGAGTTCAAGGCGCTGCGCGCGGCGGCGGTGGCCACGGCGGTGGCGGCGGCGGTGCTGGCGGACAAAGCGATGTAGAGCACACACGTGCCACATGGAGCGGCGGAGTCAGGCGGCGCAGACACATATGTCAGCGGCGTAGACACATATATCAGCGGCGTAGATACATAAGTTGGGCGCGCGTACAGTCTTTTAGGGCGCGCAGAGGCCAAGGCCTGGTGTAGCGGCGCAAGTTGAAATTGAAAGCAAAGTTTGAAAGCAGTACATCACATTTTGCCTTCGAGCGAGGTCAACTTGCACCGCCCTGCCCCGTTCCCCATTGCAACCTAAGCATCATACTCGCCCCCGACCACAACGCCTCCTCAGGGAGCTGCAGGCAGCTCGCAGGCGGCGGTTGGCGTGCGAGGCGAGTAGACCGCGTTAGAGCAAACAGTAGTTGTATTAGAAGAAGTCTGGATGCTATTACCACACCGATTTTATATAATCGTGTGGGAGTGGAAAGGAAGTGGCGACTCCCGTGCAGAGCTATTACACGGGTTACAGGTGGGCGGCCAGGGGCGCCGCCCAGAGCTATCCCGAAGCCAATTTAATGATATATACCGGTCCCTTCTAATTCAGACGGGGCCAAGAGAATGTCATATCAAGTCACATATTGCTGTTCAATCACAAATCACAGAGCCGATCCCGCCGAGCTACGTTCACACTCAAGCGGTTTAAGCGAAGGCAGCGTCAGCCGCCGCCGCCGCCTTCTTCTCCTTCTTTTTCTTGGTCTTCTGGGTGACCGTCTTGGTCTTTTTGGTGAAGATGGGGCTAGCGGAGGGGGAGCGGACGGCGGTGGCGTGAATGGGCAGGCCGAGGTATAACGGCGCGAGTTGAAATTGAAAGCAAAACTTGAAAGCAGTCCATCACATTTTAGTTTCAAGAGCATACATCCAGGCGTTTCATCGTGGGTTTGATAGGGTCAACCTGCACCGCCTTACCGAGGGCAAACAGGCGAGTGAGGTCGCCGAAGTGGGTGTTGGCCAGGCGGCCGAGGACGGAGGCGGTGGTGGCCGACGCCAGCGTGGTGAGGCGCTCCGTCATCCACCGGTCCGCGCCGCCGATGAGCTGGTACCGCAAGTTGCACGACAGGCCCAGGTACGCACCCATGCCGAGCGTTAGGGCCGGGCAGATAGAGCAATGCCACGTCAAGGGATGCCAGGATATCAAGTTTTGAGGCAACGCTCAGCTGCTTCAGTCTGGAGCAGAGTGAGGAGGCGAGAGCTTCAGCTCCTGGCTGGACCCGAGTTTGGACACAAGCTATGCTAATCGTACTGCCGATTAAACGAGGGTTCAAAACGCGTTGGATGATGAGGCGGGTGATATCTGGCAGGCCCTACCGAGCATGGACGTCTTGAGGTCCGGCACGGGGACGGAGGGCTCGAAGGCGGGGTCGGCGCCCTTGTGCAGCTTCACCAGCCCCGTGTTGACCGCGTGGAACACGCCGCCCGTCGCCACGCCCAGCGCCGACAGCTCCGCCGCCTTGGTCACCACGCTCGCGCCGCGCGTCACCAAGGTGCAGGGCCAGGCAGAGTTGTTGCTCGCCACGTCATGTGATGCCACTTCACTCTAGAAACGCCGGTTTGAGATGCGGAGGCGGACGTGGCGGGCCATATCAGCTAGGCGCTAGTAAGATGTTGCTCGCCACATGAAGAAACGGGGTCTAAGATGCGGAGGAGGACGTGTCGGGCAGCATCTGGCAGGCCCCGCCAGCGTGTACTGCCGCAGCGGCCCGCTCTTGTCGAAGGCGTTGTTGGGAATCGCTTCCATGGCGCGCTGCCACCCGAACTTGTGCGCGCTGCCGAACATGCGCGTGGGGCTGAGGCACCACACCGTCATGAAGTTGGCGAGGGAGAGCTGCGCGATGTTGGACGCCGCCAGGTCCCACTCCGCGCGCAGGCGGTCCCCTCGGTGCGCCGCCTCGTACATGAACGCGCCGGCGATCGTGATAGATTGCTCAAACCCCAGTTTGTATAAGAACGCGGGGTCTGCCAAGAGGCAGGGCCAGAAAGGTGTTGCATGCCGCGTCATTGGGTGCCATACGCCTCACGAAACGAGGGTTCAAGGTGCGTTGAATGACGTGGCGAGCAGTAGCTGCCAGGCCCTCGTCACTGGGTGCCATTTGAATCAGTAAACCGAGGGTTCCAGGTGCGTTGGATGGGGGGGCGAGCAGTATCTGGCGGACCCTACCATGAGGCGGCCCACGAGCGCGCGGCTGACGAACGCCGGCGTGGTGCGGCTCACCGCGCGCACGACGGACGGGCGCACGTCCACCGACATGAAGCGCACCAGCTGCGTGCTGCTCACGATGCCCATCTCGATGGCCATGCGGATGGCGCCGGGCAAGTCGCCCAGCGTCTTGTACCACTCCGACATCACCGCCTTGATGGCGTCGCGGTCGTACACCTCGCCGATGGGCTTGCGCAAGCTAATCGCGTTCCCGTCGCCGTCCTGTTGAAGGCAACAAGCAAAGAGGAGGGGGGCGCGGAGGGTGTGAGTTTCGCAGCTTCGGTGGGGCTGGAGGATTGGGAATCGTGGGCGCCTCCGACAGGGGGGCGTGGGGGGGTGAGGGGCGAGGGTGCTGATGGGGAGGCTCGGAGGACCGAAAGAGGAGGGGGGCACCACAAGAAGAGGGGGGGCGCGGAGGGGCAGCTTCAGCGCTAGTAGACTGGGAACTGGAAATTGGGGGCCGAGGAGGGTCGAAGAGAATCGCCGAGGCGAATATAATCGTGGATGGTTTTCGCTGGGGGTGCCGGGAGCCTCACGCACCTCGTCGTCATCCTCGTCAAAGTAGTCGTCGTCATCACCCTCGTCGCCGTCGCCGCCGCCGCCCCCGTTTTTTATCCCCCCGCCGTTGTTGCCCCCGCCGCCGTTGTCCGCCAGCTTGGGCGCTGAGCTCGGGCCCGTCTGCTGCGCCTGCGAGAACGACGTCTTCTCTAGCAACCCCGCGCCCCCCCCGCCCAGCTGACTCCCAATCTTGAGCATGGTCGGCGCCGACATCTTCATGTTCACGTCGAACCCCTTTTCCGACGCGGACTGCACACCAGGGAGGGAAGGGAGGAGACGAGTTCAAAGGCAAGATCTGACGCAATGCCTAAAAGCTCACAGTGGGCACTGAGCAACGCGAGAGAGTGGCCGGGGCTAGGGAGCTCGCCGCCCTCCCATCCGCTCCCCGTGGATATGCGTCGGGGCCGTCCGCGCGTCGCTCGAGCGGAGGTCGCCTCGCACCGCGCCGCCTCACGCACCCCGAATCGTATCTCCACGTGGGCATCTAGTTTGGTGACGTGGAGGTACGATAGGGTTTCGGAGCGCGGAATAATCTGCGCGACGCGCGACGTCGCGTGCGCGCGTGGAGCGCCGCCGGGGACAGACGCAAAACGGTCGATGGGTGACGGGGGGAGTGACGGGGTGGTGAGGACGCCGCGGTGGGTGAAGACGTGAGAAGGCTGCAGGAGACGGAGACGGAGGCTCACCTCTGCGGGGTCTGAGACTCCTTGCTCCGCGAACGCACATCCCGGCGATTTAATTGCGGCACGCGGTTGCGCGCGCCCGACGCTGAGCGAGCGCCCGCGCATACCCGGCGATGGCGACAGGCTCACTGGCTGCGCATTCTGTGATACATCTCGCGACGCAACCACCCGCGCGCCCGAGCGCGCCGCGCTGCGCCCGCGGCCCGTCGCCGAGGTAGCGGACACCAGGGGTGCCGAGACGAAGGCGAGAGCCTGAGCCATTTCTCCTAGCGATGTCCCGGAGGAAGCTGCTGCGCGTTAGCTCGGAGGCGTTTCCGCCGCTGCGAGACGACGGGCGTCTACTCCGAGGCGCTGAGAAGCGTAAGCTGCGAGCTGCGGCTGCGTCGCGTACGCGCGAGGTGTGAGGGAGGTGAGGGAGGTGCGGAGGATGTGGCGGTGAGCGCGGCTTCCGAAAGCCTCTCCTCTCGCTGTCTTGTCTCGTTCCGACTCCTGAGTTGTGACTCAGCCCTGTATCTGTATTTGTATGGGCTTTTAGGCAGGCTTGTCTGCTTTGTGTACCCGGTACACACGTCACCTACCGAACTTATCCACTTCTTCGAGATATGTGCGGATCCGGAGGCGGGACGGCGACGGATGTGCGGGTCCCCCCACCGGATCTGCCCAGATAATTGCTCCGTGCCGTTCCGGACACTCGCACTCTCAAGCACGCACCAATCGCCGATGTCCACCGCCGCCTCCCTCGGCAGCCGCCTCACGAACCTCTCGCTCCGCCCCGCCGCCCGTGGCCCCGCGCGCCGCGCCGCCGCCCACCGCGCCGCCACCGCCATGTCGGGCGCGGCGGCCCCGGTGGGCCCTCCCACGTTCCTGCTCCTCACCCTCAACTACGGCAAGGCCGTCCCGCTCCCGTCCACCTCGGTACCTGGCACGCACGCGGCGGCGTCACAGCGCCGTCACACGAGTCCCCGCTATCCCGCCATGCACGTTATGATATTGCTGCTGGCCGCTGAGCAAGAGCAGCGAGCACGAGCCCGGCGGTGTAACCTCCTGATTGTCGTGAAAAGAATATTAAATGGCTGTCGTGCCCACTACCCTGTTACCACGGCGCCCAATACCAACACGGCGCCCAACACAAACACGAGTCCCAATGTCACGACTGTCACGTGCGTTTACCGCTGCCGGCCACTGCGCCGGAACCCGGCGGTACACCATAACATCCTGACTGCGGCTTTGTGTTTTGGATTACATCCTATCAACACCTCCGTCGCACGAGCCCTCTATCCGGTCGTTCATGTGGGCACCGGTAGTGCCCCTTAACCAGGTGTAACGTTCTGATTTCATCATTGCGTTTGGGCGCTGGATGTGGATTGGCTTCTGTGACGTCAAGAATTCGTTCCTTAGACCTATGACATCTGAACGGTTTCGGCGTGTATTGGATGGGTGCGGCCTTTGCTCCGGTGCCCGACATGATGGAGCGGCGCGACCCGTTCCGCGCCGACCACATCGCGGGCGCCAAGGCGCAAGAAGAGGTGGGACCCAGGGGCTTGCACTCTTCTACAGCTAGACGTGAGCACATTTTGAGGGATATGGTGGGTGGTTCTAGTGACGAAGGTGGCTCAGGGTGAGCCAACAAGTGGTGGACGACTGTACGCCCGCTGCGTCGTTCACCGCATGTCAAATCCAGGTGTATTGAGTCAAAACGACCCTGTATGACATGGCGAGCGTTATGTACTATCGTATGACGTGGCGAGCATGATTTTCCCAGATTTGAAATGACGTGACCCTGGGAGGCGGCGGGCAAGTGCGTGATGGCGGGGGCGCTGCAGAACCCCGTGGACGCCGGCGTGTTCGTGTTCAAGGACTGCGACGAGGCGTACGTGCGGGCCTTCGTGGCAGGGCCATGCCCGCTCGCTTCCCGTTCCACCTCGACGCCCACCCGCTTCGTTCCTCGTCCCTGATGCCACTAGCAGTCTATTCCAGCGTAACCCTCAAAGGTGCTCCCAACGTGTGCCTCGAAGATGCGAAGTTAAAGCTAGCGCGGCGTGGAGTGGCCGGCCCTGGGTGGCGGAGGGCGACGCGTACTACAAGGTAGGCCGGTGCAGGTTGACCCCGGGTTTACCCGGGTTGAACCCGGGTTGACCGTGCCTGGTTTCAGCGCTTGAAGATAAAACTGTGAAGAATCGCTTTCAAATTTTGCTTTCAAGTTCAAGCTGCGGCGCTACCACAAGGGGGGCCTGGTGCCGAGCTACACCATCCGGCCGTGGATGATGGTCGTGGGCGGCGACAAATAGCTAGCCCACTCGTAGCGACGAGACGCGTAATGTAACAGACAGAGCGAAAGAGGACACTCACTCACGTTGCAGGGCGGGCGGAAGCGGAGACGTAGACGCAGACGCAAGGAAAACCCTAAACCCTAACCCTAAATTCAGGCGGAGCGCCCACTACTCTGAAGCACGAACCGGCAGGACATGAAATCCAGACGAGGTTCCAATAAAACGAAAAAACGGTTCGGACGCGAGGAGCACGAACGGTAAATGGCTTGATATGACGTGGCGAGCAGTCGTATCTGCCAGGCCCTACGCTGCGGAGACCCGCAAGAAAATGATTGAGCTCGGCGTGGTCCAGGCGGATGAGAACCTCGCGGCCGACAGCGCTAGCGGGAGCAGCGGCGGCGGAGGCCGCGAGGCTGGCACTGCCGCGCCCAAGAAGCGCAAGAAGGAGCCCAAGGTGGGCCTGGCGGATTATGCCCGCCACGTGATTAACACGCACGTTAAACGCTCGTGTACTGGGTCACGTGGCATTCTATGACGTGGCGATCTGTACCTGCGAGGCCCGTTGCCAGCCACGTCATCGACACCCAATTTCGGAACGCTCGTTTCATGAGTTGATGGCGAGCAATATCTGCTAGGCCCTACTCTGCGCCGGACAGCTCCAAGCTGAATCCCTTCCGCATCGTGCTCCGCCAGCGCCGGCACCCCACGGTACGGTGCCAAACGTCCCTGAATGTATATCATTATTGTGCCAGTTCACCATTACAACCCGGCATTCTACTCTCTGGCCAGGCTGACTGCTTGCTCACAGTATACCAGTGTACCGGCAGACACTGGCCATATTCTCCGAACTGGCCTAGCCACTCGTTACCTTGCCCGCTGAACTTGCGGGTACCTTGGCTCGATATGAGCAAACAGTCAAGGAGTGTGCGCGAGGCCCCGCCAGCGGGTGGACCCGCAAGGTGGCGGACCCTGCCGACGCCCGCCCCCCAAGGGTGAGTCCAAAGGCGGTGCAAATTGAAAGCAGTGCCGAACCTTGTGTTGAGACCGCCTGGTTTCAGCGCTTGAAACTCAGATACGATAAACAGCTGCTACCAAATTTCTATTTCTATTTCAGCATGAGCCCCGCCGTACCGTGCGCCCTTACGTGGTGAAGCCGACCACCCCCAGCACCTACTCCATCCTCGGCATCCGCGGCCTCGCCAGCTCCTCCACGCGGGGCATCGTCCACGTCCAGCTGGCGCAGGGCGGCAAGGCCTCACCTACGTATGTATTTCAACCCGACGGTCTTCTCGTGATGTGCCAGTATAGCCACACACGATTGCTGCATCGATGCAGGGCCTCACCTAAGGACTTTCCCAAAACTACGAGTGTATCCGCACACATTCGCCGCATCGCTGCAAGGCGTCAACTGAATGTTCTGTCCAGCTGGCACTTTACGCCGCTCAAAACCACTTGACCCATCCCGCTGCGAGAGAGGAACGTTTCCATTTGCATGGGGAGACACCAGGCTCTCGCACTGACCCTGGTCCCCACTGTCATACCTCAAGGATACCTGCGTTGAGCTGAACGACGTATGTATGCAGTGAGGCTCTGCATGGCGGCACCGTCGCAGGGCGCGTGTATCCACCCTGAGTGTCCCCCGAGGTACCCCGCGCAGTGCGATGTGACGTTGAAACCTGCCTCCGTGCATATCACTACCGTCTGTCGCATGATGTGGTTGTGGGACGAGTACCGGTTGCCGCCGGCGTTGCCCTTGGACACCGTGGTGCTCCGCCCACTCGTCGTACGGCTTCGAGCAGCAGTAGCACAGCGTGCCGTCTCCGACAGCCCGGGCCATGGCTGGTATCGGAAGGTTCAGCTCGAAGCGGCAGATGGCGAGGACGAGCCGCGGCGCCAGAACTGCGAACGGTCCGAACGGGATCTGTCCGAGCCAGGCCAGCGCGCCCTGCCCGCCTACCTCCAGCCCTCCATCTGCCTTTCGAAGATTGAAGGTGATTCTGGCGAAAGGAGGTACCAGTAGGTCTGCCAGACCAGTACTGTACCAGTACGCTCCACGGAATAAGAATACGGTCATAGTATAGACTATACACCCATTTCGGTAAAGTTGTTGAGTTAATAGACCTTCGATTCGCCATATGTCGACGCCCTCGGAAATGCTTGGGCGAGGGGGGGCGCAGGCACGAAAACGAGGAAAACGCCACTGAGATCCGCAACCTGCATCGCGGCGGGGCGCAGTGCCAAGCCGGCGGCGGTGATACTTCGAGCGTTCCAGAGGCTTGAAACCCCTTACGGGACGACGCTCCTCTGGCGGCGGCGGCAGATTCGGCGCGACGGCGTGTGCGGCACGCATTGTGTTTTCCCGTATAAATGACTCAAGAGTTAACTCTTCAAACGGCGTGCGCGCTGCACGCGCCGTCGCGCCGAACCTGGCGTGTCCGCCGCAGTGGCGTCTACCCGAAACCGATATTAAGCCCCCGGCACGCTCGAAATGTAGCCGGCGCCGCTGCGGCGCCCCTCCATGCCGAGGGCCGTTTTCCTGTCCTGCTGCCACTGCGTGCGCGCAACAGCTTCTGGTTTGGCCCGACCAAGCATTTCTGAGTGGGTCGGTGTACGGCGAATCGACGGTCCATTAACTCAAAAACTTTACCGAA
>Ga0307489_10000367_pt1 | contig 26469 bp, 21 predicted proteins | sample SB12metaG_FD_202247 | JGI IMG/M metagenome (GOLD analysis project Ga0307489, IMG submission 202247) | Sea-ice brine microbial communities from Beaufort Sea near Barrow, Alaska, United States - SB 1.2 | ecosystem: Environmental > Aquatic > Marine > Coastal | place: USA: Alaska | collected... | reverse complement strand
GCAAGAATGGATAGCACAAGAATCGCTTAGGTCTGGTGATTATTTGTTTGGGAGTAGAGTAAAAAAAGATTTTCATTTAACTACTCGTCAATATGCAAGAATCGTTAAAAAATGGATTTCAAGTATAGGTTTAGATCTCACATTATATGGCACTCATACTATGAGACGAACTAAAGCATCTTTAATCTATAAAAAAACAAAAAATTTGAGAGCAGTTCAATATTACTTGGGCATACGAAACTAGAGAGTACGGTTCGTTATCTTGGCGTTGAAGTAGATGATGCACTTGAGCTTTCGGAAGCAACCGGTATTTAACTCAAACTGAAGGCATGGACGCCTTCTTCAATGATACGAAAGCAGACATTTGAAACTTCAAGAAAATCAACTCTAAGTGAAAAACACGTCGACATTATATTGACCATGTCCTATGTTATTCATTGCTCAGCTTAAAGCTAATTTCCAGTGATAGTGCTGATGCGCCATGGTCTACTTATTATCTACTCATTATTTTTCTTATGCTCTACAATTAAAATATCTATATGAATATGAGACTTAGGAGTTTAAGTTGCTAATTGCTCGATTAAGAAGGTCTTTCAAAGAATTAAACTGGGGTGTTTTAGCTATTGAAATGTTGATGTTAATCTTTGGGATTTCAATAAGCTTACAGGTCAATGATTGGCAAAATCAACGTGAACAACGTCACTTGGAGCAGGAATATTTAGAACGATTAAATTTTGATTTTGGGGAAAGTGAAAAAATACTTAAAAATGATATTGAACAATTAAGAAGTAGCGTTAAAAAGTTATTAATTGGCATTAAACCTTTAAGTAAATCTTCATTAACAAAAGAAGATCAGCTGGTATTATTTGATGCCGTGGGGCAGTCGGCCTTAGTTGGAAGATTTGCTGTTATTTTTGGTACGATCGATGAGTTGAAAGATACTGGTAATATGCGGCTATTAATTTCAAAAAAACTGCGAATTTCACTTGCAAACCTATATCAAACCTATCAACACATCATTCGTCTCTCTGAATTAAGAAATATCATGAGAGGGCAATCCTTTCCTGTCTTGGTCCGGCAACTTAAGCCCAACAGTGATGGAAAAGTGATTTGGGATGAAGAATTAGCCGAGCAAAACAAGAGAGAAATATTTGCCTCATTAACCGTGATCCTTCAAAACCTGAAAAATGATTTATCCGATACAGAAAGACTCGCGGAGCTTGTTGTAAACTTAAAAGACATCATTAAACAAGAATTAGAAAAGGACTAAATATGGCTAAATGGCCATTTGGCTGACGTTGGCATATCAACATTTTCTATTAAGGTTCGCTTAGTGATGAATAGCAGGTTACCGTTGTCGATCTGGTTATTTTTCCTGTGTATATTGCTTTTGTTTATTTAAAAATAGCCATTTTAGGTGATGCCTATTTTGTGGATGAAATTAGCCTCAAATCATGTTGACGTTTTCACTTAAGCTACTGTTAATTCTTGTAGAGAGACCATCTTATGCTCATTATGTTTCAATAATTGAAGCTCATTGAAACCCAATTTTTGATGAAATAACAACGAGGATTTGTTAGGCGGTAAGACATCAATTTCAGCAAAAATACTGGGTGATGAACTTTTAGACGCCCAATCTATAACATATCTATATAATGCAGTACCGATACCTTTTCCTCTGTATTGTTCTGAAATCACAATTCTATCAATGTACAAAAATACAGCATAATTATTGTTAAACCATTTATAATTAATACTTTCATACTCAACACCATTGGTTAAAGCCAATAAAAAACCGGCAACTTCATTTTTTTCTTCAATAACAACAGATAATGCAGAAACCTCAATTAATCTCAGTAACTTATTTTTATCCATTGGACTTAATACGTTGACTGAACGTTCGTTTAACTCAAGAATCGTGTCAATATCTTTACTTAAGATTTCCCTAATAATCATGTAAACCCTTATTGTGTGGCACAGTTTGCGTTAGACGACAATCCATTATTTATGGAGTTCACTCTTATGAGTAATTCATTCTTACAAATTTTAAATTTAGAGAGTATTAGCTTCTAAAGTACAAAAATACTCACGACTTTGTATTATATTTGTTAATTAATGAGGCGTCACCTTATATTCGATTACCCAACAAGACCATTTAAAGGTAAGTTGACTAATTAGAGTTGAGGCCTAACAAGTTTGGCTATATATTTCACATTATTTTCACTATAATCCGACACCTTCTGTTGCTATGCTTGACGAATGTAAAAGACTTTAACGCAGTATCGATAGTTTTTATAATTTATGACTTACGTTACTTTTATTAAAAATTTTATTTACTTAATACCCTAATAACTGTCCCTCTAATATAATGAAGATAATTGCTTGTGCTAACAACCCTTAAACCTTTTATGCTGCTACTAACCAGTGGTTTTTTACTAATGTTAGGTTATGGACTGAGCAATATTTTATTGCCGGTACGTATGCAAAACGATGGCGTAAGCCTGAACAATATGGGCTTAGTGCTGTCGATGTTGTCCGTAGGTTTCTTATTGGGTGCCTATTATAGCCGTACTTTATTGCAGCGTGTTGGTCACATAAGAATATTTGCCATGTGTGGTAGTTTAACATCTGTTGCCATATTACTTTCAGGCCTCTATCCAGAGCCTTTTATGCTTGCTGGGATGAGGGTAGTAACTGGCTTTTGTATTGCTTGCACCAATGCCACACTTGACAGTTGGTTGAGCCATAGCGCCACTGAAAAAAATAGAGGTCGAATACTCTCTATTAACCAGATGATGATAATGACCGCACTATTTTCTGGTCAATTTTTATTAAATGTGGCTCCGATTGATGATATTACCCTATTTGTTCTCTGCGGTATTTTATTTAGCTTATCCATTACCCCCATCGTTATTAGCAGACAAAAAGGCCCACAAATTGAAGATAGTCAATCGATGTCTTTAATGACGGTTTTTAAACTGTCCCCTTTGGGTGTAGTTAGTAGCTTTTATTGTGGAATACTGTACGCAGGTTTAATGAACATGCTGCCTATATTTGCGAGTAAAAATGGTATTACAGGTTTAGATTTATCCATATTTATGGGTGCAGCTATTTCTGGTGCGATTATTTTACAGTTCCCTATTGCCTATTTATCAGACCACTTTGACCGCCGTAAAGTTATGCTATTTATGGTGGCAACACTCATTTTATTGTGTTTATCCGTACCCTTGCTTATGTCTGTAGATATGTTCAAGTTAACCTTATTAGCGATAGCCTTAATAACAGGATTGGTTGCCTGCCTTTATCCTATGAGTATGTCTGAAACTTTTGATACGGTACTAAAAGAGCAAATTTTGGCAGCAATGAGTTCGTTATTATTGATCTATGCCTTGGGCAGTGTTTTAGGTCCTTATCTTGCCTCTGTGGTGATGGATGCCTTCGGTAGCAGCGCTTTGTTTAATTTTATGAATGTTGTCGCATTAACCCTGTTACTTTTCATCAGTATTCGTATGAAATTGCAACAAGCTTTACCCCTTGATGAGCAAGAAAGCTTTATCATGCAAACACCGAGTGGCGTGGTTTCGGCACTTGATCCTCGCACACAATATGCTGAAGTACAATTTGAAGCTACCCCCGAAGTCGAAGTCGCTATTAGCTTGGCGAATAAAAACCCTTCGGCTGCTGTTAATATGGTTAAAGCGCTCGTGTTAAGAGACCCCAAAAACGCTTCAAACTTAGCGGCGGCATTAAGTACGATCGAGGCGATAGACATTGGTAAATTATATGCGGCGATAACTTCAGCCGCTCCACAAATGAGTATTCATATTGCTCAAGCATTAACCAATGCTTCTCCTGATAAAGCCGACCAACTTGTTGAGTGGATAACCTCTGAGTACCCAGATCAATTTACTAATATTGTTGTTGCGATTGCTAATGCCATGCCGGATAACGGTATTGATTTAATGGAGTTGGCCGCTGAAAATATGGCGAAAGAATACCCGAGTGAACTGCTTGAAATGACCGAAGAATATATGTCAAATTTCTCAGAATCTTTAGAGGCAATGCGACCAGTAGATAGGGCAGCTGCCGTCTCTGAAAATACGGCAACAGAGCTTTATAATCGTTTATCCGATGTGTCTCCTGAGCAGTCAGAAGAACTCGCCTTTACGGTATCTGAATCACTACCTGAGTCGTCAAATGATGTTGCCGAAGCTTATGTTCAACACTTAATGAGCAGTGAAAGTGACCCAGTTTGTGCAGAAGATGCGTTAGAATATATTGAGAATGCAGCAAATAGCTATGTTAATCATATAATTGAAACTATTCCTGAACATGCAGTGGATGTTGCTAGTACTTTTGTCGATTCTTTTCCTGAAGTTGCCTCGGATATGCTCGAAATATTACAAGACTCAGACGTTATTGAAGACAGTGAGTTAAGCATCTCTATTGAAGATAAACCGTTGCAAAGTATGGTAGATCAGCAATTACAAGAAGCGGTGCAAACACAGTCTGATAGTATTGAAGACAAGGTGTCAATTAAAAAATAGAACAGCGCTTAACCACAACATTTTTTATATTTTTTTTCACTGCCACATGAACAAGGGTCATTGCGCTTTGGGGTTTTGTCAAACGAAGTGGTGCTTGGTTTGTTTAATAGCAGATTAAGTTCATTGATATTTTCTTCGAGGGTACTATCTAAGGTAATATCGGCAAACAGTCCATTATCGATAACTAAGGTTTCTACTTCGTGTTTTTTTTCTTCGCTGGAAACGACTAGTGTTAATGGATTTTTTTCTGAGCCAAGCTTAACGGTACGCTTAGAATTATAACCTGTCTTTACATGGTTTACTCTCGTATGGATACGTCCTTTGTAATACAGATCGTGCATGATGTTCTCCGCTAATGAAATACTTGGTTTTAGCGCGGCAGTATAACCTAAAGCGATAATTAGTCGACTGTCAAATTAATAAAGTTGACAGTTATCTGTCTTTTATTTTGTATTTTAAGGTTGTTGTAAAAATAGCTGTGATTTACTAGCTCTTTAATGGTATTAAAATTAACACATTAACGACCCGTATTTTTGTGGTTTATAACTTAAATAAACCAACAAAATTAGAGGCTTATTTTGATAGGAGAGATTAAATTAAATGGCGGTTTTTTAATCTCTGCATATTTGTTATCTTTCACAAAATTTGATGAATCTAATATTTAGTTGTTTGTATACCAACCAAGTAAACTTATTCATTTAGTTGTCAATGTCTGTTTATCGTTATGAGGCAATAAATTAGTTATTTAAAAAAGTAAAACTATTAATTAAATCATTGTTATAGTGCGTCTTTGTCGAGCTCAGTTTCATTGATACTGTTAATCATCTAAAAACAATATCACAAGAGCCATATCGATAAGATACTGATTAATAATGGACTGACCAAAGACGTTATTAAAGCACAAATTATAAGGGCCAGTGAGCCATAGGCGCCATGTTCGTAACTTATTTTACTAATGGTTGCGGTACCTAAGGCATGGCTTGCTGCACCTATTGCTAACCCCTGTGCCTTAGCTGATTTTACCTTGATAAGGTTAAGCCAACTTGGGCCTAATAAAGCACCAAAAACCCCGGCTAATATTATAGCAAAAGCGGTAATGGAGTCGTCGCCATTGAGCTGTTGTGAAAGTGCGATACCAATAGGCGTTGTTATTGATTTTAATGATAAAGATACAGCGATTTTGGGTATTGTTATAAAAACGATGGTTAAAGTAAAACTGATAACAATGACTAAGATAACACCTAAGGCTAATATTGATCCTAATGCCTTCCATTGATGTTTGATACTGTTCAAGTGTTGATAAAGAGGAAAACCCAAGGCAACCACTGCAGGCTCCAACAAGTTGCTGAGGAATTGTGTTGAATGATAGTACTCCTCAAAGGGGAATTCAAAAAAGAGTAGTAATGGGATAATAGCCACAATTGAAAGCAACATTGGGTTAAGCCAAATAAGTTGTGATTTATTTTGTATGTAGGCAAAAGACTGATAAAGCACTATTGTCGCTAGCATTAGTACTATGTTTGAGATTAAGGTTAATGCGTCTATGTTATTTATAAGTTGACTCATCCTCAGTCGCTATCGCTATTTTTGTTTAAAACAAGGTGTTGATAAGACAAACCGACAAAGGAGAGCAAGATAAAGGTACTTATAAATATGATTGCCACTAAGGTAAAACCGTGATCTTTAATGAGTTGATAATGATTAATAATACCGACCCCTGCAGGCACAAAACAAACTCCCATATGCTGTATTATCCAAGAAATGGTTGTAGATATTTTCTCAGGGTTAGCCAGTTGAAAATGTAACGCACTGGTAAATAGGATCATACCATATAAGCTAGCAGGTAGACCGCCGAAGTTAGCGGCGATGACTTTACCCAATAATAAACAGCCAGCGATAACAAATCCGCTATAAAGTCCATTTTTCAATATTTCCCACCTTCTTTTAACATTTTGTTTTTATTTGTTTTAACCGCTTTAATGTTTATGTTTGGGTTGCAAGTTTTGCCGCTTCAATCACTAACTTTCTAAACCAAATATGGCTGGCGTCGTGATGTAATAAAGGGCTCCAAATCATTTTTAATTCAATATCTGGTATATCAAAGGGTGGCTTTAATATGGTGTAATTTATATCATTTTTATGAAGTAACGCGGCTTTTGTCGGCAGGGTAGCAATTAAGTCAGCTTCTAATGCGAGTTGCATAGCCACATGATAATTACGGGTAAAGACATTAATATCACGTTTTTTACCTAATCGTGCCAACGCCTCATCGACCCAACCTATTTTTTGCACGTCCTTGGGATCCATACCGACACCGACACCAAAGCCGGTTTTTGATACCCAAACGTGTTTAGCTTCAAGGTAAGAGTCTAAATTAAATTGAGCTACTACGGGGTTGGTTGCACTAAGCAAACAAGAAAACGAGTCACGCCAAATGGTTTTTTGGTGGAATGATTGAGGTAATTCGTCAAACCGGTTAATGGCCATATCAATTTTACCTTCCTCAACATCATGGAAGGTAACATCACTTGGCGTCATAATATCAATAGTCACGCTAGGTGCTATTTTATTGATACTCTTTAATAATTTAGGCATAAGGGTGGAGGCAGCGTAATCACTGGCCATTATTCTAAATACCCGTTGAGAATTTTTTTCGTTAAATTCTTCTTCACCTTGTAAAGCTTCTTCAAGCTCTAGTAATATTTTTCGAATAGCTGGGCCTAAAGTTCTTGCTCGTTCTGTTGGTACCATACCGTCTGAAGTACGTACTAAAATCGGATCATTGAACAGGTTTCTCAATCGTTTTAAGCCGTTACTCATCGCAGGCTGAGTAATATTTAATTGGCCTGCAGCACGGGTAACATTTTTTTCTCTAAGTAAAACATCAAGATATATAAGTAAGTTTAAATCGATTTTTGAAATATTCATGAGTTTAATGAAGTTCCTAAAAAGTATAACTGAAATAGATATTGCAACTATAATGGTTAAACCTATCAAAATCCAATCCATTCTATTAACAAATGTTATTTAAGTTTATTTGTTAAAGTCGCTATTTTTGTTTAGTTTGATGATAATAAAGGATATTACCTTTGATTAATTAGAGTAAATATACCATTATGTGTTTTGTGAATGCTGGTAATGTTTAATATATACTTTATCAATGAGCAATGACGGATTATGATTTGTGTTGTTCGGTGTGACAACTTACATTAATGGTTACACCTTCCCCACTATAAATAATGTCAGTTTGGAGAGTGATATGTCTAATTATCAAAGTGCAATTGAAGCGGTTAAAGCCATTAAAGAAAAAGCCGGTAGCTCATGGGCCGCTATTAATCCTGAATCAGTAGCGCGTATGCGAGCACAAAACAAATTTAAAACTGGTCTAGAGATAGCTCAGTACACAGCAGATATTATGCGTAAAGATATGGATGCTTACGATGCTGATAGCTCTAAGTACACTCAATCGCTAGGCTGTTGGCATGGTTTTGTTGGTCAACAGAAAATGATTTCTATCAAAAAGCATTTTGAGGGTAAAACAGATCGTCGTTACTTATACCTTTCCGGTTGGATGGTCGCTGCATTACGCAGTGAGTTAGGTCCTCTTCCTGACCAATCTATGCATGAAAAAACTTCCGTTGCTGCCTTAGTTAAAGAGCTTTATACCTTTTTACGACAAGCTGACGCACGTGAATTAGGTGGTCTTTTCCACGAATTAGACGCGGCAAGCGATAGTAATAAAGTAGCGATTCAGGATGAAATAGACAATCACGTTACTCATGTTGTGCCGATTATTGCCGATATTGACGCCGGTTTTGGTAACGCTGAAGCGACTTACCTAATGGCTAAGCAAATGATCGAAGCGGGTGCTTGTGCCCTGCAGATCGAAAACCAAGTGGCTGATGAAAAGCAATGTGGTCACCAAGACGGTAAAGTAACTGTTCCTCACGCTGACTTCCATTCTAAAATTCGTGCATTACGTCATGCTTTCTTAGAGCTAGGTATTGATAATGGCATTATCGTTGCTCGTACTGACTCTGAAGGGGCAGGACTTACTAAAGAAATTGCGGTTGTTAAGGAAATAGGTGATCAAGGTGACCAATATAACGCTTTCCTTGATGTTGAAGAAATTGACGTAGCTGACATGGCTGAAGGCGATGTATGCTTCAACCGTGATGGCAAGCTTGTTCGTCCTAAACGTTTACCTTCTGGTTTATACCAATTCCGTCAAGGTACTGGTGAAGCACGTTGTGTATTTGATAGCATCGAAGCGATTAAAGCAGGCGCAGATTTGCTTTGGATAGAGACTGCAACACCAAACGTTGCTGATATCACAGCAATGATGAACGACGTTCGCAAAGAAATTCCTAATGCTAAGCTGGTTTACAATAACAGTCCATCATTTAACTGGACGCTAAACTTCCGTCAGCAAGCCTATGATGCAATGCTTGCTGCTGGTGAAGATGTATCAAGCTATATTCGTAGTGAATTAATGAGTGCTGATTATGACAAATCTGAATTGTCTGTAAGAGCTGATGATAAGATTCGTAGCTTTCAAGCAGATACTTCACGCGAAGCCGGTATTTTCCACCACTTAATTACGCTGCCTACTTATCACACAACGGCGTTATCAGTTGATAACTTAGCTAAAGAATATTTTGGCAAGGCGGGCATGCTGGGTTATGTTGAAGGAGTTCAGCGTAAAGAAATTCGTCAAGGTATTGCCTGTGTTAAACACCAAAACATGTCAGGCTCTGACATGGGTGATGATCACAAAGAATATTTTGCTGGCGAGAATGCGCTTAAAGCAGGTGGTGCGAATAATACTTCTAATCAGTTTGGTTAAGTACCAAAACGTTAAGCTATTAAAAGGAACAACCTTCGGGTTGTTTTTTTTATTAAAATAGTTTGTAGAAAAGCAAAGACTAAATTTAATAATAAGTAAGGTTAAAATTAAGGCGGATATTATAAGTTTTAAGGGGGTTGTCTTTAACGATTAACGTGCCAATCCTGTATATTGAAGTGGAACAGGTATATACTTCTGAAAATTCCTGCTATGTGCCTTAACAAAAAATGCCATTCTCAACACTTGGATTATCTGATCCTATTTTAAAAGCTCTAGCTGAACTCAATTACACCACGCCAACAAAGATTCAAAAGCAGGCTATTCCCGTTATTTTTTCGGGAAAAGATCTTATCGCCTCAGCCCAAACAGGCACAGGGAAAACCGCTAGTTTTGTTTTGCCAATATTAGAGAAGCTAAATAGTGAGCGTAAACTTCGTGGTAAACGTATTCGTGTGCTTATTCTCACACCAACGAGAGAGTTAGCGGTTCAAGTTGAGGCAAGTATTAACCAGTACGGTAAATATTTAGAACTCAGCTCTATGGCGATGTACGGTGGTGTTGATTCGGCTCCGCAAAAACAACGGTTGATTTGGGGAATTGATATTTTGGTGGCTACTCCTGGCCGATTATTAGATATGGCACATCAACGCGCGCTTCATTTTGATGAGCTTGAAGTATTAGTTCTTGATGAAGCCGACAGAATGCTTGATATGGGCTTTATTGATGATATTAATAAAATTATTGAGCGCTTACCTGAGCAACGACAGAATTTATTGTTTTCTGCGACTATTTCTGATGATGTTCGTAGTTTAGCGAAAAGGACCATTCATAAACCTGTTGAATTATCTATGTCAGAAGACAAGAAATCTCAGCCGAAAATTGACCAGTGGTTGATTACGGTAGATAAAGGTAACAAATCATCTTTACTGAGTTACTTAATTAATGACCATAAGTGGGACCAAGCACTTATTTTTATTGAGACGAAACATGGAGCCGCCAAGTTAGTAAGCCAGTTAGCAAAACGTGGTATTAATGCTGAGTCTATTCATGGCGACAGAACTCAAGTGGTTCGAGAAAGAATACTATCTGACTTTAAATCGGGCACAATAAAATTTTTAGTGGCAACGGGTATTGCTGCCCGAGGCATTGATATTGGTGAGCTCTCTCGTGTGGTTAATTATGACTTACCCGACAAAGTTGATGATTATATCCACCGTGTTGGCCGGACCGGACGCGCAGGTGCTTCTGGGGAAGCGATTTCTTTTGTCGCTAAAGATAACTTTAGAAACCTTTGTGCCATTGAAAGCCGCTTAGGCCATATCATTAAACGTAGAGCGTTTGATGACTTTCCGGTTAAAAAAGTCGTGCCGGACTCTATCTTAAATTATGTGCCTAAGAACAAGCGTAAATAAAAGCGAATGTTGAGCATTGAATGACTTTGGTAAATATTGAGTGAATTTATTTATAAGGTTAATACCTTCAGGCTCAGTTATAATAAAGATATTAAAACGAATTAACTCTAGGCTTATAAATGATAAATAATGATATTCTTCGTCGCATCTGTACCATCTTTGATTTTAATGAGGAAAAGATTCTTTCCATATTTAAATTAGGTCAATGCGATATTTCCCCAAAGCAATTGACTGATTTATTTAAAGAAAAAGATGATTCCGCTTATAAAGAATTATTAGATGTTGAATTAGCGAGCTTTTTGAATGGCCTGATCATTGAAAAAAGAGGGCAAAAAGAGGGGCCACAACATCAAGCAGAACAAGTGATTAACAACAACCTTATTTTTAATAAAGTTAAAATTGCACTCGCGTTAAAAGCTGATGAGGTTCTTGCCATTCTTGAATTAGCTGAAATGACTTTGAGTAAGTATGAGTTAAGTGCATTATTTAGAAGCGCAAATAACAAACATTATAATAAATGTGGTGATAATGTCCTATCTGCTTTTTTAAAGGGATTAAAAATTAAGTCTGACAGTGAAACTTGATTGATATAAGTACACTCAATAAATAACACCAGACTTACTAACGAGAAAAATGATGAAGCTGACTAAAACGCTTAAAATATCGGCTTTATCAACTTCATTTTGTTGTCCATCCCTCTAGCTATCAAAATGGTGCAGGGTACTGCTTTAGTACTTCGCTGATGTCTTTAATAATATCACTCGAGAGTGGTGTCTTAAAGGCGTCAATATTCGTTTTCAGTTGTTTCATGTTAGTTGCACCAATAATAGTAGAGGTCACACCATTAACTTGATCAACCCAGCCAAGGGCTAATTTCTCAGGTGATATGTTGTGTTTTTTCGCTAAATCAACATAAGCCTGCACAGCGGCATTACTGTATTGATTATCTCTGAATAATCCATTGCGCTGCATAAGTGTAAACCTACTCCCGTCTGGACGTGCGCCATTAAGGTATTTGCCCGTTAGCATTCCTGTGGCTAAAGGCGACCATGGAAGGTAAGCTATATTTTCATGAACACAGGTCTCAATTAAATAAGGCCAGTCTTTAGTGTGTAATAAGCTAAATTCATTTTGGATAGAAACCATACGTGGTAAGTCATATTTTTCACTTAAACGCAGATACTGGTTGATACCCCACGGTGAGTCATCAGATAAGCCACAATAACGAATTTTTCCTGCTTTTACACATGCAGATAACCCTTGTAAAATATCTAGCATGGCTGCTGTTTGTTGTTCTGTATCAATGGTGGAAAAATCATGGTGGTTAGTATGATGTTTACCAAAATGAACAGAAGGATAGTTTGGCCAATGAAGTTGATATAAATCAATGTAATCTGTTTGTAAGCGTTTAAGTGAGTTATTGACGGCTTCAATAACTGTTTTACCAGTAATAGCGCTACCTTCTCTAATGTAAGAAAATCCTGGACCTGCAATTTTTGAGGCTAGCACTAAATCTTTTCGTTTAGTTGGATTAGTTTTTAGCCAATGACCAATAATGGCTTCTGTTTTGCCATAGGTAGATTCAGCAGGTGGAACAGCATACATTTCAGCGGTATCAATAAAATTGACCTCTTGAGAAAGAGCATAATCGATCTGTTGATTAGCATCGCTTTGGGTGTTTTGTAATCCCCATGTCATACTGCCTAAACACACACGAGATACTTCTAGAGAGCTGCTGCCTAATGGTCTATATTTCATTAAATATCCTAATTATTGTGTTTTTATCTTTTGATTGGCTCTTTTATTTATAAGGTGTTCTTCATATTTTGGCTAATCAATATCTTTTGGCCAAGAGAGAATACTGACAATAAGCTCACTACTTTTGTAAAAAAAAGGTAAACAATAACTGCTTACCTTTTATCTTTTCTGCTTAAATAAGGCTGCTTATTGCCAAACAGGTAATCGTTTTTCAAATGCTTTAATGGTATCAAGTTTTTTTAACGTCCAACCAACACTATCGATGCCTTGCTCTAAACAATATTGGTGGAAGTCATCTAAGCCAAAGTCATAACTGGTATCACCAGCGATGACTTTATTATTAATTAAATCAACAGTAAGCGTGATATCTTCATTCTTAGATTTGATAAATAACTCGTCAACTTCAGACTCTTTCAGCTTTACAGGCACTAAACCTATATTAATACAATTACCATAAAAAATATCAGCAAAACTTGAGGCGATAATCGCTTTGAAACCATACTCTTCAAGTGCCCAAGGTGCGTGCTCACGACTTGAACCACAACCAAAGTTTTCACGCGTTAATAAAATGCTTGCGCCTTTATATTGGGGCGCATTTAAAATAAACGCTGGATTATCTTGAATGCCGGCAGCGTCTAAATAACGCCAGTCGTGAAAAAGGTGCTGACCAAAACCAACCCGTTCCGTTTTTTGTAAAAATTGTTTGGGAATGATTTGATCCGTATCAACATTTGCTGCATCTAAAGGAACAACTAAACCAGTATGTTCTGAAAATTTTTCCATGATGTTCTCCTATGCGCCTTGGTTTGCTTGCGCTAAATGTGCGTTAATATCGACAAAATGGCCTTCAATTGCTGCAGCAACTGCCATTTCGGGGCTAACTAAGTGGGTACGAGAACCACGGCCTTGGCGACCGACAAAATTGCGATTACTGGTTGATGCACAGCGATCACCTTCCTTAAGTACGTCATCGTTCATACCTAAACACATAGAACACCCCGGTAAGCGCCATTCAAAACCGGCATCAATAAATATTTGTGATAAACCTTCTGCTTCAGCTTGTTCTTTGACTCGGTAAGAGCCAGGAACAATAATAGCATCAACCTTAGCTGACACTTTTTGGCCTTTATATTTGTTAACAATACCAGCGGCGGCTCGCAAATCTTCTATACGTGAATTGGTACAAGAACCTATAAATACTTTATTAATTTCAATGTCTGTAATTTTCATGCCAGCAGTTAACCCCATATAAGCAAGCGCTTTAATACAGGAGTCTTTTTCAACGGCATTAGTAAAATCATCTGGTGATGGGACAACCGCATCAACAGAAGTCACTTGGCCAGGTGTTGTACCCCAAGTGATTTGTGCTTTTATCTCTTTAGCCTCTAACGTTAGTAGGGTATCAAAAGTTGCACCGTCATCAGTTTTTAACTCGTTCCAGTCAGTGATAGCTTGTTGCCAAACATCACCTTTAGGGGCGTATTCTTTGCCTTCAACATAAGCGATAGTTTTAGCATCAGGGGCAATTAATCCTGCCTTTGCGCCAAATTCTATGCTCATATTACAAATGGTCATGCGCTGTTCCATACTTAGCGCTTCAATGGCCTCACCACAATATTCAACCACATAGCCGGTAGCACCTGCACTACCAGTTTTACCAATAATAGCTAAGATAATGTCTTTAGCACTAATGCCTGCACCAACCTCGCCCTTAACTTCAATTCTCATGGTTTTTGCTTTAGTTTGGCGTAAGGTTTGTGTTGCAAAAACATGTTCAACTTCGGAGGTGCCAATACCAAAAGCTAAGGCACCAAACGCTCCATGTGTCGCCGTATGAGAGTCACCACAAACAATGACAGTGCCCGGTAATGTCAGCCCTAATTCAGGACCAATAACATGAACAATGCCTTGATTTTTATGGCCCATACCAAAGATTTCAATACCAAATTCTTTACAGTTTTTCTCTAAGGTACGAAGTTGGTTTGCAGCCCCTGCCCCTGCCGCATCAATATTGACTGAGCGAGTTGAAATATTATGATCCATGGTAGCTATAGTACGCTCTGGATGACGAACAGGGCGGTTATGAAACTTTAAATTAGCAAAAGCTTGAGGTGAGGTTACTTCGTGAATTAAATGACGATCAACATAAAGTAAGGGGGTTTCACCTTCTTTTTCTTCAACTAAATGAGACTGCCATAACTTTTCATACAAGGTGGTGGCGGTTTTAGTGTTAGTAACCTTAGGCATTACAGGCACTCCTTTTAATTTGTTGACAAATATAATCACCCACTTCTGTGGTGGTCTTTGCAGAAGAACGCTTATCGCTTGGTAAAAGATCGGCGGTTAACACGCCGTTATCTAAAGCACTCGCTACCGCATCTTCAACTGCCTTAGCGGCTTTATCTTCATTTAAACTATAACGTAACATTAACGCAACAGACAAAATTTGAGCAATCGGATTAGCAATACCTTGACCGGCAATATCAGGCGCACTGCCACCTGCAGGCTCGTACATGCCAAAACCTGCTTCATTTAAGCTGGCAGAAGGTAATAAGCCCATAGAACCTGTGATCATCGCACAAATGTCAGACAATATATCACCAAAAAGGTTAGGGCAAAGCATGACATCAAATTGATTAGGATCGCGGACTAATTGCATTGCTGCGTTATCAACATATAAGTGCTCTAAAGTCACGGTTGGATAGTCTACTGCGACTTCCTCAACCACTTGGCGCCATAGTTGACTCGTTGCTAGGACGTTGGCCTTATCAACCGATGTTACCTTGTTATTACGCTTTTGGGCGGCTTGAAAAGCGAGATGAGCAATGCGCTTTATTTCACGGCGAGAATAAAACATCGAATCAAAACCCGTTTCTTCTTCTCCTTCACCTTTACGGCCTTTTGGTTCACCAAAGTAAATATCACCCGTTAACTCACGGATAATTAACACATCAAAACCTTCTTCGGATATATCACTACGGAGCGTTGATAATGAAGATAACGCTGGCTGTAAAGTGGCAGGGCGCATATTACAAAACAAATCAAAATGGCTACGTAAACCTAATAGAGCACAACGTTCGGGTTGTTCAGTTGGCGGTAAATTTGCCCATTTAGGCCCGCCAACACTGCCAAATAAAATGGCATCACTATTTTCACAACCCGCCAAGGTGTCAGTAGGTAGCGCATTACCCTGATTATCAATGGCAGCACCACCAATATCAAAATCTTTAGTATTGATTTGAAGAGTAAATTTTTCAGAAATTGCGTTTAATACTTTTTTCGCTTCAACCATGACTTCTGGGCCGATACCGTCGCCCGCTAATATTGCTATGTTTGACATTTATTCGTTCTCATTAAATTTTTAATATATTACTGATTGTGACTTCTCTTTGTTGTACTACTTATTCTTTTCACTACTTGTTTGTTTCATCTGTGCAATGGTCATTGCTCGTCGAATACTGTTAAGCGCATTAATTAAGGCTTGTCCTGAGGCCTCTATCACATCAGTTTCTAAACCGTAACCATGAAAATTTCTACCTTGCCAAGTAATTTCTAAATCAGCTTGTCCTAAGCCATCTTCACCGGAGCCTTTATTTGATATTTTGTAATCACTCACATCAAATTCAATATCAACCGCTTGTTTTATCGCACGATATAATGAATCTACAGGGCCATTACCCGTTGCTGAAACAATTTGACTATCATCACCTGAAAATAATTTGATACTTGCCGTAGAAAAGTCACCACTACCAGCTTGAACATTGAGTTGCTCAATGCGATAGAAGTCTTTTAAGTCTTGTTGTTGTAACTTGAAAACAAGTGCCTCTAGGTCATCATCAAACACTTGGCCTTTTTTATCCGCCAATGTTAAAAAATCGATGTAAAGCTGTTCTAATTCGTAGTCTGAATCTTGATAACCTAAACTCTCCATGCGGTGTTTGATCACATGACGACCGCTGCGTGAGGTTAAGTTTAGTTTGGTTTTGGCAATGCCGACGCTTTCAGGTGTCATGATCTCATAGGTATTGCTTGCTTTTAGCATGCCATCTTGATGAATACCTGATGAGTGACTAAAGGCGTTACCACCAACAATCGCTTTATTTAATTGCACCGGCATATTACATAGCGTACTGACTAATTTTGACGTTCGAGCAATTTCTTGATGTTGGATATTACTATAAACACCCAATAAACTGGCACGAGTTTTCATGATCATCGCCACTTCTTCCAATGAGCAATTACCCGCCCGTTCGCCAATACCATTAATGGTACATTCAATTTGGCGCACACCTGCTTGAACTGCCGCCATTGAATTCGCTACGGCAAGCCCTAGGTCATTGTGGCAATGGACCGAAATAATTGCTTTATCGATATTAGGTACACGATTAAATAAATTAGTAATAATACCTTGGAATTCAAATGGTAAAGTGTAGCCAACCGTATCAGGAATATTAATAGTGCTAGCGCCGGCATCAATGGCTGCTTCTACCATTCGGCATAAATTATCAATGGGGGTACGACCAGCATCTTCACAAGAAAATTCAACATCATCAGTAAATTGACGAGCATATTTTACGGCATGAACAGCCATTGCCTGCACATCTGAAAACTCTTTTTTAAGTTTGTGTTGTACATGGACATCTGATGTTGAAATAAAGGTATGAATACGGAACTGTTCAGCAGGTTTTAAAGCATCAGCACAGGCCTTAATATCACCCTCCACTGCTCTTGCTAAGGCACATACCCGTGAGTTTTTAATGGTTTTAGCTATCTGCTGAACCGATTCAAAATCTCCAGGAGATGATACTGGAAAACCAACTTCCATTATATCAACGCCTAAACGTTCTAATGCTTGAGCAATTTGCAATTTTTCTCGTACAGATAAACTGGCATTTAATGCTTGTTCACCGTCACGTAACGTTGTGTCAAAAATAATGACGTTGTCTTTATTAGGCATGGAGCTTGAGCCGTTTACCATTTGATTGCTAACCATTGTTTTGTCCTAATCGTTTGTACAAATTTTATCTGAAAGATCATTGATATCAATTTTTTAGACATAAAAAAACCCGCGTTTATTAGCGCGGGTTTTAATTATTCTCATACTCTTACTTAAGCAAAAAAAAACTATCCGCGCACAATTAATGCGAGGAGGAGGTGGGTACTAATGTGCTTAACTATTGTAATTATCATCTCTAATTCTTATTGTGCTGAATACAATATTACCAATGTATTCTTTAATCATATATTTATAACGTATTTGCTTTGTTACTGTCAATGACTTAATTGTTAAGTCCTATAACAAAGCGGTCTAAAATAGAGTTAGTGGTGATTAGCCATGCGGGATCATTTCTGTTCTTTAATAATCTTAATGACTCGTTCTACATCCTCAGGGATATCAATAGCGATAGAGCCACTATTTACCTTGATCATTTGAACAGGATATTGAGACTCAAGAAAACGAAGAATTTCAATATCTTCAACATCTTCTAATGGTGTTTTTTTCTGATGAGAATTAAAAAATTCAAGGTGTTTTTTTGAGAAAGCGTAAATACAGACCTGTTTATAGGCAAATTTGAACTCACCACTTTTTGTTAATGGAATAGCTGAACGGCTCATATAGAGCAGTTTTCCTGATTGATCACAGACAACTTTTGGGACTGTAAATGATTTGAATTCTTGCTCATCCGTTATTTCGCACATAGCATTCACGACAGAGCCATCACCATTTAAGTAGGCTTGCGCTACTGTATTAATATCATCAGGTGAAATAAGAGGTTCGTCACCCTGGACATTAATAATAAAGTCACAATTGAGGGTACGATTAGCTTCAGCAAGTCTATCGGTACCGGTGAGGCAATCACTACGGGTTCTTATAACGGCGCCACCAAAATTTTTGACAACGAGTTCAATTTCATCGCTGTCTGTTGCAACATAAACTTTATCTTTACCAACAGCTAGACAACAGCGCTCCCATACATGCTCAATCATGGGTTTGCCACAAAGGTTAACGAGAGGCTTTCCTGGATATCGAGAGGATTGGTATCGTGCAGGGATAACTACAGCATAGTTTTTTTCATTCATAGCTCGTTTAAAACCTCTTCAAAAGAGTCAATAATTCGATATTCAAATTGTAGACATAATTTACGCATTTTTGCTTTAACATTTGAAAACGGGCTGTAAAAAATAAAATCGATATTATTATCTTTTGCTGCCTCGAGATCAGAGACCGCATCACCTATCATTACCACTTTCAATGATGGATGGTTTGCTAATATATTAGTGACATGATTGATTTTTTTTTCTGGAGAACCGAATATATCATTAAAGTAAGAGTCTAATTCACGTAGTTGGAACACTTCTCTTAGTTCTTGCTGTTCAGAACCACTTGCTACATATTTACTCACTGAACTTTTAATAAGTAACTCGCTGATAAACGGTGTTTTATTTGCAAATAAATATAAGCGTTTACATTGTTTAGAATAAGAAATTAATAAGTTATCTTTAAATTCTTTTATTGCTAAATTTTCTATTTCAAGTAAATTTTCAACAAAATAATCAACATGATAAAATCTTGATTTCCCGAAGTTATTAGTAAAAAACGAAGTGCATTCACCCACTTCTTTCGATGTTATTGCTGACTCTTGCAACGCATTTCTCATGGCGTCAATTTTTAAAGTGTTTGAGTCGAGTATGACTCCGTCACAATCAAAAATAATGACATCATACTCATTAAACGGGCGCATATATTGAACCTTGAGTTAGCGGGTAGGTTGTTGGTGTTAACGCTATCAAGTTAGTAGTGATATTAAATTTTTGCATTAAGTTAATGGTTTCAAGCATTTCTAATTGACGGGCATCATGACTGTCATAGCCATTAAAGCCAATTAAGGTAACATTTTTAGCTTTCATTATTTCTGCAATAGAAAAAGCGTAGGCAACTGTGATGTCAAATGGCACAATACAGCTGCTATTGTTAACAGAAAATTGTCCTGTTTGAATCTCTAAACCATAATCAACTAATTGACAGTTTTCTGGGAAAAGTGCTAATTCTGTGTCACTAAATCGATGTTTGGGTAAAATAACAGGTTTGGTTAGGGTGTTATATACATCTGACTCGGAGAGAAACTTATTATTGTGCGAAAGACAATAATAATCGACATATGAGCCTAATTCAGCAATAACGTTTATGGCAATAACAATAGGTTTTTTCTTCTCAATATAGGCGGTGACATCCTCAAAATATTGATGTAAACCAGGACCATTGGCAATAATTAATACTTCTTTATTTAAAGCAATATTGCATAAAATTGTGCTACCACTTACCAATTTATTCTCGCCAGTGAAAGATAAAGCTGCCCGATAGATATCGCCACTATATGATGATTTTTTTTCTTGTTTACTTAGATAATTTATCGCACCAATGACTTCATCGGTGCCAAAATGACTATCAGATAATAAATTTTGAATGTAGGTTGGGTGTAGGTTATTTTGAGCCCCTAAAAAGTAAAGTAAATTACTACCCCAACCACATTGTTTTTGCATCGCTTCAAAATGACGAATAGCTAACTCATAAACAGGTTTTGCGACATATTTTTGACTTTCTTGTGAAACGACGGCTAATAAATTTTCAGTTTGTGCATTGCCTGCGCCGCGGCCCATGCCGGTAATTGTAGTGTCGAGCCATTTAACACCCACACTTCTTGCCACGAGGCAATTATCTAATGCCTTTGCCATATTATTATGGGTATGAATGCCTAAGTCACCACTCCAATGTTCTCGAAGGGCAGTAACGATCCGTTTTACTTCCTCACCGTCCATGTTACCTAATGAGTCTGCAAAATATAGTACGTCTAAGCCATGCCATGTTTGGGCTAACTTAGCCTTTTCTGCGATGAGTTTTGAAGGTTTACCTCCTGCTTGCATTAAATTATAGCCAACAATATATCCTTTTTGTTTGAGAGCTTTAACAATTGCACCTGAGTGTTCAACTTCATGAAAGTGTGCGGCTATTCGCACCAGATCAATTTTACTTTCTGCGCAGTTAACAAATAATAAGTCAATAACGTCTTTTATCGGTAGTGTTGAACTTAAAATAGTTTTTGCATCAACCATTACACCGTAGGTTGGGCCTGGAGGTAAGTCTAAACGATTAAGAAAATCTTCAGTCGTATAGGCAAAGGCACCACGAAAACCATTTTGCGCAAAGTTTCTTAATCCTAATTCGACATAATCGATTTGTGATTTGACCATAGCGTTGATATAGGCCTGAACGACATTAGGTGAAAAATCCCAGTGATTGTAATAACCGCCATCACGTAAGGTACAATCTAAAATTTTAAACATTTACTCATTCCTTAGGTAAGATGAATTACCTTATTGCAATTAAAGTCGATCAGAGTGAAATAAAGCTTATACCTAAGCTATTAAAGAGTTTTTTTAAGTTTATTGATATAGCAGTATTTAATTCAAATGCTTGAACTGATACTTTTGGTTTTAACCATTTTGCCGTCAATAACGCTGTTGATACATCGCCAATTATGCAAGTATCATTTGTTAATTTAGGTAATAACAGCTCCATACCTAAAGTGTTGGGTAACTGGATACTGTTCGGGAATATATCGGCCAATAATGACATGTTTTTGCTTTTTGGGTGTGCTTTGATGGCAATATCACTGAGATTAAATTCCTTAGTAATAGCATTTTTTATTTGCTGTAAAAAAACACTGTTCTTTAAATAGAATGACTCGTTGGGCAAACATATAACAGCACGGATTTTTGAAAAATCAATGTTGTTTAATTCATCATATTTTTCGATTAAAAATTGATTGACCTGCAAGAATCTTTTACTAGAAAAAACACTTTGATCAAGAGCCACAAGGTGTTTGTTTTTTAAAAGAGGATGAGCGTCTTGCGGTACCGCGAGATAGGCTATTGAAATCCAATCAGAACTCCCTGTTGTTAATGCGTTTTTCCACCAAGTGCCATAAATGAGCTTTTTAAGAAATGGGTCAATGTGTTTATGAAAGACACTATGGATAGATTTATGACCCAGGTAGCTTACGGTGCCATCATCAATATAAATACCTTCCAATTGAGTATTTGATTTTCTTGCTTGATGCATGGCAAATTGAAATTCCATTCTGCGGTCGCTACCGGTAAATATTTTATCAGGTAACATTGATGAGACAAGTGCTTTAATTTGATTAAATTTTTGTTTTCTTTGTTTAAATTTACTTTGCTCATCATCAATGGTTAGATCAAAGGTATGCTGAAATATATCGTTAAAATGCTCAGTTGCCTTTGCATATTGTTGTGCTGTTTTTTTGTTTTTACTGATAAATAGCGCAATGTTAATATCACCTTTATGCGATATAGCTAAATTAGTCGCAATAAAAAAATGCAAAGGTGATGAAATAAAAAAATAGTTAATCATACAATAATGTTCGCTGCTATTAAAAAAAACTGATTGTTATTCTTGGGTGCGTCTTATTTTGCTGCGCACTTTAGAAATCCAGCTGTCCTTGGTATATCGTCCTTTTTTAATGTGACGAATTTGAAAGACCCCTGCTATTTCTAGAGGAATACCTTCACTCTTTATCAACCACTTAAACGCTGTATCTTCATAGGTTTTTCGCCAGCGATCAGACTCAGTTTGAAACATCGAAAGTTTACCGCAATAACCTATGGCTCGAGCAACATCACCATGGACAATTTGAAATGCACCTTTGGCTTTATCTCTAGAAAACAAGCTGAATTTTTTAGTTTTTATCTCAACAACTTGTGGTTTTGCATTCGCTTGTAGCATTGGGTCAGACTCGGCCAACATTTCGGTGGTATATTCTTGTCTTGGGAAATATAAACTGTTTGTTTTTCCTTTTAATTGCTCAGCAAGAGAGTCTAAACAGTTCTTATGAAAAATAATATCGCAATCGGTATACCAAACCCAATCAGATTTTGTTGCCAAAGCCGCCATATTACGACCAATTCCGCGCCTAAAGAGTTTGCCATTAGCCAAAGGTTGCCAATTCCAAGTGACATTTTTAGGCGATAGCGTAGAAAAATAGGCCAAAGTGTCAACCGTACCTTCATCTTCTATTGAATAAAAAACAGTAACAGTTAACGATAAATTTTTTGGTGGGTGATTAACAAAAGAGCTTAATTGATAAGTTAACATATTGGAGTACTGCCAGCAGTGGCTGACAATTTCAAGGCTCAAGTTTTCTGTTTTTTTGTGGCGTTGAGATACTGATGGTAATTGAGGTCGAAACCAAGACACCGGCAAAAAACGCTGAATAAAAAAACGGAAAAATAAAATAGATAAACGGCTGAATCTGCTGGGTGGGTATGTTTTAGTTTTTAACATGGTGTTCAATCAAACCTTTATTTTTGTTTATGGTAATTAGTGAAATCATTTACTTCAATGAAGTAGTAATGTTACTTGCTGATATTAACTTAGTTGCACCATAGACACTTAGATGACCATCGTCAAAGTAGAGCGATTTATTATCATTAACCGCGGGGCAATGACTTGTGTGACATAAGAGTTCAAAGGGCTTAATGGCTATTAATTGATTATTGTAAGCGAGTGAGTCCAATTTCTCTAATATATACTGATTGCGGGTAAAATAGTAATCTGCAGTCGTCGTATTGTGTAAATCGAAACGCAAAGCCCCCCCAAAAATAGAAAAAGGGGTTAGCATAGTACTGATATGAGCAGGTAATTCAGGTATGGGATACTGCAGATAAACGATCTTGCCTGAAGTGATTAAACGTTTAACTATTTGGGTTAGTCCTTGCCAATATAACTCTCTAGTTTCTTCGGCAGTAAAGTGACTATATTGATCCGTTAATAACAGGCTGGGGTCTTTATTAGGGAGCTCTGGATAATAGTTTCGGTGGCTACCAAATAAAAAACCGTTGTAATTAAAACCCAGATAGACCTGGTCAATCGATTGGTTTTTTTCTAGGTATGTAAACGCTTGTTTTATCCAATCTGTACAGCCAGCATCTTTTACATCAAAGAGCAGTGATGGCACACAACCACTAAAACTTAAGTGTAATAATCCAATGTTTTTTGGCTCTAAAATTTTTGCAAGGGCGTAAGCAGGTTCAACGGTATGACTATCACCAAAGGTTGCCCAAGTAACATTTTTTCCAAAATATTGGCATGAATCTTTTGGCTGTTCAACGTTATGGCCGTCATAATGACATAGCTTTCTTTTGGGACTAAATTTTATCGACTGAACATAACTACTATCGCCAAATCTAGATTGAAAGCCTCGCTGAGAAACACCAATTAAGCCAATAACAACAAAAAAGACAATCGACATACTTGCGTACTGTAAAATAGTGAATCTTGTTTTTGATGCTTTAACGTTTTTTCTTCTGAAAGGCTTTTCAACATATTGATAACTCAATAAAGCACAGATAAACGTTAAGATTATAGCGGTAATAAATAATTTTGGCTCAGGCTCACCAATCGACTTTAACCGTAAAAAAGCAAAGAAGGGTTGGTGCCATAAGTACAACGAGTAAGAAATTAGACCTATGCCAACAAATATACGGTTTCCTAAGAATTTTCCGACTAAAGTATCAATAGTGCTAAAACAAATAATAAGGATTGTACCAATAATAGGAATTAAAGCATAAAAACTTGGGAATAAAGTATGGTCATCAAAAGAAAATATTGAATAAGCAATAAGCATGAGACCTAAAATACCTAGTGATTCTCTTTGCCAGTTTTTAATATGTACTGCTTGAATATTTGTCAACGCAATTAAGGCACCAGCAAAAAGCTCCCAAGCTCGGCTAAAGATCAAATAGAAGTTGGCATCAGCATAGCCTTTTACTGCCAAAAAGTGAGCTAATAATAATGATAGAACCGATAATGTAACAATCACTTTAGTGATATGTTTTTTACCCTTTACCCATAAATAGCTGAGTAAAATGGGGAAGAACAAATAAAATTGCTCTTCAACCGCTAAGCTCCAAGTATGCAGCAGGGGTTTTTGATCTGATACCGTTGAGAAGTAACCACTTGTAGTGAAAAAATGAAAATTAGAAGTAAAGGTTACTACCGACATTAAACTATTGGCATAGGATTTTAGGAGGTTGGCAGGCATAAAAATAAAGGCTAAAACGGTGGTAACTATTAATACAGCCGATAGCGCAGGTAAGATTCTTTTTGCTCGACGTTCATAAAAGTTTTTAATGGAAAACTTATTTTGTGTCAGCTCATCAAGGATAATGGTAGTAATTAAATAACCACTGATAACGAAAAAGATATCAACACCAATATAGCCGCCGCTGAAACCAAAGATTCCAGCATGGAATAAAATTACCGGTATAACTGCAATAGCTCTTAAACCATCAATTTCTTTTCTGTATTGCAATTTTAGTTCCTTTTCTCTTAGCTATTAAATAGTGATTTATTTTTTAACTTGTGCATGTTAATACCGGTATTCCCATTTTAGGTAGGCATCAAATTTGTTGCTACTTTCAACGCTAGTATCCTTTTTGTTATTGGCTAATGTGGTATCAGCGATGATCACGCCAAGGGTAAAACGGGAGTCAAAAGCAATAAACTTATACTGACCATCAAATTGCAAAATATCTTCAGCAAATTTTGACACGGAATTGCCCCTGTTAATGTCATTAGGGAAGCGGTCAATATTGTCGGTATTTAAGTTGATTTTCCTCAACTTAAATTGCCAACTATTACCTGCAGCTGTTTGGATTAAAAAGGTAGCGACAAGCGTCTTTGCATCGTTATCATAAGTTGAGCCTATTGCTCTTCGATAATAACGATAGCCTGATTGATACAAACCATGTTCATACAAACAGTTTAACCCTGGATCCTCTCGTGGACCACAGGTTGTTTGGCTGTCGGTGTATTCAACATTAGCAAATATGCGCTGGCTGAATAAAGTAAAACGTGTCTCCATACCATACATTTTGGCTTTGTCGGTAATTATACCAAAATTAGGTGTTCTATCTTCACCGATTGTTTGCAGATAAAGGGCATAGGGTAGGTCAAAAATCGTATCAGACCAACGAACATCATACCCGGCGATATGGTTACCTATTTGAGTGTGTTGTTTAGAGCTACATTCAAGGGTGCTATCCGCACATTCATGCTGGGCAAATAAGATCTGAAAGAAGTCATTAATGGAGCTGGGCTGATCTTCGCCTGCCCATTGAAATGACCAGACGGTACCTATTTCTAAGCCCCTTAGAGGGCGAAAAGTTGCACGGGTGCTCCACATTAGCGTATCAGGTACTGCACGTTCAGCTTCTAATTTCGCTATTTGTGCCGTTAAGGTCCAAGGGCCAATCCAACTTAGCCATGGCGTTTCAAAGGTGCTTGAATCATCACGAGTAATGGTTATAGCGGGCAAAGGTCGTGAGTTAGTAGTCATGATTAAATTAGTATCATTACCAGGTCCCCACCAGCGCTCTATTGCACCGGCACTTAACACCCAATTCCCCATTTTATACGCCAGGAAACTGCCATCAAAATTAACGGTGTTACCCTGGTTTAATTCAGGGATATCAGCCAAGCCAAGACGATAATTAATTTGTAATTTTCCGGCAAAATCGGTATTTAAATACTCTTGAGAGAGTGAAATATTACCTTGATCAAAATTATCGTTACCATAACTCGTAAAACGCTTAGCACTACTGGCAAGATAGAGACTTTTTTTTGTCATGTTTTGATGGGCTGAAGCATATTTATAGCTAAACTTAACATGGTTAAGTGCTTGCTTTTGTGTATTATTTAGTAAGTGAAACTTAACTGACAGAATATCATCTTTGATGGCATTCCACATCAAGGGGTAGGTAGTGACTGGTGCAGTGATAATACCGGTATCAGCGAGTAGTTGAATATCGTTTTTTAAGGCAATAT
>Ga0307489_10000366_pt1 | contig 26482 bp, 48 predicted proteins | sample SB12metaG_FD_202247 | JGI IMG/M metagenome (GOLD analysis project Ga0307489, IMG submission 202247) | Sea-ice brine microbial communities from Beaufort Sea near Barrow, Alaska, United States - SB 1.2 | ecosystem: Environmental > Aquatic > Marine > Coastal | place: USA: Alaska | collected... | reverse complement strand
GTCTTTGCCAGCGCAGGGATCTGGCGTCCAAGAGAGAATGGTCGTCAAGATGCATTTTGTCCCGCGAGAACTGTCGAAAAGATGGGCGATCGCGGCCGCGACGCCTCCCTGCGCGATACTAACGCCGCGCACGCGCGCACCGCAAGTGTCATCCGATAGCCGAGGCGGCGCAACGGCGCGCGACACACGCCCGACGCTCCGCTACCTTCACCCCCACGGCCACATTCACGGCAGGGGTGCTGTTGTCGCCTGGTCGGTTACCACTTTTGAGCCTGCTTAGTTGGCTGCTTATTTGCTGCTTATTTAAGCTTGTTTAAGCTTAAATAAGCCGAAAATGTGCACACTTGCTTGAAATCCAGAATATTTACGGAAATAAATAGTTTCTGTAAACGGGTTATGTCCGATACTCGTAATATCATTTGACCCGACTACTTTTGCGATCAATTTGACCGCGCCGTCCTCAGTCAACGCATGAACCGTCGTAGTTGAACCCATATTCGCTTTGAACCGCCGCGAACGGTCGTACGCACGTGTCACGTGTTGCCAGAGTCTCCGCGCTGCTGATTGGTCGTTGATAACGGTCCGAGATTCGCAACCGTTTCAAACGAATATCTTCAAAACGGCTGAGTGGTCCTGTTCAGCACACTGAGAGCTGTGCTTGTCTCCGCCCCACGACGCGGAGTGCCTCATGAAGCCCTCGCTGAGCAGCGCCACCGCGGTGCCATGAGCTTCGCCGTCAAGGGCCTCACCCCACAACGCCTCTCCGTGGGGGACCTGGGGCTCTGGGTTGGCAGGCCCTGCCAACCCAGAGCAATGGCTTTATGCGGGCCTCCCACGCCACCCAGCGCTCCCCGCACATCTGCCGCACCTTCACGCGGGACCCCCGCAAGATATCCTGCGGTGCCTTGTCCGGATGCACCCACTCCTCCAGCAAGCCATCTTTGCCGGTACCGTTCTCTCCGCACCCCACCGGTCTGTGTGTATCAGCACTACCTCATATATGAGTATATGCGCTGGTTTACAATCGGAAGTTCGCCCCGTTAAGTGCCCGCACATCCCGCACTTCCACAGCAACCTCTCCGCCGACCCCGGCGTCATCTCCTGCAACGCACCATTTACCAGAATTTCATACTGTAGTACACGGATACATCTACTATAAAGCGTTCCACCCCTACGTCACCGCTCACTGGCGTCTATTCGCACGCTAAGGACACAACACGGGGGCCAGAGCGACAGCCTAGCGCCTCCTAATACACGCGGAAACGTCTTTATCTCCCACGGGGCGGAGCCGAGGGCGAAAGTCGTTTGTCTCCTCATACACGCGGAAGCGTCTCTCTCACGGGAGTCAGAGCGAAAGCCTGGTACATCCTTACATCTCTCCTCGCGCAAAATTGTCTCCCACCAACTATTCACCGGCTGGGCGCCCCGCCGCCGCTGCCGCTGTCACCGCCCCCACCCCCCGGCCTATCGCCCACGAGCCCCGCAAATGCTTCACTTAACCCACCGCCGACGCTGACGCTGCCGCCGATACCGCTGCCGCTCCCACCACCACCTCCACTCGCACTGCCACCCCCTGCACTGCCACCACCTCCACTCCCGCCCGCGCCCGCGCCCGCGCCTCCGCTGCTGCCCCCTGCCACCCCGCTCTCTCCAACACCGCTCCCCCCGCCCCCGCCCTCGCTCGCGCCACTGGCCCCGCCGCTGCCGCTGCCGCTGACCCCGGCCGCGGCCCCGTCCCCGGCGGCAGCGGCGGCGGCGGTCGAGTCATCGCGCGCATAAAACAAAATATACCCGTGCTCTGTGTTGCTGCCGCCCTCCGTCGTCGAGCCGAAGAAGTTCTGCATCGCCGCGTCATCCATCAGCTCCACCGTGTCGTCGTCGTAGCTCAGCCACTGCCCGTGGCTCTTCACCTGCCAGCAGGGCCATTCAGAACAAGCACTCGAGCCGATATCGGACGTGCCCGCATGACTCACCATCAGGGTGAACGCTCATACTTACAGACCACGCGCGGAGGAGGAGGAGGAGGAGGAGATGAAACGTCGGTGGAGTGCTTGTTGTTAAGACCAGCCGTACGCGGTGCTGGTGGGGGGGAGGGGGGGGAGAAACGGAGATGGCGCGTGGCACGGTCTGGTCACGATCGTTGAGTGCCTCGCCCATACATTTTCAGCCTGCCGTGTACGTGTACATCAGGCTGATTTACACTGTAATTTATGTGAGCGACTGTCTTTTAAACACAGTGTCGGGTCTGGTTTAGATTATGTGGTATCGAATCCTGTTCGACCAATCAGAACTGCCCATTTCGGAATTCCCACCGACCGACTCGCCGAAAGTCCGACCGGGTCGCGATCCTTGGGTAAATAGACCCTCGATTTCGAGGAGATCAGCGTTCCGCGTAACGCCAACACTGAATTTAACTCAAGCAGATCCAAATCCCCGTTTGCACCCCCTAGGCGATCTGCGAAGCCCTACCAGGCTGACGTAGTGGCCGTGGTTGGGCCCGCTGCCCACGTGCACCACCACTGAGAACAGCGCGTACGTGGCGTCCTGCTGCCAGGGGCTTATGTTTTCCAGGTTTAGGGTTTAGGGTTTAGGGTTTAGGGTTTAGGGGCTTACATTCGTCCACGATTCACCTCAACGTAAGCACCTTTTGTGGGCTACACACCTCCACGTCTCAGTTGATCGTGAGCACTTTTTGCGGGCTAGGTTGTGTGTTTGAGTCACAAAATCGGCTCAGCTTAGGCTGGGAGGTGGACGCTAGCTGTGGCTTTAATGACCAAAACCGGCTGAGGTTGAGCTGAGATGTGGACGAATGTAAGCCCCTGCCTGCTGCCCCGGCGCGTCCTCCGCCACGTTGGGAAGCTTCAGCTCCGAGGGGAACGCCACTCGGCAGGGGCTTGCACTCGTTCACGTTAAGAGCTCAACGTGAGCAACTTCAGGACACATTCATGAGTTGAGCGCTTTATACGGTGGACAGAAGAGCTCAAGTTGAGCTGAAATGGGAACGAGTATAAGTCCCTACCACGCGGTGCATCAGCTTCTTGTAGCGCCCCAGGCTCTCGATGTACTTGAAGCGCTTGAGGTGCAGCGCCAACACGGGCGGCGCGCTCTTCACCAGCATGCGCTTGTGCGCCTCCTGCAGACCCCCACAAGCGTCGCATTGGAACTTGTCCTGGCTCGCCAGCAGCTCGTTGGCGCTGAAGGTTTTGAGGCAGCTGCTGATGCTGGAGTTCTGCTCCACGTCCAGCGACAGATCCAGAAACGACTCCTGCCGCGACGTCACCGTCTCGCACCACAGGCAGCGGGTCTGGTTGGTCAGCGTGCCCTGGAAGATGTCGTGGATCCAGGTGCTAACGGGCGGGCGCGGCTCGCCGGGCGCGACCGGCGCCGGCGGATGCTTCGTCCGCTCCTCCTCCTCCAGCAAGTCGCAGCACTCGTTCAGCGTGAAGTTGAGAAACTCGTGCGCATCCTGATGCCAGGGCCGCGGCCATGACGCTAGTTTCAAGGATTCGCTCATCTCGCCTGCACCTGGTCAAAGTCCAGAGAGAGATAGAGAGACGCTGCCGCGTGTATGAGGAGGCACCAGGCTTTCGCCCTGGCCCCCGTCCCGTCAAGGCCCGGGCTACACGAGTGCGAGGCCCTGCCTGATGCATGAAGCTGCGGAACAATTCATTATCCCGCTTCAGGCGTTGGATGAACCGCTTGGGCGCCACCACCCCCGTGCGCTTCGTCCACTAGGGGCACGTAAAAGTCATCAACAGCGTTGTGAAGCCTCGTTTCTTGAGTTGAATACTGAACATCCCTCTGCTGTTGAGTTAAGCGGCATCACAATGACGCGTCAAGTACAGTCATGCCTGCCACGTCATCAACCGCGATGGGAACCCACGTTTCTTAAGTCAAACGGCATCCCATGTCGTGGCCTACCTTCTGCCCGTTGATTTGCGCGAACAGCTCGCCTAAACACGTCAGTAAACTTTCCTCGTGATCCTTTGGGCAGGGCCCTTTACACAGGTGTTTTCCCCAGCTCAACTTTGAGCCGCTTGTCCCTGCTCCATCATAGGATGTCATCCGATGTCATTGAACTATCGCGTGATGACTTAACAACCACAGGTGCGTGTTCCATTATAGGTTGTCGTTGAGATCTCTAAATCAGCTCAACACACGACGATGCGAGGGTTCGTAACGCGTTGGCCACGTGGCGAGGACGTGGCGACGACGTGGCGACGACGTGGCGACGACGTGGCGACGACGTGGCGACGACGTGGATGCCGCATCCGCGACGCCGCACCGTGGGCAGCGTGACGTAGTGGTCGAGCAGGCGCTCGCGGAACGGCTGGCAGAAGTAGAGCGCCTGCAGCCAGAGGCTTACACTTTTCGGCTCAACGTAAGCGGTTTGAGTGGGATAGGGGGTGCGTTTAGGGGTTGTTTGGTGGATGTTCAAGGGATTCAGACGGAGTATTAGCGGGTGTGAAGGGTGTGTTTTATGTCAGAAACGGCTCAGGTTGAGCTGAGAAGTGGACGAGTGTAAGGCCCTGCCTGCAGCACGCTGTTGGCGTAGCACGTGTTGCCGAAGTTCTCCAGCCCGAAGTACCGCTCGCCGTCCGGGATGCAGGGGCTTATACTCGTCCACTTCTCAGCTCAACCTGAGCCGTTTCTGACACAAAAACACACCCAAGACATCCCCTAATACCCCCTGACAACTCCTAAACACCCCCTAAACACCCCGTAAACACCCCGTAAACGCCCCCTAAACACCCCCTGTCCCACAGTAAGCGCTTACTTGAGCCGAAAAGTGCACGAGTGTCAGACCCTGCCGGGATGTCGCCGCCGCTGAACGCCTTCTCCAGCTTCGTGGAGTTGTTGCCCTGCGCGGCGGGGCAGAGGGGGTGTGGCAGGGAGCGAGGCGCGTCAGTGCGAAGCGGACGGCGGCACGGGGCGTCAGCGTCACCGTCATTCCCTTTGGTTCTTCAGAGCCCAGCGAATCCAGTTGGTGACGGGGATGGTATGGACTCCAGCCTTCGCTTGACAGGTATGGGTCTCGCTCGCGTGGGGCCGCCGTAACAGCGCGCTCCGGCCGTCCTTCCGCGATGGTAACGCGGAGGTGACGCGGCGACGCAGCTCGTTCCGTGCGCGCGTAGGCAAGTTTTAGGTCACCCTCCGAGCATCTTTTTAGCGTCGAGGGTGCCCAGGGCGGCGGAGGTCGGGGCGGGTGTTTCTTTTGGTTGAAAGAGTCGTCTCGCACGCACGCACCATGGCGCCGCTCCTCGGTAACCGCTTCCGTAGAGCGTGCTCGAGTCGATTGCGTGGAGAGAGTGCTGGGGGGCGCTGCTGGAGGGCGCGCGTCTCGCCGAGTGCGGGAGTGGAGTTCTGGAAGTCGAGTCAGTGTCGACTGTCGAGTCGGCTGGATGAACGCATAAACCTCGTACCAGTATTGGAAAGTTTATCCGCGAACCTTATCCCCAGCGCGAGGCGGCACTCAACGCTCAAACTCTGGCAACAGCAGGTAGCGCCCGCGCCGCGCGCGCTCTTCTAGAGGTCATCGCAATGGTGGCGGGGTACATCATAGACGGCGTGGCGGCGCTGCATCGGCGGTGGCGCGGCGGCGGCGGCGCGGGGGGCGGGGGCGGGGGCGCGGGCGGGGGCCCCGCTGGCGACAAGGCTGCGGGTGGGAACGGTTCCGACGAGATGTCTCACAACTATAAGCTGTGTCAAGCCCTCCCGTCGCGTATCAAGTGGGCGTTCTGGCATGGCCGCACACGCACACAGCATCCCCTTTACAGCTCAACTTGAGCCGTCGCCGCTTACATTTGTCCCTGAAGCCACTCACAACTCGAGAACGCATACGTCCACTTGATACTTGATGCTGAAATTCTGTCCCCTTTCAGCTTATTGAGCCGCGGCGCAGCTGTGGTTTGCTGTCCCTGGAGCCACATACATAAGCTGCCCCCATTCCTAATACCTCGAGGATGCATATAAAAGAGGACGCTGTTTGCTGTCTCTGGAGCCACATGCATATTCTACCCCCACTTCTAATACCTCGAGGATGCGTAACGAGGACGCTGTAGTTACTAGTCCCCTTGTCTGCTCAACTTGAGCCGTGACCGCTGTGGTTGGGTCCCTGAAGCCACTCGAGCTGGCCCCACCCTCGAAGTTGTTGAACTAATCTCAAAGACGGTGAGTTGAGCAGAGTTGAGCTACCTTGGGAACTAGTGGACGGCCCTGCACCCTGGTGGACCAACGCGCCGTACTTCGTGCTCGCCGTGTGCGTCATAAGCCGCGCGCTTCCCGTCGGGCTAGTGGCGGCGCCGTGGGCCGAGTGCCTGCGGCCCTTCTGCAGCTCCGACGCCATTCACGCCGTGTGTGTGTTGTTGATCGCCGTGGCGTCCAGCGCGTTCCACGGCGTGCAGCTGGGCAAGGCCTGGTCACTCACTGCCTGACTGTTTGCTCATAGCGTACAAGTGTACCCGTAAACAGTTGTTGCGGCCAGCGCGTTCGACGGGGTGCAGGTAGGCAGGGCCGGACCACCCAGCGCCGACGTAGGTATTTTCCCAAGCTAGCACTGTAAGCCGTTCGTCCCTGAAACCACTTGAGTCATCCCATGCGTGTGTACAGGTACACGGGTACACAACGAGCGAACATTCAAGTTGAGCTTCCACGGGAATGAGTGTACGCCCCTATAGCCGGGTCTGGACAAGGAGTGTGCGTGCGCGCTCGGGTTCAAGGGGTTCACTCTGCCGCCGGCGGGGACGGCAGGTGGCAGCGGCGGCGGAGGGCGCGGCAGCGGCAGCGGCGGCGGCGGCGGCGGAGGCGGCGGAGGGCGCGGCGGCGGAGGCGAGGCTGGGACACAGGCTCGGTCTCCGACTTCTCCCGCGTGGAAACCGTCCAAGGCGCGGATGCTGCTGCAGGGGCGGCTGCTCATGTGCGACATCGCAGGGCCTCACACCGCGCCCCCTTTTCAGCTGGCACAAGCGCCGTTAAGTCCCTGAAACCACTAAAGTTATCCCAACTGATCGCCTCGTCGATGCTGGCGGCTGAGCTGGAAAGAAAGTGGCGTCGGCAGGCCCTGCGGCGCGGGGTGCGCCAACGTGTATGTGATGTTTCTCATGGCCTGCCTCAGCTTTCGCCGCATGGTAGGCCGGAGCAGGTTGCCAGTATCAATACCCGTGTTGAAAGCGCGCACAGTGTCAGCGCTTGAACCTAGAATATGATGAACCGCTTTCAACATTTGCTTTCAACTTCAACGTGCGCCGCTTCAGCATGGTGGTCCTGGCGGGGCCCGCCATCGTCTGCATGTTCGTCGCCGCGCAGACCAAGCGCATGGCAGGGGATGTGTTGAGAGCAAGCACTGAACCGACGCTGATTCTCCTCCTCCTCATCCTCCGACTCCGACTCGTCCTCCTCCTCCTCCTCCTCCTCCTCCTCCTCCTCCTCCTCCTGCGCCTCCTCCTTCTCCTCCTTCGTGCGTGTGTATGTGTATGCGCATTCACCCTGAAGGTAAGTCATGCTCGGATCCCGGTTGGAGTGCGTGTTCTCAATGACCCTCCTGCATGGGGCGGTACCACACCTACGTGGCGTTCCACTCCATATGGCACCTGTGGTCCGCCTATGCGCTGTACGGTGCGCTGTTCCACGTGTAGCCGGCGGAGCCGGCGGCGGCGGCGGCGGCGGCGGTGGCGGCGGCTGCGGCGGCGGTGGCCAAGCAGGGGGCAGGCTTCCTCTGGTGATAGAGTGATGGACTAGGGGGGCCGGGGGGCAAGGGTGAAAGCCTGGTGCCTCTTAACACGCGGAGGCGGCTCTATCTCTCTCTCTCAGTAGGAGGGGGGATGAGTAGGAGAGTGAGAGGTCTTGCTGCTGCGGCAGCGGGGGCGGCAGCAGGGGTGGCGGCGGCGGCAGCGGCAGCGTTGGTGGTGACGGCAGCGGGGGCGGCGGCGGCGGCGGCGGCAGCGGCAGCGGCCGAGCACGGGGGAGGCTTCCCTAGTGATAGCGTGAAGTAGAGTGATGTAGTAGGAGCATGAGAGGAGTAGGAGGGTGCGAGGTCTCGGGGTTTTCAGGATTATTGTCATATATTAATTTATAGACCCTTTTGCATGTGCTGCGAGAGCGCTTTGGGTGGTTCCGTGATGACGATGAGCAGCGTGGCCTGGCGTCGCGGAGCGGCATGTCAGCGCCAAACAAGGTGTTCAGGTAGTTTTGATACGTTTCGTAGCCCAAGAAACTTCGTAGCCCAGTCGGGTAGCTGGGAGCTTTGGGACCGCCGGGGTATTGAGGTATAGTACTGCTGCTCCTGCTGCGCTTCCGGCTCCTCCAGGCCCTCCGGGCCCACGTCAACCGCACTATGCTGCGCCGCGCGCTTGCGCTTACCGCCGGCGAAGTCTGCCCCGGGGACCGTGTCCTGCACCTTCGTGGTGGGTCGGGTCAAGCTGAAATTGAAAGCAGTCGCCTCGTAATTGAGTTTGAAGAGCTGAAACCAGGCACTTTCAACACGGGGTGAACTGGTTTCAACTTGCTCCGCCCCATACCGTAGCCGCCGCCGTGAGGTCCGTGGTGTCCGCGTGCACGGCGTTGTTCTCGACGATGTGCGCGCGTTCAGAGAGGGGGCTAGCCACGTTGGGGGCGTCCGCCGCGTTGTCGAGGGGGGAGGCCGCGGGCTCCGCGGGCGGCGCAGCGCCGCCGCTGCCGATGACGTTGCGCAGGATCATGACCACGAGCTCAGCGACGCGGTCCACCACATTGTGCAGCTGCTCAGTATGTGTGCCGCGGCGAGGAGGCGAGGCGGCGGAAGACCAGGAGGCGGGCAGGGGCGTGGAAGATGGAGAAGTTGGGGGCCACGGGGCACGCGGCGGTGGAGAAGTCAGAGGTGGCGGAGGATGCGGGTGTCGGGGACGCGGAGGTGGCGGAGGATGGATAAGTGGAGGACTCCGTGGGGAATTCTGAGAGGGCGGCGGACGCGCCGGTTGGCGGCTGCTAAGGCCGGCACACGGATACTGCTCACGTGATACGTGTCGTTCAACTCAAGAACCAGTGTTCAAAGTGGTGCCCAGCTAGTTTCTATGTTCCAACGGGTCTTCCAATATCCAAGGGTAGGGTAAGTAATCAAGAATGCGAAACGTCACGAGTCCGAGACAGTTTCCCTCGGACCGAGGCTGTGGGCGGTCAGCGGTGCTCGGAAACTATGCTCCGACAACTCGTCAGAGCGTGGGCGCCAACCAGTGCCGTTGAACTCTCGGAGTAATCGGACCGTCAGAGCTCGAGATCCTCTTGGAGTGCGCGAAAGGGAATAACGTCGGAGAGTAGCGCCCGTTGTAGCCACACTTTCTGCCGCGCACGCACGCCTGCAGTGAACCTGCCCTGCAGCCGCCACTCACGCCCCACTACCTGCCACTACCACCGCCACCACCACCACCGCCACTTTCACCGCCGCTACCACCGCCACCACCGCCACCACCGCCACCGCCACCGCCACCACCGCCCCGGGCGCCCGCAGCGACCGCAAGCGAGCCACACACAAACCGGCTCGCCCACCCCACCCCACACCAACCGTTCAAGTCCTCGTCTCGCTTCGTTCTCGCTCACGACCGCGGCAAGCCACGATGTATCAGTACTCGGATACACTGGAGTTCGACCTGGTGGTGGTCATCTTCGTGGTCGCGGTCATGCCGCTCGCCGTGTTCCTGATGCAGAGCAAGAACCGCGCCGCGCGGCTCTTCTCATTCGCCCTCATGTTCCTCGCCTTCCTCTACGTCGGCGGCTTCGAACACTACCGCATGCACCGCCCTGAGGTGAGAACTGAGAGCTCGTAGTAACCCGTAAAAAAGAAACCTGACGCAAAGACCCCTCCGGAAACGCGGCTTAGCGCCCTCGCCCGGGGCTCCCTGGGCGAGCTGGAAAGGGGGATCTGTGTCAGGGCTCGTCCCCCCACAGCCCCGCCGCGGCGACTGCCGAGCCCCTCGACATCTTGAAACCTTGAGGATTCGAAGGGTCACGTGGGTATGCTGAAAACCGATTAGCTTAGGGAGGGGACATACCGGCCCGGCACCCGTTGAGAAGGGCGCTCGTGTGAGGTGGCGTATCGCAGCCGCGCGCGACCCCTTCGCTTGAGGGGTGTTTTACGTTCTACCTCCGGCTCTAACGCTATTCCCACCCCGCCCCTGCTTCCCCATCGTGCCTTCAGGTGACACGCAACGGCCTGCGCCGCGCGCTAGTACCCGCGGTGGTCCTGGAGCTGATCGAGTCTGACTTCAACCTGCAGTACCTCCCCATCGCCGCCGACGGCGCGGGCATCGCCGCCGCGGCCGCCGCCATCGCCGCCGCCGCCGCCACCGCCGACCAGAGCGCTGACGTGACGGTCATTGTCGCGAGCACAGGCGGGAGGAAGGCAGGGGCTTACACTCGTCCACATCCTTGCTCAACCTGAGCCGTTTTGGTCACTGAATTCAGCAAAGCACCCCAACACATGGGGCAAAATGTGCTCACGTTGAGCTGAAAAGTGGACGAGTGTAAGCCCCTGGATAAAGGCCGCGGCGGGGGCAGGGGGCGCGGAGGTGGCCAGAGTCGGGGTTTTCGCGGGGACAGGCGACAAGAGCGGTGAGCCGCTCATGGCAGGGGCTCACACTCGTCCACTTCTCAGCTCAACTTGAGCTATGTCTGACACAAGAAGGCACCCTACACACCATAAACACCCCCTAAACCCTCCTTAGCACGGGCTACACAGCCCCCACGCGCATCCCCTGCCACAATCAAGGCGCTCAAGTTGAGCTGAAAAGTGGACGAGTGTAAGCCCCTGGCTGATGGTGCACCTGTCACACCGCGGCGCCGGCGACCGCTTCTTCCGCAACGCGCTGCACACGCTGGAGGCAGGGGCTTACACTCGTTCACATTTCAGCTCAACTTGAGCACTTCCTTTCACCGTATAACTCAACCTAACGCATGACGTTGCCCTGGAGTTGCTCAAGTTGAGCTCTAACGCGAACGAGTGTAAGCCCCTGGCTGGAGACCGACACGTGCGCCACCACGTCGGGCGGCAAGTCCTTGAGCGTGATGCCCTCCGGCGCCGCGCACGACGCCGAGCACGCCACGTACATCACCGACGCCGCCGCCGATGCCTCCTCCGAGAAGAAAGGCGGCTGCATGCTGTGGTGCAGTGGCAGCCAGGCAGGGGCTTACACTCGTTCACGTTAGAGCTCAACTTGCAACTCCATGACACTATTCATGAGTTAAGTTGGGTTATACGGTGGACGGAAGAGCAGAATTTGAGCTGGATTGGGAACGAGTGTGAGCCCCTGCAGCCTGGACGACTTCCGCCAGAACGTGCACTCCTTCACGTTCGAGGCAGGGGCTGACCTTCGTTCCCATTTCAGCTCAACCTGAGCTCCTCTGTCCACCCTAAAACCCAAATTAATTCATGAACGTGTCCTGGAGTTGCTCAAGTTGAGCTGAAACGTGGACGAGTGTAAGCCCCTGGATCGAGGCGCCCATGCCGCGCGCGATGTCGCTGCTGGGCCGCCCCTACCGCGCCGTGTTCACCGTGCGCGACCCCCGCGACCTCATCGCCGAGGCGTACCTCGAGCACCTGTCCACGTCGGAGGCGTGGGCGCGGCGCCCGCGGGACGACCTGGGCGGCAGGGGCTTAAACTCGTTCACTTTTCAGCTCAACTTGAGCCGTGTCTGACACACATAACTACCCTAAACACCTCAAACACCCCCTCACACCCCCTTAACATGAGCTACATAACCCCTACGCGCACCCTCTATCCCATAAACAGCGCTCAAGTTGAGCTGAAAAGTGAACGAGTGTGAGCCCCTGCTGGGCGGCGACTCCTTCCAGACCCGCCTAAGCGCCATGACCCCGGAAGAGGGCATCAACCTGGAGATCGACCGCTTCACGGCAGGGGCTTACACTCGTTCACGTTAGTGCTCAACTTGAGCAACTCCAGGACACATTCATGAGTTAAGTTGGTTATACAGTGGACGGAAGAGCTCAAGTTGAGCTGAAATCGGAACGGGTGTAAGCCCCTGCTTCACGGCGAGCCTGGGCCTGCAGCTCGGCATCCAGCACATGTTCGGCGGCGGCAACGCACTGGACAACCGCGTGGGAGTGTTCGCGCGCTCGCTGCGCGCGTTCGCCATGGCGGCGGATCCCAACGTGCGCTTTGTGCGCTACGAGGACCTACTCGCCGCCAAGGCCGACGGCTTCAACCTGATGGGCCGCTGGTTCGGTCTGTCCGGCTCCGCCCTCACCTCCTTCGTGGGTGCGTGCGGCAAGGCGCAGGCGGAGGCGGTGGGCAGGGGCTTACACTCGTCCACTTTTCAGCTCAACCTGAGCCGTTTCTGACGGAAATTACACCCTACACACCCCCTAATGACCCGGAAACCTTCCAAAACACCCCCTACACAACCCCTAAGTGCACACCCCTTATCCCTTAGAAAGCGCTTGCGTTGAGCCGGGAAGTTGACGAGTGTAAGCCCCTGACCGTGGGCCTGGCAGACGAGGTGCTGGAGGTGGAGGGTGCGGAGGGGTGCGAGGGCGGCGGGTGCGAGGAGCGGTCGCGGCGGGAGCGCATGGCTCTGCCGCCCGGGTCGTGGCGCGACCACTTCACCACGGACAATGCGGCGCGCTTCCAGCACGCTCACGGTGCGCTGCTCAAGGGCATGGGCTACGGCGCCACTGGTGCTGACAAGGACGGGGTTATCGCGGCGATCAAGTAATCCCCACAAGGCGCCAGCCGCCCAGTACCATCAGAGAGAGACGCTTCCGCGTGCATGTCATAGAGGAGGCACCAGGCTTTCGCCCTGGTCTCCGGTACCGTCAGTCGCAGTCGTACAGTAGCCATAGAGTGCACCGGTACAGCATCACAGCCGCCGCGGCAGGCTCAGCCGCGGGCACAGCCACATAGTGTGATACTCAACATCACGAACGTTTATTGTCTTCCGTTTTGTTTTGTTTTCTGTTCTGTTCTGTTCTGTGTTGTTTCCATTCCATCAAGCAGCGCAATTACGCCCAGAGCTTAGGTGGATTCTTGTCAAAGTGTACAGACCTAGACACTTCAAGTTGAATGACAATGCATAACATTCTCGCACGCCCGACGCATAACATACTAGCGCGTCGCTCGCCAAAGAGTCTTAAATGGCCTTATTCCCCGGAAAATAAATTAAACACGAAGCGCGGTTGCTACAGGCCTCGCGTGCCGTGCACTGGACGCCAAATATGTGCGCGCATCTACGGTTATTCGCAGCGCCCTCAGGGCTTGACGTAGGTGTAGATGAGCTCCAACCCATTGTTCTCCTTGATGTAGCGGCGCAAGTTGAAATTGAAAGCACAGTATGACAGCGGTTCATCATATTCTGGTTTCAAGCGCTGAGACATTGGGCATTAGGCGCTCTCAACACAGGTTTTGATACTGGCAACTTGCACAGTCCTACCTTGAGGTGCTCCAGCAGCGGCGGGTGGTGCGACAGCCCGCAGGGCCGCGGCACTGCCTCCCTTTCCACCTCAACTTGAAGACCAACGATGTACTTTGAGGTGTAAGCTGGGTGGTTTCAGGGACAAAGCGTCTTGCAGTTGAGCTGAAAAGTGAACTGGCGCCCACAGCGTGAAAGTGCTCTGAGATCTCGTGTACACACACCCCTGATATATATTTGCTTGTCGGGTGTGTGTGGTGTGTGTGGTGTGAACGGTGTGAACGGTGTGAACGGTGTGAACGGTGTGAACGGTGTTAACGGTGTTAACGGTGTTAACGGTGTGGATGGTGTCAAATCGCATGAAAGAATAAAACGGCCCTGCCAGGCGCGCGCAAGCAATCGCCGCGTTTTTCTGCGCGGCGCCGGCGCGCTGATGGCACACTTTGAGTAGCGGCGTGATGGGCTGCAGCAGCGCCAGCTGTGGGAGCAGGCTGGTCTCCTTGGCTAGGTCGGCGATGGCGAGTGCGGCGTTGCCCACCACCAGAGGCTTACACTCGTTCATTTTTCAGCTCAACTTGAGCCGTATCTGACACACAAAAACACCCTACACACCCCTCAACACCCCCTTTACACGGGCTACACAACCCCTACGCGCAACCCCTATCATATAAAAAGAGCTCAAGTTGAGCTGAGATGTGAACGAGTGTAAGCCCCTGCCCACCACGCCGTCGCTGGCGCCGTCGGCCTTGACGCACGCCATCAGCGCGGCCGCGGCACAGCTGGCTAGGGCCTGGCGGGCGGCGAGGTCGCCGGTGGAGGCCAGCACCGTCAGTGTCCGCACGGCGGCCTCCAGGGCGCCCGCCGCTTCCGCCGCCTCGGCCGCCGCCGCCGCCGTCTCGCCCCCGGCCGCCAAGGCTGCGGGCAGCGCCAGCATGCCGCTCTTGAACCCTCCAACCAGAGTCAAGAAAATTAACGCTCACCACGTCGTTTTGCAACGAATCCGCTAGCGGTGGACGCATGGAGGCCCATAACCTGTAACGAATCCGCTAGTGCGCTACACCATGTGATAAAAAGTAAACAATTATTGCCACGTCAAACAATGCCATTTATGACCCAATAGTCGAGGTCAGAAATGTGGAAGACGATTGGCGGGCATGTAGGTAGCATGGTTCACTCAGCCCCACAGGTTTAGGGTTTAGGATTTAGGGTTTAGGGTTTAGGGTTTAGGGTAGCCCCACCCTGGGCGCGGGTCTCGACGAACCTAGCGATGGCGGCCGCGCCCCCGTCGCCACCCGCCGCCACCAGCGCCGCGGCCGCCGCCGGCTCCTTGGTGTAGCGGCGCAACTTGAATTTGAAAGCCATTTTCGAAAGCGGTTCGTCACATTTTAGTCTCGAGCGCTTAGGTCCAGGCGGTTTCAACATGGGTTTGATAGGGTCAACCTGCACCGCCCAACCTTGGCCATGCGCGATATGCACGAGGCGGCGCGCGCGGGAATCGTCGCGGGTGCCACCACGCCCAACAGCGGCAGCAACCGCGTCATAGAGCCTACGTGGCAGGTATTCCTCTCCATGTCACAGAATGCATACAATAACGTTTAATTCCAGAAATTAGGGTTCAAAATGCGTTGGATGGATGACGTGGCAGGCGATATCTGGCAGGCGCTACCGCGTGGTGACGTTGGCCTGCGCCGCGGCGCGCCGCGCTGGCTCCTCCACCAGCACGTTGCTCAGTGCGGCTAACACGCTCAGCGTCAGGTCTGCGTCGTCCACGGACAGCACGGGTGTCGCCGCCAAGGGGCTTACACTCGTCCACTTTTCGGCTCAACGTAAGCGCTTCCTGTGGGATAGGGGGTAAGTTTGGGGTTATTCAGGGGTTGTTTAAGGGGGCGATCGGGAATATTAGGGGGTGTTTAGGGTGTGTTTTTTAGCCAGAAACGGCTTAGGTAGAGCTGAAAAGTGGACGAGTGTAAGCCCCTGCCGCCGCCGCCGCCGCCGTCTCCGCCGCGGTCTTGTCCGCCTTCTTCATCGGGCGCGGCGCTAGCCCCCCCCCGAGCCCCGCGGGCCCCGCCGCCGCCGCCGCCGCTGCTTTAGCCCCCGCCGCTACCGCCGCCACCGCCGACGACTATGGCCTGGCGTACGTTGCCTGCCACGTCATGCAATGCATATTCTTTCCTCATTCCCTGAGTTGAATGGCAGCCTGTCTGCCACGTCATGCAATGCAGCATGTTTCCTCATTCCCTGAGTGAAACGGCAGCCTCTAACGTGGCAGTCAATGTATGCAAGGCCCTGCCTCTGACGCGGGTAACAACTTTACCAGGTCGGCCACCGCGCGGTTGTCGGCCGCCAGCTGCGCGCGGAGCACCGGCTCGCCGCACAGGTTACCGAGCAGCGACGCTGCGCGCTCCGCCAGCGTGTTCACCCCGCTCCGCAGCAGCGGCGCTACCAGCCCCGGTGTAGTGGCGTAGGTTGAAATTGAAAGCAAAGTTCTAAAGCGGTTCATCACATCTAAGTTTAACAGGATAGACCAGGTGCTTTGAGCTCAGGTTTCATCGGTTCATCCTGCACCGCCCAACCCCGGCACGGTGCCGCCCGCGCCGCCGCCCCCGCCGCCGCCGCCCGCGCCCGCGCCGCCGCCCGCGCCGCCGCCCTCGCCGTACGCCCTCAGCGCCGCCTTCGTCTTGGTCTCCAGCGTGCAGTTCCCCAGCAGCGACAGCGCGTGCGCCACCGTGATGTTGTCCTCCGCCGACGACAGCATCTCCAGCACGGCGGCGAGGGCCCCGGTGGCGGTCAGATCCGGGGTGTAGCGGCGCAAGTTGAATTTGAAAGCCAAATTCGAAAGCAATTCATATTCTTTTCGTTTCAAGCGCTTAGTTTTAGGCGCTTTCAAGATGGGTTTGATGGGGTTAACCTGCACCGCCCTACCGCGGCGAGCGCGGCGGCGATGCGCTTGCGGGGCGCCGGGGAGCCGGGCCTGCCAGATAGTGCTCGTCACGTCACAGGATGAAATAGTACTCAATAAACGAGGATTCAAAATGCGACAGATGATGTGGCGGGCAAACCGGCAAGTCCAAAATCTGTTTGCTCGTAGTGTACTTGTGCAGTCGCCGTAGTGTCCCTGCCGGGGCAGCGGAGCAGGTGTGGAGGAGGAAGGCGGCGGCGGCGGCGGCTTTGGCGGCGGCGCCCGCGGTGGCCGCGCCGCCGCCCCGCGTGGCGACCCATGTCGCGGCCATAAACGCAACGGTGACTTCCAAGCCGCCTGACTTGGCCAGCGCCTCGCCGCAGGGGCTTACACTCGTCCACTTTTCAGCTCAACTTAAGCGGTATCTATGGGATAGGGGGTGCACAGAAGGGTTGTTAAGGGGTGTGTGGGGGTGCTTAGGGGGTATCAGGGGGTGCTGAGGGTGTATTTTGTGTCATACACGGCTCAAGTTGAGTTGTAAAGTGGACGAGTGTAAGCCCCTGCCTCGCGGTTGGCGTCGGACAGGCACGCCGCGCGCAAGCAGCGCACGGGGCCGAGGGCGCGCCCCGCCGCCACTGTGTAGGGCATGGCATATTTTGCGCGCCGCGTCATCCAACGCACGTTGAACCCTCGTCTATTGAGTTGGATGGCATCCTATGACGTGGCTGAACCCTCGTCTATTGAGTTGGATGGCATCCTATGACGCAGATGAACCCTCGTCTATTGAGTTGGATGGCATCCTATGACGTGGCAGCAAATTTGGCCAGGCCCTACCGCTGTGGTGGACTCGCCGCCGCCGGGAGCCGCCCACGTGGCTTTGGCCAGCTCGCCTTGCTGTAGCGGCGCAAGTTGAAACTGAAAGCAATACTTGAAAGCAGTTAATGACATTCTACTATCAAACGCTGAAACCAGACGCGGATCAATTCGGATTTTGATACTGAAAACCTGCACCGCCCCACCTTGCAACTTGGCGAGAGCCACACCGCCGCCGGCGCGCATGAACACGCGGCACTGCTCGCTCTCCTCCAGCAGCTTCTCCAGCCGGGCGTAGTCGGGTGGTCCCACCGGAGCCGCGGCACCGGCGGCGGCGGCGGCGGCGGCTGCGGAACTGGAACTCTCTCCTTCACCCTCACCACCGCCGCCACGAGCGGATCCATCCGTCGGCTCTGTGGTTGACCGTGATGGTACCTCCACTCCGACCCGCTTCATAATGGCCTCCACCCAGGGGCTTACACTCGTCCTCTGTTCAGCTCAACTTAAGCGGTTTGGACCGTGAAGGCAGTGGCAGCTATCCCTCGAAGGAGCTTACTTTGAGCTGAAATGGGGACGATTATAAGCCCCTGCCTCCACCTCGCGCAGCACGGCAAAGTCCGTGCCCTCCACGTCCCCGCTCTTGCCCTGCCCCGCCTTACTGTAGCGGCGCAAGTTGAAATTGAAAGCAAAACTGAAGCAAACTTGAAAGCAGCTTATCATATTATGGTTTCAAGCGCTTAGTTCCAGGCCCTTTCTACGTGGGGTCCAAAGGGTCAACCTGCACCGCCCTACCTTGCGCAGCCCGCGCTCCACCTCCTTCTCCTTGCGGCACTCCTCGTACCAGGGACTTACACTCGTTCAGTTTTCAGCTCAATTTAAGTGCATTCTGTTGGATAGGGGGTGCGCTATGGGGTTATTTAGGGGGTGTTAGGGGGTGTTAGGGGGTGTCAGGGGGTGTTAGGGGGCAGAAAGGGGGTGTGCATGGTGTATTTTGGTTTCAAGAACGGCTCAGGTTGAGCTGAGAAGTGAGCGAGTGTAAGTCCCTGCCTCGTACCTGGCCCGCGCCGCCGCCAGCTGCTTCGCGATCTCTGCACTGCCGGGATCCACCTCGTGCGCCGTGCTCAGATCCTTCACCGCGTCCATGAAGTGTCCCAGCGCCAGCCGGGCGACAGGGCCTATCACATACTGCTTGCCACGTCATAGGACGCCCTTTAACTCAAGAGATCAGGGTCAAATGAGCGATGAATGAAGTGGCGGGCATTATTCGCTTGTCTGTCATTTATTGCTCGCCACGTCATAGGATGTTCTCTAATGGGAGAAGCGGGGCTTCCAAATCCGTGAAGACGTGGCGGGCAATGGGCCCGGCAGATGTTGTCTCGAGTCCCTGCCGGGCGGTGGCGCGCCTTTGCAGGCACTTGACCGCGGTAGGGTGCGCGGGTTGCTCCAGCAGGAACCGCGCGATCTCCTGCGCTTTGTCGCAGTGCTCGATAGCCTGCACGAAGCACCCGCTCTTGAGCGCCGCCATCGCCGCGTTCCCGTGCAGCTCGATTGACCGCTTGTCGGCGTCCAACCCCGCCGACTACAGCCCGCCAAGAAATGCTCAAACCGTCAAAGGCGAACGGCACTGGAAGGCGCTGACTGGAAGGCGCCTTGCCCCGACCGCCGGCGGACACTCAGGGTAGCAGAGCAGGGACCTCATAATATAAACCAGGGTTGTTAACTGTGCTGAACGACATTTATAACCATTTCTGCCAGGCCCTGCCAATTCGTAGCACTTGAGCGCCTCGGCGTACTGGCCCGACTTGAACGCCGCGTTGCCCTCCTCGCTGTAGCGGCGCAAGTTGAATTTGAAAGCAAATTTTGAGAGCGGTTCGTCATATTTGAGTTTCAAGCGCTTTGTTCCAGGCGCTTTCAACGTGGGTTTGATAGGGTCAACCTGCGCCGCCCTACCTCGCGCTTGCGGTACGCCGTCTGGCGCTTGTCCACCTGGCTGGCGTGCCGCTTGTCGATGTCCGCCTCCATGGCCTGAAACCAGGGGCTTACACTCGTCCACGTCTCTGCTCAACCTAACCCGTTTTAGTCAGTGAGCCGTTTTATGTCCAGTTTGTGACGAGTTATGACCCATCTATCTACTGAAGGTTCCCAGCGTATGCCACAAAAAGTGCTTACGTTAAGTCGAAAAGTGGACGCGTGTAAGCTCCTGCCTTGAACGCCGGGTTATTGGGCGTGTACTGCATCCATGGGTCGTCCGCTGAGCAGGGTCCAGCGAATACTACACGCCACGTCATCGACACGCATTTTAAACCCTCGTTTCTTGAGTTGTATGGCATCCTATGACGAGGCGATCGATATCTGCCACGCCCTACCTCATCGTCCGACGGCGTCCACAGGTCCCACGCGCTGTAGTCCGTGGCCTGTGTGTAGCGGTGCAAGCTGAAATTGAAAGCAAAATTTGAAAGCAGTTCATGATAATCCAGTTTCAAGTGCTGCAACCATGGGCGCGCACTAGTTTCAGCACGGGTTTTGATACTGGCAACCTGCACCGCCCTACCTGGGTCCTCTTGCCGTCGTGTAGCGGCGCAAGTTGAATTTGAAAGCAGAAGTTGAAAGCAGTATATCACGCTTTAGTTTCCAAACGCTTAGCTCCAGGCGGTTTCAACTTGGGTTTCATAGGGTCAATCTGCACCGCCCTACCGTCGACGTCCTGCGGGAGCTGCTCGCGGTACTGCGCGAAGTGGAAGCGCGCCTTCTCGCGCCGCTCCTTCTCCTTGATCATCTCGTCCACCTGCGCGGTGGCGGCGGCGTTGGCGGCGGCGGCGGAGTCAGCGGCGGAGGCGGTGGCGGAGGCGGAGGTGGAGGCGGAGGGGGAGGGGGAGACGGAGGCGGAAGCGGAGGCGCAGGCGGAGGCGGAGGCAGAGACGGAGGCGGAGGCAGAGGCGGAGGCGGAGGCGGAAGAAGGGGTGGCGGTGGATGCGGGGGCGGCGAAGGAGACGGATGCGGAAGAGGCGGATATAACGTGACGGAGGGGTGGCGGCAGGATGGCTGAGGGGTCAGAGGGGAGTGAGAATCAGATTTGGGCACCCAAAGTGGATTGTGTTGACTTTTGACGTGGGGTCCGATGACCGGTTGGGGCCAGGGGGGAGGAGACGAGGCCCGGCGGAGGTCACGACGAGAGCGTCTATCGAAAAGAAGACGTGGCGCTGCCCCGTCGCTGTCGCTCGTGCGCGCTCTCCCTCCCATTGCACGTCCCACATCCCACACCCGTCTCGTACCTTGGCTTTGATCTCCTTTTTCTTGTCCTCGGGCAGATTGTCATATTTTTTCTCCTCGCGCTCCTTCTCTTTCTTCGCCTCATCCACCACCACCTTGACCTCCGCCTCGTCCTTCTCCTTGATGCGCTTGTCCACGTACTCCGTGCTCAGCTTGCCGCTGTGCAGGCCCTCGCTGGAGGGTCGTTGAGGTCACGCACCTCGCAATCAATCGAGCCGAGATGCATTGACTTCCTGAAACGTGAGAGGAGTGCTCTGACGCTCGTCGTGCACACCACGCCCGCGCGGAGGTCGGAGGAGGAGGAGAGGATGCACCGCCGAGTGAAGCGCTCGTCTTCCAGAACACCCCCTACCTCGATGAGGCGCGCCACGTCATCGACGTCGTCAAGGAACCCCTCCGCCTCGGCGATGTTGGGCGGCAAGCTGCCCTTGCCGTAAGCTGGGATTTCGCCCGCGCCCAGCCCGTCCGCTGCGGTCATATTCGCTGGTGGCGATGGCGGTGGCGGTGTCGGTGGCGTGTGTGTATGGGAGCGCGGGGGTGCCTCCGTAGACTGCGAAGGGTGCGTCACGCGTGTGGTGTAGGCAACACGCGCTGGGTGGTGCGGCGTGCGCGGCCACTAGCGAACTGAAGTGAATTTGTCGTCCTGCCGACTTTTTCATACGAAGCGTTTAGGGTTTATCCCAAGGGATTTATCCAGGGTTGGAGGTTTTAGGGTTTGCCGGCACCACGATATTTTCTTGGCTTCCTCCCGCGCGGTCGTGCGCGCGCCGCTCTCCGGTTTGCTCACTGCGAACGGCGAGCGTGTTGAACCCCGCGCGTCGGTTCATCGTGCGTCTTAACGGCGTTACGTGCGCTGCCGACGGCGCGCGGCACGGGCAAATTCGGAACACTCTGTGACTTCGGCTTCCAAGGTGGATTTGAAGAGATGGGGCACAAGTGGACGCAGGCGAAGAAGTCTTCGCCGGTGAAGGCGGATGCGGCGGCCATTACGCTGGCGTCGCTCAAGGTTGAGCCGGCGGTGAAGAAGCGGGAGGTGAAGAAGCGGGAGGTGAAGACGCCGCCAACGCAGGAGGTGAAGAAGAAGAAGCACGTTAAGGCCGCGGACAGGCGCAGGTGAGAATAGCCCCCCATCCCCAGCAGCCTCACCAACCCCCATCCCCCTGTGCCCCCTGTGCCCCCCATCCCCACGCCACTCTCACTCCCTGGTTACGCTACCCCCAGCCCCCTGTCCCTCCAATCCGCCTCCCCCACTCATGCTGCCCTGCGGTGTGGTCCGGTCCGCATGCGACACCGCCTCGCTTGGACCGCTCCCCCTCCTCCGTCACTTAGCCTCGTCACAGCTCACAGCCTAACAACCGCCCCAGCCGACTCAGTGGCAAATCGCACGCCGCTTGGCGCCTGCACTGACGCGAATCTCTACGCTCCCTACCCCCGCAGGCTCATCGTTGCGCGCTCAAAGACGCTGATGAAGTTCTGCGGCCTCGGGGTCTTGCGCAAAGACGGCGACGGTGCGCGCTGTCCCTCCCTCACAAACCCCTACTAGCAAATTCTCTCCTGCCCCGCCAAGTCGAGTGGGTTTAGCGGCATTTACGAGTACTGTTAGTCGAGCAACAGCCTGTGTCTAGACTAGGAGCTATTGCTGCAGTCTGCTCCCCACCCGGTGGAGTGGATCGCAGCCGTTGGGTGTTGGTGCAGGGCCTGGCCGATATTGCTCGCCACGTCAAGGGAAGCCATTGAAGCAATGAGGGTTCAACACGCGTTGGATGTCGATGGGGTGACTCGCCAATCCCTCCATCCCTCGCCACCAATTTACCGCACCCCCGTCCATCCCTCCGTCCCCCCCGCCTCCATCCCTCCCCTCCGCTGCCACGAGCCTGCACCCGCTGCAACCGACTGACCGCATCCCCGCCCTTCCCTCCGCCGTGCGCCGCCCCCCCGCAGGCCTGGGGTACCGCAACCGCATGAACGACCACCTCACCAAAACCTACGGCAGGGCCTTGCAATAGTACTTGTGTTCCGCTCACGTCGAGCGTGGTTTCAGGAACAAACGGCTCAAAGTTAAACTCAGCTCAGCGCGGCATGTCTCGGTGAGTTACCATGCTGTGTTTGGTCGAGAGAATGACCGCTCCCAAAGTGCACGCGGTGAAACTCGACGCCAAACCCGACCTGAGTTTGAGCGTGCAAAGTGCTCAGGTGTGGGTGGCCCTACATCACGGCAACACCTTCGACGAGGGGTCGTACTGGAACCAGAACGCGGATGAGGGGATGTTCTTCGCGTGCGTGATGCAGGCCGCGTCGGCTGTAGGGACACGCGAATATTGCCCGCCACGTCATCCTGCGCACGCGTACCGAACGCGTACCGTCATCGCTACCATTTCGTTGGCAGCCCATGATGACGTGGCGAGAAATATCAGCCTAAACCCCAAACCCTAAACCTTGAACCCTAAACCCTAAAGCTGCCAGGCCCTAGTCGTAGAGCAGCGCGCCGCCGGCGCCCGAGGACGTCAAAGCCATCTTCATCATGGTAGGGCAGTGCAGGTTGACTATCAAAACTCGTGTTGAAAGCGCCTATGGTTCCAGCGCTTAAACTACAACATGATGGAACGGTTTCAAACCCTGCTTTCTGTTTCAACTTGCGCCACTACATGATGGGCGACAACAAGCAGCACTACGTCGGCGAGGTGGAATTCAACAAGCTGGGCTGCTCCAAGCAGCAGCTAACGGTGGGGCCTGCCAGATGATGGGAGTCGTGGGGCCTGCCAGATGATGGGAGTCAGCGTCATCGACACGCATTTCAAACCCTCATTTATTGATTTTTCATTTTTTTTCAATTATAATTGCGTTTCATTTTTATAAAGCGTGTCGGTGACGGGGTGAGCAGCATCTGCCAGGCTCTAGCTGACGGTGCTGTATCAGAAGTGCCCGGCGCTGGGCGGCAAGCGGCCAATCATCATCCGCCCGCCCGCTGCCGCCGACGTCACCGCCGCCGCCGCGGCCGTGGCAGTGGCTGCCCCGCCGCTCCGGCTCGGCACGGCAGGAGCCACGGTGGTCAAGCTTGAGGGGGTCAAGCAGCTCGGGGGCGCCAAGCGCAAGGGTGTGGAGGAGGTGGGCGTCACCGAGGGTGGTGTCAAAGAGGAGGAGGAGGAGGAGGAGGAGGAAGAGGAGGAGGAGGAAGAGGAGGAGGAGGAGGAGGAGGAGGAAGAGGAGGAGGGGGAGGATGGGGAGGAGGAGGAGGAGGAGGAGGGGGAGGAGGAGAAGGATGATGATGAGGAGGAAGAGGATGGGGAGAAGGTGAAGGAGGAGGAGGCGAAGTTGGAGGGCGACGGCGTGTCGCTTGAGATGGCGGAGGCGCTGGCGGGCCTGAACGAGGAGGCGGCGGAGGCTACGTCGCAGGAGCTCATGTCCGGCGCCGGGAGCGACGACACGGCCATGGCGGAGGAGGAGTACCGCTGGGGCGAAGACTCGGGTGAAACGACTAGCTCGGGCGCGCGCCTCCACGAGGAGGAGGACGACGACTCTGCCGACGAGGAGGAGGAGGACGACGACGAGCCGATGTCCTATGCTCCGGGCGCAAGCATCGACGACTTCCTGGCTTCGCAGCCCATCGGCGGCGACGAGTGCTCGGACGACATGGACGACATACTCGGTACCTCCTTTGCCGTCATCGCCGCCGACGACGACGGCGCCGGCGGCGGCGCCGAGTCTGCAGAAACCGATACAGAGCGGTTGGCGGCGATGGCGGCGGCGCTGTACGCCGCCACTGCCGCCGACGAGTCCGCCGAGGCTGCCGCGGAACGCTTGGCGTCGCTATCCGCCATGCGCAAGCAGCTCGACGTGATGGGTGGCAAGTTGCGCGACAGCCTCCGCGGGGGCGAGGTGGGGCCTGGAAGATATCGCTCGCCACGTCATCGACACGCACTTCGAACCCCCGTTTATCAGGCTGCAGGGGGGTTAGGCCGATTCACGTCTTTTTGGCTAGCTAGTTGGGTGAAGGCCTCTTACTTTACCATTCGTATGAGTATTCTGCAGTGACAATAGCCCTTCTCCTTTCATAAACTGCCCCCTTTATTGAGACTCAAATGACATCCTGTGACATGGTGGGCAACATCCGTCAGGCCCTAGTACAAGGCCCAGGCGAAGGCAGCTGAGGGCATCCAGGGGCTGCAGGACATCCTGAGCAAGCAATGTGAGGAGGTTCGGACGCGGCAGATGGACTGCGGGATTTCACAGATGGACAGCGATTTCTTCCAGGGGGATGACGGCGAGCGGCTTTACATCGCGGGGGGGCAGTGATTGCCACTGAGTACAGCTGAGGGACAGTGAGTGGGGGAGGGAAGGGCGAGGGGAGGGAGGGCGAGGCGATTACTGCGCCATGATACAGATATATAAACACGATTTAGCGAGAACAACGACCGAAAACGGTTCGACAACCCAACATATTATAGTCCTCATCTTTAGCCAGGTGTATTAGTCAGACTCTTAGTATACCATCTAGATAGTGCACCACGAGTCAGACTAGTATACGATCTAGATCAATGCGAGAATTCGTCACACAAGCAAAGCGCTCGACGCACGGCGCTAGTGGGCAGTCGGATCGTCTTCACATGAGTTTAATCAACATAACAACGAATGGAGCTAGCTTCGAGAGACGTTGACACTGCTTGACAGTTGACGTGCTGCGCGTCCACGGTTGATGTGCTGCACAGCGGTCAGCGCTGCCCAACGTCCACGTTGCTCAACGGTGGCGGATGCCGACGTCGGCCACGATTGAGACGTGGTCGCTGGGATACTCCTCGGTCGGCAGCTTGGTCGGCAACCGGCCGCCCCCGCCCCCTGCCCCTCCCCCTGCCCGCCCGACCGAGCCCCGCCCCCGCCCCTCCACGTCGGCGGCCGTGGGGGGCAGCAGCACGCGCCGCGTCGCCAGCCCATCCGTATGCCACGCGCAGTAGGGAACACATCACATAACGTACCGGTACATAATGAATGTACGAGTAGGTGGAACCACCACACCAACGATGTTCTTATGCCGAGTATGCCGCCAGAGAGAAAGCTGGTATAACATCAGTGAGTACAACACAAACACACAGTCATTGAGTCAGAAACACCGACGATGTCTACCTCCCGTATGAGGCAAACGTAACGTGTAACCGCGACCACAACGCACATCATCAGTAATACGTGGTGAGATCACCTAACATCACGTACAGGCATTCAGTCAGATATACCAACGACGTCTTATCCCGAGTGTGCGCAAAGCTTGCCCCATACCATGTAGTCGACGGTGCCGGTGAACTTCTCGTGGCAGCTCGTCATGGTCGGCTCACTGCCGCCGGACAGCAGGGGCTTACACTCGTTTACTTTTCAGCTCAACTTGAGCCGTGTCTGTCACACAAGAACACCCAACACACCCTAAACACCCCCTAACACCCCCCTAACACGGGCCACACGACCCCTACGCGCACCCCCTATCCCATACGAAGTGCTCAAGTTGAGCTAAAACATGGACGAGTGTAAGCCCCTGCCGGACAGCTGTGCATAACAGCTGTGCAGGCGCCCTTTGTAGCAGTGCTCGATTTTGTAGCGGCCGCCCCACGCGCCGCTGGCTGCGTCGTCGCCGCGCTCCATGGTGTAGCGGCGCAAGTTGAAATTGAAAGCAGACGTTGAAAGTAGTTTATCATATTGTAGTATCAAGCGCTGGAACTATAGGCGCTTTCAGCACGGGTCTTGACACTGTCAACCTGCACCGCAGGTTTAGGGTTTAGGGTTTAGAGTTTAGAGTTTCGTGTTTAGGGTTTACACTGTCAAGCTGCACCGCCCTACTATGGCGGTCATCATGGCCTGCACGCGCTTGGCGTCGGAACGCCGCGCGGTTTGCGGCGACAGCATCGACGACGGCGTGCCGCGTTGCCGGTTGCGTTCCGACGCCGCCGCGAACCTCGAGAGGGTGCCCCCCGCTGGCGGTGTGCTGATGTTGTCCTGAAGCCACATCCCCTCGAGCTTGTCGGTTGGAAACTCTTCAGTAGCCCCGCCGCCGCCCCCAGCCCCGCCGCCGACGCCGACGCCGCTGCCGCCCCCGCCGCCCCCGCCGCCGCCGCCGCTGCTGCC
>Ga0307489_10000365_pt1 | contig 26524 bp, 52 predicted proteins | sample SB12metaG_FD_202247 | JGI IMG/M metagenome (GOLD analysis project Ga0307489, IMG submission 202247) | Sea-ice brine microbial communities from Beaufort Sea near Barrow, Alaska, United States - SB 1.2 | ecosystem: Environmental > Aquatic > Marine > Coastal | place: USA: Alaska | collected... | reverse complement strand
AAAAGCGATCACGTTGAGCTGAAACGTGGACGAGTGTAAGCCCCTGGGTGGCGGCCGACGTGCCGGAGCCCATCAGCAGCGTCACCTTCCGCATCTCGGAGGCAGGGGCTTACACTCGTCCACTTTTCAGCCCAACCTAAGCCGTTTCTGACACGAAACACACCCTACACATCCCATAATCCCCCTAAGAGCTCCTAAACACCCCCTAAACAACCCCTAAACGCACCCCCTACCCACAGAAAGCGCTTACGTTGAGCTGAAAAGTGGACGAGTGTAAGCCCCTGCTCGGAGCGCGCCAGCCGCGTGGCCGCGTGGGTGGACGACGCGTTCATGACCAACTGCAGCGAGGGCCTCACCACGCACAGTGAGGACCTCAGCGTGGCGTTCGTCAGCCTGCGGGTGGGGCTGTTGCTGGGGGAACACCCGAGGGGCGGGGGGGTCGGGGGCGGGAGGGCCGGGCAGCGGCAGCTGCGGCCGCTCTGCGTCACTTTCGCAGCCCGGCTTCATTCGCCTGACCCGACGCGACGCCCCTCGACACGGTGAACACACTTGACCAAACTAAACTCCCCTTCTTGTGTTGGCGTGGCGGGCCGTACCCGCGGGACGCGAAGCCGCTGCTGATCAAGATGAGCGGGTCGGGCGGCGGCGGGGGCGGGGGCGGGGCCGGGGGCGGGGGCGGGGGCACCATGGTGGGGCGGTGCAGGTTGACCCTGTGAAACACGTTGAAAGCGCCAGGAAATAAGCGCTTGAAGCTTAACTGTGATGAACCGCTTTTAAATTCTGCTTTTAATCTCAACTTGCGCCGCTACACCATGGTGATACGCACGGACAACATGCAGGTGGCGGGTGACTTCGTGCAGGAGCTGTGCGCGGGGCTCGGCATCACGGTAGGGCGGTGCGGGTTGAACCGATGAAACCGATGTTGAAAGTGCCTGGAACTGAGGGCTTGAAACTAAAATATGATTTACCGCTTTCAAACTTTGCTTTCAAATTCAACTTGCGCCGCTGCATCACGGAGCTGGAGAGTGAGGCCGACTTCCCGTACGATATGGAGGAGTTCCGCGGTGTGCTGGTGAAGGCAGGGGCTTACACTCGTCCACTTTTCGGCTCAACGTAAGCACGTCTTGTTGGATACGTCCGATGCATGATGTTCCCCCAGTCTATTAGACAGGGGGACACAGGGAGGTGTGACCGAAACGGCTTAGGTTGAGCTGAGAAGTGGACGAGTGTAAGCCTCTGGGTGAAGGTGGACGAGCACAACGCGGTGCGCCTCAAGGTAGGGTGGTGCAGGTTGACCCTATCAAACCCAAGTTGAAACCGCCTGGAACTAAGCGCTTGAAACTTAACTGTGATGTACTGCTTTCAACTTCTGCTTTCAAATTCAATTTGCGCCGCTACATCAAGCTGACGGCGGACGTGGCGGACAGCAGCAACGCCGTCAAGATGTTCGTCATCAAGGTAAGGCGGTGCAGGTTGACCCTATCAAACCCAACTTGAAAGCGCCTGGATCTAAGCGCTTGAAGCTAAAATATGATGAACCGCTTTCAAACTTTGCTTTCAATTTCAACTTGCGCCGCTACATCGAGGCGGAGGACGCGCGCATCCTGACCGACATGAGCCTCATGCGCCGCATGTACGGCAGGGGCTTACATCCGTCCACTTTTCAGCTCAACCTGAGCCGCTTCTGACACAAAACACACCCGAAATGCCCCCTGACAACCCCTGTTACCCCCCACACACCCCCCAAACAGCCCCTAAACGCACCCCCTATCCCACAGAAAGCGCTTAAGTTCAGCCGAAAAGTGGACGAGTGTAAGCCCCTAATGTACGGCCAGCTGTTCGACCTCAACCGCGAGCTCATCATGGAGCACTCGAAGCGCGCCACCAACCAGGCGGAGCTGCTGCTGGCGCTCAAGGAGGTCAACCAGATGATTCAGAAGGCGGCGCGCCTGCGCATGGTAGGGCGGTGCAGGTTGACCCTATGAAACCCAAATTGAAACCGCCTGGAGCAAAGCGCTTGAAACTGAAGTGTGATATACCGCTTTCAAATTTTGGTTTCAAATTCAACTTGCGCCGCTACAGCATGGGCGCCGCCAAGACGCGCATCATCGCCAGCTGCCGCCAGGCCATCAAGGCCAACAACATCCACTCGCTCTTCCAAATCATGAACTTCGGCAAGGAGTAGCGCGCGCGAGCGTGGGGCGCACGGGGGCGGGGCGCTGGGGCTGGTCCGAAGGGAGGTGGTGGGCTGGGGTTGCCGTCTGCCTGGTCGATAATTTATATATCATAATAGAGGGTCCGTTATGGAGGGTCCGTTGGACGCGTTTGGACTGGTAGCAGAGCTCGTAGACTGTAAGAGTAAAAGCGCGCCGCCAGTGAAACGATGGTGGGGTTCGATTTGATGCCGCGTCGGCAATCGTACTCCCTGAGGGGCTCCGACTTAGGTCATTAGTTAGGCACGCTTCGAGTTCAACTGAAATGATGTTCAGCCGTCAGCGAGATGCTGCCGTAAAAAGTCATCCATCTTCCGAAGCGGTCCGCCTGTCCGACCGGGGGGGTGCCGACCCCATAAACGGACTGTCGGTGTCGGCGCACGCACACCGATGCCCGCCGCATCGTCGTTACTCGTTACGTTGTGGTGCAATCTCGTGCAGGCGCGCGAGCAAGAGTCACTGCTTCTCGGCGCTAAGGGCTGCTTGCGCGCGCGCACCGGTCCCGCGTTGCGCGGTCCTTCACGGGGCTGAACATCCGGTCCTGCCGCTATGGATGGTGATGGGGACGGCACCGGCGCAGCTCTAGGCGCGGCAGAGACGGCGCACGGCGTCGCTGGGTGGTACGAGCGCGAAGATCTGTGGGTGGAGATACTCAGGAGGGTGCGCGGCGGGCGTGAGCGCGCGTGTGCAGCCTGTACGTGTAAGGCGTCGCTGGCCGCCTGGCGGAGCATCATGGTTCGCGACGTCAGTGGCGGGCAAGAGCTCCTCCCGGTGCTCGTCAACAACGCCTCAACGGACGGCATCCGCGCGGCTGGCGGGGGAAGTGACGCGGTGCTTCCTCCCCTCACTCCCCCTGGATTTGCATATGTTGCGTCGAACGTTCTGGCGGCGCCGTCCGGCGAGGGAAGGGAAGCTTTGTTGGAGGAGGAGGAAGCGTTGAATGGGCGGGGGTGTTCCTGCCCACCGCTGGAGAGCTGCAATCCGAAGACGTGTGCGTGCTGCCGCAATGCTGATGGCCTGGCGGTGTACGGCGGTGCCTGGGGGGTGTTGCAGCGCGGGACCTCGGTGGACGACTTCGTGTTTCGTGAGTGCGGCCCCGCGTGCGGCTGCGGCGCCACCTGCGTGAACCGGCAGTCACAACACGGGGTGGACGTCCCGCTGAGCCTCCAGCCCGCCGCGGGGGGTGCCGGCTGGGGGCAGGGGCTTACACTCGTCCAATATTCAGCTCAACTTGAGCCGTTTCTGAGACAAACGCGCACCCTGGACACCCCCAATAAACCCTACCACCCCCTTAACACCTCCGAAACAACCCCTAAATGCACCCCCTGTCACACAGAATACGCTTAAGTTGAGCGGACAAGTGTAAGCCCCTGGGTGGGGGGTCTTCACCGACGCTGAGTTGACCGCGGGGCGCCGAATGTGCGCTTATAGCGGCGAGGTGCTAGACGCAGCGGAGGCGGCGGCGCGCCTCGAGGTTCTGGACGCCACGGGGGGGTCCAACTACATACTCGTCACGCGCGAGTTTCACGGTGAGCCCAGCGGCGGCGACAAGGAGGGCGGCGGCGGGGGCGGCGAGGAGGGCGGGGGCGGGGGCGGAGGCGGCGAGGAGGGCGGGGGCTCACCTGCAAGTTCCGCCGCGAGTGAGCCGCGCGTGCGAGCCATCGACCCGACGTATCGGGGAAACGTGGGGAGGTGGCTGAACCACGCGTGCGACGGGGGCAACCTGGAGGCGTGGGTGGTGCGGTCCGCCGGGGACGCGTCGTCGCGGGTGGTCTTCTTCACGCGCCGTGCGGTGGCCGCCGGCGAAGAGCTGCGATGGAGGTATGGCGAGCCGGGCGGGGTGGGGGAGCCGCGTGAATTAGACGGTGGGGAAGGTGAACGACGAGGAGGAGACGAAGGTGGTCGAGGAGGAGGAGACGAGGACGGGGGCCACGAAGGAGGCGGCGGCTGTGAACGAGACACCGCGGACGGAGCGGGTGAAGGACACACGCGCCCCGGCCCCACCCTGCGCCCACCCCGCCCCCCCCGCCCTCCCCGCCGGAGGTGCACGTGCGCGACGGGGGGATGCACCGGCTTCATGCCGTTTGACGCGGCGGCGCTGGGGTGAAACAGCGAGGGTGCCAAGTCGCGTTACGACGCGGGCTCAGGCCAATTATAGCGCTATCATGAATATTGACAATTAAATATTGCGACGATGAGTGAGCGTCCGGCGTGCACCGCTCGTGACCTAGGCAACTCAGACGCCGGGGGTGTTGGCCAAGGCTTTGAGCGCCCTCTCCGCCGCCTTCTTGCAGCGGCGGGTGCCGGTCTTCACCATGGTGTAGCAGCGCACGTAGAAATTGAAAGAAAAAATTGAAAGCGGTTCATCATATTTTAGTTTCAAGCGCTTAAACGCAGGCGGTTTCAACATGAGCTTGATAGGGTCAACCTGCACCGCCTTACCATGGCGACGAGCGGCGTCAGCACGTTGGCGCGCACCAGCGCCACCTGCAGCCGAACGTCGCCCGCCGTGCAGGGGCCTACACTCGTTCACTTTTCAGCTCAACTTGAGCCGCGTCTGACACAAGAAACACCCTACACACCCTAACCCCCCCCTGGTACCCCCTTAACACGGGCTACACAACCCCTACGCGCATCCCCTATCCCATAAGTAGCGCTCAAGTTGAGCTGAGAAGTGAACGAGTGTACGCCCCTGCCGCCATGTAGCAGCACGCCCACGCCGCGCCCTCCCGCCCGTAGTCGCCGCCCAGTTCCAGCAGGCAGGGGCTTACACTCGTCCACTTTTCAGCTCAACTTGAGCAACTCGTGTGGGTTAGGGGGTGCGCGTAGGGCTTGTGTAGCCCGTGTCAAGGGGGTGATTATGCTGTGTAGGGTGTTTTCTTGTGTCAGACACGGCTCAAGTTGAGCTGAAAAGTGAACGAGTGTAAGTCCCTGCCAGCAGGTCCTTCATGGACTCGAACGAGTCCTCGTTCATCGCCTCGTTGTAGTGGCGCAAGTTGAATTTGAAAGCAATCTTTGAAACCGGTTGATCATGTCATAGTTGCAAGCGCTTAGTTCCAGGCGCTTTCAATTGGGTTTGAAAGGGTCAACCTGCACCGGCTTACCTCGTGGATGCCGTCCCAGTTGTCCTGCACGCTGCTCATGCTGGCCAGCCCCCACACCGCCTCCTCGTTCAGCCGCATCACCATACCCACCACCAGGGGCTTACACTCGTCCACAATTCGGCTCAATGTAAGCATTTTTTGTGAGATACGTTGGGTGCATGAGTTTCCCCCGGTCTATTAGACAGGGGGACACGGGGAGGTGTGACCAACATGGCTTAGGTTCAGCTGAAAAGTGGACGAGTGTAGGCCCCTGCCGACCAGCAGCTCCAGCCCCCCCGCGCCGCGGATCAGGGGCTCACACTCGTCCACTTTTCAGCTCAACGTAAGCGCTTTTGTATGAAATAGGGGGTGCGCGTAGGGATTGTGTAGGAGGTGTCTGGGGGGTGTTATGTGGTGATTAGGGTGTTTAGGGTGTGTTTTTGTGTGTCAGAAACGGCTCGGGTTGAGCTGAGAAGTGAACGAGTGTGAGCCCCTGCCGCGGATCTGCACATGCGTGTCACTATCGCGCGCCAGCTTGCTGACGAAGGCGATGGTGCCCGCGCGCGTGGCCGGGTCCTTGATGTAGCGGCGCGAGTTGAATTTGAAAGCAAAGGTTGACAGCGCTTCATCACATTTTGCTTTCAAGCGCTGAATGGTGCACAGGGGGTCTCCCCCATTTATCAGAGTGAGGAAATAATGGTCCATAGGGGGCCTCCCCCATTTATGAGACCAGCGCACTTTCAACTCGGATTTCAGCTGGTTTCAACCTGCACCGCCCTACCTTGGCGCGCACCGCCATGCCCACCAGTGTCTCCACCCCCAGCGCCTGCAGTATCTCACTATCGGCGTCCGCCAACGACGCCAGCGCCAGGCTGGCCGCGGCCTGACACCAGGGGCTTACACTCGTCCACTTTTCAGCTCAACCTAAGCCATTTCCGACACAAAACACTCCTCAAATACGCCCTGATACCCCCTAACACCTCGTCAACAGCCCCTAGACGGCCCTTGTACGCACCCGCTTCACACAGAAAGCGCTTACATTGAGCTGAAAAGTGGACGAGTGTTAGCCCCTGCCTGACACGCGGGGTCCGCCACCTGCAGCAGCGTGTTGAGCACCTGGAGGCAGGGGCTTACACTCGTCCACTTTTCAGCTCAACCTGAGCCGTCTTGGTCACACCTCCCCGTATCCCCCTGTCTAATACACTGGGGGGAAATCATGCACCCAACGTATCCCACAAATTGTGCTTACGTTGAGCCGAAAAGTGGAGGAGTGTAAGCCCCTGCCTGGAGGGCGTCCTTCTCCATGGCCTGGCGGCACGCGGGCGGGTTCTGTAGCAGGATGCCACGCTGTAGCGGCGCAAGTTGAAATTGAAACCAAAACTTGAAAGCAATTCATCACAGTATACTTTCAAGCGATTGGTTCCGGGACATCCGGGCGCTTTCAACTTGGGTTTGATAGGGTCAACCTGCACCGCCCTGCCACGCAGCGCGCGGGCACCGGCGGCGCGCAGGGGCGGGTCGTTGTCCGCGGAGGAGATGAGGCGCAGGCAGGCGTCCAGTGCGCCGGCGCGCAGCGCGCGGTCCTGCTCCGCCGGCAGCTCCACTGTGATGTGCTCCAGCGCCAGCGCCGCCTCCACCCAGGGGATTACACTCATTTCCATTTCCGCTCAACTTGAGCGTACTGTGCCCCTTTCCGCTCAACTTGAGCTTACTTTGTACCCCATATAAACCATATAAACCCGTGGATGTGTCCTGAAGGTGCTCAAGTTGAGCTGTGACGTGAACGATGTGTCCCGAAGGTCCTCAAGTTGAGCTCTGAAGTGAGCGAGTGTAAGCCCCTGCCTCCACCACGGCCGCCGCGTTGGTGCTGGCGAACACGGCGACGAGCGGGACCAGCACGCCGGCGCTCACCGCCGACTCCGCGGCGCTGTGCGGGTCCGACGACTCATCGCGGTCCGTGTACACCGCCAGCGCCAGGGCCCCCACGCGCTGCACCTCCGGGCAGGGGCTTACACTCGTCCACTATTCGGCTCAACGTAAGCACGTTTTGTGGGATACGTTGGGTGCATGATTGTCCCTCAGTCTATTAGACCGGGGGACAAGGAGAGGTGTGACCAACACGGCTTAGGTTGAGCTGAAAAGTGGACGAGGGTAAGCCCCTGCCTCCGGGTCCGCCTCCGCCAGCATCGCCGCCAGACGCCCGAAAATCTCAGCCTGCAGGATCTCCGCCTCCGCGGCTGACATTGCCAGACGCTCAGCGGCGGAGATCACCGGCGGCGGCGTCGCCGGCGGCACCGCCGGTGCCTGCGCCGGTGGCGGCGCCCCGCCCCCAGCTGCAGCGTCCTCCTTCATCTGCGCCACCTGCTTGCGCGCCATGACGCCGCGCTGCCGCGACTGGAGCTTGATCGCCGCCGCCCGCCAGGGGCTTACACTCGTCCACTGTTCAGCTCAACCTGAGCGCTTTGCACGGGATGGGGGGTGCGCGTAGGGGTTCTGTAGCCCGTGGTAGAGGTGTATCAGGGGGTGTTTAGGGTGTGTAGGGTGCTTTTGTGTGTCAGACACTGCTCAGGTTGAGCGGAAACGGGAACGAGTGTAAGCCCTGCCGCCTGCTCCTCAGGCGAGCCCGTGAAGATCCTCATGACCGCCTCCTCCGCCTCCTCCGCGCTGCGGATCGCGTCCGCCCCGGCGCCCCCCTCCCGCAGCGTCTTCACCTCCGCGCGCGCCGCCCGACCGCGCTGCATCGCCTGCAGCTTCGTGGCCGACCGCTCGAACGCCTCCGTCTCCTCGGCGCTCATCCCCGCGAATCAGGGGCTTACACTCGTTCCCATTCCCGCTCAACTTGAGCTTATTTTGCCCCTTTCCGCTCAACTTAAGCTGACTCTATCCCCCGTATAACCCAGTTAACCCGTGGATGTGGCCCGAAGGTGCTCAAGTTGAGCTCTAACGTGAGCGATGTGTTCCCGAAGGTCCTCAAGTTGAGCTTTGAAGTGAGCGAGTGTAAGCCCCTGCCGCGAATCGCTCCTGCACCAGCTGCTCCTCCACGCCCCCCGTCCCCCCGCCGCCGCCCCCGCCGCCGCCGCCGCCGCCGCCGCCTCCGCCCGCCGGCCCCCCGCCGTCTGCTAGTTTCTTGAGCAGCGCCGCCTCGCCCCCGGCCACCTCCACCTCCTCCTCGATCGCCTCCCGCAGGCTGGCCGCGATGACGGCGGCGGGCTTGCGGCGGTCGCCGTGCGGTCGGACGCACTGGGCGGCCAGCGCCACCACCTCCTGCGCCACGTCCTGGGGCCACCCTGCCTTTACCGCCGCCGCCTGCAGCGCCTCCATGGGGTCGCCTCCCCCCCCGCCGCCGCCGCCGCCGCCGCTGTTCAGGGGCTTACACTCGCTCACTTCAGAGCTCAACTTGAGGACCTTCGGGAAAACATCGCTTACGTTAGAGCTCAACTTGAGCAGCTTCGGGACACATTCACGGATTAATCTGGGGTATATGGGGGACAATGTATGCTTAAGTTGAGCGGACAGGGGCAACGTAAGCTCAAGTTGAGCGGAAATGGGAACGAGTGTAAGCCCGTGCCTCTGTTGACCGTCATAGCCACGCTCTCGGTCTGGCCGTCCGCGTCGAGCCGCGGCACCTGCCCCTTGAAGCTCGTGAGGAGCTCCAGCAGGATGACCCCCATGCTGTAGATGTCCGCCTCCTTCGTCGCCGCGCCGCTGCGCAGAAACTCCGGGTCGTAGTAGTTGACCACGCTCTGCTCCATCCCGTCCACCAGGGGCTTACACTCGTCCACTTTTCAGCTCAACTTGAGCGTTTTGTACGGGATAGGGGGTGCGCGTAGGGGTTGTGTAGCCCGTGATAAGTTGGTGTTAGGGGGTGTCTAGGGTGTTCAGGGTGTTTATGTTTACGTGTGACACACATGGCTCAAGTTGAGGTGAGATGTGGACGAGTGTAAGCCCCTGCCGTCCACCGCCGGTGCGAAGGGGTGCATGTCCGCGATGAGGCCGTCCAGCAGGGGCTTACACTCGTCCACTATTCAGCTCAACTGAAGCCGTTTCTGACACAAAAGCACACCCTAAGCGCCCCTAATACCCCCTACCCCATCCTAAACACCCCCGAATCAACCCCTAACTGCACCCCCCGTCACACAGAGGGCGCTTAAGTTGAGCTGAAGCGTGAACGAGTGTAAGCCCCCGCCGTCCAGCCCGTCCGCGGGCAGCAGCACGTTGGTGGCTTTGAGGTTGCCGTGCACGAGGCCGGCGGCGTGCAGCGCCTCCAAGCCGGTAAAGGCGCCCGCCGCCACCTTGAGGCGCTGGAACCACGACAGGTCGTGCAGCCGCGAGTCCAGGGACCCGCCCGACAGCAGGGGGCTCACCGTGCAGACGCCGCCGTCCAGCGCCACGCCGATGGTGGGCACGATGTTGGCGTGCGGCGGTGGGCCCTGCGCGCGCGGAAGTGGGAGGGGGACGGTGAGTCGATAGGCGGCGGTTGCTGGTCCTCTGTGCGCTGTGGTGGAAGCACCGCCGTGGTACAATAGACAGACCGGGCACAGGGGGCTCGCCCGCGACCCGTCGCGTCGAGTAGGGGCGGGAAGGGGGCGCAGCACACGAGAATGCACGCGACTTACCCCGAGGATGAGCGTCTTGAGGTACGGCTTCTGCTCCTTGGGATCAGCGAGCTTCGTCGAGTTCCTCGAGTCGATAGCTGCGGCGGGGCGGGGGAGGGGAGGGGTGAGAAACAGTGTCTGCTGCGGCGGGGAAATGAGATTGCACACGCTGCGATATCGTCGTTGTTGTTGCATGTGTTGCTGTTATGTTGTGCTGGGGTTGCTGTGCCCCGCCCAGCTCGTGCGCGGGGTTGCCGGGCGCGTACCTATGTGGACCTTGACCGCGACGCTCGTGGCACCCAGCGTGCCCCGGAACACCTCCCCCCTGCGGACACCACACGCGAGACGGCGGCGTCAGTCCAACTCCCCACCTGATGAAACTGCGAGGGCTCACGCGGTGGAAACGAGTGGTTCGGTCAGCGCGGCTCCGCGTCACACTGACGCACCTCGGCCCGGCCCCCAGGCGCGAGTCATCCGTGAAGCCCCCGGTGGCGGTTTTCAGGTCGCTCTTGGTGAGCACCCGGAACGTGGGGAGCGGCATCCCTGCAGCCCTGCAGCCCTGCAGCCCCCGCCGCGCGCCCTGTCGCCCTGCCTCTCCGCCTCCTGAATTGGAGCGTGAGGATGGGGTAGGGACGGGTCTATACGTCTATTGACCGACAAGCCGGAGCCAATGCAGCAGCACTGCGCCTCTCACCCGCCGACCACGAAGCGCGCCGAGCGTGCACGGGTGCGCGCGCCGCTGCGCTCACAACCCCCGACACCCCCCGGCAGGCGCGAGATGTGACGCCGTAACACACTGCCCGCGTTTATATACCTGTTGCGCACGCGGCTTGCGTGCGGCTGCGGTTACGTTTTCTCGTTTTATCCGGTGCGGTGTGAAGAAATCCTGATGGTCATTCAGGGTCAATGTGGCTCGATCGATATAGTATTTGACGTTTCAACTAGACTGACTGACTGGGTCAAAACCCAAATTGACGCTATCAAACGTAAATCCATGTTCATTCTCCTCCCAGGTGACCGCCAGAGATGTGGAGGGCAGCCGTGGCGCCGGGTGCAGGGGATGCGGGTACTTGATCCTCACAGGCCTCAAACGTCAAGCGTGCATCCTGACGTAGGCCAGGCGTGGAAACGCAGGACGCGGTCGCGGGCGATAGCGCCGCTCAACAGTGAAATGTACGGTCGCGGCGAGCGCAGCTCATTACAAAGACAAGGGGCCGAGGCTCCGGCGCGACAACCTATGTTTTGCGCGCGCCGTCGTCCCTCGGGCATCCCCGCTAACACGTCCCTGCGCCCCCGCCCGGCGCGAGCCCCGTACGACACACCCAACACCCCCGCAGCGCGCTGCTTAGCGGTTGGCCTTGGCCACACGCTCCAGCTCATCCTTCTTCTTGATGGCGTAGCTGTTGGAGGACCCCTTGGCCGCGTTGATCAGCTCGTCCGCCAGGCACTCGGCGATGGTCTTCACGTTGCGGAACGCCGCCTCGCGCGCGCCGGTGGTGATGAGGTAGATGGCGAAGTTGACGCGGCGCAGGGGGGAGATGTCCACGGCCTGGCGGCGGATCACACCCGCGGAGCCCACACGCGTGGCGTCCTCACGGGGGCCGCTGCGGGGGTAGGAACGAGGGGGGCAAGGGCGTCAGATGCGGGCACACGACCGAGCGGGGCGGGAGTGCGACATCGGAGCTGGGTACCGTGGCGGTTGGCAACGGCGCTGGGGTCGGGGTCTGGGGACGGGTTGGTCCGCAGCGCACCTGTTGATGATGGAATCCACAATGACCTGCAGCGGGTTCTGGTCGGACAGCAGGTGCACGATGTCCATGGCGTGCTTCACGATGCGCACCGCCATCAGCTTCTTACCGTTGTTGCGGCCGTGCATCATCAGCGCGTTCACGAGCCTGCGGGAGGAGGCAGGTGGGAGGGCGTCAGACGAGGGGCCAAACATTTTGCATTATGGGCCAGGCCGGATCAACGCGCTGCATGCTTGACCCTGCCGGCGTCCCCCGCACGGGTCCGTGGCTGACGACCGTGTCGCCCCCACACGCCTCGCCGCGAAACCCACCAGCCCACCCCGGCGAAGCTCCCCACCCGCCTGCACGCACCACCCCACGCAGGGTTCCTCCCCTACTCAGTCAGGGGTCCCACACATCCACAGCCGAGGCTCGCTCCACTCACCGCTCGACGATGGGGCACTGCGCCTTCCGGAAGCGCTTCTGCGCATAGCGGCCGGCGGTGTGGGGCACGTAGACGGCGTGCTTCGCCTTCACGCCGATGTAATCCTGCGAAATAAAGCGGAGAACGGCTCAGACGGCGTCGCCGGGCCACCAGGCGCACGCGTGTTTCCGATGCGAGCGAAAAACTTCTCCTCGAATTTCGCGGTACCCCCTCCCCTGGCTGTTGCGCAGCCGCTCAGGCAGGACAGACAGGCGGCTGGGACGGGACGCGCGGCAGCGCATTGCACGCACCTCGAGGGAGATGTCGTTGATCTGCAGACAGGGGGAGGGGGGAGGGCTTCAGTCGGCGGTATGCGTGACACGCGAAAAACATTCGTGGAACCCTAGAATGCACAACCCCAGGGCCCTGTGGACGGCCCCCGGCCCTGTGGACGCCCCCGAACGCTCAATAATGCCGAAAACCGGGGCCCTGGTGCGCAAACCTCGACGTCATCATACGACCACTTGCCGAACAGCTTGATTTCCGCGGGTGCGACGGCCATGGTGAAAGGGACGGCGCGCGCCGCTTAGCGGGTTTTTAGCTCTTTTTACACCGAACTCTGCGCGGATCCGATGGGGGGTCACTATCATGGTCACCGGACACGCCGGCCGGCCGGGGTCAGCAACGAAACTCTGGCGCCATTTTACTTTTCAAGTGCGACGAGCCGGCGCTGCTGTCCCTTACGCGCCCGCACTGCGCTGACTTCGACCAACGCCAGGTTTTCACGGCTCTGTCTTTCCGCATCCCAGGGTCCGTCGCCGGCTGCCAACTCGCCGTACACTCGGCGAGGTCGTCACACGCCCCAGCTTTGTCGGAGGAGACGACAGGAATATAAAAGGAGCGACGCGCTTTGAACAACAGGGCGGCGCGAACGTCCTTCACCACACGGCGCCTTAGTTTGTGCGGCGGCTAACATGGGGGGCAAGGCGAAGCCGACGAAGCACACGGCGAAGGAGATCGCGGGCAAGGTGGCGGCCGCGCTCACCAACAAGGTGCGCGCCTGCCCGCCCACGACGCTCTGAGAGTTTTAAAGTTTGGCGGCGCGCGCTTTTTTCGTCCATCTTTCGCCCCCACACTCGATCGCGCGCGGACAGCCGCGCTTTCTTCTCTGACGCGGCTCGTTCCCTCCCGCCGACAGGGCGGCGGTGCGGCCGGCGCCGCGGACCGCAAGGGCGGCGCCGCCGGTCACGCCAAGTTCAAGTGCCCGGCGTGCGGCCAGCAGGCGCCCTCCATCAAGAGCGCGGAGATGCACTGGGTAGGGTGGTCGACCGCTTGACCACATGTTGACCGCTTGACCCCCGGGGGGTTGACCCTTGACCGCGATCGGTTTCAGCAGCGCTTGAAGCTGGAATCTGAGAATTTCTGCTTTCAAGTTTTGTTTTCAAGTTTTGCAGAACAAACGAAGTTGAGGCGCTACTTGCGGGACAGCAAGCACAGCAAGCTGCCGTTCGTGGCGGAGGAGTGGGAGGACACGCAGCTGGCCAACGGGGGTGTCACCACCGCCGGCGTCGCGGTGCGCGGCGCGCGTCAGGAGCAGACCGCGCACCAGATGGCCAAGACCTCGGTGGGCCAGGCCAAGCTCAAGGCAAGGGCTTACACTCGCTCACTTTTCAGCTCAACGTAAGCGCTTTCTGTGGAATAGGGGGTATATTCAGGGTTTTTGAGGGGGTTTTTAGGAGGTGTCACGGGTAATCAGGGTGTGCTGAGGGTGTATTTTGTGTCAGAAACGGCTCAGGTTGAGCTTTAAAGTGGACGAGTGTAAGCCCCTGGCTCAAGGCCGCCGCGGACAGCAAGTCAAAGCAGCTCAGCAGTGGCGGTGCCTGAGGCAGGGGCTTACACTCGTTCACTTTTCAGCTCAACTTGAGCGCTTTGTATGGGATAGGGGGTGCGCGTAGGGGTTGTGTAGCCCATTGTAAGGGGTGTTAAGGGGTGTTAAGGGGTGTCCAGGGTGTCTTCGTGTGTCAGACACGGCTCAAGTTGAGCTGAAAAGTGAACGAGTGTAAGCCCCTACCTGAGGGCCGTTATTTTTTCTATTTCTGAGGATGCGAGTCGAGCTCGAATTGATCTGACATGACAGGCCGTGTTTGGCCTCTCCTGCCATGTTTGCTATGCTTGCCCTTTCCAGGTGGATATTTTGGCGGCGCAGTAGCGGTCGCGTCACCAGGTCGCCGTTGATATTTTGAAATCAACGGCGACCGAGGAAGACGCTTTTTAGATCGACGGAGGGCGCAGAGATTCGGTGGAAGACGTTCTGGACTCTTGCTTCAATCGCCTTGGTATGCCACCGTAGACCAGCTCCACTAATAACATATCCTATTTCACTGTGATGTGATACTCGTATCACGACTAAAGCGCTTATGAAAGTGGCATCTCTAGTAGTACACCCGCCGCCGGTTATGCACGTCGGGCAGGAAGCCGTCCGCCCCGTTCCCGTTTCCGTTGTTGTGCTGCGGATTGTAGTTTTCGTTGTTATGGTCGCGCCACTTCCCATCGCCGCCGCCGCCGCCGCCGCCACCACGACCACCGACGTAGTGTTGCTGGCCGTACCCCCGCGGCGGTACCGCGCCCGGTGGATCCATTCCCCCACCGCCCCCCCGGTCCCGGTGTACCCCCCCGCCACCCGGTGCACCCCCCCCGCCCCCCCGCCACCACTGCTCCGACTCGCGGCCCCGGCGGCCCTCGCGCTCCACCGGGGCGGCCACCATCGGGTGGTACTGCTGCGGGGTGGGGGGCGCGCCGTACCCTCGGCTCGCAATGTGGTGGTTGCGATGACTCGACGGCGGCGGCGGCGGCGGCTGGTGCTGCTGCTGCTGGTGGTACTGCTGGCGGTGCTGCTGCTGCGACGGAGGCGGCTCCGCCCTCCACGGCATCTGCGCGTCCGCGAAGTCCCGCGAGGCAGGGTCCGGTGGACGCCGCCCGCCACATCACAGGGTGCCGCTTCACTCCAGAAATGAAACGAGGGCACAAAATACGGCGAGTGAGGCGGCGGGCGTGGTGCAGCGCGCCCCGGGCCCCGCCGCATGGACGGCAGCGCCGCCACCTCAGCGCGCAGCTTCTCCACCGATGAACAGGGCCGTGCACAACCGGGCGCAGGGCTCAACACGTTGTGTGCCTTGAAACCACCCAAGTAATCGTGCCCGCTTAGTATATCACTCACGCTACCCAATCGAACACCCCGAAGACTCTCCAAGCCGGCACCGGTGGAATTACGAATGCAGGGCTGAAAACAGCCACACATATTACATCCTCGCTTCGCGAGCGAGTCACCGGCTTCCAACGACGTGGCGAGCAATACATGCTAGTCACCTGCCACCTGCACGCCACGTCAACAACCCCCGACATGCACTTTGAACACTCATTTCTTGAGTTAAATGGCGTCCCATGTCGTGGAGTACTCGAGCAATGACCGACCGGCCCCACCTCCGCTACCTCGGCTTCCAGCACTGCCAGCGCCGCGCGCCGCTCACGCGCCCACTCCGCCTCCGCCGCCGCCTTATCCCTCCGCTGCGGCTGCTGCGGCTGTTGCGGCGTCTGCTGGGGCCTGGATGTAGCGGCGCAACTTGGAATTGAAAGCAACGTGTGAAAGCAGTTCATCACATTTCAGTTTCAAGTGCTGAAACCGAAGGCGCTTTCAACACGGAGTTTGATATCGTCAACCTGCACCGCCCTACCTGGAGTTGGGGTCCCCCCGGCTCGGGCCCGACGCCTCGGATTCCCGCGACTCCCGCGAGTCCCGCTGGTTCATGCACTGCGGCCGCGGGCCCCGCTCACCGCCCCGCTCACCCCGCTCACCGGGTATTTGCCGCTGGGGAATCGCCGGCAGGTGCTCCCGCGGCGGCTCCGGGCGCGGGTATTGCGGGTACACCACGGGCAGCGGCTGCTGAGGCGGCTGTTGCGGCGGCAGCGGCTGAGGCGGCGGCGGGTGCTTCGCCTGCTGCGGGTACTGGAACCAGGGGCTTACACTCGTCCACTATTCAGCTCAACCTGAGCCGTTTTGGTCACACCTCCCCGTGTCCCCCTGTCCCCTGTCTAATAGACTGGGGGGAAATGATTCACCCAACGTATCCAACAAAATGTGCTTACGTTGAGCCGAAAAGTGGACGAGTGTAAGCCCCTACCTGGAACTGCGGCTGGTGCTGCATGTACAGCGGCGGCGCCCTCTCGCCCCCCGCCGCCTGGAACCTGGACACGCCGTACCCGCCGTGTGCCTGACCGGGCGCCGGCGAGGGCGCGCCGCGGGAGGGGGGCGCCCCTCCTCCCCGGAACAGGGCGGCGGCGCGCGACGGCGCCGCGGAGGGGGCTCGGGAGCCTCCGCCGCCGCCTCCCGCGGGCGCCGCGCGCTGGTGGGGCGCCATAGCGCTGGGCAGGGGCTTCGGCTTGAAGTACGGGTCCTGCCCCGGCGGCAGCGGCGTCGGCGGCGCGCCCCCGCCGTTGCCCGCCGGGCGGTATGGGTACCCGCCGCCGCCCGCGCCGCCGTAGCTCGGCCGGGGTCCATACTCCTGGATGGCCGGCGGGTGATGCATCGGCTGGTGCTGCGGCTGCCGCTGCGGCGGCGGCGGCGGCGGGTGCGGCGGGTGGGGCGGCGGGCCCGGGCCCGGGCGGGCGGAGGCAGCAGACTCCGGCGGCGCTCCCCACACGCTGGGCCCGCTCACCACGTCCATGAGCGACGCGATGTTGAGGCCGCAGCGCCGCGCTTGCTTCGCCGCGGTCTTGCGGATGCGCGCGGCGTGCTCGTCCGCGCTGGCCGCCGGGGGCAGGTTGATCTCGTGGCGGCCCTGCTTGGCCATGGCCGCGGCGTCGAATGCGGACACCATTGACATCTGCGCCAGGTGGTGCGGCTGGATGGCGTGCATCGACTCGCTGGTGGCGCCCGCCTGCGACAGCACCTCCGCGCACGCCTCCTGCAGCACCGCGCTGCTCTTGATGAGCTCCAGCGCGCCGGGCCGCTCGTCAGGGGCTTACACCCGTCCACTTCTCAGCTCAACTTAAGCCGAGTCTGACACAGGAAAACATCCTACGCACCCTACACACCCCCTAACACCCCCTTAACACGGGCGACACAATCCCTACGCGCATCCCCTATCCCATACAAAGCGCTCAAGTTGAGCCGAAAAGTGCACGAGTGTCAGCCCCTGCCGCTCGTCCGGGTTCTTGGCCAGCATCCGCAGCGTGAGCGTGCGCAGGTGCTTGGTGTACTCCTCCGGCAGCTTGGCGGGCTGCGAGTGCTGCACCTGCCGCACCAGCCCCTCGATGCAGGGGCTTACAATCGCTCACTTCAGGGCTCAACTTGAGGACCTTCGGTAACACATCGCTCACATGAGAGCTCAAGTTCAGCACCTTCAGGCCACATCCACGGCTTGATTTGGGTTACATGCGGGACAAAGTGAGCTTGAGTTGAGCGGAAAGGGCAAAGTAAGCTGAGTTGAGCGGAAATGGGAACGAGTGTCAGCCCCTGCCTCCATGCTCTTGGCCTGGAACGGCTCCGTCAACGCCATCATCTCGTACAAGATGCACCCCACCGCCAGGGGCTTACACTCGTTCCCATTTCCGCTCAACTCGAGCTTACCTTGCCCCTTTGCGCTCAACTTAAGCTGACTGTGTCCCCCATATACCTCAAACTAATCCGTGGATGTGGCCCGTAGGTGCTCAAGTTGAGCTCTAACGTGAGCGATGTGTCCCGAAGGTCCTCAAGTTGAGCTTTGAGGTGAGCGAGTGTAAGCCCCTGCCCAGCGCCCAGATGTCGGCCTTGTGGCCGTACGGCACCTGCCGGAACATCTCCGGCGACATGAATATGGGGGTGCCGATGAAGGTCTTCGCCGCCACCTTGGTGTAGCGGCGCAAGCTGAATTTGAAAGCCAAATTGATGCAAAATTGAAGGCATTTAATCAGATTCTAGCTTCAAAGCGCTTAGTTTCGCGCGCTTTCAACTTGGGTTTGATAGGGTCAATCTGCACCGCCCGACCTTGTTGAACTGCAGCTCGCGCGCGATGCCGAAGTCGCCGAGCGCCACGCGGCTGCGGCCCTTGGGGCAGGGGCTTACACTCGTTCCCAATTCCGCTCAACTTGAGCTTACTTCACCCCTTCCGCTCAATTCAAGCAGACTGTGTCCCCTATGTAATCCAAACCAACCCGTGGATGTGTCCCAAGGGGCTCAAGTTGAGCTCTAACGTGAGCGATGTGTCCCCGAAGGTCCTGGAGTTGAGCTCTGAAGTGAGCGAGTGTAAACCCCTGCCTTGGGGTCCGAGGCGTCAAGGTGGTCGCGGCGCAGGAAGATGTTCTGACTCTTCAGGTCGCGGTGCAGCGTGTTGTGGCTGTGCAGGTGCTCCACCCCCACTCAGGGGCTTACACTCGTCCACTTCTCAGCTCAACCTGAGCCGTGCCTGACACAAGAAAAAACCCTACACACCCTAAACACCCCCTAACACCTACTTAACACGGGATACACACCCCCTATGCGCATCCCCTATCCCATACAAAGCACTCAAGTTGAGCTAAAAAGTGGACGAGTGTAAGCACCTGCCCCCAGTATGACCTGCGCGAACCAGTCCACGACCACCTCCTCCGGCAGCCGCTTGCGCCGCTTCTTCTGCCGGTTGAGCAGGCTCGCCAGGTCCCCGCCGGACAGGGGCTTACACTCGTCCACTTCTCGGCTCAACTTGAGCCGTGTCTGTCACAAGCAAACACCCTACACACCTTAAACACCCCCTAACACCCCCTTAACACGGGCTACACAACCCCTACGCGCACCCCCTATCCCATGCAAGGCGCTCAAGTTGAGCTGAAAAGTGGACGAGTGTAAGCCCCTGCCGCCGGAGCAGTGCGGCATCACGATGTAGATGTTGGGCCCGTGCACGAAGGACTCCATGGTGCAGGGGCTTACACTCGTCCGCTTCTAAGCTCAACTTGAGCCGTGTCTGACACAAGACAACTACCTCCACACCCTCCACACCCCCTAACATCCCCTTAACATGGGCTACACAACCCTTACGTACATCCACATCCCATACAAAGCGCTCAAGTTGAGCTGAAAAGTGGACGAGTGTAAGCCCCTGCCATGCACTCCAGTATGCACGGGTGGTGCACCCCCTCCATGATGGACACCTCCCTGCTCGTGGGGTCATGCCAGTGATGGCAGTGCCGCGTGTCGGTGGTGGTCAGCGTCACGCACACTCACAGGAACGGACCCCCAGGAACGGACCCCCGACGCACCGTTGCGCGGTTAAACGGTCGCTAGTGCGGTCCCCCCGCGGGAGCTGGGGAGCCCAGGAGGTGGCGAGGATTCTGCACGCTTCTCCCGAGCCAGGCTGCCGCGAGGTTCGCCGCCGCGCCGCCGGCATCGCGTGCGGGTGGGACGGAGGTTGCATCAGGGGTTTGGAGGTGGGGGGGGGTGGGGGCGGGGGTGGGGGCGCACCTCAAGCACATCTCGCGCTCCTGCTTATTCACCGGCAGCTTCTGTTGCTTCACAACCAGGTCCTCTCCCACGTGCCCGACGATTCGACGCGCGAGGAATATCTTTCCATAACCCCCTTCTCCTATTTTTTTCGTGAACTCGTAGTTGCCGGCGACGGGCATGGTCCCCGGCTTCCCCCCCGCCGCGCGCCTACGAGGGGCGAGAGCGCGGCCCGCCCCGCCGGGCCGACGTCGAAGACTGTCGAACGCCAGGGGACGTGCTCACTAATATTCCATCTCCACTCTCTCGCGAGCCGCTGACGAAAGGGGTGCCAGTGCGCAACTCCCGGGTCGCGCGCTCCGGCGGGTCGAGGCGGCGAGTGCCGCTCACACGCACACGCCACCACCCAACGGTGCCGCGTGCGCGAGGTGTGGAGCAGCGGCGTCGACGCGTCGTGTGAAGCGGTCCCAAACAAGGGCAATTCTTCATTTCTCGGATGACGAACTTCCTCTTGCTTTTAGTCGGCCCCGATGTGAGTTAAACTCACATCGGGGGGGGTCAATATCGGGAAACCATCATCGGGAGAGGTCTTCCCGTTATTGCCGACCCCGATGATGGTTTCCCGATATCGCCCCTCCCCGATGCTCGTTTGGCAGTGCGGAATCGGTCATCGGGGCACCCATTATGGGGAATCGGTCATCGGGGAGAGTCAATATCGGGAAGGGTATCATCGGGGGGGGTCAATATCGGGAACGGCAGTATCGGGGCCGACTAAAAGCAAGAGGAGAACTGGTGAACGTTTCTCAAGTTTCCGGAGAATGGAGGAATTGCGCCTTCAGCTTTGCCAATCTTGGAAGATTCAGATCCAGCTGGCAAGCTGGACGATGGACGGATGGAGTAGGCTGGTACTTTCCTCGCGACGCGTGTGCGCGTGCGGCCGAGGTACACGTGTGTGTACGCCGTCGTCCGTACCCACGCCCTGTCTGTCACCACCTCAATCGCAGACGTCGTCGCCGTCGTTCGCCTCGCTCGCTCGGTTCCACAAACTTGAGAAATGACAATGGCTCGTGTGACGCCATTCGCTCTCCTCCTCACAGTCCTGGGCGCCGCCGCGGCCGTGGCTGACAAGGCAGGGGGTTGTTGAGAACATGCACGTTATCGAACTTGAATCTCCTCCTCCTTCGCGCGTCTGTATGGGCATTCATCCTGAAGCTATCTCGGTTCGAGTACTTGTTCTGGCAGGCGTCCAGCGGTGTCATTTTTGTTGAGGAGGAAAAGTGGAAGTGTCGGCTGCAGGGCGCCCATCTGAGTGGTCCAGCTGGCCATTGTTGTCAGTGCCCTCATACAAGGCGAACTACTACGACGTCCTCGGTGTGGCGAAGGACGCGAAGCCCGTGGAGATCCAGAAGGCGTACCGCAAGATGGCGCTCAAGTACCACCCGGCAGGCCCTCACACAAGTGAATCCCTTTTCCCTTTTCCGTTCAACTTGAGCTGTTTTGTTCGCTGAGCTGTTTTGTCCCTGAAACCACTGGCAATTATCCCTCGAAGGTGCTCAAGGTGAGCTGAAAAGGAAGGATGGGCAGGCCCTGGCAGCCGGACAAGAACAGCGCGCCCGAGGCCAAGGGGAAATTCATCGAGGTGTCGGAGGCAGGGGCTTACACTCGTTCACCTTCCAGCTCAACGTAATCACTTTATGTGGGACAAGGGGTGTTGATGGGGTGTTTAGAGGGTGTTTATGGCGGGGATGGAGGGGGTGTTTAGGGGTTTAGGGGATGTTTTGAGTGCTAGAAACGGCTAAGGTTGAGCTGAGAAGTGGACGAGTGTAAGCCCCTGGTCGGAGGCGTACTCCGTGCTGAGCGACGCGGCGAAGCGCGCGTCGTACGACCGGTTCGGCGCCGCGGACTCCGCCGGGTTCAGCGCTGACGACGCGTCGCAGATGTTCGACGGCTTCATGGCAGGGGCTTGCACTCGTTCACTTCTCAGCTCAACCTAAGCCGTTATGGTCACCTACTCGTGTCCCCCTGTCTAATAGACTGGGGGAAAATCATGCACCAAAGGTATCCCACAAAATGTGCTTCCGTTGAGCCGAGAAGTGAACGAGTGTAAGCCCCTGCTTCATGGACAGCCTGGACGCATACCTGAACAGCGAGGAGAAGCTGGACGAGCTGGTCAACTCTCTGGGCGAGAAGGACCCGCGCAAGCAGGGCTGGATGGAGTACAGCCTGAAGGCAGGGGCTTACACTCGTCCACTTCTCAGCTCAACTTGAGCGTTTTTATGGGATAGGGGGTGCGCGTAGGGGTTGTGTAGCCCGTGTTAAGTGGATGTTTAGGGGCGTTCTTGTGTGTTAGACACGGCTCAAGTTGAGCTGAAAAGTGAACGAGTGTAAGCCCCTGCCTGAAGGTGATGGCGAAGCGCGCGATAAAGTCCTTCGTGCCGTGGCTCACCGAGCAGGCGGCCAGCGGCAGGGGCTTACACTCGTCCACTTTTCAGCTCAACCTGAGCCGCTTCCGATTCAAAATACACCCTAAACACCCCCTACTGATCCCCGACACCCCATTTATACCTCCGAAACAACCCTTAAGTATACCCCCCTATCCACAGAAAGCGCTTACGTTGAGCTGAAAAGTGAACGAGTGTAAGCCCCTGGCGAGCGGCAACCTCAAGGTCAGCGTCAACGGGCGTGACGTCTCGGACGACGTGCGGGAGCGCATGAGCGCCCGGGCGGCGCGCGGGGTCGCCGGGCGGGGAGCGGGGGCGAATGAGCGGGGGGCGGCGTACGTCGGGGGCAGCACCGGCAAGACGGCGCCGGCGGAGGGAGGCGACGGCGTCGATCTCTAGATTCTAAACATGATATTTCCACAGCCTCTGGCTATTAGGCTTATCTCGAGCTATGTTTATATGCGAACTATAAAACACGACTGGACAGCGCGCGGCGGCTCCCCCGGCGGTCCGGCCGGCCGTGGGCAGTTCACGGTCTACGGCGGCAGGTTGAGGCCGCGCGCGATGAGCATGTTCCGCAGCGCCTTCAACCAGGGGCTTACACTCGTTCAGTTCTCAGCTCAACTTGAGCGCTTAGTATGGGATAGGGGGTGCGCGGAGGGGTTGTGTAGCCATTGTTAAGGGGGTGTTAGGGGGTGTTTAGGGTGTGTAGGGTGTTCTTGTGTGTCAGACACGGCTCAAGTTGAGCTGAACAGTGAACGAGTGTAAGCCCCTGCCTTGAAAAGCTGCAACATCTCCGTGTTGGTGACCAGCTCCACCTTGAGCAGCAGCTGCCCCACGGTCATCAGCCCCGGCTCAGGGGCCTACACTCGTCCAGTTTTCAGCTCAACCTGAGCCGTTTCTGACACAAAATACACCCTACATACCGCCTAATGCCCCCCGACACCTCCTAAACACCCCCAAAACATCCCCTAATGTAGCCCTACTCCACAGACAGCGCTTAACTTGAGCCGAGGAGTGAACGAGTGTAAGCCCCTGCCCCGGCTGGCGGATGAAGTTGGTGATGTACAGGTGCGAGAACACCGCCATCACCATCTGGCAGTCCATGCGGTCCGTGATGCCGCCATGCCCGGCCTGTAGGGCGCCCATGGGCAATGATAAATGACATTTATTAATACCCTTGGGGCGCCCCTCAAACACAACAAACACCGGTCGGTCGGCCGGTCGCGGGAGCAGGCTCGTGTGTACTCCGCAGCTTAATGTACGAGATGCTGATATGTGAATGGACCGACATCGACACGTTTGAGCAACACGCCGCCCCCGCGAGTTCCATGCCGGGGATGGCGTCGCTGAAGTCCTTGATCTTGAACGCGCGCTTGAATCCGCTGGCGAAGAAGCCGCCGAAGGGTGCGATCAGCGAGGCGAACGCCGCCAGCACCACGGCGTGCACCTGGAACCACGACGCCCGCACCGTCTCCAACCCCAGCGCCGCGCGCGCCGCACCCGCCAGCCACCCGTGCGGCACCGTTCGCTAAGGTCCCCGGTACGTCAGACAGGGCAGCGTTTCATTGCAAGGTTTCATTGGAAGTTATAAACACAATAGTAACCACATCGAGTGGTGTGGCGCATGGTGAATGGAACATCGACTCCTGACGAGTTGACGAGAGGAGCGGAGCGGATGATATAACCAGGGAGGGCGGCCCCGCCATCCAGCCCATGACGGCCTCGACACCCCCCACGATGTCGGACACGGGCACCTCCGCCATCACGAACAGCGGGTCCGGCTCGCAGCGCACCACGCCGCCCGCCAGGGGCTTACACTCGCTCACTTCAAAGCTCAACTTGAGGACCTTCGGGACACATCGCTCACGTCAGAGCTCAACTTGAACACCTGCGGGCCGCATCCATGGATTAATTTGGGTTGAGCAGGGGAAAAAATAAGCTTCAGTTGAGCGGAAAGGGGCAAGGTAAGCTCAAGTTGAGGGGAAATGGCAACGAGTGTAAGCCCCTGCCGCCCGCCCACCGCAGCGGGCCCGAGCTGGGGCACACCAGCCACTGGTACTGCTGCAGCCACGCGGCGGCGAAGGGCGACACGGCCAGTGTGACGAGCATGCCGCCGATGAAGCCCTCCCACCAGGGGCTTACACTAGTTTACGTCTCAGCTCAACTTGAGCGCTTTACATGGGACAGGGGGTGCGCGTAGTGGTTGTCTAGCCCTTCCTAAGGGGTTGTTCGGGGGTGTTTAGGGTGTGTAGGGTGTGTAGGGTGTGTGTGTGTCAGACACGGCTTGAGTTGAGCTGAAACGTGAACGAGTGTAAGCCCCTGCCTCCCACGTCTTCTTCGGGCTGAGGCTGATGAGCGGCGTGCGGCCGATGAAGAACCCGTAGAGCAGGGGCTTACGCTCGTCCACTATTCAGCTCAACTTGAGCCGTTTCTGACACAGAAGCACACCCTCAACACCCCTGATACCCCTTAGCACCCCCTAAATACCCCCGAAACAACCCCTCACAGCACCCCCTGTCACACAGCAGGCGCTTAAGTTGAGCTGAAGAGTGGACGAGTGTAAGCCCCTGCCGCAGAGGTAGGCGGCGATGTCGTTGAAGAAGACGATGGCCACGGGGAACACGAACCAGATGAGGCCCTCGAACACGTTCGCCACGAAGCACGACGACTGCATGAGCACCGTGACGATGATCATGTGCGTCCACGCGAACTGCCCGAACTGGTACACGTAGAGCCCCTTGCGCAGCGACAGCACGAACAGCACGAACCCGAGCGCAGGGTCCGCCGCCACCCGCCAGTTCCGTCATTCGGCCATTCGGTCGGGGCACTCACCGCGCCGCTCCTATCTGCTCGCTCTGTTGGGTAGTGTTTGGACCGTCCCGAAACGGGGATGCGACGGCGCAGCTCTGAGCGCCGGCGCTCGTGTGCCGGCGCTCGCGCTCGTGCTCGCGGCCGCACACCCCTACCCGAACATCCAGGCCAGATAGCTCATGAGCGAGTGGTGCGCGACGAACCAACTGAGGCCGCGCGCCGTGGCGGGGTCCGCCGCGTTCACCGCGTTCATGGCCACCTTGGCCTTCAGGAAGCGCCCGTACGAGAAGAACACCGCGGCGCCGTAGAAGTACCACTGCTGCAGGCGGAACCACGGCAGGTCCTTCTCCTTGCGCACCTCCACCGCCAGCCAGGGGCTTACACTCGTCCACTTTTCGGCTCAACTTAAGCGCATTCTGTGGGATAGGGGTGCATTTAGGGTTGTTTAGGGGGTGTTTGGGAGGTGTGAAGGGGTGTTAAGGAGTATTGGGGGGTGATCAGGGTGTATTTTGTGTCAGAAACGGCTCAGGTTGAGCTGAGAAGTGGACGAGTGTAAGCCCCTGCCGCCAGCGCGAACAGCTCGCGCACCATCAGCCCCTGCACCACGAATATGAGGCACACCATCGGCACGTGCCCCAGGTACAGGAACAAGCAGAACCCGCCGATCATCACCACGGCGCTCAGGAACCGCGTGCGGAACGACCGCCACTTGGACGGCTGCGGGGGGAGGGGGGCGGCGGTGGGTGAGGTTGGAGGGGGGTGGGGCGCGTCACGCGGTGACGGAGATGGGCGGCGGGCGATGTCAACACGAAAAAACAAGTGTGCGAATGGGAAACCTCCCACACGGACGCACCGCATCGACCAGAAGCTTCGCCGCTCCACCGTTCCGCTTCCTCGGGCTCCCGCCACTCCTCGCATCCTGCGGGGCGTCCAGCTGCCAGGGGTGAGGGGGGGGGACGGAGGGGGTCAGAGGTGGTTGTGAACTTCAACGTGGCTCATAGGCGCAAACCAGTTAGGCAGGGTGCCTTCCGCTGAGTCCCTCGGCGCACCTCCTCGCGGGTTTCCGAGGCGTGCCGCGCCGGCCGCTGCCGCAGCTCAGGCGCCATCCGCGTCTCCCCGCGCGCGACTCGTGCTGAGCGCGGCGATGGCGGCGGGCGCTTGAACAACGCACAGCGGCGCACGACGGAGTGCTGAGCTGCGACGCGGACGAGTCGTAGTCGTAGTCGTGCATACATGCGCGGCCGGGCACCCTGGGTCCACCGACCAGATGCAGTTGACCGAGACCGAGACCGAGTTGAAACTAATAAAACTCAAAACAAAAACACTCAAACACGAAACCAAGCTCATTAAACTGAAACTCGAACTCGAACTCAAACTCAAACCCAAGCAAGCTCAGACGCAAACTCAAACCAAAACTTGAGATAAGTTCAGCTTGAGCTTGCGTTTGCGTTCGAGCGTTGGTTTGAGTATGGTTTGAGCTTTGGTTTGAGTATTGGTTTGACAGGGGCCAGGGCGAAAACCCGGTGCCTCTCTATACACGCGAAAGCGTCTCTCTCTCTGGTTTGAGTATGAGATTGAGGTTGAGTTTGAGTTTGAGCTTGAGTTTGAGCTTGGGTCTGAGTTTGAGTTTGAGCTTGAGCTTGAGCTTGGGTTTGAGTTTGAGTTTGAGTTTGAGTTTGAGTTTGAGTTTGAGTTTGAGTTTGAGTTTGAGTTTGAGTTTGAGTTTGAGTTTGAGTTTGAGTTTGAGTTTGAGTTTGAGTTTGAGTTTGAGTTTGAG